>ERZ779843.1961-NODE-1961-length-21392-cov-4.165815_pt1 | contig 21392 bp, 19 predicted proteins | sample MGYA00511560_ERZ779843 | MGnify/ENA primary metagenome ERZ779843 (study PRJEB29588, sample SAMEA2158062) | human gut metagenome | biome: human gut; feature: human-associated habitat; material: faeces | place: Denmark | collected 2008/2010 ... | reverse complement strand
TATCGCATCGGCTTACTAGAAAGAAAGGCTTTTATTTTTCAAGCGAGTAACCGCCCGACCGCCTCTCACACATATCGTTCCACGCGCAGTTTCGCAGCGAGCGAAGCGACGCGAGAATGTTTGAGCATGGAATGATATGTGTGAGAGGCGGTCGGGAGGGGTATGAGCGCCCCTAGGCGACGCCGCTAGAACCGAAGCCGCCGGCTCCTCGGTCGGTTTCGTCTAGTTCTTCTACTTCTACGAGGTTGACCGTGGGGACTTCTTGGATGACGAGCTGGGCGATGCGGTCGCCTTTGTTGATTTGGATGTTGTTCGTGGGGTCTAGGTTGATGAGGATGACCTTGAGCTCTCCTCGGTAGTGGGCATCGATGAGGCCAGGAGTGTTGACTATGGACAGGCCTTGCTTAATGGCCAGACCGCTGCGGGGCTGGACGAAGCCGGCATAGCCGTCGGGCAGGGCGATAGCTAGGCCCGTGGAGACCAGACAACGCTCAAAGGGCTTCAGAATACAATCCTCGTTGGAGCGCAGGTCCAGGCCGGCATCCGTGGGATGTGCGTATTTGGGAAGCTCGACCGTAGGGTCGAGACGTTTAATGTTAACGGTAATGTTGGACATGAAATCACCTTAGCTTGTCGAGCTCTTGCAGAAACTCATCGACGTCTTTGAAATCGCGATAGACCGAGGCAAAGCGGATGTAGGCCACTTTATCGATCTTGGCCAACCGCTTAAGAACCATATCGCCCAGCTCATGGGATGTAACGGCCGTAAGGGTACGGGAGCGAAGCTCAACCTCAATATCGTCAATGATCTCGTTGAGCATTTTAGTGTCGATATCTCGCTTGATCGTGGCTCGCATCAAACCGACCAGCAGCTTATTGCGATCGAACCGTTGCTTGGTTCCGTCTGACTTAATGACCTCGATAGGGTCTTCACAACGCTCAAATGTCGTAAAGCGATAATTGCATGAGCAGCATTCGCGACGACGCTTGATGGTGTTATTAGATTCCTGCATGCGGGAATCAACGACGCGGGTATGTGCCTTGCCGCATTTGGGACAGCGCATGGTACCTCCTCTAAAACGATTACAAGGGTACCATGCGACAGTGCTTAAATCTTAGGAACGTGCGGGAACTTTAAGATACGCACCGGCATCAAGCGAGCCATGCTCCAGGTGATTGGCGTTGCGGATCATATCAGAGGTCTCCTGCGTGGAAAGACCTTCAATCGGATGCTCCTGGGCAAGCGACCACAAGGAATCGCCAGACTGAACACGGACGGTCTCGTAGGTAACGTTGGATGCCGACTCAGCATATGCGGCGTGACGAGCACTGAAGATCGAGGTAGCAAGTACAAAGAAGAGCGTGAGCGCAACGGCCAGGGCGACAATCGTCGAGGCCTTCAGGGCAACGGGGGCCGAAGACGTGGCGACGCACTGGCTGCGGACGGGCTTGCCAGGCAGTGTTTGGAAACCAGATCGACCGCCTTTGACGACCGTGAAAGCCGGCGCCGCAGGCGTCTCGAGCTTAAGGGCGAGGTTTCCCTGGACCATATCCGTTGCGTTCATCATGTTCTCCTCTCGCGTGTTTTGCTGAGAACAGTTTTATCAAGCCGCGCGGACAAAAATGTCTAGCGCGAGAACGAATGTTCGGTTATTATTATCTTCGAACAGTTGTTCCTGTCAAGCAAAAATCGAACATTTGTTTGACATTGGCAGAGAGGATCCCCTGATGGCTCGCAAAATTACCAAGCGTCAGCAGCAGATTTACGACTTCATCAAGGAATATCAGCAGGAGAAGGGCTATCCGCCCAGTGTGCGCGAGATGGCATCGGCCGTAGGCCTCTCCTCCCCCAGCACGGTGCATGCTCATCTCTCTGCCCTGGAGGCTCGAGGACTGCTCAAGCGCGATGCCACCAAGCCTCGCGCCCTAGAGCTTTTTGATGAGGACGGATCCTCAGTCTCGATTTCCAAATCCGATGAACCCACAGCTCCCCGCGGAACGGTCACGCTGCCGCTCGTCGGTCGCGTCGCGGCTGGGATTCCCATTCTGGCCGAGCAAAATATCGAGGACACCTTTACCATCCCGACCGAAATCGCCACAGACCAGGGCTCATTTATCCTTGAAGTGCACGGCAGCTCAATGATCAATGTCGGCATCTACAACGGCGACTACATTATCGTTCGCGAGCAAAAGAGCGCCATGAACGGCGAAATCGTCGTGGCCATGATCGATGGCTCGGCGACCGTCAAGACGTTCTACAAGGAGCAGGGGCGCGTGCGCCTGCAGCCCGAGAACGACACCATGGAGCCCATCTATGCGACGAACCCCGTTATTTTGGGTAAGGTTGTCGGTTTAATGCGCCGGTTCTCGTAATGCAAAAACGCATCACCATATTTGACACCGTCCGCGGGTTTACGATGCTATCGATGGCAGGTTTCCACGCCTGCTACGATTTGGCCTACCTATATGGATGGGATATACCATGGTTTACCGAAACGGTTTTCCAGGATATCTGGCGCGCTAGTATCAGCTGGGTATTTTTGTTTATCGCCGGTTGGATGTGCACGCTCTCGCGTAATAACGGTAAGCGCGCCCTCAAATACGCAGCCGCAGCCTTGGTCGTATGGATGGCAACTACACTGGTGTCAGTCGACGATTCGGTAAACTTTGGCATCATTTATTGCATGGCAGCGTGCACCGCGGTGGTTGCACTCACCCGTCCGTTACTCACAAAATTACCGGGCTCGTGGGGCATCGCAGTGTGCCTTGTTCTTTTTGCCCTAACCTGGGGCATTCCAAAGGCGGTCTACCCACTCCCCTACCTGGCATGGCTTGGATTCCCGGGCCCGGGCTTTGTATCGGGAGATTACTATCCGCTCATTCCGTTTGTCTTTATGTACCTTACCGGCTTTTTTGCTACCCAGGCGGCACAAGCATCAAGCCTCGAAGAGCCAGCATGGGCATACGCCAATCCCATCCCGGCGCTCGCAGTCCTCGGTCGGCATGCCTTACCGTTCTACCTACTTCATCAGCCTGTCATTCTAGGCGTGCTAGAGCTCGTTTATTCCGTACGATAGCGCTCAAGACGCGGCGCGATTCGGGCTGGCAACTTCGCCACAATGCGAACGCCGTCCTCGAGATATTCCTCATGAAGAAGGGTTCCCTGCTCATGCACCAGCGTAATGAGGGCGCCCTCGCGATACGGGATATCAGCGGAGAGCAAGACATCGGTGGCAGCTGCCTCACGAGCAATACGGTCAACGAGATCGTCGAGCCCCTCGCCCGTCTGGGCCGAGAACAGCACGGCCTCGGGATAGCGACGATGGAAACTCAAGCGATCGACGCTATCAAGTAGGTCGATTTTATTGAACACCGTAAGCGTCAAACGCTCGCCGGCACCGATCTCGTCAAGAACGCGATCGACTGCCTCGAGCTGGCGCTCGTAGTCCTCGTCAGAGGCATCCACAACTTTAAGGATCAGGTCGGCACCAAGGACCTCAGACAGCGTGGACTTAAAGGCATCAACGAGACCATGCGGTAGCTTTTGAATAAAGCCAACGGTATCGGTAATGGTCATGCCACGACCACCGGGCAAGCGATACGAGCGCGTCGTCGGATCGAGCGTGGCAAACAATTTGTCCTGTGAAAGCACCGTAGACCCGGTCAGGCGATTGAGCAACGTCGACTTACCGGCATTGGTATAACCGGCTAAGGCAACGCGAAACGCCGGCGACTCGATACGACTCTTTGACTGGACATCACGGCGCTGTTCAACCTGCTTGAGCTCGCGACGAAGAGCGGCAATCTTGTTGCGAATCAAACGTCGGTCAACCTCGAGCTGGCTTTCGCCCTGACCAAAGCGCGAACCAATGCCACCGCGTGTCTGCTCTTTTGCAAGATGGCTCCACATACCGCGCAAGCGGGGCAACAGATACTGCAATTGGGCTAACTGCACCTGCAGACGGCCCTCACGGGTCTGAGCGTGCAGACCAAAGATATCGAGAATCAACGCCGTACGGTCGATAATCTTAACCGGTTCGCCCACGGCTTTCTCCAGATACGACTGCTGCGAGGGCGTTAAATCGTCGTCGAAGATAACAACATCGGCATCCATACGATGCACGAGCCCGCAAAGCTCCTCAACCTTACCGGAGCCGATAAACGATTTTGGATACGGCTTAACCAGACGCTGTGACAAACGCGCCACGCACTGAGCGCCAGCCGTATGGGCCAGGCGCTCAAGCTCGTCAAGCGAGCGATCGAGCGGCCAGGCGTTATCGCGCCACTCAACTCCGACAAGAACGGCACGTTCGGGCGCAGGAGCCGTTGGAACGAGGGGAAACCGAGCCATTAGACCGCCTCGATAAGGTGAAGGATATCCTCAACGACCTCATCGATCGTAAACTCGTCCATATCGAACCACACGATACGGTCATCGCGTTTAAACCACGAAAGCTGACGCTTGGCATAGCGACGCGAACGCGTCTTGATGAGTTCGCGAGCCTCATCCATAGAAATCACGCCGTTAAGGGCATCGATAATCTCTTTATAGCCAATCGCCTGCATCGAAGTCAGGGCATCTCCCAGCCCCTGGTCCATAAGACCGCGAACCTCATCAACAAGACCCTGCTCAAACATCAGATCGACGCGTAGGTTAATACGCTCGTAAAGCGCCTCACGATTACGCATCAACCCAAACCACAGAGCGTGATAATGCTCACGCGGAACACTAAACTGCGACTTTTGCTGCGCGTAGGACACACCATCATCGTGCATTTCGAGCGCGCGAATCACGCGACGAACATTATGGGGGTGGATGACCGCAGCGGACTCGGGGTCACGCTCGGCAAGCAGCGCGTGCAGCGCTTCCTCGCCAATGCGTTCGGCAAGCTCCTGATACCCCGCGCGGCGATCGTCCTCAAGCTCGCCTGAGGGAAAATCCATTTCATCCAGGGCGGCCTTGAGATACAGGCCTGTGCCCCCGCAAAACACCGGTAGGCGGCCCTCGCCCAGCAAGCGCTCAACATGCACACGAGCGTCTGCCTGATACAGCGCTGCAGAATATGCAACGCCCGGTTCAACAATATCGACCAGGCGTAGAGGCGCCGTGCACTCCTCGGGTGCCATCTTGGCAGTGCCGATATCCATACCTCGATAGATTTGCATCGCGTCACACGACAGCACTTCGGACGAAAGACGAGCCGCCAAACGATCTGCGACATCACTTTTGCCAACCGCGGTCGGACCGACAATCGCAACGGCGGAAAGGCCTGCCCCGGGAGAAATCATTAGCGCGGCTCGCCCACAACGGATCCGGACAGATACCACGTCTTGGCAACGTCGATGTCAACATCGACAATCTTGCCAATCAACTGATCGATGCTGTAGCCCGCGGGAATCGGTGCATGAACGGTCTGATTCTTAGGACTCTTGCCCAGCAGCACCGCGTCATTCTTTTTGCTCGTACCCTCAATAAGCGCCGGAACAACGGTGTGGAGCTCACCCTGGTTATACTCGTGCGCTGTGGTCTCGATAACCTTCACCAGACGATTGAAGCGATCAAGAATTACCTCATGCGGCGTGGAATCGTCAATCTCGGCGGCCGGAGTACCGGCGCGCTTGGAATAGATAAACGTATAGGCCTGAGCATAACGGACGGTCTCGGCAAGCGAGAGCGTCTGCTCAAAGTCTTCCTCGGTCTCACCGGGGAATCCCACGATGATATCGGTCGAAAGCGCGATATTGGGCATGCGATTTCGGATGCGATCGACGAGTCCCAGATAATCCTCGCGCGTATAGCGACGATTCATCTCTTTAAGGATGCGCGTCGAGCCCGATTGAACTGCCAGGTGCAGCTGCGGCATGACGGCAGGCGTCTCGGCCATAGCGTCGATAGTCTCGGGCAGCAGGTCTTTGGGGTGCGAGGAAGTAAAGAAGATGCGCTCTACACCCGTATCACCCACGGCACGCAACAGGTCGGCAAAGCGCGGCTTGCCAAACAGGTCGCGACCATAGGAGTTGACGTTTTGACCCAGCAGCGTGACCTCTCGCACGCCCTGGCGTACTAGACCGGTGACCTCGTCGACAATCTCCTCGAAAGGGCGGCTCTTTTCGCGACCGCGCACATACGGCACGATGCAATAGGTGCAGAAATTGTTGCAGCCCGTCATTATAGGGACCCAGGCGTGATACTGGGTCTCGCGATGCCACGGCATGCTCATAGCATCCGTGTCCTCGTGTTCATTGGTGCGAATATGGCGCTTGCCGTCCAAGAATGCCTCGGCAATGAGCTCGGCCATATGCGCGATGGAATGCGTGCCAAAGATAACATTGACGTTATCGACATTGGTGAGCAGACCCTCGCCGTCACGCTGCGCGATGCAGCCGCCCACGGCGACCACGCGCTTACCCGAGGGCGAAGGCGGAAGGCTCTTACAAGAGTTGCACTGACCGTACAGACGGGTGTCAGCGGACTCACGAACGCAGCACGTCATGAACACGACAATGTCAGCATGCTCCGGATCGAGCGCCATGAGGCAGCCATATGAGTCGAGCAGACCACTCACGCGCTCGGAGTCGTGCTGATTCATCTGACAGCCAAAGGTGCGGATAAAGTAGGTTTTACCGGCAAGAATATCGCGTACAGAACCCTGGTCCATGTGTAAAAGTCCTAACGAGGTGGAATAGGCGGAATCAAAGAGGGCGGGCAAAGAGTAAAAACTCTATGCCACAGGCTTAACGTCGTCCATCACAACGTTATCCATAGCAGCTCGATTAATCTGATGAACGTAAATAGAAAGACGGATGGCCGTGCGCGACTCCCCGTTGATGAGGATGTCGGAGAACACCGGCGCGCAGGAAATATCAAACCCGGTCGGAATCAAAAAGCCGCGCGCGATAGCCACGGCCTTAATTGCCTGGTTGACGGCACCCGCGCCAACACACTGAATATTGACGGGAACACCATCTTTGACCATGCCGGCAATGGCGCCGGCAACGGACGCGGGCGATGATTTGCTTGATACCTTCAGGCAATCCATGAAGAAACTCCTGCGTTTAAAAGTACGTTTTAACTGCAATAACTGTATCGTACCGAACGGACTCGGTAAAGATGCTATTCCTCTTTGGCAAGATCGAACGTCACGGTAATACGATCACGCGAAACACGAATCTTGGGGTCGCCGCAAAGGTTGAGATAGTACCGCGATGCAAGATCGTTAAAGTCGCGTTCGACGGCTCGCGAGAACTGCGCCATGTCGTCCTTGGCGATACGCAGCCCGCGACGATCCTTGGCAAGATCAACCGGAGCAGACGCATGTGGAGACGAATCGCGCTCGCGAAGCAGGCGTGCGGTCACACCGCGAACGGGCTTAATCTGGCCCGCCAAGATACGATGCGCCGTACGCTCGGACATCTCAAGGCCCAGACCCGAACAGATACGAATAAAATCTTCCGCATCCGAAGCAAGTCCCAGGCGATCGACCACCGGAAGCTCGGCTTCGTCATCGATAAACAAAAGACGAGAAGCATCGAGACGGCTGGACGCCTGCGCATGCAACGTCGCGGCAATCTCGGACGGAGACCCCAAATAGACATCACAGGCGCGCAGCTCCTCGAGAGCAAACTCGCAGGCGGCGCGAATGATGTTGTGAGGGCCGCGGGCGCAGACATAGTGACCGTCCTCGTCCTTCACGGCCTGAGGCCAGCTGGACTGATCGGCGCGCTCGCCAAGGCGGTCGGTAGCGACGCTCACCTTAAAAACCGAGCCAAGGTCAACATCCGACGCGACAACGCGTGCCTCGTCGGTGTTCTGCTTAATCGAGAACAATGCCATGCCTCGACCGTGAACGCCCCAACGATCCATCTTCATGCTCTCGAGCTTAGAGGTAACGCGGGCATCGAAGATGCGTTCCTGCATATCCTGCGGCACGCCCGAGCCGTTATCCAGAAAGACGAGCGTACGGACGCCGTCTTCCTTGGTCGTGGCGAGATAGACCTTGTTGGCGCCGGCATCACGAGCGTTACGCAGCATTTCGATGACAATATCCTCGACATGCTGAATGTCGTGTTTTGCCTGGCGCCGCTCGGCCTCCGAAACGCGAAGGCGGACATACCCCTCGCCAAGGTTCTCCTCGACGCGAAGGTTGCCCTCCCCCGACATCGACGCGATAAATGAGATGAGCTCGTTCGCGTCGTTCATGTTATTTAGCGATATCGACAGCGCGGCTCTCGCGAATCACGACGACGCGCACCTGACCGGGATACTCCATCTCTTCCTCGATCTGATGGGCGATGTCATGAGCCAAGACCGTGGACTGAGCATCGGAAATCTTGTCCGGCTGAACCATGACGTGAACCTCGCGACCAGCCTGCATAGCATAGGTACGCTCGACGCCGTCATGGGAGTTGGCAATCTCCTCGAGCTTCTCAAGGCGCTTGATGTAGTTCTCGGCCGATTCGCGACGGGCACCAGGGCGAGAGGCAGAAACGGCATCGGCAGCCTGGACAAGAACATCGAGCACCGTGTTGGGGTCGACGTCGGCGTGATGGGCCTCGATAGCGTGAACGATAACGGGCTTCTCGCCATAGCGACGGGCGAGCTCGGCGCCGATAACGGCATGCGGACCCTCGACGTCATGGTCGATAGCCTTACCAAGATCGTGCAGCAGGCCGGCACGCTTGGCGGTCACAACGTCCAGGCCAAGCTCGGAAGCCATCACGCCGCACAGGTCGGAAACCTCGAGGGAATGCTGGAGCACGTTCTGACCAAACGAGGTGCGGTAGCGCAGAGCACCCAGGGTCTTAACGATCTCGGGGTGCAGATCGTGGATACCGGTATCGAAGGCAGCCTGTTCGCCAGCCTCGCGCACGCGCTGCTGAACCAAGTCGGCGGCCTTGTGATACATCTCCTCGATGCGGGCAGGGTGAATGCGGCCGTCAGCGATAAGGTTCTCAAGGGCCACGCGGGCGGTCTCGCGACGGACCGGATCGAAGCTCGAAAGCACAACGGTCTCGGGCGTATCATCGATCACGAGGTTGACGCCGGAAACCTGCTCGAAGGTGCGGATGTTGCGACCCTCGCGGCCAATGATGCGACCCTTGAGGTCATCGGAAGGAATGTGCACGGAGGTAACGGTAACCTCGGCAGTGTGGTCGGCGGCACAACGCTGAATCGCCAGGGAGAGGATCTCCTGAGCGGTCTTATGGCACTCGGCGCGAACCTGCTGCTCGGACTCGCGAATGATCGTGGCGGCCTCGTGCGTAACCTCGCCACGAACCTTGTCGAGGAGTTCCTTGTGAGCGTCCTCGCGGGTCAGGTCGGCGATGCGCTCGAGCTCCGAGGTCTGCTTGGCGCAGAGCTCCTCAAGCTCGCGGGAGCGCTTCTCGACCTGACCAGCCTGGCTGGACAGCTGATGCTCACGCTTGTCAAGGGCATCGTTACGGCGATCGAGAGACTCCTCGCGCTGCATCACACGGTTCTCGAGCGTACGAATCTCGCTCTTACGCTGCTTGTCCTCGGCCTCGGCAGCCTGCTTGTTCTTGATGATCTCTTCCTTAGCCTCAAGCAGAGCCTCTTTTTTGAGGGTCTCGGCCTGACGCTTTGCATCACCGATGAGGGACTCAGCCTGTGCATGTGCCGACTGGATCTTTTCGTCGGCCTCGTGAAGACTACCCTGCTTGGCGGTGCGCATGTAGGCAATGGCGGCGATGGCACCCAAAGCGATGCCAACGAGCGCTGCGATAATAGGCATGCTCACTCCTTTTTATGGATTCGTTACACAACAAAGCGAACCGTCCATACGAACGGCTCGCGACATTTGAGTAATATGGCGCAGCTTATGCGGGTCGGATACAGATAAACATATAAACAAACTCATCAAAGATGAGCACATATCACAAAGCAAATGACAATGTTTATCGTACGTTGAACCACAACAACTGTCAAATAAATGGACCCAGTACGGCGGCTAAAACGCGGTGAACGGCAGGTACGCAAAACACATTTGTCTAAACTGCACATTCCTCACGTTCGGCATCCAGACGCGCCTTAACGGCATCGGCGGCGATGTGGTACGAAAAGCCCTTGCCCATCAAAAACCGGACGAGTTTTTCGAATCCACGTGTCTCGGGAACACGACGCTTCGCGAGCAAAGCCGATGCGCGAGCCAAGTCGTCCTCCACGGCGAAAAAATCCTCGGGATAGCCGGGGATATCATCGAGTACGACATGGCGGCGCTTAAGCTCAGTCTCAATCTTGCGCTGCCCCCAGCCGCGTCGTTTGCGTTCCTCGATAAAGTACGAACAAAAGCGGTTCTCATCTAAAAAGCGATACTCAGTGACACGCTCAACGGCAAATTCAATCGCGGCCGCGCGAAACCCATAGCGAGCCAACTTGTCACGGACCTCACCCGTGGCATGGTCGCGGCGCGACAGCATCTCAGTCACCATGGTAAGCGCGCATTTACGCTCAATGAGCTGCACCGCTTCGCGAAACTTACCCCAATCGCAGGGAAGATCGGGGCGATTTTTAAGAAACAGGCGCGCGACACGAACAGGAATCCAGATGGATCGCTCAAAACCGCCCTCGAGCTCACAGTCGATATGTGCACAAGGCTTTTTTGATGCATACCCACTCGAGAACGAAGAGGCCGCCTTCTTATCGGGAAAGACGACCGTGGCCTCGGTCACCGTATACGACATGAGGGCATCCGCTACTCGTCGTCATCATCGAGCATCGCGGAGCCATCGATAGCGTAAAGCTCATGGAACTCCTCAGTTTCGGGCTGATCGGTCAGCTCGACCTCGGACGGAGCATCGTCATCGAATTCAAGGCCGCAGGCGAGGCGAACCTTATGCTCGATCTCGTCAGCACAATCGGGGTGTTCGCGCAGGAAGGCCTTAGCGGCCTCGCGACCATTACCGAGCTTGTCCTCACCGTAAGCAAACCAAGAACCCATCTTTTTGCAGATACCGCACTCGACGGCCATGTCAAGAATCGAGCCCTCCTTAGAGATGCCCGTGCCGTACATGATGTCAAACTCGGCCGAGCGGAACGGAGCGGCCACCTTATTCTTAACGACTTTGGCACGCACGCGATTGCCGATAACCTCGTCCTTGAGCTTGATGCTGTCGATGCGGCGAATATCGATGCGCACCGACGAGAAGAACTTGAGGGCGCGGCCGCCCGTCGTTGTCTCGGGGTTGCCGAACATGACGCCGATCTTTTCGCGCAGCTGGTTAATGAAGATGCAGGTCGTTTTAGATTTGGCGAGCGAACCGGCGAGCTTACGGAGTGCCTGGCTCATCAGACGGGCTTGAAGGCCGACCGTAGTATCGCCGATCTCGCCCTCAATCTCAGCACGCGGAGTCAAAGCGGCGACAGAGTCGACGACGATGGCGTCGATGGCGCCAGAGCGCACAAGCATGTCGACGATCTCGAGCGCTTGCTCGCCCGTATCGGGCTGGGAAATGAGGACCTCATCGATGTCCACGCCGATACGCGCGGCATACGTGGGATCGAGCGCGTGCTCGGCATCAATAAATGCCACGACGCCACCCATAGCCTGGGCCTCTGCCAAAATCTCGAGCGAAAGCGTTGTCTTACCGGAGGACTCGGGACCGTAAATCTCGACGATACGGCCGCTGCCCAGAGCGGCATCGAGAGCCAGGGCGCCCGTGGGAATGGCCTCGACCTCGAGCTCGGGACCACCGTCGCCGTACCTCATGATGGAACCCTGGCCGAATTTCTTCTCGATCTCGGCCTTGGTGGTGGCGATCATCTCATCGCGCTCTTTACCCGTCGTGCGAGCATGAACGGTACGTACGGGACCTGAATTCTTGGCCATGAATAGCCCTCCTCTTAACAACCTGCATCGATAATAAACGAACGGCTGTTCGTGGTCAACCGTTCAGATAAATCATATGCAGCCGACCTTTCCAAAACCCAACCAAACGCCGACCAAACACTGACCAAAAACTTGACCGCAGGCGAACCAAGCAAGGCAAGACAAACATGAATACGCCAACTACCTGCACAAAGAGCAAATTCGCCAGAGGTCCCTATCTCCACAATTAAGGGGCCCGGAGGCCCCTTAAAACACGTCTATTCCATAGAATCAAGCACGTAGACAATGCGACCCAGTGCCTCAGCGACCGCATGGGCACGGACGCATGAACGATCGCCCTCATAGTGACAACGAATGGAGTCCACGACCGGCGCTCCCCCATCGGCCGAGCGATACGCCCAGCCAATATAAAAGGTTCCAGCCGGATCGTCCTCGGTGCCTCCACCGGGGCCGGCATAGCCCGTCGCGCTCACGGCAATATCGCTCTGGTACAGCTCCAGCGAACCGGCAGCCATCTCGCGCGCCGTCTGATACGACACCGCGGTATAGCGGTCGAGCGTCTCTTGCTCGACGCCGAGCACGCGATGCTTAATCTCGTCGCAGTACGTCACCGCACCGCCGCGCAGCACCGCCGAGGCACCGGGAATATCGGCGATCGTCGAGGCGATCATGCCCGCTGTCAGAGATTCAGCCGTCGAAACCGTCACACCAAGAACGCTTGCACGCTCGACAATATCGCGTGCAAGCTCTTCATTGAGCGCGGCAATCTCCTCAAATGATTCCGTCATGCCTACCAGGACCTAGACCGAAAAGACGATCTTGCGGCAGTTCCAGAAGTACTGAGCGCCCGAGATAACGGTCAGGATAACGGCCACGGCGTACAGGAAGCGTGAAACGCCATAGATACCGAGCGTCAGCGCCACCGGGGCCAGGTTAAGGCCAGACAACGCAAAGACGCACAGATAGCCGCAGATGGAGACCATCGTGGTCGCCGTCTTGTACTTGCCGAGCTTATCGGCGGCAACGACCACACCGGCCGCACTCGCGACCATGCGCAGGGCGCTCACCAGCAGCTCGCGGAACAGGATGATGAACACGGACCACACGGTCACCGCACCAAAGTCCAAGAACAGCAGCAGGGCCGAGAACACGAGCAACTTATCGGCGATGGGATCCAGGAACTTACCGAAGTCGGTGATCTCGTTGCGCGAACGAGCCAGGTAGCCATCAACCTTATCGGTGCACGACAGGATGACGTACAGAATAAAGGCGGCGGCGGCGAGCGGTCCGTCGAAGGTGCTCCAATCCGTACCGGCAACGCTTGTGTGAGACAGCGCCGACACAATCATGAACACCGGAATAAAGACGATGCGCACGCACGTCACGATGTTGGCGGGCGTCCAAACACTCGTCAGTTCCTTATTGCTCTCGTTAGCCACGACGCTCTCCTACTCAACAACATGACCGATAAGCTCGTAGCAGAAGCTATCGGTAAACTCGACCGTCAGAATATCGCCCACAGATGCCTCGCTGGCATCCAGATGCACCGCACCGTCGGAATCGGGCGCCTGGAACCAGGCGTGTCCGATGAGCTCGGCACCGTCCTCGGTCTCCTCGATACCGTCGACGATCACCTGGGCGCGTTCGCCCACGTGCGCGGCAGTCGCGGCAAAGCCGAGCGACTCGGCCAGGTCCATAGCCTCCTGGGCGCGCTCAAGCTTGACTTCCTCATCGACCTGACCGTCCATCTTGGCGGCCAGGCTGCCCTCCTCCTGCGAGTAGGCAAAAACACTCGTGTAGTCAAAGCCCACAGCGTCCATAAAGTCAATGAGATCGCGGAACTCGTCGTCGGTCTCGGTCGGGAAACCCACCATGGCCGTGGAGCGGATCACGATACCGGGGATACGCTCACGAAGGTCACGGAACAGGTCCTCGAGCTCCTGACGCGAACCGGATCGACGCATGGCCTTGAGGATGCGCGCGTCGCAGTGCTGCACGGGGATATCGATATAGGGCAGCACCTCGGGCGTATCGCGGATGGTCTCGATAAGCTCGTCGGTCATGCCTTCGGGTTGCAGGTAGAGTACGCGAACCCACACGTTATGAGGACGCACCGCCTCAGCAACGGCCTGCAACAGCTGCGCCAGATTGCGCGGCGAGCCCTCGGCGAGGTCCTCGTCGGCAAAGTCGGTACCCCAGATGCCCGTGTCCTGACCGATCAGTACGATCTCGCGCACGCCACCGGCGACCAGGTCGCGCACCTCGGAGATAATGCTCTCGGCATTGCGCGAGTGATAGCGACCGCGGATATACGGGATCATGCAGAAGCTGCAAAAACGATTACAGCCATCGGAGATCTTGACGTAGGCAACAGCGCCCTCGACGGTGCGCTTGACCTGCGGAATATAGGCCGCGATCTCGCGCTCCACGCCCAGCACGTCATCGATGACCGCCACGATGCCGTCTTCATCGTCGGCCTTCACAAAGGCCGCGACCTCGGGCAGCTCGTCGGGCAGGTCGTCGCCGTAGCGTGACGGCACGCAGCCGCACATGACGATCGGGCAGGAACGAACGCCGTCCTGCACTTCGTTGGCAAGCTCGAGCGTTGTCTCGATGCTCTCGGACGTTGCGGAGGCAAGGAACGAGCACGTATTGACGATGGCGATATCGGCATCCTGTGGATCGAATGCCTCCTCGTAGCCTGCGGCGGACAGCAGCGAACGCATACGGTCGGTATCGACCTCGTTCTTGGCGCACCCGAGGGTGATATAGAGTACGGAGCCCAACGGAGTATCCATGTTGGAGAGCGGTCCTTTCGAATGAATTAACGGTAGTTGGTGAACTGCAGCGGCTGACCGTAGTCCTGGTCGCGAAGGAACTGGATCACGGTCTGCAGCGTATCCTTGGAAGCAGAGGAAACACGCAGTTTGTCGGCCTCAATCGTCACCTTGACCTTGAGCTTCTGATCCTTGATGTCCTTATTGATCTTCTTGGCGGTCGTCTGGTCGATACCCTCGACGATATGACCGACCACGCGCACGGCACCGCCCGATGCAGTCTGAGGCGCATCCCAGGACACGGCTTTAAGATCGATGCCGCGCTTGATGAGCTTGGAGCTCAGGACGTCGATAATCTGCTTGGAGACAAAATCGGCCGGGGCGTTGATCGTAAAGAGCTTGTCGCCCTTCGAAAGCTCGATGGTGGCGCCGGAGTCCTTCAGGTCATAGCGCTGGGAAATCTCGCGCGAGGTCTGCTGGAAGGCATTGTCGACCTCCTGCATATTGACCTCGGACACGACATCGAAGCTGGAATCTTTAGCCATGGTTAATCCTTTCGCTTACGAGCGGCTTAGTAGCTGTCGTACGAATAGTCGTCTGAATAGGGCGTAGTCTGCCCGTCGATGGCGGCATCGGTGCCGTCCGTGGACTTGGCATCGGTTCCGTCGGTTCTATCGGTTCCGTCGGTACTTTCGGTGCCATCGGTGCCGTCGGAGCTCTCGCCGTCCTTGGACTCGGTCGTCTCCTTCTTGGGAACGGTAATCGTCACGCGTGCCACGCCCGACGTCTTAGTGTCGTAGCGGACCTTTTCGCCGTTCTTGGTAACGGTGACATCGGAAGGCTTGGACGTGGTGATCTCGATCGAGGACTCGGGCGTGTATTCCTGCTCAAAGGGACCGGTCGCCTGGGCGCCATAGACAGACTTGCCATCAACCTTGACTTCAATCCAAGCAGTCTTGCCCTTGGCAACGGAGATCTTGACCTTTGTGACCTCGTTCTCCTCCTTCTTGGCCGTCGTCTTGGCGGCGTCCGAATCGGTCGACTCGTCCGCCGACTCATCGGTATCTTCATCGACGGATTCAGTCTTCTTGGAAGACTTCTTAGTCGTTGTCTTAGTGGCAGCGGGCGTCTCGGGAGTCGACTCGGGCGCCGAGGAGCCGCAGCCACGCAGGAGCACCACGATGAGCACGATCAGAAGCAGCGCCACGGCGCCGATACCGGCGTAAACGATACGAGGATCGAGACCGTTGTTCTGGGGAGCGCGCCCACCGCCGCGTCCACGATTGGAACCACCGCGACCGGTGCCTTGGGGCATACGACCGCGGTTATTGTCGGAACGTCCGCGATAGCTACCCTGGCGCTGCATATTGCGCTGGCCTGAACGGGGGGCGGGCTCGCCGGGACCCTGGGAGTTGCGCTGGCCCGAACGAGGCGCCGAGGAGCGCTGGCTAAAGGTCTGCGACTGAGAGCGAAGGCGAGGCGTCACCTGCGTAGTATCGGCGTCTGCATAGCAGCCGCGCGGACGAACGGAAGAAGCGCCACGGTACCCGCGATCGGAATAACCACCATCGCCGTAGCCGGCACGAGGGTCACGTGCGACACCGCGGGCAGCGGGGAGTGTGCGCTCCTCGGGCGCCGGCGTGCTGCGAAAGCGATCGCGCTGGGAACGAATCTCCTCGCTCGAACCCGTCTCGGTAACATAGCCAGCCTGCTGAGGGCGCTGGCCATAACGTGTCGAACGCCCACCCTGAACCATCAGGAAGCGGCCGTTGTCGACCGAGGAACGCGAATTGACGTAGCCGGCGGCGTCCTGAAAACGACCGCCCTGCTGCGACGTCTCGCGCTCATATGCCATCAGATCGTCAAAATAAGCGTTGACGACCTCCCGCGGATTGAGGCCCAAAAAGCGCGCATAGCTCGAAATCATGCCCTGCGCATAGCCGCACGGAGGCATCGATGCAAAATTGCCATTCTCGAAAAACTCGATGATCTGCGGCCTGATTTTGATGGTGTTGGCGACCTGCTGAATGGAAAGGCCCATTCGGCGACGCTGCTCGAGCAGCATGTCACCAAAGCGTGCAGCCATCAGAATCCTCCAAACTCACGATCTTCACGTGCCATCTCGGCGTCGACGGATTCCAGCGCGGCAAGGCCTTCTTCATCCAGTAGGACCTCGCGCGGCTTGGAACCGTCGGGCGGTCCGACGACACCCTTTTCTTCCAGCATGTCCATAATACGCCCGGCGCGCGCATAGCCAACCTTCAGGCGGCGTTGCAGGCCAGATGTGGAGCCCAGCTGCGATTCCACCACAATATGGGCGGCTTCCCAGATAAGCGGATCGTCGTCCTGAGGCTCGGCAACGCCGGTGCGCACGATGCCACCTGCCATGGACATGGAGGCAGGTGCCACAGCCGACAGGATCTCCTCGTGGTAGTCGGGCTCGCTTTGCGACTTGACGAACTCGACAATCTCGTTGATCTCGTCATCCGAAACAAAGCAGCCCTGGATACGGCGAGGCTTGCCCCAGTCGACCTTTGAGAACAGCATGTCACCCAAGCCGGTGAGCTTTTCGGCACCCATCTGGTCGATGATGACACGGGAGTCGATGCCCGTTGCAACGTTGAAGGCGATACGATTGGTAATGTTTGCCTTGATGAGACCCGTCACCACGTTAGAGCTCGGACGCTGAGTCGCCACGATAAGGTGGATACCGGCGGCACGGCCCAGCTGGGCGATACGCACGATCGAGGCCTCGACGTCCTTGCCGGCAACCATCATCAGGTCAGAAAGCTCGTCGATGATGATGACCAGGTAGGGCATCTTTTGCGGCGGGTTATCGTAATGCTCAAACTCGCCGGCGGCCTGCTTTTCGTTATAGGTCGAGATCTTGCGCACGTTAAGGCGCTCGAAGACCTTCAGGCGGCGCTCCATCTCGGACACCGCCCACTGCAAGGCACTCGCGGCCTGCTTGGGCTCGGTCACTACGGGCACGTAAAGATGAGGCAGGCCGTTATAGCCTGCGAGCTCGACGCGCTTGGGGTCGACCATGATCAGGCGAACGTCCTCGGGGAGCGCACGCATGAGCAGAGTCGTGATGATGGAGTTGATCATGACCGACTTACCGGAACCCGTGGTACCGGCGATCAGCAGGTGGGGCATCTTGGCGAGGTCGGCGACGACCGGCGCGCCCTCTGCATCTCGGCCGATGGCAAGCTCAAGCGGACCGCCCTTAACATAGGGCAGCACGTCGCCCAAGTTGACGTTCTGACGCTTGCGATTGGGGATCTCGATACCCACGAGCGAGGTGCCGGGAATCGGGGCAAAGATACGCACGGACTGAGCAGCAAGCGACAGCGCGATATCGTCCTCAAGGCTCGAAATCTTGCTCACGCGCTCGCCCTCGCCGGGCTGCAGCTTAAAGGTCGTCACCGTGGGACCGGCAATCCAGCCGACCACGCGAGCGCTACGGCCAAACTCGAGCAGCGTGGACTGCAACGACTCAGCGGTTTGTTCCAGCTCCTTATCCGAAGACGCGGCAGAAGCGGACTGAGGGTTTGCATGCAGGATTTCGAGCGGCGGAAGCTTAAGGCCTTCCTCTTCTTCGCCCTCGTTATCCGTGGGGGCATTGACCGCCCCCCCATCGCTCGAAGTAGACGCCTCGGCTGCGCCCGCGACAGCCGTATCGGCAACCTTGGGGTGCTTGAGGAAATCAGGAATTTGAGGGGCGGCCGAGACGGGATTCACGGCAAACGGCGGCTCGGACTCGTCGACCTTGTCCGGATCGTCCTCCATCGAAAGCTGGCCGGTCACCTGGCCGCGCCTGGCATGGCGGCGCGGCAGCAAGGTCGTCTTGGCGGTCTCGATCGGAGCCTCGTCGTCCTCGTCATCACCCTCGGTAAGCTCAATCTCACTCTCGGACCAAGACGGGTCGGGCTCACTCGTATTGAGCTTGGGAGCCATCTTGCCCTTCTTGGCATGGCGGCGCGGCAGCAGCGTCGTCTTGGCGCGCTCGGCCTCCACGGCATCGGACACGTCGACAAACGGATCCTCGTCCTCGTCGTCGTCCAAAACCGGGTCCGCATCGTTGCCCATGACCGTGGTCACGGCCATATCGGAGCCCTTTTGACGAAGAATGCTCAGGTGCGGACGGGCAACGCCGGGCACCGACAGGGCTTCGTCGTCACCCCAGGGGCTCGCGTTGACGTCGGCACGACGGCGCTCGGCAAAATCGGCCGCACGGTCGCGGGCAGAGCGCAAAACGCCGCCCACCGAAAAACCGATAATGACAAAGCCAACGACGGCCAGACCCAACAGGACCACCATCGCGATAGGCTTACCCAGGGCATTCTGCAGCGCGCTCGCAATAAACGCACCGATGTAGCCACCCGAGGCGGACAGGTTTTGCGGCGTGAACATAAGGTCGCACGAGTCGCTCGTACCTGGCACCATCAGCGACAGAATGGAGACGACGGCGATAAAGACCACGGCGCCGCCCGCAACTGAACGCACGTTGAGCGGGGAGTCATCGCCTAAAAAGAGCGTGGCGGCAAACAGCAAAATGACGATCGGCAGCACGTAGGCGCCCAGACCAAAGCCCAGGTGGTAGAAACCGGCAACCGCAGCCGTAACGGGTGCGGTCGCCGGCGAAATCACGGCAATGAAGGACGCAATCGCCAAAACGGCAATGACCACGCCGGCGATATCGCGGTTGGCCGAAGGCTCGACCAGAGGCTCAAAATCGTCGAACTCGGCCTCGTGGCCCTTATTGGCACGAAGATGGGAACCGGCACCCTTAGCAGATGCCGGTTGGTTGTTGGCTTTATTGCCTTTGGCGTTTTGTGCAGATCCGCGCGCCAAACTAAACCTCCATGACGACCGGGATGATCATCGGACGAGTGCGCGTACGGCTCCAGATAAAGTTAGAGAGCGAGTCGCGCACGGCCTTGCGAATGGCATCGGAACCGCTGCTCGTAAAGCTGAACTTGCCCTTCTCGATCGTCTTCATGATGGACGCCGACGCGTCCTCGGAGAACTGGTCGTCGATGGCAAAGGAGACGCCGCGGCCCGAGAACTCGATGGCCTCGATCTTCTTGTGCTTGAGCGAAACGATAGCGACAGCCGTGACCATACCGTCGTTGGCAAGCTTCTGACGATCGCGCAGAACGATGGGGTCGGTATCGCCGATGCGCAGTCCGTCGACGTAGACGACGCCAGACTCGACGGGCGTACCGCGCTTGACGATACCGCCACGCATCTCGAGCGTATCTCCGTTGTCGAGGATAAAGATGTGATCATCCTTGATGCCCATCTTGCGTGCAAGTTGAGCATGGGCGCGCAGATGCACGGCCTCACCGTGGACCGGCATAAAGTACGTAGGCTTGGCCATGGCCATCAGGAGCTTGAGCTCCTCCTGGCTACCGTGACCCGAGACGTGAACGAGGGCGCGGTTCTTATCCCACACGTCGCAGCCAAGCTTGGCCAGGCTATTGACGACCTGCTGAACGGCCTTCTCGTTACCGGGGACCGGTGTTGCCGAGAGGATGACGGTATCGCCCTCGTGAATGGAAAGCGTCTTGTGCTCGCCGTTAGCCATGCGCGAAAGGGCCGACAGAGGCTCGCCCTGCGAACCGGTGCACATGACGACGATCTTGTCGTCAGGCAGGTTATCAATATCGAAGGCATCGAGGATATCGGCATCATCGATGTTGAGATAACCGAGCTCGCGCGCCACGCGGGTGTTGGTGAGCATGGAACGACCGGTCACGACGACCTTGCGGCCGCACTTGCGGGCAGCGTCGCAGATCTGCTGCAGACGATGGATGTGGCTCGAGAACGACGCGACGAACACGCGGCCCGGAGCATTCTTGATGGCATGCAGCAGATTGGGGCCAACCTCGGCCTCGGACTTGGTAAAGCCGGGGACCGTGGCGTTGGTGGAGTCGGACAGCAGCAGATCGATGCCCTGCTTGGCAAAGCGGCTGATGGCGGCATAGTCGGGCGTGACGCCATCGATGGGCGTCTGGTCGAGCTTAAAGTCGCCGGTGTGCATAACGGTGCCCTGGTTGGTGCGGATAAACACGCCCAGAGCGCCCGGGATGGAGTGCGTCATCGAGAAGAAGTCGAGCGAGATGCCACCGAGATTGACGTGGCTGCCGCCCTTGACCTCACGGAACTTGGGTGCACGAATGCGGAACTCGGAGAGCTTGCCCTCGATAAAGCCAAGCGTCAGCTTGCTCGAGAAGATGGGCACCTTGTTGTTGAGATCCTGCAGCAGATACGGAAGCGAACCGGTGTGGTCCTCGTGGCCGTGAGTGACGATGATGCCGCGGAGCTTTTCCTCGTTCTCCAGAACGTAGGTGTAATCCGGAAGCACCAGATCGATACCGGGCTGGGAATCATCGGGGAACATGAGGCCGGCGTCGACGAGCGCCATGTCGTCGCCGCACTCGAAGACCGTCATGTTCTTGCCGATGCCATCAAGGCCGCCGAGCGGGATGATCTTCAAGGGAGATGATTTTTTAGCTGCCATAGGTGAGTGTTGTTTCCTTTCTTCGAAACGGGTCTGGAACAACCGACGGGGCGCTTCTGGCAAACCGGCCGCCGGGAACGTACAACAATGCATCACAGAGTCGATGCAGTAACCACAGTATGATACCCATTCGCACAACAACAGACCACCCATGCATCAAAGCCCCATCTGAACCGGTCTATCCCGCCGGTTCCCCGCGAGGGCGGGCACGGGTGAAGTTTCCTGCTCTACAGTCCTGCT
>ERZ779843.1947-NODE-1947-length-21548-cov-8.350765_pt1 | contig 21548 bp, 18 predicted proteins | sample MGYA00511560_ERZ779843 | MGnify/ENA primary metagenome ERZ779843 (study PRJEB29588, sample SAMEA2158062) | human gut metagenome | biome: human gut; feature: human-associated habitat; material: faeces | place: Denmark | collected 2008/2010 ... | reverse complement strand
AATATTCACATTTTCAAAGATCAATTTAAAACTAACTAAAAAATCTAGTTATTTTGTATTTTCAAACTTTTTCATAAAAAATACTTGAATTTTATATAGTTAGCTCCCTTAGATATGGAAAAATTATAAACCATCCTTTTTCAAAAAAAAAGTAGCATTAAAGCTACTTATAATACAGAACCAATCACATGAACTACAAAAGCTAAAATCCATGCAAGTACACATTGCCATGCCACTACACCGACTGCCCATCTTACGCCTAGTTCTCGTTTAATGGATGCGATTGCGGCTACACATGGTGAATAAATCAAGCAGAATACAAGTAAAGAAGCAGCTGATAGTGTAGTTAATGCACTATGTACACCACCTACAAATAATACTTGTAGTGTAGAAACGACACTTTCTTTAGCCATAAATCCACTAATTAAAGATGTCACAATACGCCAATCTTGAAGTCCTAATGGTGCAAATACAGGAGCAATCCATCCGGCTACCATTGCCAAGATACTTTGACTTGAATCTTTGACCATATCGAATTGTAGGTTAAAGCTTTGAAGGAACCATACAAGTACGGTTGCCACAAAAATAACCGTAAAGGCTTTTTGTAAGAAATCCTTCGCCTTTTCCCACAACAATTGACTCACATTCTTTAATCCAGGCAATCGATAGTTAGGAAGTTCCATCACAAATGGAACAGCTTCTCCTTTAAATAAAGTGCTTTTAAATAAGAATGAAACTAAAACACCTACGACGATACCCAAAACATAAAGTCCTGTCATAACTAAGCCACCTTGTTTTGGAAAGAATGCATTCACAAAGAAGGCATAAATAGGTAATTTTGCGGTACAAGACATAAATGGCGTCAACAAAATCGTCATCTTCCGATCTCTTTCACTAGGCAAAGTACGTGTCGACATAACGGCTGGTACCGTACAACCAAATCCAATCAATAAAGGAACGATACTTCTTCCTGACAACCCGATCTTTCTTAATAGTTTATCCATAAAGAAGGCTACACGCGCAATATATCCACTATCTTCCATCATAGATAAAAAGAAGAATAGTGTCACAATGATTGGTAAGAAAGATAAGACAGAACCCACACCCGCAAAGATACCATCAATCACTAAACTATTTACGGCATAACTCACGTGAGCACTTGTCATCCATGCATCCACTACTTGTGTGATCCAATCAATACCTAGTTCTAATAAGCCTTGAAGCCATGCACCAACCACATTAAATGTTAGATAGAATACAAGCAGCATTATTCCAATAAACATAGGAATTGCGGTATATTTACCCGTTAAAATACGGTCAATTCTTTCACTTCGAATACGCTCTTTACTTTCCTTAGGTTTTACTACGGTTTGTTCACAAACCTTTTCAATAAAGGAAAAACGCATATCCGCAATGGCCGCACTATGATCGAGTCCACGCTCTTTTTCCATTTGAAGCACAATGTGCTCAATCATTTCTTTTTCGTTATCATCTAAATCCAAACGATCAAGAATCAAATTATCGCCTTCAATAATTTTACTAGCCGCAAAACGCAAAGGAATATCTACCTTTTTGGCATGATCTTCAATCAAATGACAGATGGAATGAATACAACGGTGAACGGCTCCACCAAAATCATCTTCTCCACAAAAATCTAAACGGCCTGGTCTTTCCTGATATTTTGCGATATGAATCGCATGTTCAATCAGTTCATTAACACCTTGGTTTTTAGCCGCAGAAATCGGTACAACTGGCACTCCAAGCATAGCCTCCATACCATTGATATCAATCGAACCTTGATTGTTGGACACTTCATCCATCATATTCAGTGCAACAACCATCGGAACATTCATTTCTAAGAGTTGCATAGTCAAATATAGATTTCGCTCAATATTTGTGGCATCTACAATATTAATGATAGCCTTAGGCTTATCATTTAACACAAAATTACGCGATACAATTTCTTCACTCGTATAAGGTGACATCGAATAAATACCCGGTAAATCTGTCACCATTGTATTTGGATACCCTTTGATTGGACCATCCTTTCGATCGACGGTTACACCCGGAAAATTTCCTACATGTTGATTCGATCCCGTTAATTGATTAAACAAAGTGGTTTTTCCACAGTTTTGATTTCCTACTAAGGCATATGTCAAACATGTTCCTTCTGGCAAAGGATGTTCATCTGCCTTTACATGATATTTACCATCTTCACCTAAACCAGGGTGAACGGTGTTATTTATATTTTCTGCACTCTCATGCTTTCTTGTTCTCTCATCAATTAATTCAACCAATATTTTTTCAGCTTCATCTAAACGAAGCGATAATTCATAACCATGAATCTGCAATTCCATTGGATCACCCATAGGCGCAAACTTTACAACTGTAACCTCGGCTCCAGGTATAACTCCCATATCTAGAAAGTGTTGTCTTAATGCACCCATTCCTCCAACAGCCTTAATCAATGCACTCTGTCCTATTTTTAACTCTTTTAACGTCATGCATATTCCTCCCTAATCAGTCTAATTATATCCACATTATTTGTGTAGTCAATTATCGTACATCATATTATTTTCAATTTCTTCATAAAAAAAGCTAAATGAAAATTCATTCACTTAGCTAATAATTTTTCCATTTGTTTCTATAACATTTTTATACCAATAGAAACTTTTCTTTTTATATCGTTTAAATGTGCCTGTACCATCATTATTTCGGTCAACATAAATAAAGCCATATCTTTTTTTCATTTCGGCAGTTGATGCACTTATTAAATCAATACATCCCCATGATGTATATCCCATAACTTCTACACCATCATCTTCGATTGCCTTTGAAACTTGTGCTAAATGATCATTCATATACTGAATTCTATAATCGTCCTCTACCCAATAACCATCTTTTTCTTCTGAAAGCAATGTATCTTTTGCACCCAAGCCATTTTCTACAATAAACAATGGTTTTTGGTAACGATCATAATATGTATTCAACAAATATCTTAACCCTTTTGGATCAATTTGCCATCCCCATTGACTTTCCTGTAAGTAAGGATTTTTTACTCCTGTAGTTAAATTTCCTTTACCTTTTTCATACTGTTCAGGATTTGAAGCAATACATTTCGACATATAGTAACTAAATGATAAAAAGTCACATGTATTTTTTAACATTTCTAAATCTTCATCAGTAGCATCAAGTACCACGCCTTCTTTTTCCATCATTTTTAATGCATAAGAAGGATAATATCCACGCATATGAATGTCTGTAAAGAAATATCCACGTTTACTCTCTTCCATAGTTGCAATTACATCATCTGGATTACATGTTCTTGGATAACTTGTAAGACCTAAAACCATACATCCAATTTTATTCTCAGAATCAATTTCGTGCCCAATTTTAGTTGCCAACGCACTTGCAACTAATTCATGATGTGCTGCTTGATATAAGTCCTGTGCTTTCAATAGGTTTTTTTGTGTTAAAATACCCGCACCCATCAAAGGAAAATGCCAAATACTATTAATTTCATTAAACGTTATCCAATAGTGAACTTTTCCTTTATAACGAGTAAATACTGTACGAACGTACTTTTCATAAAATCCTATTAAATCTCTACTTCTCCATCCATCATACTTTTTTGCCAAATGATAAGGCGTTTCATAATGAGACAAAGTAACCAATGGCTCGATTCCGTACTTTTTGCATTCATCAAATACATTGTCGTAAAATTCTAGTCCTTTTTCGTTAGGTTTTTCATCATCGCCATTTGGGAAAATTCTAGACCATGCTATGCTCATTCGATACACCTTAAAACCCATTTCAGCAAATAAAGCAATGTCCTCTTTATAATGATGATATAAATCGATTCCTTCTAATTTTAAATTGTGTTTATCAATAACTTCACTAGGTCCTTGCATGATTCCATGTGGCATATAATCTTGAATACTAGCGCCTTTGCCATCTTCATTCCATGCACCCTCACATTGATTGGCTGCCGTAGCGCCTCCCCATAAAAACTCCTTAGGAAATTTCATTTTAACACCTAACTTTCTATTTTTTAACGAAAGACTTTCACTAATTCTTCGCCTACTTTTACATCTGATTTTTGTGTTTCAATTACATCAATAAATTGATCACTATTCGTGATAATAACTGGCGTTACCATATCGAAACCTTCTTTTTGTAATGCCTCTAAATCAAATTCAGCTAACAAATCACCCTTTTTTACGCTTTGACCACTCTTTACTTTAGCCTCAAAATATTTACCCTCTAAATTTACTGTATCTAATCCCAAATGAATAATTGCTTCAATTCCATCTACACTAGTTAAACCGTATGCATGTTTTGTAGGGAAAACAGTATTTACAACTCCATCAAAAGGAGCATATACTTTTCCTTCACTTGGAAGAATTGCTACACCTGGACCCATGATTTTTTTAGAAAAAACGTCATCCTCAACGTTTTCTAAAGGAACAACTTTACCATTCATACAAGATGAAATTTCAGTATATTTATTCAATTTTGTGTTATCTGCTTCAATAACTTCACTATTAGAAGAAGTATCCTCGCTTTTTGGCACGCCAAACAATAAAGTTAATACAAATGAACTTACTAATGCAATTACAATACAAATAAATGCATTTCTAACGTTAGATAAATCATCACAAATATATACCGGTAATTCTGTTACCCCTGCAGTTGCGCTTGCATATGTACGCATATTTGTAAGTCCACCCCAAAGACCTGCAATACCACCGCTGATCATAACAGTCCAAAGAGGCTTTTTCAATTTCATAGTAACACCATAAAGAGCTGGTTCAGTAATTCCAAATAAAGCAGTTGTTGCACTAGATAATGCTGTTGATTTCATTTCTTTATCTTTCGTTCTTAATGCCACCGCAAAACATGCACCTGCCTGTGAAATATTACTTGCTAACATACCAGGACCTAACAATGTTCCATATCCTAATGTTGCATATTGTGCTAGTTGCACTGGCATAAAACTATAATGCATACCAGTCATAACAAACAACGGACAGAAAGCACCCATTAATACCGGAATTACCCAACGAGCTTGATTATTTAAGAAATCAAAAATATTACATAAGATATCACCAACAAATGAACCTAAAGGACCAATTATAGCAAATGCCAATGGTGTCATAATCAAGAATACAATTAAAGGAACTAAGAATACTTTAACTGCATTAGGGCTAATTTTCTTTGCAAACTTTTCCACATAAGATTGAGCCCAAACGATTAGAATTGCTGGCACTACACTACTTCCATACGATACTAGTTTAATTGGTAAACCAATAAATTTAAAAGCTTCTCCAGCGGATACAATTCCTGCATATGTTGGGTGAATCAACATAGCTCCTAAAACTGCAGCAATAAATGTATTACATCCAAATCTTTTAGCACTAGATACAGCCAAGAAAATAGGTAAGAAATAGAATGCTGAATCAGCTACCATCGCTAATAAAACATAAGTTTGTGAAGTAGCTTCTACTACATGAAATGCTGTCAATAAAGCTAATACAGCTTTGATCATACCTGCACCACAAATAGCAGGAATTACTGGTTGGAAAATCGCTGTAATTGCACCTAATACACGATTTACTAAAGATACATTTTCCTCACTATTCGCATTTACAGTTTCAGAAAAACTACCCATTTTTTTGATTTCATCGCATACATGAGATACATCTGATCCAATAACCACTTGGAATTGGCCATTTTTATTGACGACACCTTGTACACCTTTTACTTTTTCTAAAGATTCTACATCCACCTTTGACACGTTTTTTAATGTAAATCTTAAACGAGTCATACAATTTGTAACGGATTCTATATTTTCTGTTCCACCAATATTTTTTACAACTTCATTGGCTATAGTTTCATACTTATTCATAATTTCCTCCTGTTTTTTGATAAATTTTAAGATTGGTACCATAATCTTTCAATTTCTAATATATGTAGACTGATTACACAGTTACTACCAAAAATAAAAACCTGAGCATATGAAAAAGACAACGAATCCCTTCGAAATCATTCATAAGCTCAGGTTATTGCCTGCCTAACAGTTACAAGCCTGAATGCTAACTTTTAATTCTAGAACAAACACGATTAATATGTAACATAAAATACGTCATTTCTTCGTTTGTTAATTCTATGTCACAGCTCTCTTTAATATACTTCTTTACTTTTAAAGCACAACGATAAGCATCCGGATAACGCTCTTTAATTTGTTGATAAAGAATATCATCTGTATCTTGATTCAATTCTTTCGCAAACAATCTACGCGCAAAATACCGAATATGTGTAACAAAACGAGTATAATTCAAGGAATTTTCATCCAATTTTATTTGATAATGATATTCAACTATGTGCAAAATATCTTCTACCATTTTTGTCACTTTAACTGTTTGTGACATTTCCTCTCCACTTTGTTGTGCATTCACAAAATGCATTGCTATATATCCAGCCTCATCTTCGGCCATAATACATCCCGTTTCATATTGAATCATATCTAAAGATTTTAAAGCAGCTTTAAATTCATTTGGATAAAACTTTTTCACCTCAAATAATAATGCATTTTTTAAATTCTCATTCTTTTTATAACGACGAACAGCATATGTAATATGGTCAGATAAAGCTAAATATATACTTGAATCAAATCTTATGCCTAATTCTTTTTGCGCCATTTCAACTATTGATACAGTTAATTCGACGTATTGCTGTGGAATTTCATCAAACAATTGAGAAAACTTTTCATTTAATTCGCTTTTATCAAAAACAAACTTTTTTTGAATCAATGACTCATCAATCAAATCTCCACTCTTTTTTCCAAAAGCGATTCCCTTACCCATCACAATGACTTCTTCATCATTGTCATCTAATGCTAAAAGGGCATTATTATTAAATGCTTTTTTTAATCTCATTCTCTCACCTGCTTACCAATATATAAAAAACACCTTAATCATATCAAAAAACAAATATCCAAAAAATATTTATTTATTAATATCATCAAGGTGTTGCCTGCCAACCAGTTACAATCCTCACTGAATGCGCTTACATGTTAACACGATGTTTTTGTTGTGTCAATTAAAAAATACAATAATTTTGCATACAATATATTTGACATATTTTGCTTACTTGTTTACAATTGAACTGTTCACAAGTGAACATTAGGAGGGCATATGTTGACTATAGAAGAATTTTTACGTTTATCCAATCGATTGCGTGAATATTACGGCAAACAAATCAAAGATCGATTTTCAGAATACACGTTTTCCCCAAATGAAATTTCGATTCTGATTTTACTACAAAACAACACATCCATTACAACAAGCACACAGCTTCGTGTTGTACTCGGTGTTTCAAAAGCTTTGGTTTCTCGAAGTATAACAAGTTTGGAACAAAAGGGATTGATCACATTGAAGAAAGTTTCAGAAAACAGAAGGATTTCTTATATTGAATTAACGGAAGAAGCGATTCCTATATTAGCAAAAATCTCTATTGAGATTGATAAAATCAATCAAGTTTTATTCAAGGATATTCCTATAAAAGATATTCAATGTATGATTGATACAATGAATAAAATGAATGAAAAAATAGAAGGAGCAAAATAAAATGAAATTCACAACAGCGTCCGAAGTAGATTTAGGACATGAAAAAGTTGGTAAGTTACTCTTTATGTTGGCGGTTCCTGCCATCTTAAGTCAAATTGTTAACTTACTCTATAATGTAGTTGACCGCATGTACATTGGTCACATTCAAGATGTAGGGGCCATCGCCCTAACAGGCGTAGGCGTTTGTTTACCAATTATTATGATTGTATCCGCCTTTGCATGTTTAGTCGGTATGGGAGGTGCACCAAGAGCTAGTATATATATGGGTAAGCAAGATAATCCTACTGCCGAAAAAATCATGGGTAACTGTTTTATCGCATTGATTATAATTTCATTAACTCTAACTGTATGTTTATTAGCTTTTCAAACACCATTACTACAATTATTCCAGGCAAGTTCAAAAACAATTGTATATGCCAAACAATATATGGGTATTTATGCCTTAGGAACCATTTTTGTCCAAATGACACTCGGAATGAATGCCTTTATTTCTTGTCAGGGATTCTCTAAAACAAGTATGATGACCGTTTTAATTGGGGCTATCTTAAACATTATTTTAGACCCTATCTTTATCTTTGGATTCAATATGGGCGTAAAAGGGGCTGCACTAGCTACCATTATTTCGCAAGCTATCAGTGCAATCTGGGTCATTCATTTCTTGAGTGGTAAACAGACGGTTCTTAAGTTAAAAAAAGAAAATTTTAAAATCGTGCCAAGCCTATTATTTCCTAGTTTAGCTTTAGGTATTGCACCTTTTGTGATGCAGTCAACAGAAAGCTTGATTTCTTTATGTTTCAATATGCAACTATCTAAATTTAGTGGGGACGTTGCGATTGGAAGTATGACCATTCTAACGAGTGTTATGCAGTTTGCAATGATGCCAATACAAGGATTAACGCAAGGTGGACAACCCATCATCAGTTACAACTTTGGTGCTAAAAATGCTCAGCGCGTTAAAAAAGGCTTTTTACTTCAAACCCTATGTTGTTTCACATACGCAAGTATCATCTGGATTCTAGTGGAATTATTCCCTCAAGTATTTATTTCTATTTTCACAAACGATTCAGACTTGATGACAATGGCAACCTGGGCCATTCGTATCTATATGGCATGCGTATTATTGATGGGACTTCAGATTTCTTGCCAGCAAACCTTCATTGCGTTTGGAAATGCCAAGATTTCCGTTTTCTTAGCTATCTTTAGAAAGATCATTGTCTTAATTCCATTGATTTTTATCTTACCAAACATCTTATCCGATCATATCTTTGCGGTATTTGTTGCAGAACCAATCGCAGACTTTATTGCGGTAAGCACAACAGTAACATTGTTTTTTAAAAACTTTAAAAAGACATTAGCACAAATGAGTTATGAAAAGTCATAACTCATTTTTTAGTATATTCAATAATTCTTCTTTCATATTCTTTTCCGGATGATAAAAAGCGTATTTTAAACACATATTCAAAGCTTCTTGAATCTGTTTTCCTCTTAAATTTGTAGCTTCTATAATATCTTTTCCATTCAACGCAAGTTGAGATATACTCATACAACGATTTCTATTTTGGATGTAATACGCATAGAAAAGTTCTACATCTTTAGCTGATTTTTGCCCTAATTCAGAATGGGCCATCGCATCACAATAGCGAATTTGAAGCAAGTTCAACAAGTGTTCTTCATCCAAATGATATGTAACACGATACTTATAAATACAATCTAAATCACAGGTAAATTTATCGTCATGATGTAAGACATAGAATGGAATCCACTTTCTTTGTTCATTTGTAAGTTTAAAACGTCGACAAAGCTCTTTAGACAATTCACTTCCTACCTTCGCATGATGCTTAAAATGATCCTTTCCATTCGAATCGGTTGTCTTTACTTGTATTTTGCCTAGGTCGTGGAGTAATAACGCAAAGGCCAAAGTTTCATCATATGGTTTTAAATAGCACATCGCATCTAAAGTATGATGCAAGACATCGGTATAGTGATAGATTGAGTTTTGACTACACCTCAATGCCAAATCCAACTCATTAAATACAGGTTTTAAAAGAAGTGTCATATCTGCCAATACTTGTGGATTTGTTTCCATGATTTCTTTTAATTCATATACGATTCTTTCTATAGATACATATTGAATCAAAGATGCATTTGTATCGATGGATTTTTTTACTGTTTCATCCATCGAAAAGCCTAGTTTTGCACAAAAACGATAGGCACGCAACATTCTTAGAGCATCTTCATTAAATCTTCGATCTGGATTACCCACACATCGAATGACTTTAGCTTTAAGATCGAATTGTCCTTTATAGGGATCAATCAAACCCCGACTTGGATGATAAGCCATCGCATTCACAGTAAAATCACGTCTTGATAAATCTTCTTCAATTGTTGAAACATATTTCACACTGTCCGGATGACGATGATCCTTGTATTCACTCTCTAAACGAAAGGTTGTAATTTCAACGGGTGAATTCGATAAAACCGTTACCGTTCCATGTTTGAGTCCTGTTCCCACACTTCGATCAAATAAATTTAGTATTACTTCGGGTTTGGCACTTGTGCAAATATCATAATCATGAATTGAGCGATCTAGTAAATCATCACGTACACATCCTCCTACCACATACGCTTCATATCCAATACCATTTATTTTTTGAATGATTTCTAATATATATTCAGGTAATTTCATACTTCTATTATATAAGAAAAAGGTGCTGAATTGCACCTTAATTACTTTGTAATCTTTACATATGTTGGAATTGTATCCGCCATAATTTTCTTGGCAAGTTCCATACTGCCAAACATGAATTCAAAACCTTTTCCATAACTTACAGGCGTACAGAAGTTTCCTAAATCTTGAATTGTTTGTTTATCATCATTGATCATATCTACAACTAAGAACCAGTGGCTAGGCTGATCCTTCACAATTCTTTCTTTCAAATAAATAGAAAGAATGTCTGGGTGAGAGTCACCAAATTCACAGATAGCTCTTTGAAGTTCTGTTACACTTGAAATAGGATCGCGAAGCTTTAAACTATCACCTTTATGAATTGGATTTTCACTCACTTGTGAACCGCGATTTTTATCAAGTTCAACCAATAAGTTGCAGTCTAATAAAACATTCGCTCCAAATGGATCGATCACAATGCCATGAATCTGATTTAATGCCATCTTCACAAATGGCATATATTGATTATATGTCATAACCAAGGAATGGATTTCACTATCTTGATCCCATTTTTTCAATTGATCCATACTTGAGAAGACAGGAAAGAAACTATCTCCCTTATCATTTTGAATCAAAGACAATTGGAATTGTGTATTTGGTTCAAAGACTAAGACTCCCTTTTCATTGCGAGAAGGATCTTTATCCCATTGTGCTGGAATCAGAAAATTAGTCGAAATAAACGCATCCAACAAGTTTCTAAACGCTGAATCTGTTTTTTCTCTATTAAATACAATTAATGTTTCTTGTAGTTTTTCATTTTTAAATTCATTTACCATAATTATTCCCCTGAAATTGTACACTTTTCAAATGCGATACTTGGACTTACAACCTGGTGATAACTCCAATCTAAATCGTTACCCACACTAATTACGTGTTTCATCATATTTAAGAAATTATTTGCGACGGTAACCAAAGTAACATTCTTATCTCTTTTACCATCCTTTACCCAGAAGCCTGAACATTGTAGTGAGAAGTTTGTAGAAACAAAATCAAGTCCAGCATGAAGACCTGCTAAATTCTGTACGACAAAGCCATCCTTAATTTTTGTACATAAATCCTCAAAGCTATCATTTCCAGGTACGATGTAACAATTCATTGGCTGTACACTTACGCTAGATGCATAGCCCGATTTAAAGCCATTTCCTGTACTATTTGTATGCATTCGATTGGCACTTCTTGTGTCATGAAGCATCATAACATATTTTCCGTGATCCACCAAAGTTTTTGAAGAAGTTGGACACCCCTCATCATCAAAATTGGCAATACTTAAACAATCCGTATTCTTTGGATTATCAATAATTGTGATTTGTTCAGAGAAAATTTGTTCATTAAACTTATCTTTTAAAGGTGAAATTCCCTTATACATTAATTCCCCATTAAATAAACCAGTAAAGGCGGCAAATAAAGATGTCATCGCATCCCTTTCAAAGATGACTGGACATGTACAGCTTGGAATTTGTGTGGCCTTTAATTTATTTAAAGCCTTATCGCAAACACGAGAAACGAATGAATCTAAATCATATTGTTCAAAGTCATATACAACTTCAACTAAACTAGCATCCTTGACTTCTTCCTCTTCTTTAACGACAACACTGGCAACAATGTACTGCATTTCATCTGCATCTTGTACATCCATGCCTAAGCTATTCACAATACTGCGACTTCCACTACCTTGGCTATATCCTAAATATCCAACTTGAATGACACGTGGATCATAGGCTAGAATCTTAGCTTCTAAGCTTTGAAGAATATTCTTCACATATTCTGTACTAGCCATATTCCAAGTCACATCTTTTTTTACGTACTCAATTGGTTCTGGTTTTCTTAATGAATCGGTTTCTTCATTTGAAATAATATGTGCTTGTGCAATCAGTGACTTTAAAACAGTTTCACACATAGAATCATCTATTTCTTCCAATGCCATATTGGCCATTTTTCCATCTACAATTCCACGAATACTTGTACCTGTCACTTTACTGGATACTAAAGTGTCCATTTGGCCTTGAAACCAAGTCATTTCTTTTTCAACCGTTGTAGATTGATAGATTTCAAATTCCTGAATACCTAGGCCAAGTGCTTTCTCAATCCATACTTGTTTATTCATTGGCCGTACCTCCTACTGTAATTTGTGAAACACGAATGGCTGGCTGACCTACATCGGTAGGAATTGAACCAGAACTAGAGCCACACATACCTTGTCCACGCTCTAAGTTTTTACCAACGCGATCAATATTAAATAGGATATCCGCACCATTACCAATCAAAGAAGCCCCTTTTACTGGATACGAAATCTTGCCATCTTCAATTAAATAACCTTCTAATACGGCAAAGTTAAATTCTCCGGTTTGTGGATTTACACTTCCACCACCCATTTTCTTCGCATATAGTCCTCGCTTAATTCCTTCAAACATTTGGTCAAAATCATCATTTCCAGCCGCAATATATGTATTTGTCATACGTGAAGTTGGTTCAAATTTATAAGACTGACGACGCGAACTTGAAGTCGATTCAAGACCCATCCTTCGACCATTCAAGCGGTCTATCATATAACTCTTTAAAATACCATTCTCAATTAATACACGTTTTTGTTGGGGATTACCCTCATCATCGACGTTTTGTGAGCCCCACGCATTTGGAATTGTGCCATCATCAATAGCTGTAACTTTATCACTTGCGACTTTTTGACCTAATTTATTACAGAATACACTCTGATTTTTACTGACTGAACTTGCCTCTAGAGCATGTCCACAAGCTTCATGGAAAATAACACCGCCAAAGCCATTATCAATAATGACCGGCATTTTTCCCGATGGACAATCTTTCGCCTCTAATAATACTAATGCAATACGACTTGCTTCTTGTCCAATAGATTCTGGTGTTCTTTCTTCAAAGAATTCTAAGCCTTTACTTGCACCTGGTGCTTCATAACCAGATTGTAAGTTTTGGCCATCTTGGGCAAAAGAGGATACAGACATACGACAACGAATTCTTGTATCATGTACGAGTCTTCCTTCACTATTTGAAATCTGTACATTTTGACATACACTTGCCAACCCTACAGATACTTTTTGAATTTGATCTGAATATGCCTTTGCCGCATCACTTGCACGTATCATTAAGGAAACTTTCGTTTCTAATGAAGCTTTGACAGGATTTTCCTTGATTGGATGAAGATTTTCATGAGTTTCTTCAACCAAAGAGACAGATACGGATTTAGATTCTATGCCAAATCCTCCACGCAAATCATCCACTAAGGCATTTAATGATTCTTCATTTGTTTCATTTGTGTATCCATATACAGATTGCACACCTTTATATAGACGAATTCCAATACCAGCACGAATCAATACGTTTGTATCTTCTAATTTTCCATTTAACATGGATAAAGATTCGGTTGTACCTTCTTCTTCAAAGATTTCGGCAAAATCACAAGAAGAAGCCATACAACGCTCTAATAATTTTTCTAATTGTTCCTTCTTTAACATATTTTATCCCTCAATGCAATCTACAAATCGTTTTGTGATTAATTGAGGACGAGTAATAATAGATCCTACTACAACACTAAAGCATCCAAGTTCTAATACACGGCGTGCTTTTTCTGGTGTATCAATATTTCCTTCGGCAATCATTGGTACGTTTGATTGTTCTAAATATTTACGCATTAACTCAAAATCATTTTTTTCAACTTTATCGCCCTTACTTTCTTCTGTATATCCAACTAATGTTGTTCCTACAAAATCAAAGCCTAATTGGGCTGCATGAAGACACTCTTCTAATGTAGAGCAGTCTGCCATTAATTTTTGTTCTGGATACTTAGCACGAATATCAGCATACAATTCATCTAAAGTTCTTCCATCTGGACGAACACGACAAGTTGCATCTAAGGCAACGATTTCTGGATGTGCCCCTTCAATCAATTCATCAATTTCTTTCATTGTAGGTGTAATAAATACTGGACAGTCCCCATATACTCTTTTAATAATTCCAATAACTGGTAAATCAACTTCTTTTTGAATTTCATTAATATCCTCTACAGTATTAGCACGAATACCTTTAGCGCCTCCCCATTTAGCCGCTCTAGCCATACGTCCCATAATAAAAGATGAATGTAAAGGTTCATCTGGAAGTGCCTGACAAGATACGATTAAGTGTCCTTTTACTGATTCAATGTTACTCATGATTTAAATCTCCTTCTTCTTACTTAATATATAGGTAATTATACTACGTATATAAGTGTAAAAACACGAAATTAAAAAAAATTAAAAAAATTTTAAAAAAGTGCTTGCAATCATTTTAAAGTGATGGTATATTTAATGGGCACTGAGCGAGACACAAAAGCTCAGTTGAAATAAATGCGCCCATAGCTCAACTGGATAGAGCGTTTGACTACGGATCAAAAGGTTGTGGGTTCGATTCCTGCTGGGCGCGCCATTTATTTTTTTCTAAAAATATCGGGATGTAGCACAGCTTGGTAGTGCACTTGATTTGGGATCAAGGGGTCGCAGGTTCAAATCCTGTCATCCCGACCATTATTTTATTTAATTCGGCTGGGTAGCTTAGTTGGCTAGAGCATCCGGTTCATACCCGGAAGGTCGTGAGTTCGAGTCTCACTCCAGCCACCAACGAGTTTAACTTGGACCCTTAGCTCAGTTGGTCAGAGCATCCGGCTCATAACCGGCGGGTCGTAGGTTCGAGTCCTACAGGGTCCACCAATTATACATATGCAGAAGTACCCAAGTGGCTGAAGGGTCCGGTCTTGAAAACCGGTAGGTCGTGCGAGCGGCGCCTGGGTTCGAATCCCAGCTTCTGCGCCATCTTAATTAATTCACATCGCGGGATAGAGCAGTCTGGTAGCTCGTCGGGCTCATAACCCGGAGGTCGTTGGTTCAAATCCTTCTCCCGCAACCATGTGGTCTCATAGCTCAGTTGGTAGAGCAAAGGACTGAAAATCCTTGTGTCGTTGGTTCGATTCCGACTGAGACCACCATTTGTCAAAGATTGCACCTAGCATTTGCCAGGTGCTTTTTTTATACCTTATTTAAAGGATATTCTCACATTATGGTTATATTCCATATCTATATAAACCAATAAAACAAGTGTTTTTCTAAACAAAATTCGCAAAAAAATCGCAAAAATTTTTCAAAGCATATTAAAAACGGATAGTAAATTATCCGCTTTTTTTCATCGATTTCGACTGTTTTTATTTCCCTCTAAATCCATTGTTTTTCTAACCCTTGTCTTATCTTCAGGACTTAGTTTATTTATTATTGCATCATATACCGTAATGCTTTGTCCATTTTTTAAGTGAATCTGATTTCTCGTTGTTTCTTTCACAAATCGAGTCAGTGCAATATTTCTAGCTTCAGACTTATTCAGCTTCTTACTCATTGTCAACATACTATGGTTATGATCATTCACTTTAGTCTGTAAAACTGAATTCTGTTCTTTCACATCATCTAGTCTAATCTTCAATAACTTATTGTCATTCTTATACTGAACCAATTCATTCTTTGTACTATCCAGCTTGTTATTTAGCGTCTTATTCTCATCTTTCAAATTATCTATTTTATCACTCAACAATTTGATACGTTTCAACAACGCCCCAATCATTGACTTTAGTTCATGAATAAACGTTGTAAGCTGATCAAACACATGATATTCAACGACGATCTTATTCTTATTCAACCTGGATTTTGGTGAATTCTCCATTTCGGTTAATTGTGAAGATACATTTTCCAATCGTTCGTACGCATACACAATATTCTTTTCATCCACAGTGTCTTGTTTCAAAAAATCCTTTGCGACATTTATATTGTGCTGCATTTCTAATGTCTTATCCTTTGTATCCTGCCACTGACTTAACGGCATATTTATCGACGCATCTTTTTCTGGTTCCTTAATACTTGTAGCACCATACATCAAATATAAACCATTCTCATTCATTATGGTTTCCATATTTTTATACATCTTATTTCGCATCGCATTAAATAAAATCGGAACTTTATCTCTCTCATTTATTATAGACTGTTCCGGGTTATATCCCATTCGTGCTAATGTTTCATCCAAACCCGTACCACAGCGCAATCCTCCGCCATGCTTCTGAATATATTCCATATCTTCTGCACGTTCATAAATAGGTTTAAAATCGAGGTGCATATGATAGAATCCAGATTCATCCAAATGTACAGTGGCACCTAAGATATGAAAGTATGGAAAATCCTCTTTAAATTTTACAAGAAACTCATTAAAAATATGAAGTGCTTGTTCTTTCGTTATCTTGCCATTTTCACGATCACTTTTATCTCCCAAGCCAATGATTAATGAACGAAACATCTTTATTTGTTCCATTTTATTCGTTTTTGGATTTCGCATCTGATCATGTAGATGCTGCGTATAATAATCATTGCCAATCAATGGATAATCCCGATTACGTGGCTTTGTCTTAATTTGACCACTATTATATCGATCCCAAGCGGCAGCCTTGCGTTTCAGAGTATAATCATTACGTTCTTTAATATATGGTTTCATCAATTCATTAATTTGTTCCTTGTAGCTTTTTTCATAAGGCACAAGCTCAATCACTGTATCTTTGCCCGTATCATGCGTATGCTCCAGTTTCGAGCGATACTCCAAGCCATGATTATGTTCTTCACATCCTTCGCCAGCCGTAATCGTAACCGACACTTCATTCATGCAAATCACCCGATTTTAATATTTTATACAATGTTGTACGACAAACATTATATTTTTTACACATCTGTTCAAAAGTCATTTCCTTCTTTTCTGCTCTAAGAACATCCACACCAGGAAGTTTTTTCTTAGGTCTTCCAGAAGCCGATGCTTTTTCTTCAATAATCACTTCCAAATTGCCATTATATGTATTTCGATAAGTACCATTAAAATGTTTAAAAAGTATTTTTACACATTTCTTTTGATTTTCGGTATTCGTATCATTTAAATATAATTTAAATCGATTCATTTACGTATCCCCCTTATTATTGTTCATTAATTATTTCCACATATTCTTTTGAGCAAGCCTTGCTTGCCATAATTACCAGCTTGATGGTAATGCCCTTCCCTATTGAACCCCACTACCGCACTAAAGGCGGTAATGAAGTTCGATGACGGGCAACTGCGTTGAGCTTTTAGCGACATCATTCGAATTGAGAATCAATGATGTCGATCAGATCCTGCTCGGAATTATTGAAGAACTTAACGTAAGTCTTCAAACATTCCGTTTGTGTATGACCCAAGCGTTTTGCGACCAATGATACAGGTGCATTCGCATTACATAGAAGTGATGCATTGCTTCGTCTAAACCCATGAATCTTGATCATGCGAATTCCTGATCTTTCGCAAGCGATTGCCATACGCTTCTTCACAACTTTCGCAAGAACGGGTCTGTCCACTCCAAACAAAAATGTCTCTTTTGTGATGCAGTACAAGTCTTTGTACCAATCCAAATATTCCTGCATGATGCATTTCATTCGTTTGGGCATCGTTATCGTTCGAATACTGTTCCTTGTCTTTGGCGGAGTAACCAGATACGATCTTCCCTGCACATACCTAGCTACTGTCTTATTGAATCGAATTGTCCCCTTATCCATATCAATATCGTTCATGGTTAGTGCAACACATTCGCCAAATCGACATCCCATAAAATACAAAAGATTCACAATTACATAACAGACATATTCTCCATTTTCTTTGTTTCTTGGAAAACATTGAATGAACTGCTGAAATTCATCCGGAGTATAGAAATCGTCTTCATCAATGATCTTGTCCGGCCTTTTGTATTTGGGAATTCTTTTGACCGGATTGAACTGTACATATCCCATTTCTAATCCATAGTTAAATATCTTATTCAAATATGTCAGCATCTTATTTACATATTCTTCGCTCAAGCCTTTTTTAAATGCAGCATCCGTAATCTGTTTGATCTGTCCAGATGTTAGAGATTGAATCTTTTCATCATACAAAGATTCAAAGTATTTTGAAATATATGTATTACTTTGTTTTGTGCTTGATTTTAATTGATTTGCCTTAGCCAGATCATATACGTCAATAAACTCTTTCAATGTATAAGAATGACTTTCAAAAGCGTGTGTTTCTGCATTAAAAGATTCTTTATATTTCAATTCAAACTCACGCGCATCATTGATGGAATTAAAAGTCTTTCGAAAAGAATATCTATGATACTTTCCAGTTGAAGTGGGTACAGATCCACGAATTTCGTATTTCTTATTTCCTAAACGTTTTACAGACATAGACTACACCTCCACATGCCCGTCTCTTCGAAGCATGTCAAAGATCTTGATAAAGAACTGATTAGGAGCATATGCAGAATACTGTTTGTGAAGTTGATGCATTTCAATATGTGAATCCAGTCTATTGATATATTCATCCGCATATTCTTCCGATTCAATAAGCAATCGATCATACAGTTCATCATTTAGAATAACATTTCCATATAGTCCAAAATGCTTCACTTCTAAAGAGAGTGTATTATCTTCTATATTATCTTCTATATTATTAGGACAACTGAGTTGGCTACCCTGGCTAACTGAGTTTGCCACCCCACCTAACTCTGTTGACTGGTAGCTAACTAAGTTTGCCACCTCTTTTGCGACATAAATACAATTTTTAATACCATGATTTACAAAGTCTTTCTTCTCTAACAAATTCTTTTGTATTAAACTTTTTAAAGCTTTATCCACACCAGCTTTAGTTGAATTTGTAAAATCTGCCAAATAACTACGACTGCCTGTAAATGCACCACAATGATCACGCGAAAATCCATAGATAATCGCATAAATACTCAATTCCAATCCTTTTAACCCCAATTCATTTATCATCCAATATTGAATAGAATAATAGGAATTGGGTTTAATCTTCTTATTATTTTCCATAAAAAAAACTCCTTTTACCTCATTACGAAACAGACTTTCTGAATAAGCATTCAAAAAGCCTCCAAAAAAAGATAAAAAGGAGGCCACATTTTGCATAATGTGCTATAATATACGTGCTTAGGGGTATATTACATGCCTCCGGTTTAATTTGGTGCCAGCCAAATTAAGCCTTTTTTTCTACCTTAAAATCAAAAAAATCCTTCACGATCACAACCGGAACTTTTCCTTTTAAAAGTCGCCGTTCATCCAGCTCATACTCATCCTTCATAACCTGAATGAATTGGTATGCCTTGGATTTGCTGATGTTCGCATAGGCTGCCACATCCGTGGGTCCCCAATATAACTTTTCCATTTTGAATTTCCCCTTTCTAGAAAGTTATTTATAAATACGACTTATAACTTTCATATTTATCATACCATTTAATCCGGAAATTGCAACTGCATAATGAGTATATTTCCGGATATCTTTTTTTATATACTTTACCATGTTAATATATCTATAGATTTGGAGGGGTCCTATGTCTGTAAAATCCTATATAGATTCTTTATGTTCAGAAAAAAATTTAAACATGAAACAACTTGCTGAACAGGTAGGAATCAACTATAAAACATTGAATACTCTAGTAAATGAAGATGGTAGACTTATGAATCCTAAACAGTTGGCTTTATTTTCAAAATACACAGGCAAGTCAAAACAGGAAGTATTCTATGACAATTTAAAAGATGATGATTTATCAGACGCATGTACAAAAACTGCCCTTCTATATATCGGTAAGAAAACATGTGAAGGATGGATTGCCAATATAGATATTCGTCTTGATACAAAAATATCAAATACTCGTACTTCCAACTATGCTGGCATACTGCATAAAAAAAGATCCGGAAACGGATTAACTGTAGTGGAAGACTGGGATCAGCTAAAAGTTGACTTTTGGGAGTTCTACTACAAAGGTAAGTTAAAGGATGAAGAAGAATACGGCAGAGACACAATTGCCCGTACGTTTGCCAATGAAAGAAAGTACATATCCAGTGTATTATTCTTTGGCCTTCAAAGACTATGTACAACAAACCTAAATCCAGTCAACTATCACATCGTATTCAATCGAGATACTGAATATTATCTAGTAAAAGACTATTTCCCAAAGAAGATGAACATGGGCTTTGAATGTATCTACGTTGATGAAAACGAGAGATAAATAGTCAAAGAGTATCACCATAAACAAGTGATACTCTTTTATTATCCATCATATATTTGTGTTGTTGTACATCCGTAAATCAAGTGCTAAGTTGTATAAAATATAAAACGATTATTATAATAACTACGATAATCCCTACGACTAATTTGTATTTAGCGTACTCTTTCATTCCCTTATTCACATTATTTAATTTACGATTATCTTCATTCAATTTTTCAATCATCTTTTTCTGCTCGTCTGTCATATACTACACCACCTCTGTTCATTATCATGATAACAAAATTGTTTTTTATTGAAGAATTTGAATATCATATGGTTGTCCTTCAACAACATCAATCAAAACCAGCTGATCTTTATCCAAAGAATATGGTCTACCAGCATCTGTCGTACGATATGTAAATGTATAATTCACTTTATCCGTATAAAATCCATATGCTGTTCTCGTTAATGTCACAACATATGTAGCTGTTTTACCAGAATACGTTTTGCTAGTTTGTTTAGGGATTATTGATCCAGTTACAGCCGGACTTGATGGTGTACAAACTATATTAGAAAATGACAAATCTGAAATAGATGTAATATTATTCGAATTATTGTAACTTAAACCAGCAGTGGCATTAAATGAATAAGTAAATCTATATCCTGCCCATGTAAATGCACCACTCGCTGACTTACCAACAAGCTTTCTACCCGCAGCAAACGTTGGCATTATACAAAGACATGTTACCATAATCATTGAAATCACAGAATAAATAAATCTTTTTATTATATTGTTGTTTGTTAAAGTCATAATTTCCTCCTAAATTTTAATATTCTTCTTATCAAAATCAACATAACACAGATACCAATAAGCGCTAAGATTATCATCGATACAACGCTATAATCATAAAAACCAAAATAACAAATACTAATCAAAATCAAGACTAATAACTTTATATATCCAAAGATTGCATTTTCATCATTAAATTGCCAAATATAAAATATCGATATTTTGGTATAAGCAATTTGTTTTTTACAAAAATCGAAAAATAAAGTATTAATAATGAATATTGTTAATATGAGAAACAAGAATTTAGAATAATCATGACAG
>ERZ779843.1925-NODE-1925-length-21814-cov-3.679397_pt1 | contig 21814 bp, 19 predicted proteins | sample MGYA00511560_ERZ779843 | MGnify/ENA primary metagenome ERZ779843 (study PRJEB29588, sample SAMEA2158062) | human gut metagenome | biome: human gut; feature: human-associated habitat; material: faeces | place: Denmark | collected 2008/2010 ... | reverse complement strand
CCCCCTGCCGTGAGGGTGCCGAGGAGGCGCGCGAGGACCGAGCCAAGCTCGTCGCCATCACCGTGCTTACGAGCATGAATCAGGATGCGCTGAGCGAGATCGGCGTCGAGTCGCCCGTTGCCGAGGAGGCCGCCCGTCTGGCAAAACTCGCCCAGGCCAACGGTATCGACGGCATCGTGTGCTCGCCGATGGAGGCTCATGACATGCGTGAGCTGCTGGGCCCCGATGCGCTGATTGTGACCCCGGGCGTGCGTCCGGTTGGCGCCGCGTTGGGCGATCAGTCCCGCGTGGCCACGCCTTCCCAGGCTATCGAGCGCGGCGCGAGCCATATCGTGGTTGGCCGCCCCATTACCGGCGCCGATGATCCGGTTGCCGCGTTTGACGCCATCGTTGCCGAGCTGGTCGAAAACGTCGCATAAAAGATTCCCTTAAGTCACCACTTTTGGGTCTCATTAGCACAAATTAGCCCCTGTGCCTGCGAAAACTTTCCCATCTTTTGTGTGGAATCGCAGGTCAGGGGCTCATCTTTTAGCGCGATATATTGCACTTTTTGCGGGTATCGTCTAACCTATGGAGCCGCGATTGGGCATTTTGTACGTTTTACGTGCTAAAATGCCAAATATTGAATCAGATATAACCCAACTATTTGGAGGTACGAATGGCACTCCCTCAGCTTACCGATGAGCAGCGTAAGCAGGCTCTTGAGAAGGCTGCCGCCGCACGTCACGCTCGCGCAGAGCTCCGTGAGCAGATCAAGAAGGGCGAGAAGTCCCTCGAGTCCGTGCTCAACTCCGATGACCCCATTGCTTCCCGCATGAAGGTTTCCACCCTCATCGAGTCTCTCCCCGGTTATGGCAAGGCTAAGGCCGCCAAGATCATGGAGGAGCTCGGCATCTCCGCTACCCGTCGCGTCCAGGGCCTTGGCGTCCGTCAGCGCGAGCAGCTCCTCGAGCAGCTGACCAAATAAGTGAGCGCTCAGGATTCAAAGCTCTTTGTGATTTCTGGACCGTCAGGCGCGGGCAAGGGCACGCTTGTCACTCGTGTGCGCGAGCGTCGTTCTAACCTGGGTCTGACGGTTTCGGCTACCACGCGAGCCCCACGCAAGGGCGAGGTCGATGGCGTCAATTACTTTTTCCTGACGCGCGAGGAGTTCGACCGCCGCGTGGCAAACGGTGAGTTTGTTGAGTGGGCCGAGGTCCACGGTAACTGCTACGGCACGTTGGTGAGCGAGGTTCAGTCCAAGCTCGCCTCTGGTTCGTCTCTCATCTTGGAGATCGATGTCCAGGGTGCCCTGCAGGTCAAGGAGCGTTTCCCCGAGGCCGTGTTGATTTTTATCAAGCCACCCTCGCTCGATGTGCTCCGCGATCGTCTGGTCGGTCGCGGTACCGAGACGCCCGAGACGATCGAGCTGCGTATGGCAAACGCCGCCCATGAGCTTACCCTTGCCGACTGCTACGACGACGTCGTGGTGAATGACGATCTCGACCGCGCGACCGACGAGCTCGTTCGCGTTCTCGATATGCATGAAAGGATCTGAGGTCCGTGTCCGTTGTAAAGCCTTGCATTGACGATCTTCTGGAGAAGACCGATCACAACCGCTTCCTGCTCGCTTCGCTTGCTTCCAAGCGTGCCTGCGACATCAATAGCATGCTGCGCGGCCAGCATAACCGCGTGCTTGCCGTTCAGGATGTCGACGACATCACCATCGCGCTCTCCGGCGCCGATACCATCTCGATGGCTATGGACGAGATCGTCGACGGCGATATCTCCTACGACGAGGCCCGTTACGAGAAGGCGCTCGGCCATAAGGTTGCTGAAGCCTAAATGGCAGCTCGCGTCTGCCTGGTCCACTATCACGAGGTTGGACTGAAGGGCAAGAACCGCGCACATTTTGAGCATATCCTCATGGATAACATTAAGGCGGCTTTGGCCGCCTTTTCCGTGAACGCCGTGTCTCGAATTTCCGGTTATATCCTCGTGACCTTTAACGAGCATCAGGCCGATGAGGCGGCACGTGTCATCCGCACCGTTCCCGGCGTTGCCCGTGTGTCCCTGGCGTACCACACCAATCGCGACCCGCAGGAGTACTGCGCCGCCGCCGTCAAGGCGCTGCGCGAGTTTGGCCCCTTCGATTCGTTTAAGGTGCACGCCAAACGCTCCAATACCGACTATGAGCTCACCTCGATTGATATCAATCGTCAGGTGGGCGAGGTGCTGTGCGAGGCATTTCCCGATAAAAAGGTCCAAATGCACGACCCCGATGCGATGGTGCACGTGCTGGTGGTCCAGGGTAGCGTCTACGTGTACGCGCGCTCCGAGCGCGGCGTGGGCGGTCTGCCGGTGGGCTCCGCCGGCAAGGTCGTGACGCTTCTGTCGTCGGGCATTGATTCTCCGGTGGCGACCTGGATGCTCGCGCGTCGCGGCGCGGTGTGCGTGCCGGTGCATTTCTCCGGTCGTCCTCAAACTCCCGATACGAGCGAGTATTTGGTGCAGGACATCATCCGCGCGCTTGAGCCGGGTGTCCAGATCGGCCGTCTGTACGTGGTGCCGTTTGGCGATTGCCAGCGTGAGATTTCCGTCACCTGCCCCAGCAACCTGCGCGTGATCATGTATCGCCGCATCATGTATTCGGTTGCCGAGCGCATTGCAGATATCGAGGGCGCCAAGGCCATCGTGACCGGCGAGTCGCTCGGTCAGGTTGCCTCCCAGACGCTCGAGAACATCATGGCCGTCAACGAGGCTGTGAAGATTCCCGTGTTCCGTCCGCTCATCGGGTCCGACAAACAGGAGATCATTGCACGCGCTCAGGAGATCGGCACATTCGATATTTCCACTGAGGCGGCGCCCGACTGCTGCACGCTGTTTATGCCGCGTCGTCCCGAGACGCACGCCAAACTCGATGCCGTGCACGAGGCCTGGGAGCTGTTCGACCACGAGGAGATGATCGAGCGCCTGCTTAAGCAGACCGAGTACATCGACTTCTCCAGCAACACGTATAAGGCCCCTAAGACCTTAAAACGCAAACATTCGGAGCTTGCTCCGCGTGAGATTTACCAAGATCACGAGTAATTGCCTGCATAGACCGACGATGCGCCTGTATCGTCGGTCTTTTGCTATCTGGGCAAATGATGCCAAGATGTTCATTCGCTGACGTGTGCCTGAATAAATGGACACTTTTCCGCAAGGTTTTGGTCGGTATTTGGTTTGACCGTCAAAACTGGTTTGTCCATGTGGTTCGTTTTGCTGCGTTTTCCTGACACGATGGTGCTGGGAGGTTTTGCTATGGCGCAGCGCGAACAACATGAACGGGTCAAAAAGATGGACCGCTGGGCGGGCAAGTTGCTCGGGCATAAAGCGGTGGTGGTGGCGATACTCGTCGTCATCGCGATGGCGAGCGGGCTGGCGATGGCGAGCTTTGGCGGCGAGTCCGGAGGCGTGTCGTTTGAGCGGGCTGGGGGCTCGGGCTCATCGGCGGAGCCGGGTTCTGGCGTTGATTCGCATGATCGTGACTCCGATGGGTCTTCGCACAAAGCTTCTGCCGAATTGGAGGTCTATGTCGATGTCGATGGCGCCGTTGTGTCACCCGGGGTGTACCGGCTCAAGGATGGTGCGCGGGTGGCGCAGGCAATTGATGCCGCCGGAGGGCTTACGGCCGAGGCGGATGTGACAGGGCTTAATCGTGCGTCCAAGGTCGCAGACGGACAAAAGATCTATGTTCCGAAGGTGGGGGAGCAACAAGCGGCTGCGGCGGTCGGCGGGGCCGAAAGTAGTGCTGCCACGACCCCTGGCGCGGGGTCTTCGTCGGGGCTCGTGAACATCAATACGGCAAGTGCGGCGGAGCTGCAGACGCTCTCGGGCATTGGGCCTTCTATGGCTCAGTCGATTATCGATGAGCGGACAAAGAACGGTGCTTTTGCCTCAGTCGATGACCTGATGCGCGTATCGGGAATCGGTGAGAAGAAGCTCGCCAAAATCAAAGATTGCATCTGCGTATGAGTACGCTCGAGCGCGAGCATGTGATGCCTCCGCGGCCCCTCATGCCATGGGCGATGGCCTTGTGTGCCGGCCTGTGCGTTAGCTGTGTCTTGGTGCTCAACGTGGCCGCCGATTCGATACTGGGGGAGCAGACATCGGCGGTCGGACCGCTTGTGGTTATTTCGGTTGCGGCGTCGCTGTGCATGGTGCTTGCTCGATCTTGTGAGCGACTTGTCCTGTGGAAACGTTGGCTATATGCCGCAGCTATCGGTTTGCTGGCGGGCTCGATTGTTTCGGCGTGGTGGGCTGTGGGTGCGCTAAGTGCCACGAAGGCGCTCGACCGTCGAGCGGCAAGCAGTCTCGAGTTTGTCGTGCAGGGTGATCCGTCCATAAACGATGGGACGTATTCCTACACCTGCGAAACATGCGTGGACGGCAGGCGCTTGGGTGAGGTTCGTCTGTCGTGCGACCGCGAGCTTGGTGCCGGGTCTCATGTGCGTGTTATCGGCCGCGTTTCGCGCTTTGAGAACGATGCGTATGGGCGCTCGCGCGTGCTCCGAGGCGAGGTGCGCAAGGTTAAAGCCGTTCGGATTGTGTCGGTCGATGAGGGCTCTCCGGGGCCGCTGCTTCGGCTGCGAAATGGGCTGCTTGCGTCCATCGCGCCTGCGACCGACCCGGCGCGTGCGCTCATAGCCGGTGTCGTCTGCGGTCGTTCGGCCGAGCTGCGCGCCCAGCCGGCGGGCGACTGGTTTTCGGTGACGGGAACGGCGCATCTCATCGCCGTCTCGGGCAGCCATCTTGCTATCGTAGGGTTTGTAATCGAGGGTGTCTTGCAAAAGACTCGGTGTTCACGTGGTCTTCAGCGGGCGATGTTGGCGATAACGCTTGTGGGCTACGCTGCCTTTACGGGTGCGTCTCCCTCGGCCGTGCGCGCGTGCTGCATGGTCTTCGCGACGCTTGTCGTAAACGGTGCGGGGCGTCGCCGGCACGGCCTTTCGGCACTCTTCGTAACTATGTCCATCTTTGTGCTACTGCGGCCGACGGTGCTGTTCGAGATGGGCTTTCAGCTTTCATGTGCCAGCGTCTCTGCCATTCTGTGCTTTTGCCCCTATGCGACCTACGCTTTGAGCGAGTTGGGTGTGCCGCCGGGCATTGCCAGCATGCTTTCCGTCACGCTGTGCTCGCAGCTGGCGACGCTTCCCGTTACCATTCCTGCCTTTGGTACGTTTTCGCTCATTGCTCCGCTGGCGAATGCGGTCATCGGTCCGGTGGTGAGTCTTCTGCTCGCTGTGTCGATCGTGCTGGCTCCCTTTTCGCTCGTGGCGCCGTTGCGGACTTGGGCGCTCGTCGTTCCCATGATTGCAGCCCGGTGGGCACTGTTCTTTGAGCAATTCTTTGCCGCCGTGCCGGGTGCATCCGTGAGCGTGCCGCCCGATAGCATGTGGATTTACCTGGTGCCGTGTTTGCTGGCGGTTTTCCTGGTCTGGTGGCCACGTCCTCGCGCACGCCCCATGGCGGCGGGGCTGCTGTGTTTGGTATTTGCAGCGGGTGTTCCGTATGTCTATTGGGATCGATTCGCGCCGCCTTCGGTGACAGTCCTCGATGTGGGGCAGGCCGATGCGATTCTGGTTCGCCAGGGTAGCGTCGTGGCGCTCGTTGACTGTGGGCTCGATGAACGCGTGGTGTCAGCGTTGGTTCGCAATAACGTTCACCATATCGACGTCGTTTTCGTGACGCATTGGGACGAAGACCATTGGGGTGGCCTTCCCGATGTGCTCGATCAGTTTTCGGTTGGAACCATTGCGGTCGCGGCTAATGCGCTGGAGGATGCGCCCGCTGAGGTCCTAAATCGCCCGGGCGTAACGTTTCGGCAGGTGGCTCGCAGGGACACGATCGATATCGGCGCATTTCGGGCTCGTGTGATGTGGCCGTTTGACACAGTGGATGGCGAGGGCAATGAAGACTCGCTTGTCTTGCTGCTCAGTTATACCCAAGGAGGCCAGAGTCTCCGCATGCTACTCACCGGTGATGCCGAGCTCGATCAGGAACGCGAGTTTGTACAGGAGGTGGGGGATATCGATGTGCTCAAGCTGGGACATCACGGCTCAAAGGTTTCTGTCGACCTGGACCTGCTGGAAACGCTTAAGCCCGAGCTCTCTATCGCGAGTGCGGGCGAGGGCAACCGCTACGGCCATCCCTCGGACGCCTGCATCGATGCCGTTAAGGAAGCGGGTGGTGCATTCGCATGCACCATCGAACACGGTGATATCACCATCAAGCCGACCGCGAAGGGTTTTGCGATGCGATGCCAGCGGCCGTGGTGACATCGTTGTCGCGCGGTGGGACCCTGGGCTAAAATGGCACGGTACGAATTCGAGAGTCTGCGAGAGGGGAGCGCAATGTCCGAAACCGGTCTGCTGCCGGCTTATCTGATCGTCGGTACCGATGGTGTCAAACGCGACCACGCCGTCTCGCGTATGAAAGCTCGCTTGGAAAAGTCGGGCATGGTTGAGTTCAACCTCGATGAACGCGACATGACGAAAGATCCCGATATCGAGTCGATCATCGGCTCGCTCAATACCTTTCCCATGGGTAGCGAGTTTCGCCTGGTGATCCTCGACGGCTGCTCCAAGCTTGCCAAGGCGGTCTCGGAACCGCTCGTGGAGTACCTCGCAAGTCCCAGCCCGACGACGGTCTGTCTCATTATCGCCGACTCACTTGCCAAGAATACGCGCCTGTATAAGGCAATCGCCAAGATCGACAAGAAGGCTATCGTCGATTGCTCGGGCACCAAGCGTTGGGAACTGCCGCGCCGCGTTCAGCAGATGGCGACGCAGCACGGTAAGTCTATCTCGACGGCTGCCGCCGAGGAACTCGTCTCGCGTTCGGGCGAAAACACGCGCATGCTCGATAACGACCTGGCAAAGCTCGCTCAGATGGTCGAGGCGCCCCAGATCGAGGTTGCTGACGTGGAGCGTTGGATCGTGCGTACGGCCGAGGTTCAGCCCTGGGACTTCCTCAACGCCGTCTCGGCTCGCGATATGCGGCGTTCGCTCGAGCTCTTTAAACTTCTGCCCTCCAAGAGCTATGTTTGGACCTACACGCTGCTATGCGGTCGCATCCGTGAGCTGATCGTCGCCAAGGCGCTCGATGGGCGTGGGCAGGGGCGTGAGCTCGCCGCGACGCTTAAGCTTCAGGCCTGGCAGGTCAAGAATCACCTTACCTGGGCTCGTCGTTTTTCTATGACCGAGCTCGTTGCCGCGCTCGAGGGTGCCGTCGATGTGGAGCTCGCGCTCAAGGGCTCGGCCGATTCTCAGACTGCGCTTTTGCTCTGGATTACGAACATCTTGAGAAAATCGTGATGATACCTGCCTATTTGACAAATTCGTTCTATCCCTTTGAGGGGGAGCGTGCTATAGTAGGCGCTTGCATGACCTCACCGTGTCTCAGAGGTGTCATACATTTTTTGCAAGGAACTCGAAAGGAACTCCAGAAGTGGCAAACATCAAGTCTCAGAAGAAGCGTATCCGCACCAATGAGGCAGCTCGCATGCGTAACAAGGCTGTCAAGTCCGAGCTCAAGACGCTGACCAAGCACGTCCAGTCCGCCGTCGCCGAGGGTGACGCCGAGAAGGCCCAGGCTGCCCTTAAGACCGTCACCAAGCGTCTCGACATGGCTGCCGCTAAGCATGTCATCCATAAGAACCAGGCTTCCAACCGCAAGTCCGGTCTTGCCAAGCTCGTGAACAGCATCAACGCTTAAGTTGTAAATTTCACATCACACAGATTACGCGCATAAATGGAGCCTGTTTTATGGAACAGGCTCCATTTTTTGTACCGCTCGGGTAAGATAGTCCGCATGAATACTTCAATTGACATTTCCCACATCCGCAACTTCTCGATCGTTGCGCATATCGACCATGGCAAGTCCACGATCAGTGACCGCATCCTCGAGCTCACCCATACCGTCGATGAGCGCGACATGGAGTCGCAGCTGCTTGACACGATGGACATCGAGCGCGAGCGCGGCATCACGATCAAGTCCAATGCCGTCCGCGTGTCCTATGACGCCGATGACGGCGAGACGTATCAGTTCAACCTGATCGATACGCCGGGCCACGTGGACTTCACCTACGAGGTCTCGCGTTCGCTGGCCGCTTGCGAGGGTGCGGTGCTCGTCGTGGACGCCACTCAGGGCGTCGAGGCGCAGACCGTTTCCAACGCGACGCTCGCCATGAACGCCAACTTGGACATTGTTCCGGCCATCAACAAGATCGACCTTCCCTCGGCGCACCCCGACGAAGTTAAGACCGAGATCGAAGACGATCTGGCCATTCCCGCCGACGATGCCGTGTGCGTGTCGGGCAAGACTGGCGAGGGCATCCATGATTTGCTGGAGTCCATTGTCTTTTTGATCTCGCCTCCCAAGGGCGATGCAAATGGCCCTCTCAAGGCACTTATTCTGGATTCGTACTTCGATGAGTACCGCGGCGTCGTCGCCACGGTGCGCGTCTTTGACGGTTCTATCAAAAAGGGCGATACCCTGCGCATGATGCAGGCCAAGGGCGACTTTTTGGTCGACGGCGTGGGCGTCAAGCGCCCTGCCGAGACGCCGGTCGATGCTCTGACTGTTGGCGAGGTTGGCTATGTGGTCACGGGTCTGAAGGACCCCGAGGCCGTGCGCGTGGGCGATACCCTTACATGGGCTTCGAACCCCTGCCCCGAGCCGCTGCCGGGCTACCGCGAGGCCAAACCCATGGTCTACACGGGCCTGTTCCCCATCGACAACAAGGATTACGAGAACCTGCGCGACGCGCTCGATAAGCTGCACGTCAACGATCCGTCGTTGGTGTGGGAGCCTGAGACATCGGTGGCGCTGGGCTTTGGCTTCCGCGTGGGCTTCCTGGGCCTGCTGCACATGGAGGTCGTCAAGGAGCGCCTGGAGCGCGAGTTCAATCTGGACCTGATCGCCACGAGCCCCTCGGTCGACTACCACGTGTACAAGACTGACGGCGAGATGGTCGATGTCCGCAGCCCGCAGGATCTGCCCGAGGCCACGCGCATCGAGCGTATCGAGGAGCCCTACCTTAAGGCCAAGATCATCTGTCCGCCCGAGTATACGGGTGCCGTCATGCAGCTCGCTATCGAGCACCGTGGCGTCACGACCGATATGATCCACCTGACGAGTAAATCGGTCGAGATGCGCTTTGATATGCCGCTCGCCGAGCTCATCTTGGACTTCTTCGATCAGCTCAAGAGCCGCACCAAAGGTTACGCCTCGCTTGACTACGAGTTCAACGAATATCGCCCCTCCGAGCTCGTCAAGCTCGACATCCTGCTTTCGGGCGACGAGGTGGACGCGCTGTCGTTTATCGTGCACAAGGATAAGGCCTACGGTCTTGCCCGCGGCCTGTGCGACAAGCTCAAGGAGATCATCCCGCGTCAGCTGTTCGAGGTGCCTATCCAGGGCGCCATCGGCAACAAGATCATTGCCCGCTCCACCGTTAAGGCACGCCGCAAGGACGTGCTGGCCAAGTGCTACGGCGGCGATATCTCGCGAAAGCGCAAGCTGCTCGAGAAGCAGAAAGAGGGCAAGAAGCGCATGAAGGCCATTGGCTCGGTCGAGGTCCCGCAGGAGGCCTTTATGGCGATTCTCAAGGTGGACGAGTAGGTCCATGGCGCTTTCTGAATACAGCAAGCGGCTGCTAGGTGCCTATGCCGAGCAGCCGTTCCTTATGGCTCCCATGGCGGGCGTAACCGACCCCGCCTATCGCATCATGTGTCGCCGCCGCGGCGCCTACCTTGCCTACAGCGAGATGGTGAGCGTTGCAGGCCTTGCCTATGCCAGCAACAAGACGTGGCGCCTGGTGTTGCCGGCCGACGAGGAGCAGCAGATTTGTGTGCAGCTCTTTGGTTCCAAGCCCGATCAGTTTGCGAGTGCCGTCGCTGCCGTCGAGGAGCGCGTGGGCGATCGCCTGTCATTGATTGATATCAACATGGCCTGTCCGGCTCGCAAGGTCGTTACCAAGGGCGAGGGCTCGGCGCTTATGCGCACGCCCGACCTGGCCGAGAAGATTGTCGAGGCAGCGGTGGGCGCGGCGCATGTTCCCGTGACCGTGAAGATCCGCAAGGGTTTTTATGCCGAGGATCGCAACGCCGCAACGTTTGCCCAGATGCTCGAAGGGGCGGGCGCCTCTGCAGTTGCCGTGCACGGTCGTTGTGCCACGCAGCTCTATACGGGCCAGGCCGATTGGTCTGTCGTCGATGAGGTTGCCGACGCTGTCGAGATTCCCGTGATTGGTTCGGGCGATGTGTTCTCGGCCGAGGACGCTGCTGAGCATCTGCGAGGCTCGGGTGCCAGCGCAGTGTTTATCGCGCGCGGCATCTACGGCAATCCGTGGGTGTTCGGCGATGCCCGAGCCCTTGCACTCGACGGCACGCCGGTTCCTTCTCGCTCCTCGGTCGAGCGCCTGGAGGCTCTGCGTGAGCACCTGACGTTGACGCACGAGCTTCTGCCGCTTATGTCGCGCGCCCGTACGTATGCAAGCTGGTACTTAAAGGGCATGCCCCATGCCGCCGCCTGGCGCGCCCAGGTGGTGCGTTGCTCTACGTATGAGGAGTTCATGGCATTGGTCGATGATATCGAGCGCGATGTGGTGGCCTGCGAGGCCGCGCTTGCCGCCGGTGAGTCGGTGCCCGCTCATCCGCTGGAGGCTTAAGGGTGGCCGTTACCGCGCTGTATGTGCACGTGCCGTTTTGCGCTCAAAAATGCCGCTATTGCGACTTTGACTCGCAAAGCGTGGCGCCGTGCGACCTGGACGCTGCGCTCGATGCCTATTTTGAGCACCTGTATGCGCGACTCGATGCCTTTGGCAACGCTGGGGCACTCGGGCAGATCCGCACGGTCTACGTAGGCGGCGGCACGCCGTCGCTGGCGGGGGAGCGCCTGGTGAAACTTGCCCGTCGTATCTCCATGTGGTGCAAGCCCGTTGAGTTTACCTGCGAGGCTAATCCTGAGTCGTTGACTTCGCAGCTCACCGCGGCGCTTGCCGGGGTGGGCGTCACGCGCATTTCTCTGGGAGTCCAAACCCTCGACAACGCCGAGCTTGCTGTGATTGGCCGTATTCACGATGCCGACCGGGCGCTCGCTGCCATTGCGACGGTCAAGAACGCTGGGCTTGACGTGTCGTGCGATCTTATGTGTGGGCTTCCCGGACAGACTGCAGCAAGTTGGAATAGCACGCTCGATGGCGTGCTGACGGCGGCTCCGCATCATGTGTCGGTTTACCCGCTCACGCTCGAGGAGGGGACGCCCCTCTATCGCATGGCGTGCCGCGATGAGTCGCTCGAGCCCGATGAGGATTTCCAAGCCGCATGCATGGACGTTGCGCGCGAGCGGCTGAGTTCGGCGGGCTACCATCCGTATGAGGTGGCGAGCTACGCGCTCGATGGGCATGAATGCGCCCACAACATTGCCTATTGGACCGGACAGGGCTATCTGGGTTTGGGTCGTTCTGCCGCGGGTATGCTCGATACCGAGGATTTCGATCGCTTGGCCGGGCTGTTTCCTGACGTTCCCGCTCGTGACGATGCGCACCGCGTGCGACTGGTGCAACGTGACGATGGCGCGACAGCGTTTGAGGCCGAGCACCTGTCGCATCGCGAGGCGGCGGCCGAGGATTTGATGCTCGCCTGCCGCATGACGCGCGGCATTAGGCCCGAACTGTTGGTTCACTCGGCAAGCGTGATTGCTGCAGACGAGCTGGCAGCTGCCTGCGATCGCGCGCTCGAATTGGGTCTTGCCGCTTGGGTGCCCGATCATGCTGAAGGACATGTGGGGTGTGTCACCTCAAAAGACGTTATCGCAGGTCGCGCCCGCGCCCGTTTAGCGCCGACACACCTGGGCTGGCTCGATGGAAATATGCTGTTCGAGCTGTTTTGGGGTCTAGCCTAGGCCGCTCGGGTAGAATTACCGCAATATATACGCTGCTGTGAGCAGGAGGTTGCCGCGCATGGCGACGATGAACGAAAAAGATTACTACGAGATTTTGGGCGTCTCCAAGGACGCCACCTCGCGTGATATTCAAAAGGCTTTCCAACAAAAGGCCCGCAAGCTCCATCCGGACGTCAATAAAGAGCCGGATGCTGAGGAAAAGTTTAAAGAGGTTTCCGAGGCCTACGCCGTGCTCTCGGACGAGCAGAAGCGTGCGCGTTACGACGCCATGCGGTCGGGCAATCCCTTTGCCGGTGCACCGACGGCTTCGCCCTATGGCGGTGGCTATGCCGGCAGCGCCGGTTACGGCAATCCCTTTGACGGCGGTTTCCCCTTCGGGGGCGCCTGGGGCCAGCCCCGTCGCGGCCAGGCGGCCTACAATCCCGAGAGTGGCGCCAACGTGGTCGTCGATATCAAGCTCGACGCCAAGGAGGCCAAGAGCGGTGCCCACAAGACCGTTCGCTACACCCGCTTTGACACCTGCGGACATTGTGGTGGATCGGGCTCCGTTTCGTCAGAGCATGCCCACGCCTGTCCGAGCTGCGGTGGACGCGGCCATATCGATGTGGACCTGTCCTTCCTGTTTGGTGCGGGCACGTTCCAGACGGTTTGTCCTGAGTGCGGCGGTTCCGGCAAGGTCGTTGCCGACCCCTGCCCCGATTGCAGTGGCAGCGGCCGTGTCCGTGTGACCTCCGAACAGACGATTGAGTTTCCCGCCGGCACGCATGATGGCGACGAGGTGCGCATCCCCAACATGGGTCACGCCGGCACGAACGGCGCTTCGGGCGGCGATCTGGTCGGTCGTGCGCACGTCGAGGCCGAGCGCCTGGAGGGTAAGGCTCGCACCGGCTTCTACCTCATGGGCATTATCGCTCCGTTTTTGGTGCTGTCGGCCATCTCGGGCGTGTTCTCCGCCTTCGCCATGATGTGCTTCATTCCGTTTGCCATGGGCTTGTTCATGGTGCTGTCGGACGGCGTGCTTCATCGCAGCCTGCTGTGGTGGAAGCGCGGCGCGATGCAGTTTGCCAATGGTTTTGCCAACGGCTTTATGTTTGCGCTCGTGTCGGTCTGGTTTGCGAGCTGCTCGCAGCAGGCCATGCTTTCGCCCTACGGGATGCAATAACATCAAACCCTCTGTTTGCGGCCGGCCCAGCTTGGGTATAGGACGCACTGTGACAATAATGAAAGTTGGAAGGATTCGGTCGTGTCGGAAAATAGGGATTACTACGAGGTACTTGGCGTTGACAAGGATGCCGACGCGCGGACGATCAAGCGCGCGTTTCTAAAGAAAGCCCGTACGGTACACCCGGATGTTTCAGACGACCCCGAGGCCGAGGCCAAGTTCAAAGAGCTCAACGAGGCCTATTCCGTTCTTTCCGACGAGCAGAAGCGTGCTAACTACGACCGTTACGGCACCGCTGACGGCCCTGGTGGCTCTGGCTATGTCGACATCAACGATATCTTTGGCGGCATGGGCATGGACGACCTGTTCTCGTCGTTCTTTGGCGGTGGCGCCGGCGGTGGCGCTCGCAGCCGTCGCGAGCGCCGTCGCGGTCGCGATATGGCCATCTCCCTTTCGGTGACGCTCGAGGAGGCGGCGCTCGGGTGCAAAAAGACGATCAGCTACGATCGTCTTGCCCCTTGCGATGACTGCAATGGTACCGGCAAGGCCGAGGGCGCTACCGAAAAGCAGTGCAGCCGCTGTCACGGCACAGGCTATGTGACGACGGTCCAGCGTTCTTTCCTGGGCCAGGTTCAGTCCTCTTCGCCCTGTCCCGACTGCCACGGCGAAGGCACGGTCATCGATCATCCCTGCGAGACCTGTGATGGCCAGGGCCGCACGCCTTCTCACGAAAAGATTGACATCGATATTCCCGCCGGTGTTTCGACCGGTCGCCAGCTGCGCGTGAGCGGTTTTGGCGAGGCCGGCCTTCGTGGCGAGCCGTCGGGCGACCTGATCGTCAACGTGCGTGTCGCCGACCACGAGCGTTTTAAGCGTAATGGCGATGACCTGTATCTGGTGAGTGATATCTCGATTGCGCAGGCCGCGCTCGGTTGCGAGATTGAGGTCGAGGGCATTATGCCTGACGAGGTCGTCAAGGTGACGGTTCCCGCCGGCACACAGTACGGTGACACCGTGAGCGTTAACAATTACGGCATGCCGCGTATCGGCGGTGGCGGTTCGCGCGGTCGTCTGGTCGTGCAGCTGCGCGTGGTCGTCCCCACCAATCTCTCCAATAAGCAGCGCGAACTGCTTCGCGCCTTTGCCGACGAGATGGGCGATGACGTCGCATCCGGTAAGAAGTCGGTGACCGACCGTATCAAGAGTGCCCTCGACGACATCCTCGATTAAGGAGCCCGTGTGCTCGCACCCCATATTTCCGTCGTCAATCTCGGTTGCCGTGTCAACCGGGTTGAGTCAGACCGTATCACTGCCGATCTTATGCGCCTGGGCTTTGCGATGGTGGAGCCCCAGGACGCCGATCTGATCGTTATCAATACCTGTGCCGTGACGGGGGAGGCCGAGGCCAAGACCCGCAAGGCCGTCCGTCATGCCCTGGCCTATCCGGGCGAGCCTTACGTGGTCGTAACCGGCTGCGTCGTCAACCTGCATCCCGAGGAGCTGCTGGAGCTCTCCGACCGCGTGATCGCCGAACCGTCCAAGATAGACGTCGCCGAGCGCGTCTGCGAGGTGCTAGGTGTCGAATCCGATAGCGTGCCCGCCTGCAGCGATGGTGACGTGGTCGATGCGCTCGGTCGTTCGCGGCTGGGCGTGAAGATCCAGGATGGCTGCAACCACCGCTGCACCTATTGCATCGTGTGGAAGGCCCGCGGCCCCGAGCGCTCCGTGCCCGTCGAGTCCGTGCTCGAACAGGTGCGTGAAGCCCAGGAGGCCCGCGTGCCCGAGGTCGTGCTGACCGGCGTGAACCTGGGTGCCTATGACGGCAAGAGCGCGACCGACGAACATGTCGAGATCGATGAGCTGCTCCAGGCCATCATGGAGCGCACCGAGATTGCCCACGTGCGCATCTCCTCGGTGGAACCCATGGATATTTCCGAGCGCTTGCTCAAGGTGATGGCTCGCTACCCGAAGCGTATCGCCCCGTTTTTGCACCTGCCCGTGCAGTCTGGCTGCACGGTGACGCTGCATCGCATGGGTCGTCCCTATAGTGCCGAGGCCTTTGAGGATACGGTGCGCATGATCCGCGCTAACCTGCCACAGGTGTCTCTTTCGTGCGATGTCATCGTCGGTTTTCCTGGCGAGACGGACGAGGAGTTCGAGGAGTCGCTGGCGCTGTGCCGTCGCGTGGGCTTTTCGCGCATGCACGTGTTCCGCTATAGCAAGCGCCCCGGCACCCTCGCCGCCGACATGCCCGACCAGGTACCCCCTGAGGTCATGGCCGAGCGCAGCCGTCGCATGCGCGCCGCCGCACAGGAGCTTGCGGTTGCCGATGCCCGCCGTCGCGTGGGTACCGTCGAGCGCGCCGTGCTTGAGTACGGTGACAATTTGACGCTCGGCTCGTTCCATCATGCCCGTCTTGATGATACCTGTGGACTCACAGCCCCGTGCCTGCTCGATGTTGCTATCATCGGAGTCGATGATTCCGGCTTGGTCCATGCACGCAGGGAGGTTCATGGAAGCCTCGAAGATTAGACTTACCGTTCCCGAGGGTATCGACCCCTCGCGCGTTTTGGGCGCCGGCGACGGCGTCCTTCGTGCACTCGAGAACCTGGTGCGCGCCCATGTGGTTGCCCGCGGTGACAGTGTTGCCGTGAGCGGCGATTCAGATGAGGTCGAGCTGGTCGCTCGTTTTTTCGAATATGCCTTTCGTGAGGCTGCTGCCGGGCGTACGCTTTCTGCCGATGATGTCTCGCGCTGTCTTGCCGTTCTGCGCGACGGCGAGCATGATGCCTCGTCGCTGCGTGATGACGTGCTGCTATCGTATCGCGGTCGCGTCATCCGCCCCAAGACGCTCGGTCAAAAGCGCTATGTGGATGCCATCCGCTCTTCTACCATCACGTTTGGCCTCGGTCCTGCCGGTACCGGTAAAACCTATCTGGCCATGGCGTTCGCCGTCGCCGCGCTCAAGCGCCATGAGGTAGGCCGCCTGATCCTGACGCGCCCGGTTGTCGAGGCGGGGGAGAACCTGGGCTTTTTGCCTGGCACCCTCGAGGAAAAGATCGACCCGTATATGCGCCCGCTCTATGATGCCCTCTTTGACATGATGGATCGCGAACGCACCGATGAGCTTATGGAGCGTGGCGTGATCGAGATCGCCCCGCTCGCCTACATGCGCGGTCGAACGCTGAGTGATGCCTTTGTGGTGCTCGACGAGGCACAAAACACGACGCCCGAGCAGATGAAGATGTTCCTGACGCGCCTGGGTTTTAATTCCAAGTTCGTGATTACCGGCGACCTGAGCCAGCGTGACCTGGTGGGTCGTCGCGGCGGTCTTGCCGACGTTGAGAAGATTTTGGGCCGTGTCGACGATGTGGCGTTTTCTCACCTGGAGCGCGCCGATGTGGTGCGCCATGCCCTGGTGGGCCGCATCGTTGAGGCCTATGATGCATACGACGATGCGCGCGAGCAGCGCGCACACGATCGAAAGGAGTCCCGTTGAGTGTATTGATCAGCAACGATGCCGAGCTCGATACGCTGCTCGATGCCCAGGAGGTGGAGCACATCTGCGGAGTTGTGCTTGCTGCCGAGGGCGTTGAGCGTGAGGTCGAGATTTCCCTTTCGTATGTCGATGAGGACGAGATGCACGAGCTCAATCTTGAGTGGCGTGGCATCGATCGCACGACCGACGTGCTCTCGTTTGAATGTGACTCGGCCTTTGACGAGGACATTCCCGCCGACGAGACGCTCGAGCTCGGCGATATTATCCTGGCCCCGCAGGTCATTGCCCGCCAGGCCCCCGGCTTTGGCAACAGCCCCGCCGATGAGTGCCGACTAATGCTCGTGCACGGAATGCTGCACCTGCTGGGTTACGACCATATCGAGGACGATGAAGCCGAGGTCATGGAGGCACGCGAGGATGCAATCCTGCGCGATCTGGCGCTTGAGCGAGGCGAGGACCCCAAGCTGGTCCACGTTGGCCCCATAACCAATCATGCCCACGACTAGGAGCCGTCTATGATTCCCGGATCGAACAAGGACCATCCGTCCTTTTTAAAGTCGTTCTCATACGCTATGGAGGGCTTCGTCACCGCCGTCAAGACCGAGCGCAATATCAAGGTCATGCTCGTGGCGGGCGTGTGCACCGTTATTGCCGGCTGCATCGTGGAGCTCGATATTGCCGAGTGGGCTACGGTCATCATCTGCTGCGGCCTGGTGATTCACGGCGAGCTGTGCAATACCGCCATGGAGGCGATTGTCGACCTGGCGACCCAAGAGCTGCATCCGCTGGCCAAGCGCGCGAAGGATATTGCCGCTGCCTCTATATACGTTCTTTCCATTACCGCCGCGATCGTGGGCCTGCTTGTCTTTGCCCACGCGCTCGACTTTATTTAGAAAGGGATTCCCATGTCCGACAATATACAGCCTACCGATGACGTTTTGGATGACGAGGTCCTGGACGAGGCTGAAGGTGCCGATTCGTTTGACGAGGTCGAGGAGTTCGACCCGTTTGAGGGTATGAGCGACGAGGATCTCGATGCCCTGTGCGACGAGGATGAGAGCCTCGCGGGCTTTGGCGACGTGGAACCCGGTTTCCGCAGCGGTTTTGTGGCCCTGGTCGGTCGCCCCAACGCCGGCAAGTCCACGCTGCTCAACGCCTGTTACGGCAAGAAGGTCGCCATTACCTCTCCGGTGGCCCAGACGACCCGCCGTCGTATGCGCGCCGTGGTTAACCGCCCCGGCTATCAGCTTGTCTTCGTTGATACGCCGGGTATCCACAAGCCCAAGGACGGCCTGGGCTCCGAGCTTAATAAGAGTGCCCTGTTTGAGCTCAATGACGTAGACGTCGTCGCGTTTCTGATCGACGCCACCAAGCCGATTGGCAGGGGAGACGCCTGGGTCGCCGAGCGCGTCAAGAATGCCCGCTCCAAAAAGGTCCTGGTGCTTACGAAGGCCGACGAGGCCGATCCCGCACAGGTCATGGAGCAGCTTAAGGCAGCCCACGAGCTCATGGAATATGACGACGAGATTGTGACGTCGTCGGTCAAGAACTTCAACGTCGATTCGTTTATCGAGACCGTAGCTCACTTCTTGCCCGAGGGCCCGCGCTGGTTCCCCGAGGACATGGGCACCGACGCGTCCGACGAGACCCTCGTGGCCGAGTTTGTGCGTGAGAAGGTTCTGCGTCGCACCCGCGACGAGATCCCTCACTCCGTGGGCGTCATCTGTGACGCGCTCGAGCAGACTAAGAAGGTCCTGCGCGTGCACGCCACGATTTACGTCGAGCGCGAGGGGCAGAAGGGCATCATCATTGGCAAGGGCGGCGAGATGATCAAGCATATCGGCATCGATGCCCGTCGCGATCTTGAGCGCATCTTTGGCACTCAGGTCTTTTTGGAGCTCGACGTGAAGGTCAAGGCCGGCTGGCGCGATGACGAGGCGCAGATCCGCCGCTTTGGCTATAACGCCGAAGATTAAGCCTCGGCGTTCATGGCAGGCTCTCGCACATATCGCACAAAGGTGCTCGTCCTCGACAAGACGAAGCTCAAGGAAACCGACCTGATCTTGACGATGCTCGACGAACGGGGGCGGCAGGTGCGTGCCGTGGCAAAGGGCGCCCGCAAGCCCGGTGGGCGCCTGGCCGCACGCTGTGAGCTTTTCTGTACCGTCGATATGCTGCTCGCGCATGGACGGTCGCTCGACGTGGTTTCCCAGGCGGAGCTTATGGAGGCGCCGCTCGGTTCTGCTCCTGACTACGAGACGACCTGTGCCGCCAGCGCGATTGCCGAGGTTGCGCGCGTGTGCTCGTTCGAGGATGCCGAGGATCCATTTACCTTTGCCATCACGCAGCGGGCGCTCACACTTGTAGGCAGCGGGCTCGACTCGGCACATATGGACCTGCTCGTGGCGGCCTTTGTCTTTAAACTGCTGTCGCACGTTGGTTACCGACCCGATTTCTCGGCATGCGTGCTGTGCGGAGACCCCATGCTGTCGTATTTTTCGCCCCAGGCGGGCGGCCTCATGTGCGGCTCATGCGCGTCGAGCGTTCCGGGTGCCGAGTTGGTCTCAACCGGCGAGGTCGCATGGCTGCGCGCCCTGATGTCCATGACGTTCGATACCCTTATGGCCGAGCGAATCGATCCGCATACGGCTGCATTTTTGCTGGGGCTTTCGCATGTTTGGGCCGCCACGCACACCGATCAGCGGCTCCGTGCGATGGAATTCATGTTGGGTCGGTGATGATGCGCAGGCGCGCGCCGCTTGTGGTAACATACCGACCTGTTGGTACCTCGACCTTGGATGCTCGCTCCACCGGCGGCTTCCCAGTCCGAGGCGAATAGAGTCGCCCGCGGGCGACGCGAAACGAAAGGTGAAACAATGACTGTTTCCAAAGAGCGCAAGGCGGAGCTGACCGCCCAGTTCGGTAACTCCCCGGTCGATACCGGTAACCCCAAGGTTCAGGTTGCCATCCTGTCCGAGCGCATCAAGGAGCTGACCGAGCACATGAAGTCCCACCAGAAGGACTTCCACACCCGTCGTGGCCTGCTCATGCTCGTTGGCCGTCGTCGTCGTCTTCTCTCCTACATCAAGAAGAACGACATCGTCGAGTACCGTGAGCTCATCAAGGCTCTGGGCATCCGCGACAACATCCAGTAAGGATTTGTACATGCTAAGAGCGTCCTGCGCAGCGGGGCGCTCTTTTTGTGTAAGGGCGTGAACAATCACGCTCTGAAGCGTGGCGGGGGCAGGGGGCCCACGTCACATGAGAAGCCCGCAGGCAAGGGGCCTGTGGGGTAAAGGAGAACAATGACACTCGTATCCAAGACCTTTGAGCTGTACGGCAAGACCTACACCTTCGAGTCCGGCGAGCTTGCCAAGCAGGCCACCGGCGCTTGTCTGGTCAAGCAGGGTGACACCACGATGCTCGACACCGTGGTCGTCTCCAAGGAGCGCAAGAATTACGACTTCTTCCCGCTGACCGTCGACTTCAACGAGAAGATGTACGCTGCCGGCCGTATCCCGGGCGGTTACCTCAAGCGCGAGGGCCGTCCCAGCGAGAAGGCCACGCTCACGGCTCGTATGATCGACCGCCCGATCCGCCCGAGCTTCCCGGACGGCTTCCGCAACGAGGTGCACATCGTCGCCACCTCGCTCGTCGCCGATCAGGTCAACCCCTTCGACGTCATCAACGTCATGGGTGCCTCTCTGGCCATGACGCTCGGCGGCGTACCCTTCGAGGGCCCGCTTGCCTGCGTGCGCATCGGCCGCAACGTGGAGACCGGCGAGTTTATCGTCAACCCCACCTATGAGGAGCGCGAGAACTCCGACCTGGACCTGGAGCTGGGCGGCTCTGCCGACTTCATCTCGATGGTCGAGGCCGGCGCCGAGGAGATCTCCGAGGACGACATGCTCGCCGCTATGAAGTTTGGTCAGGAGGCCCTCGCTGCCTTCTGCCAGGCCCAAGACGAGTTCGTCGCCGAGTGGGAGCAGGTCAACGGCGCTATCGTTAAGAAGGAGTACCCGCTCGACCAGCCCGTCGAGGAGGTCCAGGAGCGCATCTTCGCCCACTACGACGAGATGGCCGCTGCCCTGCGCGATGCCGACAAGCTTTCCCGCATCGGTAAGGTCGAGGCTCTGAAGGAGTCCATCCGCGCCGAGTTCACCGACGAGGAGCAGGCCGCCTGGGAGCGCGAGATCCCCGTGGCACTCAAGAAGCTCGAGAAGAAGGCCATGCGCACCATGGTCGTCGAGACCGGCGAGCGCGTCGACGGTCGTGCCGCCGACGAGATTCGTCCCATCATGGTGAAGGACAACTACCTGCCGCTCGTTCACGGTTCCGGCCTGTTCCAGCGTGGTCAGACCCAGGTGCTCTCCGTCCTGTCCCTCGGCATGCTCAACGAGGGCCAGCGTCTGGATACCATCGAGCCCACCGAGGGCAAGCGCTATATGCACCACTACAACTTCCCGCCGTTCTGCACCGGCGAGACCGGCCGCATGGGCAGCCCCAAGCGCCGCGAAATCGGTCACGGCAACCTGGCCGAGCGCGCTCTGCTTCCGGTGCTCCCCGACGAGAACGAATTCCCCTACGCCATCCGCGTGGTCTCCGAGGTCATGGAGTCCAACGGCTCCTCTTCGATGGCTTCGACCTGCGGTTCCACGCTTGCCCTTATGGACGGCGGCGTGCCCATTAAGCGCCCGGTCTCCGGTATCGCCATGGGCCTGATCCAGGAGGAGGGCAAGACCGTGGTCCTGTCCGACATCCAGGGTCTCGAGGACTTCCTGGGCGACATGGACTTTAAGGTCACCGGCACCACCGAGGGCATCACCGCCCTGCAGATGGACAACAAGGCCACCGGCCTCACCTTCGACATCTTGGCCCGCGCCCTGCAGCAGGCCAAGGAGGGTCGTGCCTTCATTCTGCAGAAGATGCTCGATGTGATCCCCGAGCCGCGTCATACCACGCGCAGCACCGCTCCGCGTATCGTCTCCATCCAGGTTCCGACCGATAAGATCCGCGACGTCATCGGTTCCGGCGGCAAGGTCATTCGCGGCATCCAGGACGAGACCGGCGCTTCGGTCGACATCCAGGAGGACGGCACCGTCTTTGTCGGCGGCACCGGCGAGTCTGTCGATCAGGCTGTCGAGCGCATCAAGCTCATCATCAAGGTTCCCGAGCCTGGCGAGGAGTACACCGGTCGCGTTGTCTCTATCCAGCCGTTCGGCGCC
>ERZ779843.1911-NODE-1911-length-21912-cov-9.447545_pt1 | contig 21912 bp, 13 predicted proteins | sample MGYA00511560_ERZ779843 | MGnify/ENA primary metagenome ERZ779843 (study PRJEB29588, sample SAMEA2158062) | human gut metagenome | biome: human gut; feature: human-associated habitat; material: faeces | place: Denmark | collected 2008/2010 ... | reverse complement strand
CGGTCTTGTGGGTGCCGTTGCCGCCCAGGCAGAGCAGGCAGTCCAGCTTGGCGGCACGGTAGTTTTTCTTCATCGCGGCGACCTTGTCCACCTTGTCGTCTTCGACCACGCGCATCTTTTTAAAGGGGGTGCGCTTGGTGCCCAGGATGGTGCCGCCCACGGTCAGGATGCCGGAGAACTCGTCGGGGGACATCTCACGGTAGTTGCCGTTGATCAGGCCGTCGTAGCCGTTCATGATGCCGACGATCTCGACTTTGTCGCCCATGCGGTGGTAAAGGGCCTTTGCCACACCGCGCAGGGTGGCGTTCAGGCCGGGGCAGTCGCCGCCGGAAGTAAGGATACCAACACGAATCGCCATAGTAAAACCTCCCAATGCTGTATTTATACTATATTATAAATGTACGCTAACCCAAACCGGATGTCAAGAAAAGTTTTTACACGCTGCTGCGACGGAAACAAACTTTTTTGAAAAAATCGCAAAAAAATTTAAAAAAGGGCTTGCAATTTAGAATCTGCTTTGCTATAATAACATACGTCGCCGGGAGACACGGCAGACACAAAACAGAATATGGGAGCTTTCCCGAGTGGCCAATGGGGACAGACTGTAAATCTGCTGCTTAATGCTTCGGTGGTTCGAATCCACCAGCTCCCACCAAAAGGATCCGCAACTTAGGTTGCGGATCCTTTTTATTGCCTCATCTTCCCGCAAAATTCTGAATTGTGGCAGGGGAGTGGGCCGTTTTCTTGAGAAAAATCAGAATTTTTTCCGCTGTTTTCAGAACGCTTTGAGGAAGCGGCTTCTGATTCAGCCGGAAAATGGATGCTTGTGTTTGCTATCGCCCTGTACGAGAAGAACACCTTGCAGCAATAAAAGAGAAAAACCTCTCCAAGCGAAGCTTGATTATTTTTTCTTTTACTGCTCAATAAAAAGGCCGAAAACCCTTGAAAACAAAGGCTTTCGGCGTTATTATCTGGTGCGCCAAAAGGGATTCGAACCCCCGGCCTTCCCCTTAGGAGGGGGACGCTCTATCCAGCTGAGCTATTGGCGCGTATATCAAATGAAATTGTAAATAGTGAGGATTGAACAACCGCTTAGAAAGTGTGAGCTCTATCCGGCTGCGCTACTGAGACATTTTCCCCGGAAATATACGGATACTTTATTATTATATCGATTTCTCTGCCAAAAATCAAGTAGTGATTGGCCGAACACGGTTGATTTTTGACGGGAAATGTGTTATTATAAACTATATTCGTATGCATACAACACGGAAAGGATATAGAGTTTATGGCAGAGGAAATGAACCGCAAGGACGCCGCCCAGGAGAAGCTGACCGACCGCAACTACGTCTACGTCCGCTATGAGAACGACGATGACGATGAAATGGACATTTATGACATCATCACCCTTTGCAAAAAAGGCCTGCTGATTGCAAAGCGCTACATTGCGCTGCTGCTGGTGTTCTTTGTGCTCGGCGGTGTGGTCGGCTTTGTCAAGGCAAAGGTATTTAAGGAAGAGAAATATACCTCCACGGCGTTGCTGTTCGTTGACCTGAACCGTGATGCAGTCGACACCAGCAACGATATGGACGAGTCCTCCAAGATCAGTATGCTGGCAAACTCCTTCTCGCAGATCGTTTCCAGTGACTCCATCATTGCGCCCATCGCCAAGCAGTACGCGCTGGACAGCGAGGATATCGATGTGGAGAACGAGGACGCCGTCAACACCAAGATGGACGATCTGCGCGAGAATATCAGTGTGTATGTCCCCGGCGGCACGCAGACGATTTATGTCTCTGTGACCGATGACGATGCAGAGCGCTGCCAGAGCATCTGCGAGACCATCGTGGATACCGGCATCAAGGCGATGGACAGCGCTACCAACTACGCCACCATCAGCATCGTTTCCCCGGCCAGCGAGGGCAAAAAGGAGAAGAGCGAGGCCGCAGGTGCGGCAGCTTCCGCCCTCACGATGGCCGCCATCTTCCTGGTCGTTGCGATTCTGATTGTCGCCGTGCGTGAACTGGGCATTGCCTACAAGACACACGAGGCCGCCAAGCAGGAAGAAGAAAAGAAAAACTGATTTTATAGCATAGTCTGCAAGCGCATCGGCGGTAAGCCGGTGCGCTTTTTTGTACGATTTTTGCGCGGATGTTTGATTTCTGTGCATTTCTTGACAAATTTTGGATGGGGGCGTATAGTTAAAAGTGCTTAAAATACTGCGGAAATGAGGAAAAGTTTCTGGCGGCAAATCGAACGGCAAATATTTAAAGGAGGAAATCATGAAAAAGTATGTGTTGAGCATCCTGGTGGCGCTCTGCATGGTGCTCTGCTTCGTCCCGATGGCGGCGTTTGCAGACGACATGCCGACTGTCACCATCGACGTGGGGGGGGGGTAACGTAGATAACGACGATTACCAGATTAGTGATAGTGAAATCAGACTCCGCAAGAGAGACGTAATTTATGAACTCACAGGAACAACGAGTAAGCCAATCTGGATTTGGGGAAGCAATAATGCGGCAGATATAGAACAGGCATTCTATATCCGCGCAAATGGTGTGACCGTAAGCGGCGGCATTATCGTTCAAAACAGTCCGGTTAAGATGGTGCTGGATATTCCGGAAAATACGGTCAATACAATCAGCAAAGTGACCGCGAATGACCTGACGATCAAGGGTGCAGGAACGCTGAATGCGAGCTATGTTAGCGTGGGGCAGAAAACAACCTATATGCCCAGTGCATTGCACATTACGGATACTACGATTATCGTGACGAACCCAGCAGGAAATCCTAGCGAGTGGAACGGACCTTGTGTGCTGGATGGTAGCGCGAATGTAACGTACAAAGGCAATGGAACATACGCGGCACTACAAGTTGGCGGTAAGTCTGGCGATACAACGCATTCTTTGACGCTGAAGGATAACGCAAAGCTGTATTGCCTGCAAGACGACATGGATGCACCGTCGCCGTCCTCGGTGAATGGCTTGGAAATTTTCCAAGCGGCACCAATTTTGTTGCAGAATAACAGCTACTTGGAAGCGCAGGGGAAAGCCGGTAGTGGCAAATATGTAGGCTGTGCCATTACATCCGACGGAGATATAACCGTAAAGGATAAGGCCGAAATCAAGGCGACAGCATATGATGTGGCAATCAGCACATGGGGCAGTGTCGAAATTTCCGGCGGAACAGTCACCGCAGACAGCAAGGGCAGCAATGGTATCTTTGCAAGCTGCACATTGACAATCTCCAACGGTGCAACGGTAAAGGCTTCTGGCTATTGGCCTGCGCTGATGAGCGGTGGGGAACTTTCTATCACGAGCAGTCAGGTCGAAGCGGCCTCGACTGCCGATGCGGCGATTTATTCTCGCAACAAAGTTACAATCGAAGGCAGCACTGTAAAAGCGGCCTCGCCGGACGACGCCGATTTTGCGATTGGCGCGCAGAACGAGACCGCGATGAATAATTCTTGGATCGAGACGAGCGGTAGTGAAAGTTACGACGGCGGCATCACCGACAGCGTTCTTTTCAACGGCAACTCCGGCACGGTCATCGGCAACGCGACCCTGCTTGGCAATACAACGCTGGACGCAGGCAAGACGCTCGTCATCCCGGAAGGCACGTCCCTGTCGGTCGGTGCGGGCAACACCTTCACGAACAATGGCACGGTCACGGTCGAGGGCGGCTTCTCCAGCGAGGGCGGCGCGCTCGTCTGCAACAGCCATTCCGGCGGCAAGGCCACCTGCGCGAAACCTGCAACGTGCGACGTCTGCCAGACGCCCTACGGCGACCTTGACCCCGCAAACCACACGGCGCTCACCCATGTGGAGGCCAAGGCAGCTACCACCGAGGCCGAGGGCAACATTGAATATTGGTACTGCGAGGGCTGCGGCAAGTATTACAGCGACGCTACCGCTGCGACTGAAATTACCAAAGAGCAGATTGTGACGGCCAAGCTGAAACCGCAGGAGGCAGCTACCCCGACCCCTGCGCCCACAGAACAGCCCACTGCCACCCCGGCTCCGACCGAGAAGCCCGCTGCTACGGCGGCACCCGCAGTTACGGTGCAGGCAACGGCCACCCCGCAGCCGACGGCGGCACCTACCCCCGCGCCCACCCCGAAGGCAGTGTCCACGATTCCCCAGACGGGGGATAACAGCAGTGTCACGCTGCTGTTCGCGCTGCTCCTGTTGAGCGGCGGCGCATACCTGGGTATGGCGGCATCCAAAAAAGCAAAACAGTAATATACAGCCAAATGGCGGCAGGAAACACCCCTGCCGTCATTTGTTTACAATTTCCCGGTGGATTATTCCTTGCCGACGTGGTACACTAGTTGCATTGACTCGCCAAATGTGTAGGGGCGCACAGCGTGCGACCGCGGGACTTTGCGGCTGCCGTCGTGTGCTGCGGGCGAACAATGTTCGCCCCTACATCTCAACATAAGAAACATACTACATTTTTTATAAAAAAGGGAGCTTGCCATGTGTACCGCTGCAACGTATAAAACCGAAGATTTCTACTTTGGCCGCAATCTGGACTATGAATTTTCCTACGGCGACGAGGTCACGGTCACGCCGCGTGCCTATCCGTTTGCCCTGCGCTGCATGGGAAATTTCCGCACGAAATACGCCATGATCGGCATGGCCTACGTGGCGGGGGAGTACCCGCTGTATTACGACGCTGTCAATGAGAAGGGCCTCGGCATTGCGGGGCTGAACTTTGTGGGCAACGCGGTCTACCATCCGGCGGCTGAGGGTAAAAACAACGTCACACAGTTTGAATTGATCCCCTGGCTGCTGGGCAGCTGCGCCACCCTGGCCGAGGCCCGCACGCTGCTGGAAAAGACAAACATCGTCAATATTCCATTCAGTGACCAGCTGCCCCTGGCCCAGCTGCATTGGCTGATTGCCGACAAGACCGGCAGCATCGTGGTGGAATCCACCGCCGACGGCCTGCACATTTATGATGACCCGGTAGGCGTGCTGACGAACAACCCGCCGTTCCCGCAGCAGCTTTTCGCGCTGAACAACTACCGCGCCCTGTCGCCCCGCACACCCGCCAGTACCTTTGCCGAGGGGCTGGATCTGACCGCGTACAGCCGCGGCCTTGGCGGGCTGGGCCTGCCGGGCGACCTGTCCAGCCAGTCCCGCTTTGTCCGTGCGGCCTTTGTGCGTATGAATGCCAAATCCGGCAGCGGCGAGGCCGAGAGTGTCAACCAGTTCTTCCACATCCTGCACTCGGTCGAACAGCAGCGCGGCTGCTGTGAGCTGGACGGCGGCAAGTATGAGATCACCCTCTACACCAGCTGCTGCAACGCCGACAAAGGCATTTACTACTACACGACCTACGGCAACCACCAGATCACCGCTGTGGATATGCACCGGGAAAACCTGGACAGCACCAAGCTGACCCGCTACCCGCTGGTGCAGGGCGAACAAATTGCGCTGCAAAACTGATTTTACGCACAAAACGTGAAAAAAGCGCTTGCATCGTACAGGAATCTATGCTATACTGTACGGTGCATGAGACTTTTCACGTCATGGCGGCGTGGATAGAAATAGAAGGAGTGCTAATCAATGAACTGGTATGAGATCGCTCTCGGCGTCGTCCTCGTCGTCGTATCCGTTTTGATCATCGTCTTTACCCTCGCTCAGGAGCAGAAGGGCCAGGGTCTGTCTGGCGCGATCATGGGCGAAAGCTCCGCCACGATGGCAGCTGGCCGTGAGCGCGGCGTGGACGCCAAGCTGGCCAAGCTGACCAAGGTCTGCGGCATTGTTTTCTTTGTCGTCACGCTGGTCGTCTGCGTCCTCAGCGCACGCCTGTGATTTTGGCAGGGTAAGCACAAAACAAAAGGGTCCGCCAAGCGCTTTAGGCCTTTGCAGGCAGCGCCCCGGCGGGCCGTTTTTTGTGAAAGTATATAAAGAAGTCAAACTGGTAGGGCACCGCCGGACGGCGGTGCGACGTAAATTAAAGGAGTACACATGACACCGTTACAGAAAAACATTTTAAACGCCGTCAAGCGCCGCCCCATGACGCTGCGCGAGCTGCAGAACAATTTGCAGGTGGATAATTCCCGCCTGCGCACCAGCGTGTCCGCCATGGTCGCCACCGGCGAGCTGTCGATGCGCAACGGCACCTATGCCCCGGGTTTTGCCACCTATGTGAATGCCAATGCCCCCGAGACCATCCCCTGCACGCTGGTCAAGCTGGCGGCCCGCTTCGGCTTTGCCAGCCGCGACGACGGCCAAGGCGATATCTTCATCCCGGGCCGCGCGCTGCATGGCGCGATGCCCCAGGACAAGATCAACGTCAAGCTGTTCGACCATCCCCGCGTGGAGGGTTCCTCTGAGGGTGAGGTCGTCGAAGTCACCGTGCCCAACAACCGCTTTGCCGGTACGGTCTGCCTGTCTGAGGATGGCCGCCTGGCCGTTGAGCCGGACGGCTGCCGCGATGTGAAGTTCCTGCTGGCGAAACAGGGGAGCGAGGGCGTCCACCTGGGCGACAAGGTCGGTTTCCTCATTACCCACCGCGGCAACCGCCACAGCGACCACCGCGCCGCCGTCGTCGAGAAGTTCGGCTCCTCCGACTACGCCTCCGAGTGCGCCAAGGCCATTCTGTACGGCCGCAACGTCCGGCTCGAGTTCCCGCCCGAGGTGCTGGAAGAGGCCCACGCCTATGACGACGCCACGATTGACCCGACCGAGGCCGCGAAGCGGCTGGACCTGCGCGGCATCCCCATCTTCACCATCGACTCCGCTGAGACGAAGGACATCGACGATGCCATCAGCCTGCAAAAGCTGGACGATGGCTACGAGCTGGGCGTCCACATTGCCGACGTCAGCCATTATGTGCGCCCCGGTTCCGCCCTGGACGAGGAAGCCTTTGAGCGCGCGACGAGCATTTACTACGCCGACAAGGTCATCCCGATGCTGCCGACCCAGCTGTCCAACGGTATCTGCTCGCTGAACGAGGGCGAGGACCGTCTGGCGTTCTCCTGCCTGATGCGTCTGGACGAGAACGGCGAAATCCGCAGCTACAAGTTCGTCAAGAGTGTGATTTGCAGCCGCGTCAAGGGTGTGTATAAAGAAATCAACGCCCTGCTTGAGCCGGAAGAGGGTGCAGACCTGACCGACTTGCAGACCAAGTACGCCGCCGTGCTTGACCAGCTGCCCACCATGGATGAGCTGTACCGCAAGCGGCTCATCCTGCGCAAGGCTCGCGGCGGCATGGACATCGAGTCCAACGAGGCAAAGCTTGTCATGGACGAGAACGGCCGCTGTGTGGACATCGTCAAGCGCGACCGCGGCACCTCCGAGTGCATGATCGAGGAGTTCATGCTGCTGGCGAACCAGTGCGCCGCCAACGCGGGCCGCACGAACAAGGCCCCGTTCGTCTACCGCGTGCACGAGGCCCCCGACGCCGAGAAGATGGAGAAGCTGTCCGCCACGCTGTTGGCCTGCGGCCTGAACGCCAAGTTCAAGAACCCCATCCCGACGCAGCTGGAACTGGCCGCCCTGCTGGACGAGACCCGCGACCAGCCCATTCAAATCCCTGTGCACACCGGTATCCTGCGCAGTATGCAGAAGGCCCGCTACGCCCCGCAGCCCCTGGGCCACTACGGCCTGGTGCTGGCGGACTACGCCCACTTTACCAGCCCCATCCGCCGTTACCCGGATTTGGCTATCCATCGCATTCTGAGCGAAATGCTCACCGGCGCATCGGCCAGCCAGCTGCAGAAGGACTTTAATGAATTTGCCCAGCAGGCCAGCGAGAAGTCCAGCAAGCAGGAAGTCGCTGCCGTGCGCATCGAGCGCGACGTTGAGGATCTGTACAAGGCCGAGTATATGCACAGCCACTTGGGCGAGGTCTACACCGGCACGGTAGCGGGCATCACCCCGCGCGGCGTTTTTGTCGAGCTGGACAATACGGTCGAGGGCTTTGTGCCCGCCGCCCAGCTCTGCAAGGGCGAGCCGCAGGTCATCGACGGCGTGAGTATGCTGGACCCCCTGACCGGCAAAAGCTGGATGCTGGGTTCCTCCATGAAGATTCAGGTGGCCGCCGCCGATGTGGCGCTGGGCCGTATCGACTTTGAGTATATGGTGGAGTAAGGTTTCACCCTTATGAAATAAAAATCTCCCTGTCCACGCCGGGCAGGGAGATTTTTTGTGGCTTATATCACTTTATGTTCCATCCACTTCCCACGGAAGAACCGCACGCCGAAGCACAGGCTGCGGCAGATCCAGTCGATGAACATACCGAACCAGACGCCGGTCAGGCCCATGTGGAACTGCAAGACGAAAACATAGCTCAAAATCACGCGGAACAGCCACATACTGATGATGCTGACCGTCATCGTGTACTTGGCATCGCCGCCCGCGCGCAGGGCATTGGGCAGGGTAAAGCTCGTCGCCCAGAAGAACACGCTGAACAGATTGAACCAGTGGACCACATGGGTACACATCGTCGAGGCCTCGGTCGAGAGGCTGAACCAGGTCACGACCTCTGGCATCAGGATGAACAGCGCCAGGTTGGCCAGCGCCAGGCCGGTTATGGCAACGCCCATCAGGGTCATGGTGTAGCGCTGGGCCTGCTTTTTCTCGCCCGCGCCCAGACATTGGCCGATGACGGGAATCGTCGCTAGGCTCATCGTCGCGCCGGGAATGTTCGCCAGCGTCGAAACGGAGTTCGCCACTGCGTTGGCCGCAATGGCCGAGGTGCCCAGGGTGGACGTCAGGCTGCTGACGCAGAGCTTGCCGATCTGGAACATACCATTTTCAAGCCCCGAGGGGATACCGATGGACAGCACCTTCATGATCGGCTCGCGCCGGGGGCGCAGGTCGGCGAAGTGCTGGACCCGCAGCGGGTTGTGCATATTCTGGTTCTGCCACAGGATGAACACGGCGGCAAAGACACGGCCGATCAGGGTGGCCAGTGCTGCGCCGATGACCCCCATGCCGAAGCCGTAGATCAGCAGTGCGTTGCCTGCGATGTTGATGATGTTCATGACCAGGCTTGCCAGCATACTGATACGGCTGTTGCCCTGCGCCCGGAACAGCGCCGCGCCGCCGTTGTACAGCCCGATGAAGGGATACGACACCGCACTGATGAGGAAATACTGCTGGGCAAACCGCATGACGTCGTCGTCGATGCTGCCAAACACGCCGCGCAGAATCGGGCGGGAGAGCAACATACAGACAACGCCCACCGTGATGGTGGAAATGCCCAGCACGCTGTACAGCTGGGCGGCGCTATGGCTGGCATTTTCCTCGTCCTTGCGGCCCAGGTATTGGCTGGCAATGACCGCGCCGCCGGTGGCCAGGGCAGACAGAATTTGAATAATCAAAATATTCAGGCTGTCCACCAGTGAAACGCTGGAAACAGCGGCTTCGCCCACGCCAGAGACCATCAGTGTATCGGCCATGCCCATGGTCACGCTGAGGGTCTGCTCCAGCAGCAGGGGCCAGATCAGGGTAAAAAGCGCCCGTTTAGTGAAGAGCGGCGCTTGCGGCTTTGCAGTGGCTGCCATGAAATTACTCCTTTTTTTCTTGGATTTTACCGTTATTATACCGCAAAATTTATACGAAATCAACGTTTTGACACTTGTACAAAATATAACGTAAAACCTTGTAACGGCAGCGTTTTCAGCCAAAATAATGAAAAATCAAATCGCAAGGATATTGCCCACTTTACAAAAAAACAAGGCCCCGGCCGCAGAGGGACGCGGCCGGGGCAGGGGAACACAGCAGCTTGGAGGTTACTGCGGGCTTGTTAAAGTTAGGAATAAATCTGGTTTAGAAGTCGACCTCGGTGTCGTAGTAGCAGCACTTCAGCAGCTTTTCCATCTCTTCCTGACTGGGCTGGCGCGGGTTGGAACCGGTGCAGGCGTCGGCAATCGCGTTCTTGGCGATTTCGGGCAGTCTCTCAAGGAAGACATTCTCCGGCACGAAGCCCTGCTCTGCGGGGTAGGAGTCGGGGCCGTAGTGGCCGATGCAGTGCGGGATGTTCAAATCGTCGTTCATGCCGCGCAGGTATTTGATGAGCAGATCGACCTTCTCGTCGTCGTTCGCGCCGCCCAAGTGCATCTTGTCAGCGATAACGCCATAGCGTGCCTTGGCGGTCGGATCCTTCGCATTGAAGGCAATGACCTTGGGCAGGTACATGGCGTTGGCTGCGCCGTGGATGATGTGGGCGCCGTAATCAGCAAAGGCCGCACCGGTCTTGTGGGCCATGCTGTGGACGATGCCCAGCAAAGCGTTCGAGAACGCCATACCGGCCAGGCACTGGGCGTTGTGCATTGCATCGCGCTTTTCCATATCGCCGTTGTAGCTGTCGACGAGATCCGCCTGGATCATCTCGATGGCGTGCAGGGCCAGCGGGTCGGTGAAGTCGCAGTTGGCGGTGGAAACATAAGCCTCGATGGCGTGGGTCATGGCGTCCATACCGGTGTGGGCGACGAGTTTCTTAGGCATGGTGTGGGCCAGCTCTGGGTCAACGATGGCGACATCGGGGGTGATCTCAAAGTCGGCGATGGGGTACTTGATACCCTTCTCGTAGTCGGTGATGATGGAGAACGCCGTGACCTCGGTCGCGGTGCCGGAGGTGGAAGAAATGGCGCAGAAATGGGCCTTGCGGCGCAGCGGCGGGATGCCGAACACCTTGCACATATCCTCAAAGGTGATATCGGGGTACTCGTACTTGATCCACATGGCCTTGGCGGCATCGATGGGGGAGCCGCCGCCGATCGCGACGATCCAGTCGGGCTGGAATTTTTCCATAGCGGCAGCGCCCTTCATGACTGTCTCGACCGACGGGTCAGGCTCAATGCCTTCAAACAGCTCAACCTCCATGCCGGCCTCTTTTAAGTACGCCTCCGCACGGTCCAGGAAGCCGAAACGCTTCATCGAGCCGCCGCCGACGCAAATCATCGCGCGTTTGCCGGGCAGCGTTTTCAGTGCTTCCAGCGCGTTGGGGCCGTGGTACAGGTCACGAGGTAAAGTAAATCTAGCCATAGGGTTATGCCTCCTTATATAAATAAAATGCTCTTTTTTGACTTTGATAATTAAATGTCAAAATCTATTATATACAGTATACACCCTTTATGTCTAAATGGTCAATCGACAATACGGAGAATTTACTGCCGATAATTCGTCATTTTGCCCATTGCGGCCTCATACGCTTATTGTATGGGGAAGGGGGCAGAGCGTATGCGTCATATTACGCCGCAGCAAAACGCAAAAATGCGCCTGCGCACGCGGCTTTTGGCGGCGGTGCTGGCGGTGGGGTGCCTGGGCGGGCTGGTCGTGCGGCTGTTCATCCTGATGCTGCGTGACCCCGGCGGCTACGCGGCCCGTGCCGCCGACCAACAGCTGCGCGGGGCTACGTTGCCAGCCGCCCGTGGGGAGATTTACTCCGCCGACGGCACGCTGCTGGCCGCCAGCGAGACCTGCTGGACCATCCGCGCCGCCCCGCGGGAAATGGCCGACGACAAAGTTGAACCCGCTGCCCGGGCGCTGAGCGAGATCTTGGAACTGGATTATGACGATACATTGGCAAAATTCAGCCAGCGCAGCTCCAACGACTGCCTTTTGCGCCGCCGTGTGGATAAAGATATGGCCGATGCCGTGCGGGACTGGTGCACGGCCAACGGCGTGGATGGCGTGCAGATACGCCAGGACACCAAGCGCGTCTACCCGGAAGGAAACTTTATGGGCGGCATCCTGGGCTTTACCGATGTGGACAACGCGGGCCTGTGGGGGCTGGAACTGCGCTACAACGATGAATTGACCGGGCAGAATGGGCGCATCCTGACCGCCAAGAACGCCTGGGGGTACGACCTACCCACCCACTACCAAACGCTGGTGGACGCCGTACCCGGCAACACACTGACGCTGACCATCGACGCGAACATCCAGCATTGGCTCGAAAGTGCCCTGGCCGCCGCCGTGGAGGAGCACCATGTCGCCGAGCGGGGCGTCGGCATCGTGATGGATGTCCACACCGGCGCGGTGCTGGCCATGTCCTGCCAACCGGACTACGACCCCAATGCGCCGCGCACTCTTATAAATAAGGAAGTCCGCGACACCGTGAACGCCTTGAGCGGCGAGGAACGCAGCACCGCACTGCAAAAAGCTCAGCAGGCCCAGTGGCGCAACAAGGCCATCAGCGACCTGTACGAGCCGGGCAGCGTGTTCAAGCTCATCACGGCGTCGGCGGCGCTGGACTCCGGCGCGTGCAGGGCCACAGATTATTTTACCTGCGCGGGTAAAATTTCTGTCGCAGGTACGCGGTTCCGCTGCGCCAATGGGCACATCCACGGCACCGAGACATTTGCCCGGGGGCTGGCGGTCAGCTGCAACCCCTGCTTTATCCAAATCGGCGCACGTCTCGGGAAAGAACGTTTCTGCGATTATTTTGCGGCCTTCGGCCTGCGGGAGGCAACGGGTATCGACCTGCCGGGCGAGATACGCCGCAGCGAGTATTACACGGCGGATAAAATGGGTCCGGTGGAGCTGGCGAGTTGTTCCTTTGGGCAGAGCAGCAAGGTCAGCTATTTACAGATGCTCACAGCGGTTTGTGCGGTGGTGAACGGCGGCGAGCTGATGCAGCCCTATGTGGTGGCGAAAATCACGGCCCCGGATGGGACTATTATAAAGGAAGTGGCGCCGACCGTGAAGCGGCGGGTCATCAGCGAGGAAACCTCGGCCACGATGCGCCGCTTGATGGAGGGCGTCGTGACCGGCGGCACCGGCAAACAGGCCGCGCTGGAAGGCTACCGTGTCGGCGGCAAGAGCGGTACGAGCCAGAAGCTGGACAGCGCTAACGAGGGGGCGCGCATTGCAAGCTTTGTGTCGGTCGCGCCCATAGACGACCCGAAAATTGCGGTGCTGATCTGCTTGGATGAACCCCACAGCTGGACCACCAGCGGTGGGGCACTCTCCGGCCCGGTGTGCGCTGAGGTCCTAAGAAAGGCGCTGCCGTATTTAGGGGTGGAGCCGGAAAGCGGCGGCTGATGGCAAACGCGCACGCAAAGCCCCGCAGACACAACCTAAAAAACCTCTTGACATTCCCCAAACCTGTGATATACTAGTAAAGTACGCAAACGAACAGTTAGAAGGCGAACAATCCACAATCTAACTGATTATCGCAAAAATCAACAGGGAAGGGAGGAAATCATGCACGAACCATCGCCAAATGACTGCGGCTGCTGTGCCGATGTTCACTTCGGCGCACTGCTGAACCAGAGCGCGCGGGTCATACGCAGGGCGCTCGATGCCCGCATTTCCGGCGTCAACCCGGATCTTTCCGGTGTGGGGGGCATGGTGCTTGGCGACATCGTCCGCGCCAACCGCAACGGGCGGGATGTCTACCAGCGCGATATTGAACAGTGGTTCAACATTCGCCGTTCCAGCGTCACCGCCCTTTTGCAGGGCATGGAGCAGGACGGTTTCATCACCCGCTGCGCCGTCGAGAAGGACGCCCGCTTGAAACGGCTTGTCGCCACCGACAAGGGCCGCGCCTGTCATGCGGAAATTGAAGCCAGCATCGCACAGTTTGAAAGTGACCTGCAGAAGGGCATTGACCCGCAGCAGGCCGCCGTCGCCCGCGCTGTGCTGGAACAAACCCTGCGCAACGCGCAGCACATTCTGGAAGAGGGAAATACCAACTAAGAGAGGGGAAATATCACTTGTTAAAAACACTCGGACGTGAAACCAAGGGCATTCGGCTCGTCTCTGTGTTGACGCCGCTGTTTATGATTGCGGAAGTCATCATGGAAATGATCATCCCGAAGCTCATGGCCTCCATCATTGACAACGGCGTCACGCCGGGCAATATGCAGGTCATCTACACCGTCGGCGCTCAGATGATCGTGGCTGCGCTGTTCGGCCTGTTGTTCGGTATTCTCGGCGCTGTTGCCGGCTCACATGCGGCCACCGGCTTTGCCCGCAACCTGCGCCGTGCGATGTTTGAAAACATCCAGACTTTCAGCTTTGCCAACATTGACAAATACTCCACTGCGGGCCTTGTCACCCGTATGACCACTGATGTGACGAACATTCAGAATGCCTACCAGATGCTGCTGCGTATGTCCATCCGCGCACCCGCCAGCATGATCGTGGCGCTCATCATGTCCTACACCATCAACCGCCAGCTGGCCAACATTTACTTGATCGCCGTCATTCTGCTGGGATGCGCACTGGTGTTCATCATGACCCGTGCCACCAAGTATTTTGGCGAGGCTTTCCGCAAGTACGATGACCTGAACGAGAGCGTGCAGGAGAACGTCTCCGCCATCCGCGTGGTCAAGGCCTATGTGCGTGAGAAGTTCGAGGGCGAGAAGTTTCAGAAAGCCAGCGAGAACGTCCGCCGCCTGCTGATGCGTGCGGAAATGATTCTGGCCTGGAACGCCCCGCTCATGCAGCTGACCGTGTACAGCTGCATCCTGATCATCTCCTGGATCGGCGCACAGCTCATCGTCAGCTCCGGCGCAACGACCTTTACCACCGGCGACCTGATGAGTATGCTGAGCTACTGCATGAACATCCTCATGAGCCTGATGATGCTCTCGACGGTCTTTGTTATGATCACGATGTCTATGGCCTCCGCCAGGCGCGTGGCCGAGGTCCTGGACGAGCAGTCCGATCTGACCAACGGCGAGGACCCCATCATGGAAGTTAAGGACGGCTCCGTCAAGTTCGACCACGTCAGCTTTGCCTATAAAAAGGATGGAAAGAAGGCGCTGGAGGATATCAACCTCGATATCCAGTCCGGCCAGACCATCGGCATCATCGGCGGTACCGGCTCGGCTAAGTCCAGCCTTGTGCAGCTGCTGCCCCGTCTGTACGATGTGACCGAGGGCAGCGTGACCATCGGCGGCGTCGATGTGCGCCGCTACGATTTGGAGACGCTGCGCAACAACGTCGCCATGGTGCTGCAGAAGAACGAGCTGTTCAGCGGCACGATTGCCGAGAACCTGCGCTGGGGCAACCCCGACGCCACCGACGCCGAGATCGAGGACGCCTGCAAGCAGGCCTGCGCCGATGAATTTATCGAGCGCTTCCCCGATAAGTACCAGACCCACATTGAGCAGGGCGGCAACAACGTCTCCGGCGGCCAGAAGCAGCGCCTCTGCATTGCCCGTGCGCTGCTGAAAAAGCCCCGCATCCTGATTCTGGACGACTCCACCTCCGCCGTCGATACCGCGACCGACGCGAAGATCCGCCACTCGTTTGCCGAGAAGATCCCCGGCACGACGGTCTTTATCATTGCCCAGCGCATTTCCTCTGTGGAGAATGCGGACAAGGTGCTTGTGCTGGATAACGGCAGGGTCAGCGGTTTTGACCCCCCCGCCAATCTGCTGAAAAACAACGCGATTTACCAGGATGTCTACAACAGCCAGACCAAGGGCTCCGGCGATTTTGACGAGAAGGGAGGGGAGGCATAATGGCACAGCAGGCAAAAGTTGTCAAGGTCGGCCCCGGCGGGCGCAATAACGGCCCCCGCCCCAAGGTCGAAAACCCCGGCAAGGTGTTCAAGCGCATCCTTGCCTATGTGATGAGCCGCTATAAGGCACAGGTCATTGTGGTGCTCTGCTGCATCCTGCTGGCGGTATTCGCCCAGCTGCAGGGCGTTATGTTCTCCCAAACGCTGATTGACGGGTACATCCTGCCGCTGCTGAATTCCGGCAGCACGGATTTCAGCGGCCTGGCCGCCGCCATCGCCCGCGTGGCAGCGTTCTACTGCGTCGGCATCTGCGCCGTATTTGTGCAGAACCGCCTGATGGCAAAAATCACCCAGGGCACGCTGAAAGACCTGCGTGACGAAATGTTCACCCATATGCAGACGCTGCCCATCAAATACTTTGACACCCACGCCCACGGCGATATCATGTCGGTCTACACCAACGATATCGACACCCTGCGCCAGATGATCAGCCAGAGTCTGCCGCAGCTCGTCAACACCATCGTCACCATCATCGGCGTGCTGTTCTCGATGATTTACCTCAGCATCCCCCTGACGCTGCTGGCGCTGGCTATGGTCGGCGTTATGCTGTTGGCAACCAAGTACCTGACCGGAAATTCCGGCAAGTTCTTCATCAAGCAGCAGCAGGAACTGGGCAAGGTCAACGGCTATATCGAGGAAATGATGAACGGCCAGAAGGTCGTCAAGGTTTTCTGCCATGAGGAAGCCGCCATCAAGGAGTTCAACGAACTCAACGATGAGCTGTTCCACAGTGCCGACAAGGCCAACGCCTACTCTCTGGTGGCAATGCCGGTCAACGGCCAGCTGGGCAACCTGTCCTACGTACTCTGCGCCATCATCGGCGGTGCGCTGGTCATCAGCGGCTTTGGCGGTAGCCTGTCGCTGGGCGGTCTGGCCAGCTTCCTGGTGCTGACCCGCCAGTTCAACCAGCCCATCAGCCAGATCTCCATGCAGCTGAACTCTGTTGTCATGGCATTGGCCGGCGGTGCGCGTATCTTTGCGCTGCTGGATGAAAAGCCGGAAGTCAACGAGGGCGATATCACCCTTGTCCATGCGAAGTACGCCGCTGACGACACCGTCACCGAGACCAACGAGTCCACCGGCATGTGGGCGTGGAAGCACATCGGAGCTGACGGCAAGCCCCAGTATACCGAGCTGAAGGGCGATATCGTCTTTAAGGATGTCGACTTCGGCTACGATGAGAAGAAGATCGTCCTGCACGATATCAACCTGTACGGCCGCCCAGGCCAGAAGATCGCCTTCGTCGGCTCCACCGGTGCAGGCAAGACGACCATCACGAACCTCATCAACCGCTTCTACGATATCCAGAAGGGCCAGATCTTGTACGACGGCCACGATATCAAATCCATCGAGAAGGACGCGCTGCGTTCCTCGCTGGGTATCGTCTTGCAGGACACCCACTTGTTCACCGGCACGGTCATGGAGAACATCCGTTATGGCCGCCTGACCGCCACCGATGAAGAGTGCATGGCAGCCGCCAAGCTGGCGAACGCCGATACCTTCATCAAGCACCTGCCCGACGGCTACAACACGATGCTGACCGGCGATGGCACGAACCTGAGCCAGGGTCAGCGCCAGCTGCTGGCTATCGCCCGTGCAGCGGTCGCGGATCCGCCGGTGCTGATCCTCGACGAGGCAACTTCCTCCATCGACACCCGCACCGAAAAGCTCGTGCAGGACGGCATGGACGGCCTGATGTATGGCCGCACGACCTTCGTCATTGCCCACCGCCTGTCCACGGTGCGCAACTCGGACTGCATCATGGTGTTGGAGCAGGGCCGCATCATCGAGCGCGGCACCCACGACGAGCTGATTGCCCAGAAGGGCCGTTACTATCGCCTGTACACCGGCAATTTTGCCGAGAACAGCTAAACCGTCGAAAAAGGTCGCAAAACAGCCTGAAATCAATCAAAACTGCCGGGATAGCATCCGCTGTCCCGGCAGTTTTTGTGCAAAATGCCGCAACAGCGCCAAAAAGTTGACGACGAGGGAAAAATTGGTTATAATAGTATGCGTAGACACGCAAAAAGCGCTGCCTGACCACGCGGCCAGAGGGAAAACAGGCCGCCTTACATACACTATTTTTAACAATACACAGGAGGGGATTCCATTATGGCACCCAAGAAGAAAATTTCACAGACCGTTATTACCGAAGGTAAGTTCTACACCATCAGTGCCGCTAACGGCAAAGTCGTCGAAGTCGCTGACTATAACATCGACAACGGCGCGAAGATCCAGCTGTGGGACAACGCCAACGCCGAGTGGCAGCAGTGGAACTTCGTCGCAGCAGGCGACGGAGTTTACCGCATCCAGAACCGTTTCACCGCAAAGATGCTTGACCTGGACATGGGCGGCGTCAGCGACGGCACCCGTGTCCACCAGTGGGAGGGCGCACAGGCTTCCAGCCAGCTGTGGGTCGTTGAGCCGACCAACGATGGCCGCGTGAAGATCAAGTCCAACCTGGCCGGCAAGCTGCTTGACCCGGGCATGGCTACCGAGAACGGCACCGTGCTGCAGATTTGGGCTGACGTCAACGGCGACAACCAATTCTGGACCATCAACGAAGTCACCCGCAAGCCCAAGACCAGTGTGAAGGCTTCCGCCGTCAAGGCCAAGGCTGCCGCCGAGAAGGCCGCCACCGAGGCTGTCAAGGCTGCCGAGCCTGTTGTTGAGAAGGCTGTTAAGGCCGCTAAGCCCGCCGTCGAGAAGGCTGTCAAGGCTGCAAAGCCCGCCGTCGAGAAGGCCGTCAAGGCCGCCGAGCCTGTCGTTGAGAAGGCTGTCGAGACCGCAAAGCCGGTCGTCGAGGAGACTGTCAAGGCCGCGAAGCCCGTGGTCGAGAAGGCTGTCAAGGCTGCCGAGCCTGTTGTTGAGAAGGCTGTTGAGGCCGCAAAGCCCGTCGTCGAAAAGACCGTTGAAGCTGCCAAGACCGCTGTCGCCAAGACCAACACCCGCAAGACCACCAAGGGCAAGCGCCGCAAGTAATTTGCTTTGAACTTTTTTTCCTGCAATTTTTGTGCTGTAACGAGAAAACCCCGCCCCGTCAGGATGCAGTTCCTGACGGGGTGGGGCTATTTTTTGTTTGTGGCTGAAAAGCCTTCCCCCTGCGGGGGAAGGTGGCCCGAAGGGCCGGATGAGGGGCGAGTGTGCCAGTATTGCCCGCGAACGAGCTGCGGCGGAAATGCTGCCCTCATCAGTCACCTGCGGTGACAGCTTCCCCCACGGGGGAAGCCTTCAGACTTACCCCAGCGCAGCAATGCTCTCCTTGATCTTGGCGGCTTTCTCCTGGGCGGCGGCCAGCTTGGCGCGGGTCTCCTCGACCAGCTTTGCGGGGGCCTTCTCGACGAACTTCGGGTTGTTCAGCTGGTTTGTGAACATCCCCAGCTCCTTCTCGGCCTTCGTCAGCTCCTTGTTCAGGCGGGCAAGCTCCTTCTCGCGGTCGATCAGCTCCATCATCGGGATAAAGCCCTTCGCGTCGGGAGTCGCCACGTTGACCATGCCGTCGGTGCTGCCCTCGTACTTGGCAGTGACCGTCACGTCTGTGGCAAAGGCGAAACGGGCCAGATACGCGCCGCCCTTCTCGAATGCGGCGGGGCTGGCTGTCTCAATGACCATGCTCGTCTTTTTGGCGGGGTGGACGTTCATCTCGGCGCGCATGGCGCGGACCGCCTTGATGTAGTCCATCAGTTTCTCAAAGTCGGCGCAGTCCTCGGCCCAAACCTTCATGTTCTCGTCGCCGGGCCACTTCTCGTTCATGATGGTCTCGGCGCTGCCAGGCAGGGCCTGATAGATTTCCTCGGTAATGAACGGCATGAAGGGGTGCAGCAGCTTCAGCGCCTTGTCCAGCACATAGACGAGCACCTTGCGGGCGGCGTCGGCGGCAGCTGCGTCCTCGCCGTTCAAGCGGGTCTTGCAGATCTCGATATACCAGTCGCAGTAGACTTCCCAGATGAAGTTCTCGACCTTCTCGGCGGCCAGGCCCAGCTCGTACTTGTCGAGGTTTGCGGTGGCCTCGGCGGCAACCTTGGCAAGCTCACTCAAAATCCACTTGTCGCTCATGCCCAGCAGGTCTTCGGCAGGCAGGCCCGGCTCAAAGTCCTCGGGCAGGTTCATCTGCACAAAACGAGAAGCGTTCCACAGCTTGTTGGCAAAGTTGCGGCAGGCAAGCACTTTTTCGTCGCTGTAACGCATATCATTACCGGCGGTGGAGCCGATGATCAGCATCATGCGCAAAGCGTCCGCGCCGTACTGCTCAATGACTTCCAGCGGGTCAATGCCGTTGCCCAGAGATTTAGACATCTTGCGGCCCTGGCTGTCACGGACAATGCCGTGGATGAGCACCGTGTCAAACGGCGCTTTGCCGGTGTAGGCAAGGCCGGAGAAAATCATACGGGACACCCAGAAGCCGATGATGTCGTAGCCGGTGACGAGGGTGTTGGTGGGGTAGAAGTAGTTGTAATCCTCGGCGTTCTCGTTGGGCCAGCCCAGGGTGGAGAACGGCCACAGGGCGGAGCTGAACCAGGTATCCAGCGTGTCAGGGTCCTGGGTCAGTTTGGTGCTGCCGCACTTGGGGCAGGTGCAGGGAGCCTCTTTGGCAACAACGGTCTCGCCGCAGTCGTCGCAGTACCAGGCGGGGATCTGGTGGCCCCACCACAACTGGCGGCTGATGCACCAGTCGCGGCCGCCCTTCATCCAGTTGATGTAGTTCTTGGTGAAGCGCTCGGGCACGAACTTGATCTCGCCCTTCTCGACGCTCTCAATGGCAGGCTTTGCCAGCGGCTCCATCTTGACGAACCACTGTTTGGAGACCATCGGCTCAATGACAGAGTGGCAGCGGTAGCAGGTGCCCACGTCGTGGGTCAGCGGCTCGGTCTCTTTCAGCGCACCGCAGGCTTCCAGGTCAGCCAGGATGGCCTTGCGGGCTTCCAGCGCGGTCATGCCGGCATATTTGCCGCAGTCCAGCACGTCCGGTTCATCGGCGGCAGCGCGGCCTGCAGCCTTCTCGGCATCGACGGCGGCCTTGTCGGCAGCACCGGTCATGTGGCCGTCATAGGTCAGCACGCGGATCATCGGCAGATCGTGGCGCTTGCCGACCTCGAAGTCGTTGGGATCGTGGGCGGGGGTGATCTTCACGACGCCGGTGCCCTTTTCCATGTCGGCGTGCTCATCGCAGACGATGGGGATCTCACGGCCCAGCAGGGGCAGCACGACATGGCAGCCGTGCAGGTGCTTGTAGCGCGGATCCTCCGCATTGATGGCAACGGCGGTATCGCCCAGCATCGTCTCGGGGCGGGTGGTAGCCAGCTCCAGCATTTCGCCGGTTTCCTTGACGGGGTAGAGCAGATGCCAGAAGCTGCCCTCCTTGGCCTCGTACTCGACCTCGGCGTCAGAGATAGAGGTGTTGCAGTGGGGGCACCAGTTGACCATACGGTTTCCGCGGTAGATCAGGCCCTCATTGTACAGGCGAACGAACACTTCCTTGACGGCGTTGGAGCAGCCCTCGTCCATCGTGAAGCGCTCGCGCTGCCAGTCGCAGGAGCAGCCCAGCTTTTTCAACTGGCTGACGATGCGGTTGCCGTAGGTGTTCTTCCAGTCCCAGGCGCGCTCCAAAAAGCCATCGCGGCCGACCATCTCTTTGGTCAGGCCCTCCTCGCGCATCTTGGCAACGACCTTGGCCTCGGTTGCAATGGAGGCGTGATCGGTGCCGGGCACCCACAGGGCGGCGTAGCCCTGCATCCGCTTGTAGCGGGTCAGGATGTCCTGCCAGGTTTCGTCCATGGCGTGACCCATGTGCAGCTGGCCGGTAACGTTCGGCGGCGGCATGACGATGGTAAACGGTTTTTTGCTGCGGTCGATCTGGGTATGGAAATACCCCTTGTCGCACCAGTTCTGGTAGATGCGGTCCTCGGTGCCCTGCGGGGCATATTGTTTGGCGAGTTCTTTCGGCATATTGTAACCTCCTGGAAAATGTGCGGGGCGTGTTTTTGCAAAACAAAAAGGCCGCCCCATGATGTATCATGGGACGGCCTGAAAAGTTCAAGTCGCGGTACCACCCAAGTTGCCTTGCAAAAGGCCGCTTTGCGGCAGGCCAGCAAGCCCGCCTGCCCTGATAACGGCGGCAACCCCGGGCGCAGCTGGCAGGGGAACAGCCCCCTCTCACCGCACCTGCTTGAAAGTGACAGCACCCGCCGCGCTTTGCCGGGCTTGCATCAACCCCCGGCTTGCTGCAAAAGTACGATGCGGGTACACTCTTTCGCACTGCATTTGTACCTTATAATGTACAACACAGTGCGGGAAATGTCAAGAGGAAAGCGGATTTGATTTTTACCTTAGGCAATACCGCACAATTCCCGCCTGACGGCTTAAGCACCGCTCCGGCGGCTGCAGCACGGCATCTGCGTTGCCAAAATGCTCGATAA
>ERZ779843.1907-NODE-1907-length-21951-cov-16.362989_pt1 | contig 21951 bp, 16 predicted proteins | sample MGYA00511560_ERZ779843 | MGnify/ENA primary metagenome ERZ779843 (study PRJEB29588, sample SAMEA2158062) | human gut metagenome | biome: human gut; feature: human-associated habitat; material: faeces | place: Denmark | collected 2008/2010 ... | reverse complement strand
TGAGGAACTACTGGGCCTCCTCGGGCGCCACATCCATGCTGCCGAAGTTTGTGGATAATATCGAAATCAGACTGAAAAGCTTTGAAAATTGTCCCATAGACGGCGACACTTTGGAGACTTCCGACGTGACGGGTGGCGGTGCGGAACTGTTTCTCTATCAGTCGGGCTATCTCACGATCAAGGGTTATATGGACGGGGTCTATATACTTGGCATTCCCAACTATGAGGTTCGCAAGGCACTATACAAGATTGTGTTGCCTGCGCTGACGCTGAAAACGAACGACCAGGTCATATCCACTCAGAGCATGCTGTTGTACTGCCTCCAGCTGGGCAACCTGCCCGAGGCCATGAAATGTCTGAAGGCGCTCGTGGCCGACGTGCCCTACAGCAACAAGAAACTGGCCAGCATGGACATGGAGGAGCGCTACCGGCTGATACTGAGCACGATCTTCAACGCCATCGGCTGCCGGGTGGAGGTGGAGAAAATGATCGCCACGGGCAGGATAGACATGGTCGTGGAGACGATCCACATCATCTATGTCCTGGAACTGAAACTGAGCAACAACGGGGGCATCGACGCCGCGGCGGAGCAGATCCGCTCCAAGCAATACGCCGAGCCCTTCAAGGCCGACAAACGACGCGTCGTGGCGCTGGCCATAGAGCTGGACGACAAGGGCAAGGGGCTCTTCGACTGGAAGGAAGTGTGAGCAAATCTGTGAGCAAATCGTTTTATAAAAACAGGGATCTATGACAGAGACAAGAAACAGAAGATTGCCCGTAGGCATTCAGTCATTTGAGAAAATCAGAAAGGATGGATACCTTTATGTTGACAAGACGGATATCATCTGGCATCTTGCCAACACAGACAACACGTATAATTATCTGAGTCGTCCGCGCCGCTTTGGCAAGTCGCTGCTCGTCGACACGCTCGAAGCCTACTTCCTGGGCAAGAAGGAGCTCTTCGAGGGACTGAGGATCATGGAGCTGGAGCGGGAATGGGTGAAGCGGCCCGTCATACGGCTCGACATGAGCCGCGCGGGAGCAGCGCCGGACACGCTGCGGTCTTACCTGGACAATGCTTTCGACCACCTGGAGAAGGAGTATGGCATTGCGCCCAAGCCCACAGCCCAACTTGCCGACCGCTTCGACGCCATTATCCAAACGGCATACAGGCAGACGGGCCAGCAGGTGGCCATCCTCATCGACGAGTACGACTCGCCGTTGCAGCACTCCTGGGGGACGCCCCACCACGAGGCCTGCACCAGCATCTACAGAGAGGTCTTCGCCATCCTGAAGGCAGACGACAAATACGAGAAGTTTGTCTTCATCACGGGCATCACCAAGTTTACGCAGATCTCCCTCTTCTCCGTGCTCAACAATCTGAGCAACATCAGTTTTGAGCCCGAATACGCGGCCATCTGCGGCATCACGAAGGAAGAAATGCTCCGCGATTTCAAGCCCGAAATCAGCAAACTGGCAGCGTATGAAGACTGGACCTACGACGAAGCCGTGGCACAACTGAGTGCCTATTACGATGGTTATCATTTCAGTCGCCGCAACATGGTGGACGTCTTCAACCCCTTCAGTCTGATCAACGCGCTGGCCGATTCCGACTTGAAGAACTATTGGGCCTCGTCAGGCGCCACCACCTTGCTTCCAAAGTTTGTGGATGACATGGAGCTAAGGCTGGGACAATTTGATCCTTGCCCCATTCTTCGCCAAATCATTGAGACCTCAGACGTGACAGGCGGCGGTGCAGAACTGTTTCTCTATCAGTCGGGTTATCTCACGATCAAGGATTACCAGATGGGGGTCTATATCCTTGGATTCCCCAACCAAGAGGTAAGGCAGGCGCTCTACGAAACAGTCTTGCCAGCGCTTACCTTACGCAGCAATAGCAATATCCAGTCGGTGCAGTCCGGCCTGCTGCTTGCCCTCCAGCTGGGCAACCTGCCCGAGGCCATGAAATGTCTGAAGGCGCTCGTGGCCGACGTGCCCTACAGCAACAAGAAACTGGCCAGCATGGACATGGAGGAGCGCTACCGGCTGATACTGAGCACGATCTTCAACGCCATCGGCTGCCGGGTGGAGGTGGAGAAAATGATCGCCACGGGCAGGATAGACATGGTCGTGGAGACGATCCACATCATCTACGTCCTGGAACTGAAACTGAGCAACAACGGCGGCATCGACGCCGCGGCGGAACAGATCCGCTCCCGACAATACGCCGAGCCCTTCAAGGCCGACAAGCGACGGGTCGTGGCGCTGGCCATAGAGCTGGACGACAAGGGCAAGGGGGTCATCGACTGGAAGGAAGTGTAAACAGGCCGCGCATCCTGGGCAAGGCCGCCCAGCGCAAGGCAGGAGGACTACTCCCCCGCTGCCTCGGCCAGCACCAGCCACTCGTCCTGGAGTTCGTCCAGCTGGCGGCGCGTGTCGGCATACTCCGTCACGAGCCCCATGTCGGAAGCCTTGGCGGGATCGAGAAAGAGCTGGTCGAGCTCCTTGACGCGCGCCTCGAGGCGGGCGATCTTGCGCTCACACTCCTCCACGGCCTTGCGCGCCTTGCGCAGTTTCTTCTGCTCCTCCTTGTGCTCCAGGTAGCTCTGCTTGCCCGCCTTCGGTTCCTGAGGCGCTGCAGGCGAGGCGCAGCCTCCCGAGGGAGTTTGGGCCAGCCCCACGGCCTCGTGGATGGTGGCGGCACGGCGGGAGTGCAGCCAGTCGTAGATGCCGCCGAGATGCTCGCGCACGTGGCCGCCGCCAAACTCATAGACTTTCGTGACGAGGCCGTCGAGAAACTCGCGGTCGTGGCTGACGATGATGGCCGTGCCGTCAAAGGCGCGGACGGCCTCCTTGAGCACGTCTTTGGAGGGCATGTCGAGGTGGTTGGTGGGCTCGTCGAGGATGAGCAGGTTGACGGGCTCCAGCAGCAGGCGGATCATCGCCAGGCGCGACCTCTCGCCGCCGGAGAGCACGCTGACGGGCTTCTCCGAGGCCTCGCCGCCAAACATAAAGGCGCCGAGCAGGTCGTTGATCTTCAGGCGCATCTCTCCCCGCGCCACCTCGTCGATGGTCTCGAAGACCGTCAGCCGCTCGTCGAGGAGCTGGGCCTGATTCTGGGCGAAATAGCCGATCTGCACGTTGTGGCCTATCTTGAGCGTGCCGCCATAGGGTATCTCGTTCATGATACACTTTACGAGCGTCGATTTGCCCTCGCCGTTGCGGCCCACGAAGGCCACTTTCTCGCCGCGCTTGATGGTCAGATCGACGTCGGAGAAGACCACATGGTCGCCATAGGCTTTCTCCACGCCCTGACAGATCACGGGGTAGTCGCCCGAGCGGAGGCAGGGCGGAAACTTGAGGTGCATCCTGCGGTTGTCCACCTCGTCGATCTCGATGGGCACGATCTTCTCCAGCTGGCGGATGCGCTGCTGCACCTGCACGGCCTTGGTGGCCTGGTAGCGGAAGCGCTCGATGAAGGCGCGCGTGTCGGCGATCTCCTTCTGCTGGTTCTCGTAGGCGCGCATCTGCTGCTCGCGGCGCTCCTTGCGCAGCACGACATACTCGTCGTACCTCACCTTGTAGTCCTCCACATGGCCGCAGGTGATCTCCAGCGTGCGTGTGGTGACATTGTTGATGAAGGCGCGGTCGTGGCTGACGAGCACGACGGCCTTGGCGCTCTGCTGGATAAACTGCTCCAGCCACTGGATGCTCTCGATGTCGAGGTGGTTGGTAGGCTCGTCGAGGAGGAGGACGTCGGGCTTGCGCAGAAGGATCTTGGCCAGTTCGACGCGCATGCGCCAGCCGCCCGAAAACTCGCGCGTGGGGCGGCAGAAGTCGGCGCGGCTGAAGCCCAGGCCCTGGAGCGTGCGGTCGATCTCGGCCTCGTAGTTCTCGCCGCCGAGGAGCATGTAGCGGTCGTGGAGGTGGGTGAAGCGCTCCACGAGCTGGGCGTAGCCCTCGCTCTCGAAGTCGGTGCGGTCGGCCATCTCCTGCTGCATCCGCTCCAGCTGCTGCTGCATCTTGGTATTGTCGGAGAAAGCCTTGCGAGCCTCCTCACGCACGGTCGTGTCGTCGGCCAGCCGCATCACCTGCGGCAGATAGCCGATGGTGGTGCCGCCGGGAATGGAGACCACGCCGCTCGTGGGCTGCTGCTCGCCACACAATATCTTGAGCATCGTACTCTTGCCCGCACCATTTTTGCCGACCAGGGCAATGCGGTCGTGGTCGTTGATGACAAAGCTCACGTCGCGGAACAATGGCTTCGCGCTAAACTCCACGGTAAGTCCTTCTATCGAAATCATGCTATACTCCTTATTAAATTAGGTGCAAAGTTACACATTTTTGGCCGATTCGGCGGTGGGTTTCATGATTTTTCCGTAACTTTGCCAAAGTTAGGCTGCACTCGGCAATAAGGAAACAAGATTTCCATTGCGACGGCTGCCCAACGATACAAGAAAACCAAACGCTACAAGACAATGAATCCATTTGCCAAACATATCGCCAACGCCCTGTCCATCAGCGAACACCAGGTGGAAGCCACGCTGAAACTGCTCGACGAGGGCTGCACCATCCCCTTCATCGCACGCTACCGCAAAGAGCGGACGGGCAATCTCGACGAGGTGCAAATCACACGCATCAGCGAACTCAACGCACAGCTCAAGGAACTGGAGAAGCGCAAGGCGACGATCCTCAAGACCATCGCCGAGCAGGAGAAGCTCACGCCCGAACTGGAGCGGCGCATCCGCAACTGCTGGAACGCCACGGAGCTGGAGGACATCTACCTGCCCTTCAAACCACGGCGGCGCACCCGGGCGCAGGTGGCACGGGAGCAGGGACTGGAACCGCTGGCCACGATCCTCCTGCTGCAGCGCGAGGCCAACCCCGCTCAGGCGGCAAAGCGCTTCGTCAAGGGCGACGTGGCCGACGTGGAGGCAGCGCTGGCTGGCGCCAAGGACATCATCGCCGAGGGAGTGAGCGAAAACGAGCAGGCGCGCAACACCGTGCGTGCAGCCTACCGCCGCGAGGCCGTGATCAGCGCGAAGGTCGTCAAGAAAATGGCCGAGACGGACGAGGCACAGAAGTTTGCCGACTACTTCGACTTCTCCGAGCCGCTGCGCCGCTGCTCCTCCCACCGACTGCTGGCCATGCGCCGCGGCCAGGAGGCGGGCGTGCTGCGCGTCGGCATCGCCATCGCCGACGAAGAGCCCGTGGAGGACCGCCTGCGCCGACAGTTTGTCAGAGGCCACGGCGCCTGTCAAAGCCTCGTGGGCGAAGCCGTGGAGGACGCCTTCCGACGGCTCATAGACCCGAGTATTGAGAATGAGTTTACGGCGCTGAGCAAGGAGAAGGCCGACGAAGAGGCCATCCATGTCTTCGCCGAGAACCTGCGCCAGCTGCTCCTCTCCGCCCCGCTGGGACAGAAGCGCGTGATGGCCATCGACCCCGGATTTGCCAACGGTTGCAAGATCGCCTGCCTCGACGCCCAGGGCAACCTGCTCCACCACGAGATCCTCTACCCTCACCCGCCCAAGCGCCACCGTGCCCAGGCCACTGTGGCGGCCGCACGCATGGTGAAGGACTTCGCCATCGAGGCCATCGCCATAGGCAACGGCACGGCGAGCCGCGAGACGAGGGACTTTGTCGATGAGATGCTCGACTACAATCCCGCCCTGCCGGAGGTGAGCGTCTTCACGGTCTCCGAGGACGGCGCCTCCATCTACTCGGCCTCGCCGACGGCGCGCGAGGAGTTTCCCGACGAGGACGTGACGACGCGCGGAGCGGTCTCCATCGGCAGAAGACTGATGGACCCGCTGGCCGAACTGGTCAAGATCGACCCGAAGAGCATCGGCGTGGGACAGTATCAGCACGACGTGGACCAGGCCAAACTCAAGCACTCGCTCGACCGGACGGTGGAGAGCTGCGTCAACCTCGTCGGCGTCAATGTCAATACGGCCTCGAAGCACCTGCTCATGTACGTCAGCGGTCTCGGACCAGCCCTGGCGCAAAACATCGTCGATTACCGCAGGGAGCACGGGGCCTTCACCTCGCGGGCCCAGCTGCGCAAGGTGCCGCGACTGGGACCGGCAGCCTACCAACAGTGTGCGGGTTTCCTACGCATCCCTGGAGCGAAGAATCCGCTCGACAACTCGGCAGTCCACCCCGAGAGCTACGCCATCGTGGAGCGCATGGCGGCCGACGAGGGCTGCACCGTGGCGCAACTCGTGGCCGACAAGCAGAAGCAGCGGCAGATCGACGTGAAGCGCTACGTCACGTCCACCGTCGGACTGCCCACGCTCAACGACATCCTCGCCGAACTGGAGAAGCCGGGCCGCGACCCGCGCCAGCCCATCCAGGAGTTTCGCTTCTCCGACAGCGTCCACACCATCGACGACCTGGGCGAGGGAATGGAACTGCCCGGCATCGTGACCAACATCACCAACTTTGGGGCCTTCGTCGACATCGGGGTCCATCAGGATGGCCTCGTCCACATCTCTCAGTTGGCCGACAAGTTTGTCAAAGACCCCAACGAGGTGGTAAAGCTCCACCAGCAGGTCATGGTCCGCGTGACGGAGGTGGACCTGCGCCGTGGCCGCATCGCCCTGTCCATGCGCAAGGTGAAGCAGCCCTAAAGGTGAAGCAGCCCTAAAGGAAAACAGCCCTAAAGGAAAACAAAAAGACAATCCCGGACCACAACCAGTGTGACCCGGGATTGTCATTTCTCAATATCTTACCTTTAATATCTTACCTTAGTATCTTACCCTATCTTGCTGCCGGCAAGGATGGCTCGCTGCTGGCAAAACGACGCGGCGCCTACGCCTGCTCAAACTCGCGGAGGAAACGGGTGTCGTTCTCGGAGAAGAGACGGAGATCGCTCACACGATACTTGAGGTTGGTGATGCGCTCCACGCCCAGTCCGAAGGCGTAGCCCGTATAGACCTCGGGGTCGATGTTGCAGGCAGCCAGGTCGTGGGGATCGACCATGCCGCAACCCAGGATCTCCACCCATCCCGTGTGCTTGCAGAAGCCGCAGCCCTTGCCACCACAGATGTTGCAGGAGATATCCATCTCGGCGCTGGGCTCCGTGAAGGGGAAGTAGCTGGGACGAAGGCGAATCTTCGTGTCGGCGCCAAACATCTCGCGGGCAAAGGTGAGCAGCACCTGCTTCAGGTCGGTGAAGCTCACGCCCTTGTCCACATACAGGCCCTCCACCTGGTGGAAGAAGCAGTGGGCACGGGCCGAGATGGCCTCGTTGCGATAGACGCGGCCCGGGCAGAGAATACGGATGGGGGGCTCGTGGGTCTCCATATAGTGGGCCTCGTCGCCCGAGGTGTGGCTGCGCAGCAAGACGTTCTTGGTCACGTCGGAGGGATCGCTCCTGTCGATGAAGAAAGTGTCCTGCATGTCGCGTGCGGGATGGTCGGCGGCAAAGTTGAGCATCGTGAAGACGTGCTGGTCGTCGTCGATCTCGGGACCGCTATAGAGCGTGAAACCCATACGGGAGAATATGTCGATAATCTCGTTTTTCACCAGCGTCAGCGGATGGCGCGTACCCAGCGTCACGGGATAGGGCGTGCGCGTCAGGTCGATGTCGTCGCTCTGCGCCGCCTGGTCCTCCACCTGCTCCTTGAGCGCATTGATGCGGCTCTGGGCAAGCTGCTTGAGCTCGTTGATCTTGATGCCGACGGCACGCTTCTGGTCGGCGGCCACGTTGCGGAACTCGCCCATGAGGGCGTTGATCTCGCCTTTCTTGCTGAGGTACTTCAGGCGCAAACGTTCCACATCCTCGGCACTCTGCGCCGTCACCGTGCTGACTTCCTTCAGAAGTCCTTCTATCTTCTCTAATAACATAGCTCGCTTTAATTTTTCTGCAAAGTTACAGTAAATCAGATGAACCGCAAAATAAAACTGATTTTTATTTTGTATTGTCTGCGCTTTACGCTAACTTTGCACCCGTATTTTAGTATATCTATATATAATATTGAGAGAATGAGAAAGTTATTCTTGTTGACCATTGCGCTCTGCTGCGTAATGGTCGGATTGAACACCGGCTGCACGGACAAGAAGCCCGAGGTGCTTACCGACACGCTGGCCATCGACACCGACACCATCGCCGACACGACCCACGCCGACACCATCGCACGGATCGTCGAGGAGACACCGATGCCGAAGGCCGCCGACCAGCTCTTCGACGACTTCTTCTTCAACTTCATCGCCAACAGGCGCCTGCAGCGCGCCCGCATCGTATTTCCACTACCCGTGACGCGGGGTGGCAAGACGAAGATGCTACAGAAGAGCCAGTGGAAGACGGAGCACTTCTTCATGCGCCAGCAATACTATACGCTCATCTTTGACAACGAGCAGCAGATGGACAACGCCAAATCGACCTCACTCGACAGCGTGGTCGTGGAGAAGATCTATCTGCGCGAGGGACTGGTGGACCAGTATGCCTTTGGCCACGGCGACGGCAAGTGGCGCATGGAGCGCATCAATCAGATCAGCTTCAAGGACAATGTCAATGCCTCCTTCCTCAACTTCCTGCAGAAGTTTTTCGCAGCCAACGGCGCGGGAATGATCCGCAACCCGCTGCCCTACTCCGGTTCTGACCCCAACGGCGAAGAGACAAGCCACGTGGAGACGACGATACCAGCCGAGGAGTGGAGCACCTTCCTGCCCACCATGCCCGACAATATGATCTACAATATCCTCTACGGCCAGAAGTATGGCAAGAGCCAGCGCAAGATCCTGGTCTTCAGAGGACTCTCCAACGGCATCGAGACCCGACTGGTCTTCAAGCAGCGTCACGGCAAATGGCGCCTGGAGAAGATTAAGGCATATTGATCTCGTCTTTGATCTCATCCGGGCCACAGGGTCCGGCCCACCACAACCACATCACACCCGATGCGACCCACGGCCAAACAAGACCAGGGCGCATCGGTTTTGTTCGAACGAAGGATTTTTGTTCAGACAAAGAAATCTTGTCTCAAACGAAGGGATCATGTCCCAAACGAAGAAATCGTGTTCAAACAAAGGAATCGTGTCCCAGACGAAGGATTCGTGTTCGAACGAAGGATTCTTATTCAAATGAAGGAGAAAACAGATGATAGACAAAAAAAACTATAGTTTACTGGCCCACAACACCTTCGGCATCGACGTCCGCTGCCGAAGATTCGTGGAGTATGGCTCCGTCGAAGAGGCGCAGGAGCTGGTCCGAACCCTCACCCCCGAGGATGGCCCGCTGCTCATCCTTGGCGGCGGCAGCAACCTGCTACTGACGGGCGACTACGAGGGGACGGTGATCCACTCCGCCATCCGATTCATCGAGCCGCTGGGAGAAGGACGTGTGCGCTGCGGATCAGGACAGGAGTGGGACGCCTTCGTGGCGTGGTGTGTCGCCAATGGCTACCACGGCGCGGAGAATCTCTCGCTGATACCAGGCGAGTGTGGCGCCAGCGCCGTGCAGAACATCGGTGCCTACGGCGCGGAGGCCTGCGATCTCATCGAAGAGGTGGAGGCCGTGGAGATAGCGACGGGACGCCTCTGCCACCTCAAGGGCAGCGACTGTGGCTACAGCTACCGACAGAGCCGCTTCAAGCACGAGTGGCGCGACCGCTTCCTCATCACCTCCGTCACCTACCGGCTCTCCACACAGTTTGATCCGCAACTCGACTATGGCAACATCCGTACGGCCCTGGCCGAGAAAGCCATCACCCACCCCACGGCGGAGCAGATGCGACAGACGATCATCGAGATCAGGCGCAGCAAACTCCCCGACCCCAAGGTCTTTGGCAACGCGGGCAGCTTCTTCATGAACCCCATCGTAGGCGAAGAGAAGTTTAGGAAACTGCAGGCGCAATATCCACAGATTCCCCACTACGAGGTGGCTGACGCCGACGGGACGACTCGCTACAAGGTGCCCGCTGGCTGGCTGATAGACCAGTGTGGGTGGAAAGGACGCTCACTCGGACGGGCGGGGGTCTATGCGCGCCAAGCGCTCGTGCTCATCAACCTCGGCGGGGCGACGGGCCAGGAGGTCAAGAAACTCTGCGAGGCCGTGCGCCACGACGTGGCCGAGCGGTTCGGTATAGAAATCAACCCCGAGGTGAATATCCGATGAGACTGACGTTCTTAGGTACGGGAACGTCCAACGGCGTGCCCGTCATCGGCTGCGACTGCGAGGTCTGCCGCAGCCAAGACCCGCGGGACCAGCGTCTGCGCACCTCCGCGCTCATAGAGACGGAGACCACGCGCGTGCTGATCGACTGTGGGCCCGACTTTCGCCAGCAGATCCTTCGCCAGCCCTTCCGCAAGATCGACGGACTGCTCATCACGCACATCCACTACGACCACGTGGCGGGCATCGACGACGTGCGCCCGTTCTGCCAACTCGGACCGGTCAATATCTATGCCGACGCAGCCACCTGCAGCGGCTTGCACCATACCATGCCCTACTGCTTCGGCGAGCATCTCTACCCAGGCGTACCCAAGCTGGCTCTCCACACCATCGCTCCGCACGATCCGCTGCAGATCGGCGACCTCAAGATCGTGCCCATCGTGGTGCTCCACGACAAGATGCCCATCCTCGGGTTTCGCATCGGACCACTGGCCTATATCACCGACATGAAGTCGATCGACGAGACAGAACTACCTTATCTACAGGACGTTGACACGCTCGTAGTCAATGCGCTGCGCTGGGATCCGCCCCACCACTCCCATCAGCTGGTGAGCGATGCCATCGACTTCGCACACCGCCTGGGCGTACGGCGCACCTACCTCACGCATCTCACCCACAAGATCGGGCGCTACGCCGAGGCCAGCAAGCGGTTGCCCGAGGGGGTGAGCTTCGCCTACGACGGACTGCAGATCGACGTCTGACCGAGGCGAACTGCCCGCATCCACACAAGTTCTCATCCCCACGTTCCTTCCCTCGGAGGGAGCGTGGGGATGATGCTATCAAACGAGGCCGAGCGGGCGCGGGCGTAGCGATCGTGACGCCCCGGCATGGAAGCATCCTTTAAGAAAACTAAAAAAACAAATGCCCCCCGATACAATCCGGATTATTTTTTGTAACTTTACACTCCCCTATTGTGCCCCTGGCACAACTATCGGGGGACGCTGCCTCACGGCAGGCTGAAGAAGAAATCAAAAAAAGAACAATATAAATGCATTTCAAATGGAATTACGAATCGCCTTCGCCCGATCGGCAACGTGCGGCCAAGGAGTTGGGTGAGAAGCTGAATATCAGCCCGATACTCGCCAACCTGCTCATCGATCGCAGCATCACGACCGAGTCGGCGGCCAAGCGCTTCTTTCGTCCGCAACTGGCCGATCTCATCAACCCGTTTCTGATGAAGGACATGGATCTCGCCGTGGACCGCCTCAACGACGCCATGGGGCGCAAGGAGCGCATACTGGTCTATGGCGACTACGACGTGGATGGATGCACGGCCGTCGCGCTGGTGTACAAATTTCTGCGACAGTTCTACTCCAACATCGACTATTACATCCCCGACCGCTACGACGAGGGGTATGGCATCAGCCACAAAGGACTGCAGTATGCGGAGGAGACGGGGGTGAAACTCATCATCATCCTCGACTGTGGCATCAAGGCGGTGGAAGAGATAGCACACGCCAAGGAACTGGGCATTGACTTCATCATCTGTGACCACCACGTGCCGGACGACGAACTGCCGTGTGCCGTGGCGACGCTCAACCCGAAGCGGGCGGACGACACCTACCCGTTCAAGGAGCTCTGTGGCTGCGGCGTGGGATTCAAGTTTATGCAGGCCTTTGCCAAGAACAACGGCATTCCCTTCTCGCGCCTCATCCCGCTGCTCGACTTCTGTGCCGTGAGCATCGCGGCAGACCTCGTGCCCGTGGTGGACGAAAACCGCATCCTAGCTTTCCACGGACTGAAGCAGCTCAACCAAAACCCCAGCGTCGGCCTCAAGGCCATCGTGGACGTTTGTGGACTGAGCGGGCGCGAACTGTCGATGAGCGAGATCATCTTCAAGATAGGACCACGCATCAACGCCAGCGGACGCATGGAGTGTGGCAAGGAGAGCGTGGACCTGCTCGTGGAGCGGGATATCAACGAAGCGCTGCGAAGGGCACGCCACATCGACACGTACAACGAGCAGCGAAAGGGCATAGACCGACAGATGACGGACGAGGCCAACCTGATCGTGAACCGACTGGAGAGCCAAAGCCACCAGAGCAGCATCGTCCTCTACGACGAACACTGGAAGAAGGGCGTGGTGGGCATCGTGGCCAGCCGACTGACAGAGATCTACTTCCGCCCCACCGTGGTCATCACGCGCGAGGGAGACCTGGCGACAGGATCGGCTCGGAGCGTGGCGGGATTTGATATCTACTCGGCCATCAAGAGCTGCCGCGACTTGCTGCTCAACTTCGGCGGCCATACCTACGCGGCAGGACTGACGCTGCGCTGGAGCGACGTGAGGGAGTTTCGCAACCGATTCCAGGCCTATGTGGATAGCCACATCCAGCCGGAGCAGACGGAGGCTTTCCTCCACATCGACGCGCTCATCGACTTCAAGGATATCACGAAGAAGCTGCACAACGACCTCAAGCGCTTCGCTCCGTTCGGACCGGGCAACACGAAACCTATCTTCTGCACGAAGGATGTCTATGACTTCGGCACGTCGAAGGTGGTGGGACGCGAGCAGGAGCACATCAAACTGGAATTGGTCGATTCCAAGTCGAACAACGTCATGAACGGCATCGCCTTCGGACAGAGTGCAGCAGCACGCTACATCAAGTCGAAACGATCGTTTGACATAGCCTATACCATCGAGGACAACGTGTTCAAGCGGGGGGCGGTGCAACTGCAGATAGAGGACATAAGACCCACCGAGACGGAGGAAGGAGAGGGATAAAAGAGTGGTGGCAGACTATCGCGCCATACTGCGTGAGCACTGGGGCTACCCTGACTTCAGAGGCATCCAGCGCGAGATCATCGAGAGCATAGGGGCTGGAAAGGACACCCTGGGACTGATGCCGACGGGGGGAGGAAAGTCTATCACCTTCCAGGTGCCTGCGCTGGCGATGGAGGGTGTGTGCCTGGTCATCACGCCCCTGATCTCGCTGATGAAGGACCAGGTGGACCATCTGCGCAGGAGAGGCATCAGGGCGGCAGCTATCCACGCGGGAATGCAGCGGTCCGACATCGTCCAGACGTTGGAGAACGCCGTCTTCGGGGGCGTGAAGTTGCTCTACATCTCGCCCGAACGACTCGGCTCCGAACTCTTCCTGGCCAAACTGCGCCACATGAGAGTGAGCTTCGTCACTGTGGACGAGGCCCACTGCATCAGCCAGTGGGGCTACGACTTCCGCCCTTCCTACCTGGAGATAGCGAAGATAAGGCAACTGCTGCCCGAGATTCCCATCCTCGCACTGACCGCCACGGCCACTCCCGCCGTGGTGGAGGACATCCAGCGCCAACTCCAGTTTCGCACGCCCAACGTATATAAGATGAGTTTCGCACGCGCGAACCTTTCTTATATCGTGCGCCGCACCATGGACAAGGAGGCGGAGCTGCTCCACATTCTCCGTCAGACCAGCGGATCGTCCATCGTCTATACGCGCAGCAGGGAGGCCACACGCGAACTGGCCAAAATGCTCATGCAGCAGGGCATCAGTGCGACATGGTATCATGCGGGACTGGAACCGAGCGTGAAGGAGGAACGGCAAAACCTGTGGCAGACCGACAAAGTGCGCGTCATGGTGGCGACCAACGCCTTCGGCATGGGTATAGACAAACCGGACGTCAGCATGGTGATCCACCCAGACGCCCCCAACTCCATCGAGGAGTATTTCCAAGAAGCGGGACGCGCGGGACGCGACGGCAACCAGGCCTACGCCGTGCTGCTCTACGAAGAGGACGATGCCTACAAACTCAAATGCCGCGTCGCCTCCTCCTTTCCCGAGAAAGAACTCATACGCACCATCTACGACCAAATCGCTTACTTCTTCGTCGTGGGCGTGGGCTGCGGAGCGGGCCATACATTTGAGTTTAGCCTGGAGCGGTTCTGCCGGGCATACCGCCACTTCCCCACCCAGGTGCACACGTCGCTGGAACTGCTGCAGCGGGCGGGCTACATCTACTATGATCCCAACCCGGACAGCAAGGCAAGGCTGCGGTTCCTACTCCAGCGAGAGGACTTGTACCGCCTCGACCATAGCACGCCCAAGGAGAACGCCGTCATCACGGCATTGCTGCGGATGTATGGGGATCTGTTTGTCGATTTCAGTTTCATCGACGAGAGTTTTGTGGCCAAGGAAGCCAACTTGTCGCGCGAGGAGACCTATACGACGCTTCGGGCACTTGACCAAAAGCACATCGTGAAGTTTATCCCTCGCAAAAACATTCCCCTCATCACCTATCGCAAGGACAGAATCGACGGAGAAGACCTGATCATTGGTCCCGAAGTCTATGAGGACCGCAAGGCCGACTTCGAGAAGCGCATCCTCGCCATGATTGACTATTGTGAGAATGAGAGCGAATGCAGAAGTCGCCAGCTGCTCCGCTATTTCGGCGAGACCGAGAGCGAGGACTGTGGCCACTGCGACGTCTGCCGGGCAAGGCGCAAGGAAAGTAGCGACGAGGCGCTGCGGCAGGCTATCCTGCAACAACTGGCGGACCGGAAGGGCCACAGGCTCGCCGAGATCAAAGCGCTATTTGGACACGTCAAGGCTGGACAGGTGCTCAACCGCCTCATGGCCGAGGAACAGGTGGCAACGGATGGCAGCAAGATTTGGCTGAAAGACTAAAAGCGCGAATGTCGCAAAAACCCTTGCAGAGAATCCGCGTTTCTACTCGAAGCGCAGCTCGCAACGGCAGACCTCACGCTGCTCTTCCCCCTCCCTCATCTTGCAGACGCTCACGCCAAAAGCAAGACCATCGTCTGAGAGCGGCTGGCGATAGAGACGAAGCCGGTCTCCCTGATAGCTTTCTGCCACATAGGCCACGTCGATGCGGCGCAGGCGATGGGACTCGTACCAGGAGAGTGGCCAAAGGTCGAGGAGATGGTCGATGTACTTCACGCTATTGATGTGGCCGTTGATATCTACATCGCTATAGAAAGTGTCCAACTCTCGCACCAACTCCAGGCGGTCGCCGAGTTTCACGCGCGAGGGACTGGCAATGGGGCACGGATAGTCGCGGTCCAGGTAGGCCGTAAGCAGGCCGTCGTGGATGGCAAGGATATCGGCAGGCTGGCGCGTCTCGGTGTCGATCATCGCCCAGATGCTGCGGCCGTAGCCATAGACGCTCCCCGTAGGCGAACCGATCTTGAAGTTACGGCTCGTGAAATACTTCATCGCACTGTCGCACCAGGTCTCGATGAAAAACGGGTCGTAGGCGCGGGGCATGGCCTCCAATTCTATGCACAGGCGGCTCAACACCCAGGTGCGGTGGATGGTGTGGAGGTAATTCATACCAAACTCGCGGTCGTCGGAGTGGAAGTCGGCGGCATTGAGCAGGGCGTTGCCCAACTGGCCCACCGTCAGATGCTTGGAGAAGTCGCAACGAAACGGGTCGGCCATCATATCGTAGTGTGCCACCTTGGGCAATAGTTCTTTTTCCATATAGTTGGTCTTTTATGATTCGCAAGCTACAACAGTCCATCAATAGCAAGCTGCTTGCAAAGTTAGCCATTTCTCTTCACTCTGCCAAGACTCTCGAGCCTCAGTTTCTCTGTTTTTCTTCCTTTTCCTATCGCCCACGCTCTCAAAACAAGGCTTATCTCGGCCTGGAGCATGTCTCGGAAATAGAAGACCAAGCTTATCACAGCTAACATTTTGGGAGATCATAGAATGCCAAGCAAACCTCAACGAGCACCTGAGGATCATAGATGGCAAAAGACCGACTTCACAGCCGGCCTTTTTTCATTACAAAAACATTATGAAATAATTCCTTTTGAACAAGATTTCATTTACCAAGTTGTACTAACTGTTTTACGGTTGCAAAGGTACGACTTGGCGGAAAAGTACACAATACCTAAAAAAAGGTATTTTGCTTTTCTCTGTCTTCTTTCGTTGCCACAACGGGCCCGAATCCTACAAGCGGACGAGCGTAGAAGCGCGTTGCTTGCCTTCCACCTGGAGGACAAAGACGCCCTTCGTCGTGGGCAGGGGAAGCTGGTAGGAAGGCTGGTTGGCAGGAAGCTGCCAGCGGCTCACCTTGGCGCCTGTGGGCGAGAAGATTGTCACGGCGAAAGGGTGCGTGGGAGTTTCGTCAAAAGAGAGCGTGAGGACGCCCTCCCCTATACGGACCTTGACGCCACGAAGCGGAGTGGCGGAGACTTCCCCTACCCTGTCGAAGTGGAGCAGATGAAGCAATCCTTTATAGACGTCTATCTCTCCGTAGCCATAGCGGTTGTTGGGGACGGGAAGTCCGGAGACGGTGCGGTGGCTCGTGGCGGCAATGGTCTCAAGAGCCTGCTCGGGCGTGAGCGTGGGGCAGGCCTGCAGCCAAAGAGCAATGGCTCCTGCCACTACGGGTGCGGACATGGAAGTACCGGAGTTGGCATTCCATGCGTAGGTGCGCCCATTATACTGGAAATGAGCCACATCGCTGCGCAGCGGCGCTCCTTGGTTGTCCGGATTGGCTATGAAGAAGGAGCTATAGGCCGAGATGACATTGGTGCCTGGCGCACAGACATCGGGCTTCGTCCGCCCATCCATCGTCGGCCCCACGGAGGAGTAGTCGGCTTTGAGTCCATTGCCTCCTTTGCTGACGTGCCAGTCGCCCTGGTAGTTGTAAAACTGGTTGCGCCAGGTGGTCGCTCCTACGCTGATGACGCGGCTTGCCGCGCTCGGCACGAGGATACTATGACTCTGCTCTCCTGCCGACATTGTGGGGTCTAAGTCGCTGTTCCAAGTCAAAAGACCATTGTAGAAGAACTCCACGTCGGCTTCTTCCCCCCGCACGTCGAGGGCCGTGCTCGGCGTACCAAGTCGCTGCTCCTGCTGCATCGTCACGTCATAGAACACACCCTGACCAATGGCAGGGGCCTCATAGGCTTGGACCAGCACCACCATGCGGTTGCCTGGCGAGGTCATGACGGTGTCGCAGAGCAAAGAGTCGGAGGCGGCGAGCACCTCCTGCGTAGGATAGTCGAAACTGACGGGTGCGGCGGGGTTGGCATAGGTCTTGATCCGGATAGTGAAGGGGTCGGCGGACCGCAGAGTGGCTGTGCCGACAGGTGAGTTGGCTGCGACGAAAAGGCCTGCGTGCTCCTCGCCACGAGGCTTGCGGAAGTAGGCCAGTCGCTCGCCGTTGTTACCCGCCGAGGCCACCAGGATGCGGCCTGGTCCCTGGAGCGAGTCGAGCACCTCGTAGTAGAGGCGGTCTTCGTCGTGGGCACTCTCAGGACTTCCCTCGCTAAAATTGATCACGCAGGGCTTGCCAACGCTGGCTGCATAGTCGAAAATATACTTGAAGCCCAGGGCGTCGGTGGCCGTCGTGTATTTATAGATGAGCGACGTGTCGATGATGGCTGCGTCGTCTCCCGTCGCATTGCATACCAAGCAGAGGTCGGCGTCGGGGGCAATGCCACCGTAGGGGGAGTCGAAGCCGCTTCCGGCAGCTATTCCTGCCGTGTGGGTGCCGTGGGTCTGCACGTTGCCGTCATAGGGGCAACCCAACTGGAGCAAAGCCTCCTCGCCTCGATAATCGCGGCCGACATAGTAGGGCGATCCGATGGTGTCAGGCGACAGATGGTCCCACAAGGCCTGGATACGATAGCGGCTCATGTCGCGCGTATAAAAGGTGGGGTGAGTCAGATCGAAACCGATGTCCTGCACGCCGACGACCACGCCCTCGCCCGTGAAAGCTTGCGGCAGATCGCGTCCCTCATAGGCTGGAGTCGCATTGACAATGGTGCGCGTAGTGTCCATCGTGACGGTGCAGGAGCGGTGGGTTTCTATTCGCATCACTCGTCCGTCAAGCGACAAAGCCCCGATATGGCGCAAGGGGATGGAGACGATATGGAGGGAAGGTCCGAAACTCGCCAAGCGCTCCACGCCATAGCGCTGAAAGAGCTCATCGGCGTCGCCCTCAGTACGGATGAAGGCCGACAGTTCGCGTCCTTCCATGTTGGCAAGCTGTGGGCGCTGGCGTAGTTCTGCGCGCGCCAGGGTAGCCACTTCGCGTACGAAAGGCGAGAGTTTGTAATAGGCCGCTTGCTGCGCTTGCATGGAAAGCGAAGCGAGAAGGAGGGTTGAGAGGGTGAGGATGCGCATAGGAATCGGAATATTGAGGGTGAAACTTGTTTTTTCTCTAATGAGACGAACTTGAGTAGTACGAGGCTGCTATTTGATGTCCGCTCTATGAGGTGGGCAAAGACCAGAGAGGAGCATGCGTGCCAGCAAGGGTGCCAAGGACTAAGCCCGCAGTTCTCGGAAGGTATAGACCATGACCGGAACGGTGACGATGAAGGCAAACAGGTCGCTTACGCTCTGACAGACCTCCACGCCCGTCAGTCCCAGCCAACAGGGGAGTACGAGGATGCTGGGGATGAAGAAGAGACCATTGCGAGAGGCTGCCAGCAGGTTCGCACGCCACGGTTTGCGGCAGGTCTGCGTGAGCATATTGCTCGACATCATGGTAGCACAGAGCGGAAGGGTAAGCAACTGCCATCGGAGGGCCACAACGCCGACCGCCACCACTTCCATATCGTCGCGGAAGAGCGCGATGAGCTCAGAACTAAAGAGCCATCCCAAGCCCGAGACCGCAAGGAGGAAGACCGTGCCGACTATCGTCGTGAACCACCAGGCGCGCTTGAGCCGACTATACAGTTTCGCTCCATAACAGAAACCGCACAATGGCTGAAAGCCCTGGCCGAGCCCGATGACTACTGCCATCACCAACATCGTGATTCTTCCGACAATACTCATGCCCGCAATGGCAGCATCGCCCCATGTTCCTGCGGCGTGATTGAGCAGCATCGTCGATACGCAGAGCAGTCCCTGACGGGACATGGAGGGACTACCTCCATAGAATATCTCTTTGACAGCAGGCCAGGAAGGGGCGAAGTCGCGCCAATAAATGCCAATGTTTCCCTCGTGGTGGGACATGCGAAACAGCAGGAGAAAACTGACGACTTGTCCGATGACCGTGGCAAGGGCGGCTCCCTGCACCTTCAGATCGAGCAGGAAGATGAAAAAGGGATCCAAGGCCACATTGAGGACCGCACCTGTCACAATACCCACCATCGCATAGGCAGCATTGCCCTGCAGACGGAGCTGGTTGTTGAGCGTCAGTGACGACATCAGAAAAGGCATTCCCAGCAGCGAGACCGAGAGATAGCTTTCCGTCAGGGGCAAGATGGTGGGCGTGGAACCGAGGAGCAGGGCCAAAGGATGCAGAAAGACCAGGCCCAAGGTCATGAGGGCCAGTCCCGTAAAGAGCGAAAGAAAGAACCCATCTGCGGCCATGCGGCGAGCATTGCCATGACGGCGAGCTCCCAACTCGCGCGAAATGTAGTTGCCCGATCCATGGCCGAAGAAGAAACCAAAGGCCTGCATGAAGAACATCAGCGGAAAGACAACGCCCACCGCAGCCGTGGACTGCGTGTCGAGCTGCCCGACGAAGAATGTGTCAGCTATGACATACAAACTCGTCACCAGCATACCGACAATGGTCGGAACGGCCATAGTAGGTATCACCCGGCGGATGGGAGCCGTAGTCAGGTAGGTGTAGTTGTCTTTCCCTCCGTGCATGTCAGTCGCTTATACCTCCTTTTTCTTCTGAAGTTGCTCGATGATGGTGGCGACAATACGCTCTGCCGATCGGCCGTCCCAACGCTCGGGCAAGGCAGCCTTCTTCCATTTTCCCTGCAACAGATCGTTCAAGGCGGTTTGGAGCAGGTCGGGATTCTCGCCCACAAGCACATTGGTACCTACCTTCACGGTCTCGATGTGCTCCGTATAGCTATTCAGCGTGATGCAGGGCACACCGTTGAACGTAGCTTCCTCGGCCACGTTGCCCGAGTCGGTAATGATGCCGCGGGCGTGGGCGGTGAGGAATCCAAACTCCAGGTAGTCCAAAGGTTCGGCAAAGCGCAGCGACTTCAGCGCTCGTTGGGCGGCTATTTGCTCCACCGTCTCGCGGGATCTGCCACGCAAGGGTGCGATCACGGGAACACCAGCCTTTGTGGCCTCGGCGTCGAGGACGCGCAACATGGCTTCCAGTCTCTGAGTGTCGGCAATGAGCAACTTACGGTTGAGCGTCAGCACAAGGTAGGAAGCGTCCGTGATGGTGGGCAGAGCTGGATGCTTGGCCAGCTCGTTACCGATGCCTTCGATACGCTGACGACAGAAGCGGAGGTTGTCGATGAGGATGTTGCCCACCATATAGACTTTCGAGAGTTCCGCTCCCTCACGATTGGCAATGCTATTGTTGCTGATGCCTGCGGTGAAGAGCAGGTCCGAGAGACCGTCGATGACGAGGCGGTTGATCTCCTTCGGCATATTGATATCGAAGGAGCGTGTGCCTGCGGCAATATGGGCCAGCAGGATGCCTTGCTTCTTGGTGACGATGGCAGCGGCCATAGTTGAAGCAAGATCATCCACTACTACCACGGCGTCGGTGGGATGCTGCTGCAGATAGACCTCGAAACGAGACATCACCTGCCCCGTAAGCTCGTTGAGATTCTCGCAGTCCACACCCAGATACTCATCGGGCAGGTGGATGCTCAGGTCGTCGAAGAGCGTTCCTTCCAGCGTGGGGTCTCCTTGGCAGCCCGTATAGACGAGCGAATAGCTGATGGGGCTTCCCTCCCTCCGCAAGTTGTCTATCTGGCGGATGAGCGGGGCGACCTTGATGAAATTGGGGCGTGCGCCCGAAACGATACATATCTCCATAGTGTGATGCTTTTTACAATGCAAAGTTAGTCATTTTTTGGCAGACAGGGGAGAAATTCCCACATATCTTTTCGTAAACACCTGTTTTCGCATGCAGACCAAGCTGCTCAATCCCGAGAGAGGCTCTTGGAGTTCAAACAAGTCGTGTATATGGTATTGTGAGTGGTATTTCATGTCGCCCTTACGAGTTTTAACACATAAAAGTAATCATGTCAGCGGAACATTGATTATCATTTACCGTAATGGCGGTGTAAATGGCACTAATGACACCAATAATGTCGGAAACATTTCGGAAACGAAGCTTACTGAACGTCAACGGTTTATCTTGTCCGCCATCAAAGCCAATCCATTTGTTACTGGAAAAGAAATGTCGGAAACATTGTCGGTGACACAGCGTACGATAGAACGCGATTTGGCGGCAATGCAGAAAGCTGGCATCATTCGGCATGAAGGCAAGGTTAATGCAGGTGTGTGGGTGGTGCTTGAAAAGCCACAAAAGAAAGATAGACCTCAAATCCGCAACTAAGCCCTTCAACGTGTTTATTGCGTGTACACGTCCTCTCATTACTGAATTAGCAGATAAATTGAGGCTGAAAAACCCACTTATGCCTACAATATCCCCTTACCCCACAATGCGACTTGAGGCAATACGCAGTATCATACCCATAAGTTGTAGGCGTTATCCAAAATCTGTCTGGAACACATCCGCGTAAGCATTGTTACAGGTATAGATATTTAGCACATACCGCCTTGATGTCCTGATTCACTTGGCTGGTACAGAGACAAAACTGAAGACAAACGCTTTTATGCGACTTGTGGCCTTGAGTCCGAACCTCTTTACGCCAAGTCTGTGGATAATGGCCTTGTAGAAGTTACGGATAAGTGCAGTAAGAAGAAGGAACACGGTGTTCTCTGCCATGAAGAATTTGGGCAATTTGTCCCACTCGAAACCATTGTTCATATCATCGAAGATGCGTTCCTTTCCTCCGCGAAGGTTATAGAACTCGACAAGTGCGAAGTGTCGGATGAAGCGAGAGATGGTTCATCAAATGAGTAGTGACA
>ERZ779843.1903-NODE-1903-length-21973-cov-3.048818_pt1 | contig 21973 bp, 28 predicted proteins | sample MGYA00511560_ERZ779843 | MGnify/ENA primary metagenome ERZ779843 (study PRJEB29588, sample SAMEA2158062) | human gut metagenome | biome: human gut; feature: human-associated habitat; material: faeces | place: Denmark | collected 2008/2010 ... | reverse complement strand
CCCCCCCCCCAGCGTCAGCCTTGAGGGTGCGAGAAATTCCGTCACCATTGTAAACTCTGTTGGCATCACCGTTATAGTCGTTGATATAGCCAATCTGCTGGAGATCAGGTTCCTCCCCGATGGGCGAGGGAGGCTCAGCGCTTTTGTGCGTGTCCAGTTTCGTAAGAGCTTTTTCAAATGCGCCGATACCTGAGAAGAAAGAACCGACAACCATATCATCGAAAAGATACGGCATCGCATCGTACAGGTTTTCCATAATGTGGAGCAGCACATCTACCACGATGCTGTTGCCGGCCTGTTTGTAGAGCTGGGAAGAAGAACGGTCTTTCCCGTTATAAAGATTTTCGTTCATTCTGGATTTGGCACTTTCAAAATCATGGTCTTCAAATCCCATAAGCCGCCAACACTCCTTTGGGGTCAGCTTTCGCACACGAAACCCAGGGCGGATTGCGATTGGTGTTTGCCCGCCGCCCATTCCAGCGGCGCTGTTTACGCATGGACAAATACCATCGGAACGCGGGGTTTGGTGCCTTTGTAACCCGCCAAGCATTGTAATATTATCGTATGTCTCAATTAGTTTCGTCCCATTACCTGGAGCGTCATTTTTGAAATTTGGCATAACAGTCCCTATACAAGTCTGATCTGACTTGATCCTCCTATTGTAATCATCGTAAATTATAATGTGTGGCTCCAAATTACCCCCCCCCATACAGGTCAAGGCGGGAGATATACCGCTTGGGTCGTACACGCGGCCACGCTGCGGATTATCTATCTTTGAGCCTTTTGTCCAATTGCCAACTTGCAATATCTTATCAATCAACTTCTATAACCCCCGTCATTTGCTGGTTTCCGAACCCCTTATAATCACGCGCAAGTAAAGTCATGGCGACATCGCTATATCCTTCAAACGATGTCCCTTTTTGACCCAGCTTCGCACCAATCTGCTGGCAGCAGATCCCATGTGTGTCTGTCGGTTGAACTTCGTCCGCTTGTTCGGACGGTTCTGCTGATTTCACGCAGCGGGGGGGGCGATCATACCGGCAACTTTCTCATCACTGAGATAATATTTCTCATCAACATTCTGCTCCAGCATATCGCTAAGTGAGTGTTTAAGAGGAATAGGGGATGGGAAGTTGAATTTTCCATTGTCAAGGTCTTTACGAATGATAACGCAGTAGACGCGCTCACGGTTTTGAGGGATACCATAATTTTTTGCATTCAACACTTGCCAATATACATTGTAGCCGTAGTCTTCCAGCTCCTTTACAAAGAGGTCAAAAGTAGCCTTAAAACGAGCACCTACAATATTTTTAACATTCTCGTAAATTGCAAATCTCGGTTTCTTTTCTCTCAAAAACCTAAGCCACTCTACCAAGAGAGAGGATCTCGTCTTTTCAATCTCTGTTGATCCACATTTGGGGCATTTGTCCCGCATAGTGTAATGGGCTTCTAAGGGATTGTATGTATGGCCGCAACTTTTACATGTCCATGCAGCCCCCCCCCTGTTTGCCCGCGATTGAGAAGTCCTGGCAAGGGCTTCCGCCAAACATCGAATTAAAATCAGGGACAGATTTCTCATCTGCCTTTGTGATATCACCGATATTCAGTGACGGATCGATGCCATGGACTGCGCAATAGCTTTCTGCGGCGTACTTATCGAACTCGCAGAATAAGGCAGTTTTGTAGTTCGTAATGATTCCTCCTTATCATGCCATTAAGCGGCTTTTTTATGGATTTCTTCAAACACAATTTGTTTAGGTAGTATACCACTGCACACATATACGCTACTAAATGGTGGATTTAATGAGGGGATTTGTTCCGAATAATCCTTAAAATATGCTATCCGCTTATTCATATACATGATTTCAAAATCATGCGTCTTAAACATGTTGAATCGTCTCTGGCTTTCAAATAACCCGACAACACCAACAAGCATTGCGAATGGCTTTTCAATGCGAAACAAACGATCAAGTACATCTGTTTTTAGGGAGTAGGGAGGATTACTAATAATAAAATCACACATTGGTGGTTCAATTGTAAAGAAATCTTGGCCGTTCGCAATATGTGTTGCAACTACTTCATAGCCGTGATTTCTAAACATCTTCACAAACAAACTATCCTCCGTATCAAAAGGACACCATATAGTTACGGGGGGGGTGGAAGATACTTCATAATTGGTCTAATAGCATATTCTGGCGTGTAAAACTCATCGTTTTTACTCCCAGCAACAATATCCAACTTCATAGCGCACCTCGAATAGATTAACTAATTTCTTTTGAAAATCTTTCTTCAAGCTCAAAGATGCCTTTGGCCTGACCTTTGTAATACCCTTTGAATGGGCGTTCGATTTTGCTTTGCAGATCGCATAACTTGCGCCAATACTGCGGCAAATACCGATAGATATTTCTCAATTCTTTTAGGTTTTTGTTACAGCAGCACCAACACGAAATACGATCCAGGATATCATAGAGATCCATGTACTCTACGCCGGCGTTTGACACTTTTTCAACCCAGTAAAATCCATGGTCATGACAATATTTTAGGCAGTCTGATTCTCTCATGCCCCACTGTACCAACGGCATAACTTTACCATCCTGACTCGCCTTTTCAAATCTGCCTTGCTCATCCGCTGCAATACCTACATAATCGATTACCATATCATTCAGGCTTCTTTTGAATTCTCTGATAGACTGTAATTTTTCGGATGTTCCCCAGCGGCACAAGCCTCCACACCAACCATATCCCAAGTGAACGCCCTTTTGCTTGCTGCACACTTTTTTCTCAAGCATAGAGTATAAAAATGGACGCTTCGGGTTTAACTCGACATAAGAAATCCCTCTTTCCTGCAAAATTGGCTTGACCTTATCTCTAATGTTGTAGATGCAGTCAAACTCCATTCCAGTGTTATAAAATATAACATAATCTAACGGCCAATTCTCTTCTATGAGACGGAGCAGCATGGCAAGAGAATCCTTGCCGAAGCTGACACTTGCAATGTGCTTCATACCGACCACAAACCAAACTGGATGCGGTCAACTGTTTAATCCTCCCATATTACTTGCCATAAGGCTTTCACGCAGTAACAAACAATTTTACCTCAGACTTATCAATCTTCTGAGAACCTGGTTTACCAGGATTGGTATTAGCTCCTTTCTTTTTTGCTCTTCATGTAAATGCCAAGAATGTTAAAATGATTTGCGCAATATGGATCGACTGGTCGCATATCAGATTTATCCTCCTTTCATTTGCTTTCATATTATCTACCAGCGCATGGACGATAAAATTCACCAAGAAAGCAAAAATAAATCCGATAGGACATTGAAATTCCATACTGATGGCGATTGGTAGCATAATCATAAATGCCCAACTAAATCCGTGCATAATTAGGGCTACGATATAATCGTACCGATACATTTTTTCTGGAGCGGTTTTATGCCACCACTCCTTTTGCTTCATTGAGGCGAGAATCCCTTGTAAATAGTAATCGTCCACAATATGGAGAAAAATCATAAGCAGAAGTAAAAAGCAGTTGTTCATATCAACACCTACTTCACATACACATCACGATATACGACACCGAGGCGGTACGCTTCTGAATGACTCCCAACACATACATCAATTCTGTTCCCCTTAATTGCGCTGCCTGTATCATGCGCCTTAAATTCTCCATACCCGTCTATGTAGACTGTACTGCCGAGAGGAATGACAGACGGATCAACGGCTATTGATACCCATGGGGTAAGGGGAGCGCCGGATGCGGTTCCAGAATATCCTCCATTACAGGTCGAGCACGGGCAATAATGGGAGATACGGAATGTGCCGATATATTTCCCCCTTGTTATTTTCATCTTGAACGGCCTGGTCATACTGTTGGTAGAGATTTGTGAGAATGCGCTGCTGTTCCCACCATTTCTCCTGGGCAAAAAGAATTGCCGGGTTGTCTTCACTTTCTCCGAAGCTCCTTACATACTCTGCAATCTGATGCGCCATGTTCTGCTTTTCAATAGCGCTGTCAATCTGCTGTTGGATCTCTTCAGAAGTTGCGGCCTGTGCTGGAAAAACCAGCAGGGCGGCTATTACACAAGATGATAAAAGTTTTCTGACTAACTTGATAAAAACACTCCTTTCAATCGTGTAAAAACATTCCCTCTCTATAACGGTCTCCCATTCTTTCGATATACTCCCAACAGGGGAACGGCTCTGTTTGAAAACACTTCTCACAACAACTCTCGCACACAAAGCCGTACTCCTTGTTGTATGGACATGGGTTTACCTTTAGGACTTCTTTGCCGCATATGGAGCACTTCATTTCGTTTCCTCCGCAGGTGCCATCTTTGCCTTGATGTCCGCCTCGTGAAGAGCCATGACATCCGCGTACATTTTGTCGCCAATCAGTCTCTTAAACTTTGCGGCAGCTTTTTCGGCGTGGGGAACACGCTTCAATTCAAAGGGGCGCATATGCCACTGAATCACCCCAGCGACATAGAGGACATCGAGAGCTGGCTGGGTGTAAAAGAGGCTATCATATGCGGAGACATGATGGTGCTCATAGTAATGAGCGATGTCAGTATCTTCACCCTTGCTGTTTTTGAATGCCTTAGTAAAAGCCTTGCCGATATCATGCAGCATTGCTGCCTCATACAGCTCAGGGGAACCGTTGTGAATGTTCGCATATGTAGCGATGCAGTGAGCGCCAACCGTCAGATCATGATGGGGATTATCCTGATCCAGCCAGGCCAAGCCGTTTTCACCCCAGAAAAGCTCTTTCACATCCAGCGTCTTAAAACCATCCGGGTAAATCACATGAATCTTGTCCCATCCCTCATAATACTGGGGAATCCAAATGGACTTATACATCCGCTCCAGGACTTCATAGGGGACAACGCGATCCCGATGCTTGCTGCGCTCCACGCAATCGGCAAAAGGAGTTGCCATGAATTCGCACACTTTTTCGCACGGGACTTTGCTCAGCCGCTGAATGGTGTCCATACGGCGCTTATAGTTGATATTCGTTGCGTCGTAAATGACATTTCTGCCGTTGCTCAAATCCTCGATCACACGGCGGTGAAGCACATCAAACACCTTACCATTATTATTCTGATCCTGGACATCCCCAAGGATCTCTTCGCGGATTGCGTCGCTGGAATGAACCACAGCATTAAACTCTTCTTTCAGCTTTTCCGCATAGCAGGACTTCCCGCTGTAAGGAAGCCCGACCATCATCATAAACATCGGTTTCATATTGTCCCTCCATATACTCAAGCAACACAGCCGATCTCGCTTTTGAAATTGTACTTAAACAGATCAATCAGCGTCTGGTTTAATACATAGTCAACGGCTCGATTAACGGTTGGCGTATGCTCTTCCATATATTTTGCCTTTGTCTCTTTCATCTTTGATGTGTAGACTTCCGCCATATTAACAGCGTCATCTTTACTCAGGCACCCAAATTTAATTTGTTTGAGATAATCTGCTTTCTTGGAGAGCAGGCAATCTTCATATGCCTCACCTGCAAGCCATCTTGTCATGAATTCGTCAAGCCTTAAAATATGGTGCAATTGCTTTGGGTCGTACCCGAACCGTTCAATCTTATCTATTGTGGCCGGATACGGGTGGCAGAGCGCCTTTTGCTTCTCCATTGCGGTGCCTACCATACAATTCAGAGATGCAAAGTCGTTGTATCTTCCGATCAGTTCGCGGGAGTCCAAGACCGGCTGAAAAAGAGACGCATACTTCGGATTAAGAATTCTGTACTTCGTGAAAAGGATCTCAACAAAGTTGATGTTCTGTTTTCTGAAGCAATCAAACATCAGTCGGATGTCTTTCACATCCACATGCTCATCATTTTCCATGATGTGCGTGTAACTATACGGCTTTCGGTTCAATACAAAATCCTCGAAAGAGGGGAGGACGATGAGCTTTGAATCTACATCGCTCCCCTCGTAGTCGAGCTTATAATTTTGCGACCCTTGCAAGAAAATGCCGACCCATTCCGGGTGCTTTTCCTTTACAGCGTCTAAATGTTCTGAAAGCCGGCGCATGATTTTTTCATCATGGCTTCGCTCTTCTATCTCAAACACTCCTTTCATTAAGTGAATGGATTTTTGTTCCCATATCCAAAGAAGATATCAAAAATATCAGACAAATCATCGTCGCCTGTTTTTGGGATATGGTTTGACCTCTGCTCGTTCTTTTTGTCCGGTTTGTAATCGATGTTGTAGGACATGTTCTTTGTCCAGCGCTCATTTCTGGTTCTGCTTCGCAGGACAATTGGATCTGAAATACTCCGTTTTACACGCTTGGCAAGCAGAGCGCCGGATAACTCATTTCCGTTATCATCGAAAAAATCCGACATCTTTGGGACAGAGATATAAAGGTGTGTTACCCCGTCTACGGTGTCTTCTTTCTCAAGACGGACACCATATTGCCGCCAGGGTTCGATCATTTCCTTGTTTGTCATGCGGCATCCGCTACTTCCTGGGACTCTTCCATATCAGGAGCAGAGGCCACCTCTTTGATAATGCCCTCCAGCACCTTGAACGCAAAGTTCTTGTGCTTGTAAGCGGTGAACTTTGGGCGGTTCACGATGCGACAGACAACGCCCTCGCGCACATGGGACTTGCCGATGGGATCAGCACCATCGTAGTAGCACTCGGCTACGGTTTTTACCCACTCACCGGGGCTATCAGACTCAGGCACAAACCCAGACCACAGGAGCGGGACGCAGTTCACACCCATCTGTTCACACCGATAGCGCATGAAGAACGGTGGATATTCCACAACATCGCCATCCTCATTGGTCATAGTCATACGGTATACATATAGAGCAGACTTCGGAGCGTCTACACCATCTGGGCTACAACCATAACTGAATACAGTTTGCTTGCCGTACTGCTTCACAAACTCCTTATCTCCGACCTTCTTGTTATCACAGGAGGCCATGATTGGCGTACCGTCGTCAGTAAATCCGACTACCTCATAGTAAATGGTTTCTCCCTTGTGGAGCTTGCCCTCGAACACCTTGGCGTGTTGCTCCCTAAATGCGTTGCTCCCATAAAATCCGCCGTCAAAGGTATCGAGAACAACGCGGCGGGTTCCAGTGACATATCCCCAGTCATAGATCGGTTTCCCAGGCCGGCGCAGCAGCTTGTCCATAAAGGACTTTTTATAACCAGACAGCACGGGGAGGTAGCCGGTTCGCTGGGATGTACCGTGCATCTTCAGCGTGATCTCAACAAGATCCCCCTGGTGGAAAGCGCTGAGGTTATAAGGAAGCTGCTCCGTGTCCGCATGTTCCATGAACAGGGGAGAGATGGGATCTTTGCGCTTTCTGGTGCGATTGCCGGCACCAACAGAATTTCCTTTTTTACGAACTGGGATATACTTTTCACAGATCGTAACGCCGTTGAGCTGCGTAATAGTGTCGCCCTCTTTGAGCTGAGAGATATCCGTGAAATCCGCAAGGGAAGACAGAGGCATGAACAGGCCGTCGCTCTTCTCGCCGCGAAGCTTCAGTGCCTTGATATTCCTCTTCTCTGGATCGAGATAGCCACCAGCGGGGTTCCCGTTCTCATCTTTTCTGCGCAGAAGGTCGTTCTTCTGGGCGAACTCAACACCAAGTTGGCCGTCAACGGGGAAGTAGACCCCCAGCTCGTCAGGCTGCGTATCAAGCCCAACGATTACCGTATTACCAAAACACTCGCCGCAGAGCAGACGATCTGCATTGGAGTGCTTACGCAGGTTTTTAATCCTGGTCACAAAAGCGTTATACATTGCATCACCTCAAATAGATTAACTATTTCCTAATTTAATCGCTGTCAAGGATTTTGACACCGATACCTTTATCTCCAATCTCCTTTAACATGGAATGGAGCGCTTCATCGTCATAGCCTATATCCTTGAACAGAATCGTATATCCGTCTTCGATCAGATTTATGCACTCGTCATACAGCTCTTTTGAAAACCATCCCTCAGAGATAATCTTTTCAATGGTATCAATTTCGCCGCAGGATTCGTAATCCAAAATACAGGAGTCCAGTTCCTCTTTTGTAGTGCATCGCTCCCCGGTCGTCGTTTCATACCCAGCGTCAGAAAGCAGAAGTGTTTCAACGATATCGTAAAAATACTTAATCTCAGGATATTTCTCTGCGACATCAGAGCGGGACTCCAATCATCTTTGCTCCAAGCTTTTGTGTATACCACCAGCCTCCGATCGGAGAGCAGAAAAACATCTTCTGGCTTTTTCAGCACAATGCAGTACCGTCCATCTTCCAGAGAAAGCGCATACAATATCTGCGGCATAAATCGGGAGATCTCATCTTCCATTTTTCTATTTGCATACCTTAGTCCTTTGATTTGCTCCACTGCGTTATCAAAAAACTTTTTATTTTTCTGCGCAAACAGATATGTAACGGACGAATTTGCGATATATGCTTCGCCAAGCTCAAATGGGACTTGCTTCAGATATCTCCCTACATACTTCTTTCCAGACTTATCTTTTAGAATGATCTGGTTACTGACCTCCCAGGTGCCGGCATCAATCAACCTGAGAGCTTCCTCATAAAGCTGGTTTACCTTTGCCATGACCTCGTTTGCTTTTGGATCTGTACTAATATCGGGGTGATACACCCTTGCGATTTCCCGATATTCCGCAATCACATCTTGTTTGCAGTCAGAAGAAAAAATGTCTCCGCATTTTTTAGCCGATAAAATTTGCTGCGAAGTCACCATCTGAACCAATCACCCCATTTGATGTAAGTATTTTTCCAGGCCGTCCACAGCGTTGTTCATCACGCTAATTCGCCCTTTCATGGACGCAATCGTATTCTCAATCTCGGACTTGTCTCTCGCAATGTAGTAGCCGTTCCCATTGGAACAGATCGGATCGCCCTTGCATCTCGCAGAGTTCACCATGTTTCTAACCCTTACGCCAGACACGCCGAACGCAGAAGCAATTGTGGAGCCGCGAACAGGCTGCTTTCTGCCGTTGGAATTTCTTTTGATGTATTCGGTAACTGCTTCCATAGCACATTCCTCCTGGTAAAATCAAAGGAGAGGTGGTGGTTACACCTCTCCTAAAACGATCACAGTCCTCTCAGAGCCTCTTCAACGGGCGCATAGCGCTCGGTGTTCAAGGTCTCAAGCAAGCACTCGTAAGGATCGGTCTGTCCGCTCATAACCATCTTCACGATGTTCGTGCTGAACCCGCTGACCAGGGCAACGCCAAGGTCGTTTTCCTTGACAGGAATTGTGCCGGTTCTGCTGTTCACATTCCAGAATACAAGGCGGGGAAGCTGATATCCGGCATCCGCATAACGCTGGGCAAGAACCGTGAACAGCCGGTCATCAACACATCTGTACCCTCTCCGACGGGTGTTGGTCACGGCACATCCGTCAAACTCCATATCGGAAATGATGAGGATGTTGTGAGGGATGTCGCTCTGAGACATGTTGTTCTTGATAGCGGTGTCCAAAATCAGGTCAAACACGGCCTCGATATTGGTGTTCGCCATCTCGTTATGGCTCAGCGCAATCCTGATCTTATCCCGCAGCGTCTTGCCGTGGCTGAAATCAACCAGCCGAGGATTCTCGGAGAAGGTGATATAGTTGTCCTTGAACTGGCCGGAAGAGCGCTCAGCGAAATAGATCGCCAGTGCGTTTGCCACATCCAGAGCGGTCACATTACCGCCTCCGACTCTGCTGGTCATACTGCCGCTTCCGTCTGCGACAACGATGGTATTACCGCATCCGTTCACGGTATCGGGAAGGGACTTCCAAAGAGCCTCCAGCGTCTGATCCAGAGCCTTAACGGTCGTACCCCATCCACCATTGGTGTACCGATGTACGATGTCGTGGGGGAAGAGGGTGGAGGCGTTGATCTTAGTCTCGCCCTTTTCCAGCTTGGAAAGGAAGTCGCGGCGGCGCTCTTCGTCATGACGCAGGAACGCGCTGTTGTAAATCAGATTGGCGCGGGACGGGACGGCCTCATACTTGATCTCGTCCCACTCCTTTGCGGACATCTTCTTCTCCACGATATCCAGCTTCGTGCGCAGAGCGGAAAGCGCACGGCGGTAGTCCCACTCCTGAATGCCGATGTAACCGCAAATCAGCTTTGCATAGCGGCGCTTATCAGCAGAGGAAGAGTGCAGAGAGGGGAGCCACTTTGCCAGCAGGGAAACGCTGTTGCCGCTGTTCATGTTGGCAATGTCTTCCTTGAGCTGGGCGCACACCACATCCAGTACATCGCCCTGCAAATCGGTATCAAACAGGCACCAAAGATCGTCCCAGCGGCCATACTCAGGCACCAGGCGAATCACCGGCTTGATATACTCAGGAGAGTTCTTTGCCATATACTCCAGCACAACGCGGAACAGACGGCGCTCTCCCAGGCCACCGCGAATATCGCGGGCGAAGAACAGCCACTTCATCGCCGTGACCTGATCCTCGAAGAAAGCCCTTGTGAACCTGGCTGCGATGTCTGCCGGGGTTGCTCTGCGGAGAGAAGACACGGCAAAGTTCAGATCGAGCAGCTCCTTACCGGAGGTACGGTAGCCAACAGCGCCGTTTTCCGTAACAGAGACATTGTACTCGTCGTTCAGCGTGTTCTTCATTGCGGACATGAAATTGTTGCTCATTTTAGATTCCTCCTTAGATTGATTAACTAAATCCTAACAGAAAACTTCAAGGCACTTATGTCCATTGTGTTGCTGCTTGTGCCTTAAAGGAGGCAAGAGGCGGAAAGGATTTGAACCTTATCGTTTCAGATTATGAGTCTAAAAACTTTAACCAGTGTTTTGCTGTGCGCCTCTTATCATGGGAGCTTTTTTCGGAAACTTCCCAGAACCGAACCATTGCTGCCAACTTTTTAGGGACTGTTTGAATGGTGAAGTCAACTCTTACCCCTGGTGCAGCAGGCAGGAATCGAACCTGCGATGGCGGCTGGCCTTTTTGAATATTGCTGTTCGTGTACCAAAAGCACACACTTTTTATAGCCGCTGTCTTACCACTTGACCACTACTGCGTAAATGTCTGTCTTTCCAGACTGTCACCATTTCTGCCCATTTATGAGGTTGGTTTAGAATGGTTTAAGCAGCTCTTCCTCCGGTGCCAGGAGCGGGACTTGAACCCGCGACCACGTGCTTAACAGGCAAATCAGAAAGTTGTTGTGTGCGGATCATACAATTCGCATGGGGTGATATTACGTGCTCTACCGCTGAGCTATCCTGGCATATGGCCTATGCGGTCAGAATCGAACTGACAATCTACCAATCGCACCCGCATTGTACTTCTGCCGGCGTTACGCATAGATATTAGTGTTAGGCTCACCAGAATTGCACTGGAGCACTTCTTCGGTTCTGGTACAACCATTGAAGCGTGACCCTTACCTAACTGTGATCATATTTTAGATGTTCCTACAACCAACCAAATAAAGAAAGGAGGCGGTGCGGGAGGGAGGACTTGAACCTCCGACAAACAGATTCCTATTTTGATGTTGCTGTACGCGCTTTTGCAAAGCACAAACTATTTTGTCCGTTGCTCTACCATCTGAGCTACTCCCGCATGTTCTATTATATCTAACAATCCAGACTCGATAAAATTAACCGCACTGGACATTATTTTTTGTGACGGCTTTGGGAGCTTCGGAGTCGAACCGAACGCAAAGTTTTTGCAGAACTTCAAAGAAAATTGCTGTAAGTGCTCGCCGCCCTATACACATTGATGCTGTCACCGGACGCTCCCATTTGGTGCTGGTGGCGGGGATCGAACCCGCACGGGGTATCCCCACGGGATTTTAAGTCCCGTCTGTCTGCCTGTTCCATCACACCAGCAGATTGGCGGGGCAGACAGGACTCGAACCTGCACATCCTTTCGGATTACTGGTGGTTTAGCAAACCACTTCCTTACCAGTTAGGATTACTGCCCCAAAACAAACAAGGCGCTTTTTATGTTGAATTTCAAGTTCAATTTTGTGTTAGATTGCTGTATGCGCCTTAAATTATCTTCACCCACAACACGACACATGATATGTTTTCAAATTTTCATACATACAAAATTGCTGTTAGTGTCGTAACTACCGGCATCCGATCAGGATGCTGTTTCGCTCTCTTCCTCCGCTTCATCAACGGCCAGGAGCTTGGAGAAATTCTTGATCACAACGCAGTTGCGCTTCTGGTTATGAACCAGCGTGTCACGCTGCTCCGTAAGCCGGGAGATGTACTCGTCAATCTCGGACTTAGTATCTTCAATCTCCTGGTTTACCAATTCCAGGCCAGAGATTGCCCGCGTTACGATGTCAACGGCACTCTCCGCATCCGCCTGGAGCTGATGAAGCTTTCTCTCTTTCTCAGAGATGATATCAACATAGATTTTCTTCATCAGCATCACTTCAACCCTTCCATACTCACGATTGCATTGGAACCGGAAACAGTGGGAAGCTCGCCGTTCCACTTCTCATACATAATCTTATCAATTAGCTCAGGTGTAAGAGAAGCTGCAATCTGAGCATTTGCATCAGCCTCGGCCTCAGCAGCAATTCTGGTTGCTTCAGCCTTTGCCTCCGCCTCGATGATTGCCTTTTCCGCCGCAATCTGGGCAACCTCTTTATCCTTCTCAGCCTGCACCTTGGCAGTCTGCGCTTCAATATTTGCAAGCTCAAGTCCCTGCTGAGCATTTACCTTCTTCTGGATCGCCGCTGCGGTCTCTGCATCCACAGAAATATCCGTAAAGTTTACGGTGTCAATGATGATGCCGTATTTATCAAACTTATCACGCAGGTATACATCAAGCTCCGCATTGATTTCGGTTCGTTTGTCGCCAAAAATATCCGTTACAGGATAATTTGCAGATACCTCTTGCGTCCAGGCAATAATCTTGGGTTTGATAAATGTATTCTTGATTTCCTCGCCGGACTTACCCTTAAACAGGGTAAAGGTTTCCGCTACACGGTCTTCGTCAAAGCGATAGGAGAACTCCAGATTAACACGAACCGTCTTCCCGTCAGAGGTCGGGATGTTGAAGCTCTCATCGTTAGGGGAATCTCCTTTGCTCTCAGCAGTAAGATAGGACTGCTCAATACCGATTGAGTATGTCGTTACCTTCTTGGTGGGAGAGACAAGGTGCCATCCCTGCTGTAGAACCTCGCCGTCCACGCCGCCGTTCATGTTATACACGACACCGACATAGCCGGCTGGGATTCGCTCGGTACACATAAGACCCAGGATCACACCGCCGAAAAGAATCACGGCAAGCACAATTGCGCCGATAAAACCCTTTTTAACCATTCTGTTCTGTACCATCCTTTTCTTCTTCAGATTTTTCTTTGAAGTCATCTTTTGACATGGAAGTTTTTGCATCCTTTATCAATCTGGAAACAAACTTCCCGATTGGGATAAAGCAAAAGGAAAGTAAAAGCCATAACACTGCAACGCCGAGAAACAGGAGCAATATAAAGACTGGCATGTTATTCCTCCGTGTCTACCTTTTCGGCAGACTTCTTCTCTTTTTCATAATCGCAGTCGGGCGGCTTCAGAATGGCGATGTAGTCGTCTCCGTTTGTGTAAGAAGACAGAGGACGAACCTGCCCATTCGGTTGATTTCTCCGACATCCGCACTTATAAAAGTTCAGATATTTGCAACCATTACAGGTGAGTTTTCGGTCTACCCAATAATAGCCGCTGTCACTTCTGGCCTTGCCCATATGTCATACACTCCTTATTGTTAAACTGCGATTTATCAGCCTTGGAATCAGGCCGATCACCCGTCCGCCACTATCGTTAGGAGGATCGTCCAGAGGTCTTCCGCACATTGGACAAAACCGAAAGTGAATTTCTTTCCCAGATGTGTCCACAAAAGTGTTTGTACCTGAAATAATGTGTGCGGAGTAGTCGCCGGTGCCGTCTGTTTTATCCACAGCCCAAAACGGCCTCTCCTTACGACAGTAGGTGCATACAATCAAATTACACCACTCCAATCATCTATTTTGGAACCAGCTCTAATTATCCGTTCAGGTATCGATCCTGCCCTCCCATAAAAGGTGTTCCACCTGGAACTGTTCGGATATAAAATTGATTAACTAATTCCTTATATATGACTTAAAGGGTCGCCCCTCCAAGTCAATGTGAAATCATCCTTTTGTATCTGGGAAGAAGTATTCTCTGAACTTATGATAATCACGAAGCTTCTTATTTGCAACGGATACGGACGGATATGTTTGATGGAAGACCCTTTCAATCGTCTCAATATCACCGCTCTGAATCTCTCCGTTTTCCAGCTCGTATGTGTATGCCCGGTTAAAGATTCCAGACCAGTAAACCTTGTCATAGGCAAAGAGGTTGATTTCTTCTCCGCCGCTCTTTCCAAAGTTGCGAATCAAAATACGCAGCGTTTTTGTATCAACTCGATCCGCACGGCATGTGCGCAAAAGAAAATCGGAATACACATACTTGAGTGTGATTACGCCTCTGCCCTGGGATTCATAACTGGTGGAGTCTCGATACTCCTTGATATAGTCCATGATGGTTTTGTTCGGGAAATATCTGCGGCCTTGAAACTCAATGCAGTCGTCCAGGACTTCTGCCTTTTTCATCGCAACAGCTTCCTCAGCGGAAAAGCCACACCAGGCCAAATAGATTGCCGTGATTTGTGTGCTGAATATTCTGTCGTCAATCCGCTCAGCAACCCATAGGGTGTCGCTGATTGATTGCTGGAGGGAAGAGAAGTCCTTGAAGTACCTTGTGTCGTAGACATGGTTCGATGGAATCATATCATAGGTCACATTTTTTAGGTTATCCAAATACGGCTGGTCAATCAAACCCCTTTCGTTCAACCACTTGATATACCGGTTGACTCTGCTTTTGTATGTGGCAAAAGCATTTAGGTTTGAGACATTCATCTTGCCGATCAGTATTGCGTACTCTTCTGTTGTGTAGCCATCCTCCAATGACTTTCCGATAGATCTCTCTGCTTTTTCAAGTCTCTTCCAGAAAGCATCGTACACCGATACAGACTGCTCCGAGAAATTCTCATTACCAGACTGGATGTACTGGCTACGGTAACTACTGTTATCCACGTGCCATCCTCCTATTTCTGATTGCCACTATGGAGTAGATTAGTTTACTCCTTACGAATGTTAATATAGCAGATGATCCGCCGTTTGTCAATAGGAAATAGCAAAATTATTTTTGCTTTTTCCAGGAAGCGAAAACACTGCTATAATATTGTGCGTACTCTTGACTTAGGCCAGAGCACCCGTTGGCAAAGAATGCGCTTAGCACCTCTTCCACCTCGTCCCGATCTGCCAAAACCGGAATACGAGCATTCAATTTCTTCCCGCACACTACATCGCCAGATGCGTGTGCTGTCAAACGAACCTGGCTGCGCTGGATATTGAACATTATGTTCAATTGCTCATTTTGGATCACTTCTTCATATGGGAAATCCTTGACTTTATGTAACTCCTGCTGTGTCATCATGCCATACGCTGCGTTCATCATCTCCAGCCTCATTTCTCCCCATGGGCGGCAGGGAAGCAGCACACGGCTGGAGGATACACTTGTTAAATCGAAATCACCACTGGTCATCCGCTTGGATTCTACGCCGTTTCGTACTACCATTACTACTTTTCCTCCAAAACTTTTTGATTGACTTACGGGAAAATATGAGCTATAATAATTCAACAAGCGATAATAAAGTGTCGCTGTGCCTTTCACTATATCAGAAAATATTAGCCATGTCAACAGCGAAACGATAAAATATTATCTTTTGGAGGGACGCAGAATGGAGTCCGTGCTTTATACCAGGATAAAAGAGCTTTGTGAAAACAGAGGCATTTCGATGACAAAACTCTCAGAGGATCTTGGCATCGCCGCCTCTCTGATCCGTAAATGGAAAACAACAACATCACCTTCTGTCGATAAAGTCAAAATGATTGCTGAATATTTTGGTGTATCTGCTGACTACCTGATCGGCCTGTCCGACATCCAAGACTCCGCAGAAAAGCTGGTCGGAGACGAAGACTTTGTATCTCTGCAAAGAGCCAAGTCCAGGATGTCTCCGCAGGACAAGGAACGTATGATGGGTATGTTGCGCCTTGGATTCCACGAGGCTTTCAAGGACGAAGAGCAATAAGTCCTGTTTATCGGGCACATGATTTGATATAGTTGCAATGAGTACCTGGATGGAGGTGTATCAATGATCCGATATCCGTTTATCTATAATCAGGTGTTGCAGATATACAGAGACATGGAACAGATTAGATTCCCGATTGAGCCAGACAACATCATTTCAAGATTTTCAAACTGCCGTATTAGAACCTATCAGCAATTTGCTCAAACAAACGGCTGTTCTATTCGGGACGTTATCTTGCTATGTGAAAGCAAATCGGGATGCACCCACTATGATGTGGCGAACAATCGATATCTGATTTTATGGAACTCAGACAACGCCGACAACAATGTTTCTGGAAGAAAGAGATGGACGAAAGCCCACGAGCTTGGGCATGTGGTTCTGAAACATCTTCCATTGGTCGCAGAACCTATGCTTGCTGAGCACGGATTTTGCCCGATGGAGACATCCGATTTTGAGATTGAAGCCGATCAGTTTGCGGCCACCCTGCTTTGCCCAATGCCGCTGTTTGCTATGCTTGAAATCAAATCCCCACTGGATATCCAAAGAGTGTTTGGCGTTTCCAACGAGGCATCCAACCACAGATGGGATGAATACATCAAGTGGTTGCGGTATCGGAGAAAAACCGCATGGGAGAATGACATGAAACGGGTCGCTATGCAAAAAGGCATCATATTGCCTTAACGAATCTCGCTCCGCAATACCGCTTCAATATCTCAGCCGGCGTTAGGCCGTTCTGCATGGTTCCATAACAGATCGGCTTTCGGTTGCAGTATATGTAATACTTGCCGTCCAGAATTTGAACGCCCCACAAATCCTTTGTCCTGGTTTCTGTGCCGTTCATCTTCTTCATCATCACGAACTCATCCACACTAATTTCTCCTGCACATCCATATGTTTTATCATGTCCCTGACAGCTCCCCAATTAAGGGGAGCTTGTTCTTTTCTCCAGCTCATTTAACTCACGGTTAGCCTCACCAATAGTGTCAGCAGAGAAAACGAACCGCCCGCAATCATCCAGCACTTCAATGTGTCCGCCGCGATTCACAAGGTTGTAAAGCATTTCAATCACCTCCTATTACATCTACCGTTTATCAACGGTATAAATTAACCATCACGCTATATTTTGTTCGCCCCATTTGAGATACATTTTTCCATTCTCATCCATTTCGCGGGACATAAGTACAGACAGGAGATCGTAGTCCACGCCGAACCGCTCATAGATTTCATCCAAATCTGTGTCCTGCCCGCGCATGAAGAGGTTGAGCTTTTCCTTTGCTAACACCATCTGCATCTGGTTTGACTCAATGCTTCCAAGATAGGTGACAAAATAAATGTTCTTCATCCGGGTGGAGTTGTACCGAATAAACCGCATATAGAACTGGCTCATCCGAGAGTTGTTGTAATGCAGCTCAGGAATGATTACAGTATCCACAAACTCAAAGTTGACGGAAGAGGGGAGACTTTGCTGGGTGCAGAGCAGGATTCCGTTTCCGCTTTCTTTCAGCGTCTTCCGAAGCTTCCGCCTGGCCGCAAGAGTCGTAGTCGATCCCGTGACCACAAACAGCGGTCTATTAGGAAAGCGGTCACGAATGGCATCCGCATATGCGTTGACCACGTTCTTATGACGCACACCGATAGCCACGATCTCGTCCTTTGCGTCATCCAGCATGCCCATTACCTTGGCAATTTTCGTGGGCAATCCGCCATGGTATTCCTCCACCGTGTTTGGGGCGGCGCTGATTCTGAGAAGCAAAGTGATTTGCTGGATCAGGCGCATCATAGCGTCTTTGCGGAGGTTCCCAGTGGACGCAAAATATCTGCTGCGCATCCGCTCGAAAGATTCAATCGCAGTTCTGTATACCTCGCGCTCCGCATCGGAGAACCGCACTGCAACCTGGCGTATCTTCTTGATGTCTTTTCCAGACACCTCCTTAAAAGTCCTGGTGATAACAAAACGATCCAGAATCTTTTTCAGTTCATCCGCATTGAAGATATCCTGATTGCGCTGGGCGACACCAAACACCGTGATCTTCTCAGGAAGATGGCTTTCAGAGAATAACTTGAATCCTTTGCTGTACGGAGGGATGGGCATTCCATAATTCTCGTTTGGATATTCGTGAAGCCCTTCCTCAATCCCGTCCTTCTTGCTATATCGGTCATAGCGATACACCGACTGGCACCAGGAGATCATATTCACCGAATTGTTATAGGCCAATTCAAGCTGAGGGAAAAATTCAGCGATATTATTTCTGGTGCTGGTTCCGGTCATCAGAAGTTTGAACCTACAACGACGAAACACATTCAGCACCGCCTTTGCCCGTTTGCTGGATGGGTTTGTCATTTCGTCGCTCTCATCAAAACAGAGGGCGATTTTTCCACCATGGGCTTTTACCCAGGACTTAATTTGCCGCTGATACTTGGACAGCATGTTTAAGGTGATGATGACAAAATCTCCGCGTTGAATGCGTTCCAAATCTTTGATACGATTGACCATCACATAGGGGAGATGGTAGCTTTGCAACACCACATCCCAGTTGTTCTTGATAGAGATCGCAGAAGACACTACCCAGGTACAAAATGCGTTCTGCCGCTCCATCCGATACAATCCAGACGCAATCCCAGCGAGGGTTTTGCCGGAGCCTTGCTCCCACTGAAGAAGCATATTTCTTTTTTGCAGGACAAGATTTAGGTCATGCTTTTGGATATCGTTGAGATAAATCTGTTCGTCGTTCTCGCTGTCGTATACAGTGAACTCAGCCAGAAATCGCCCAATATTCTCATCCATCACCATGGAGGACAAGGGCTGCTGTTCAATCTGGTATTCCTTCTGACGGCGGCGGATCATCTTTGCAAAGCATCCAAACTCTGCCGCATCCATTTGGTCATATACGATCTGATAAATGGGGATCGGCTGTTTCATCTGCTCCGACATACTGCGGGACATCTTCTGGCTGTACGCCTTGTAGCCGATAGAATATCCATAGTTCACCATGCGGATCACATCTTGAGGTTTCTTTGCGTTCTGTTTACGCACCGTATTCCGAAGATAGGCAAGCACTTTTGCCTCAGTGATTCTGACGCGGCACCACTCTTTGTAGGACATATCTGCGGGCTGCTTCTGCGTGTAATACTTGTTGATATACTCACAACATTTCACATACTTTTCCTGCAAAGCTGGATGGGATTTGATTGCATACAGGTATTTCTTTACCTGGTACATGAAGTCGCTTGAAGCGCTGTTTTGCTGAGATAACTCCAGTAAAATATGAGAACGATTTTTACGAAACAAAGTTTGTGCGCCATCCAAAAATGAGCCGCGAACCTGCTCCACGCCTGCGCTGTTCAAGGACACGCCATCTGCAAACATTTGAGTGGAGTATGGAGATGCAGTCCATCCGTCCTGGTCGCTGTTGCGCTGCCAGAACTGCACCTTTGTTTCATATCCATTGACTCCAATGGAAGAGAAGGTGTCCTTGTCCAACTTGAACTGACCAAGGAAACTGAAGTTCCGTTCCAGCTCCTTAATCATATTGCCGTCAGAAAAGTCATCCGCCAGGAAAGAGGATGGGACAACAAGCGCCATGATACCCATAGGCTTCATCAGCTCCGCAGCCTTTTGACAGTAATAGAGCTGAGATAAAATCTGGTTCTCATCCACCCACCAATAGAGGTTGAACGGCGGGTTGCCAACCACATAATCAAACTTGATATTGGGCGAATAGCTTCTGATATCCCCATAGGTCAGGTTTGCCTTGGGATAGAGATATGTCGCCACCTTATACGCCTTGATATCCAGCTCGCACCCATACAGGTTGCTTTCCATCGGAGCAAAATTGAAAAAGCTGCCCATTCCACAGGTGAGATCCGCAATGATATCCGTGTCGCCGGGGTTGAGGCAGTCCATGATGAACTTGCACACCTTGGCGGGGGTGAAAAATTGGCCGTTCTCAATCTCTTTCTTTGCGCTGGAGTATTCATAGTAGCTGTCAAAGTCAGAATACTTCAGGCCATGCAGTCCACCGTCGCCGGTATAGGCATTGTAGATATCCTCGCGTGTAATTCCAGAGGATTCCGCAAGATCATTGTCGATCAGATATAAAATCTTGTCGTTTAATTCCTGCCGGCTGGCTTGAGGAATCGACTGGTTCATAATCTGGTACTTCATATGCTCAACTCCTGGATTTTGTTATATGGATGGAGGCTTTTACGGAGACCTCCAAGAACCGTCTCTGTTATATCTACCAGAGAAATAGGAAAGAAATAAACCGGATTGCTTAACTAATTCCTACAAAGCTCTAAAAATTCCGGCTTTGTTTTTTCCTTGATTTCTTTCCACACATCCGAAAACGCAAGCTCATGCGTCCATACCGGCCTGCCCAAAAGCTGTTCGATGTACTGGTGCAGATCGGCAAAGTCGCACATAAGAACGCCGGTATATGCGGATACGACACACTTCTCCCGCTTCGTCATCCAGTTATACCTCCGTCCCAAGAAACTCATCCGCAAACTGGCGGGCATACTCTTCGCTGGTGAAACGCACATCCACGCGGCCATTCTTGAAGCACTTGATACTCTTTACCTTTTCCATGAAGCACTTGCGCTCCGTCTCCGTGGTAGTCCAAGACCATCCAAGAAGGTCGTGGAAAGCGGCTGGGATATAGTCGATCTGCCCATACTCAAAGTAGGCAATGGCGCGGAGCACATCTTTCATGCCATCCGCCAGCTTGATTTCATACTCGCCCTTGTGCCACTGTTCATGCCAGCTATCAAAAGAACAGGCATAGCGAGTGAAAGACAAGACTGCTTTCTTCTGTTCAAAGTCTCTCTTTCCAGTGTAGGAGTTCCACGCCTCTTTATGGCACTTTTCTTTCAGTTCATTGAGCGCTTTTTCCTGGAATGAGAAACCTCCAAGCTGGACAAAAATCTCGTCAAGCACCTGCTTATAGGAGATTTCAAGGCTCTCAATCTGCTCCGTATACTCCTTCGCATCGTCCTTGCTGGAGTAACGCGGTTCTTTCGGGATAAGGTGTTCGATGACAACTCCATTGTCCAAATCCACATGGTAAGTCTTGCAGAAGTAGGAGACGATTTTGGCAATGAATGTGGCGTGGCTCTTCCGCAGTAAATCGTGGAGACTGGTCAGGCTTACGCCGCCCCGTCCGTCGTAGACATAATTGGTATATACCTCTCTGTCTACCGATTCCAGAATGTCATTCTGTTCTTTGATGAAGCGCTCGGCCACCTTAATCATGTCCTTGAGCGCCTTACGTCCATGGTCATAAGCGGCCTGCTGCACCTCGCAATAGTGCTTATCGCTTTTTGAAATTCTGGATTCCGCTTTTACTTCCACGGCTAAAAACTTATCGAGCAAATTCATCCGTATCACCTCCATCATTGTTATTCCCATTCTCTTCCTTGTTGTGCGCAGCAGCGGCCAGCGCCTCACGATATGCGGCATATGGATTCTTTGCAGACACAATAGCCTGCGAATAGAATGCGCCGATTCCATCGTACAGAAGCTTCAAAAGCATCAGGATAATCATAATTGTAAGCATATCGACACCTCCATTAAATTCTATGTTTTGCAAGCGGCATCACCAGCGCATGAACCCCAGAAGAAAAGTCCCAAAGGGTATCGTCGCTTCCAACCATCAGGAAAGGGAATGGCCGGCTCTTATTCCGGTTGAATCCAAGATAGCAGACAGGGTGCTTGCCCACACACTCCAGCGCATCACGAACCAACTGGGCATCGAACACACCGACGATTTCCGAACCATCCAGACGAACCGTCTTGAACATGACCTCGCATCTCGGATTGTAGGCCAGCGTCCGGCTGTTCTTTCCCTCC
>ERZ779843.1902-NODE-1902-length-21975-cov-6.481341_pt1 | contig 21975 bp, 13 predicted proteins | sample MGYA00511560_ERZ779843 | MGnify/ENA primary metagenome ERZ779843 (study PRJEB29588, sample SAMEA2158062) | human gut metagenome | biome: human gut; feature: human-associated habitat; material: faeces | place: Denmark | collected 2008/2010 ... | reverse complement strand
CCTGCGCTTCTTTTCTTGCAGACTCAACCTGTTCCTGTGCTGTTTTCTTCACAGCCTCGATCTGCTCCTGCGCTTCTTTTTTCACACGCTCGATCTGTGCCTGTACCTCATTTTTAGCAGCTTCTGCCTGCTCAGCTGCCTCTTTTGCCGCCTTCTTTGCCGTCTCCAGTTCTTCCTCGCTGACGGTGCGCTCATTGCGGAGACTCTCGAGTTTCATCTGGGTGCTGACCATCTCATGTTTCAGACGGTATGTCTCTTTTTCCATGCTCTCTTTGTCGGATGCAAGTGCCTTCGCACTCTCTTTTTCTTTAAAATAATCATCCGCCAGATTCAGATAAGTCATAATACTCTGGTAGTCTTCCGGCATTTTCAAAAATCCCGGCTGCGCCTTGAGCTGGAAAATCTTCCCATTCAGATACGTGGCAATCTGCTGTACATATCCTTCCGTCTCACTGCCGCCCAGGCTATACACTTTTCCATCAATTAATACATCTATATACTGTTTTGCCATCGCATTCTCTTCTTTCTATCTATAATAAATATGGTTCGACGTTGTCACGTCACCCACACAGAAATACCACCTTCAAATCAATCAAATATCAAATCTCAGAAATACCGTTTTTTTCTTGATTCCAGGCATACCCGAGATGCCGATACGCTGCTTCGGTCGCCATCCGCCCGCGCGGAGTCCGGTTGAGCAGACCGTTCATCAGAAGATACGGTTCATACACATCTTCCAGTGTCCCAGCATCCTCGCCCAGCGCTGCCGCCAGCGTCTCCAGTCCGACCGGACCGCCGGAAAACTTGTCGATAATCATATGTAAGATCGCACGGTCGTTGTTGTCAAGTCCCAGCTTGTCCACATCAAGGATATCCAGTGCAAAATCCGCGACTTCTTTCGTAATCACGCCGTTGTACTTGACCTGTGCAAAGTCCCTCACACGTTTTAACAGACGGTTTGCCAGACGCGGCGTTCCTCTCGAACGTCTCGCAATCTCATAGGCGCCCGTCTTATCAATCTCCACATTCAGAACTCCCGCCGTCCGCAGGACAATCGTCTGCAGCTCTTCAGGCGTATAAAAATCCATCTTCTGCACGATGCCGAAGCGGTCGCGCAGCGGCGCCGTCAGAAGTCCCGCGCGTGTCGTCGCGCCTACCAGCGTAAATTTCGGCAGATCCAGACGAATCGAGCGCGCCGTCGAATCTTTTCCCAACATGATATCGATCGCATAGTCCTCCATCGCCGGATAAAGCACCTCTTCCACCTGGCGGTTTAAACGGTGAATCTCATCCACAAAGAGGACGTCTCCCTCCTGGAGCCCGTTGAGAATCGCCGCAATCTCCCCTGGTTTCTCGATTGCCGGACCGGAAGTAACCTTCATACGGGTTCCCATCTCATTGGCGATAATGCCGCTAAGTGTCGTCTTTCCCAGTCCCGGCGGTCCATAGAAAAGAACATGGTCAAGCGCCTCGCCGCGGGATTTCGCCGCATGGATAAATACCTTTAACGTCGATTTGATCCGCTCCTGACCGATATATTCGTCTAAGGTCTGCGGGCGGAGACTTCCCTCAATCCGCTTATCCTCCTCCGTCACCTCGGTTGTAATCGTCCTTCTGCTCATACTTGTTTCCTGTCTTTCCTGTTTTTCTCTCTCATTCAATTAAGCCATGACAGTTCCATTTTCTCATATCTGCCACACATTCCAAATTTTCATCTGACGCACAAGCACCACTATTTTTTATGATCCTGCAATTTCGAATGTCCGACACATAGGTTGTTTTACAAAAACGCCAGATATTTCAGCGATGCCTTCAATACCGCCTCGGAATCCATCTCTTCCGTCACATTGGCGCTCTTGACCGCCTTCACCGCCTCGGCATTCGTATATCCCAGCGCCACCAGCGCCTCCACGGCTTCCTTCGCCGCATTGCCTGAAAGCCCATTTCCCGCAGCCGGCGAAACCGCCGCACTGCCATCTAACAGCGGTGTCAGCAGATCCTCTGCCTGTACTTTATCCTTCAAATCGAGAATGATCCGCTGTGCCGTCTTTGCCCCAACGCCCGGTGCACGGGAGATCGCCTTCGCATCCCCAGTCATAACCGCAAGACGCAGATCCTCCGGACGCAGCGCCGACAAGATGCCAAGTGCCCCCTTCGGACCAATGCCGTTGACCCCCAGAAGCTGGCGGAACATCTCCAGATCCGAACGGCTTAAAAAGCCGTACAGGCTCATATCATCCTCCCGCACCTGCAGGTGCGTATATATCTTTACCTCTTCCCCGAGCGGCGGTAAAACTTCCAGCACCGACATCGGGACAAAAATCCCGATCCCCATCATGCCGGACTCGACCACGATACGGTCCTTTGCTTTCTCCGCCAGGATGCCTTTTACATACGAAATCACGGTAAATTCCTTTCTTTTCTCACTGGTTCAAGATCTGGTTAAAACTAAAAAAAGAACGCTTCAAAATGCCTCCAAATCTTCTTTTCAGTATACCATAGCACAGTTTTCATTGCAAGGAAAGTGCAGAATTTCGAACATATATTCTGCCCGGTTGATTGAATTTCATTTTTACACATTATCGGGAACCTATAAATGAAAAAGCTTTTCAATTGTAATATCAATGATTACAGTCAAAAAGCCTTTCCAAAGGATGAGAATTATTATACTATTTGCATTGTGCAGATATGCACACTCCTGCGCTTTCATCTCGGTAATTGAATTGCCGAGGATTCCCGCTTATTGTCCTAAATCCGACTTATAAATACATTTCTTTTGGATTACTTGGCGCAAATCTGAAAAACCTTGGTAGAATCCGACTCCAATCGCTGCCATCAGTGCATCTCCATAAGCTGCCCCTATGTCTTCCTTTTGTCATTTTGCACAATAAACCATTTTCTTTTTTGATAAGAAAAAGCAATTTTCACAGTTCTTTTTTACGAATCTTTCCGCTTTCAGTCTTTGGAAACTCCTTTAGAAAGACAAATTCGCGTGGAATCTCATAATCTGCCAGTCTTTCTGCCAAAAATTCCCGAATTGCCATATTGGTACAACCACATTTTCCGCTGTCACTTCCGGCAATTTCTTCCCTTTCAGCTTCTTTCTCCCACACAATCCACACTTTCAGATAATCGCGCCCATGCTCATGGACTGCCTTCACTGCCGTCTCTGCCACTCCCGGAAATGTCCGCACCGCCTCTTCGATCCGGAGGGATGACACTTTTCTCCCATTTATGTTGCAGATATCATCATCCCTCCCATCAAAATAGAAGAGTCCCTCTGCATCTGTGTGACCGCAGTCCCCAATCACCGCGTCATTTCCAATTCCAAGAATTCCATACCGCGTTTTTACATGGAAATGGTCGTTTTCAATCCAGACATCCACCTCTGGAAATGCACGGCCAACCAGCGTCGTATCTTCTTTCATCTCACTTCCACGGATATAGGTAATATAGTTCAGCTCGCTGGCGCCATAATACAATGTAATCTCCGCTTCGGGAAATGCCTTTTTAAACTGCACTGCCTCCGCACCGCCCATACTCTGGGAGCCGCTGACAAAAGAAATAATCCGGTAATTGACCGCCTGTTCCCGCTCATAGATACGCCGCAGCGCCCGCAGCTTGACCGGAATCAGATAGACGCTGGTCGCCTGTTCTGCCTCGATCATCCGCTTCCAGAGGCGCGGATCAAAGGAATCCGCCGCAACGACGCTTCCGCCGGACGCAAGCTGCGCCATATAAAGGTTCAGGTTGCCCGTAAACGCCAGGCTCCCCTGCATAAACGTAATGCTTCCCTCTCCCATTTTGAAAATTTTATTCTGAAGCTTAAAAAAATCGTGCCAGCTTTCAAAGGAGCGGAACAATACTTTCTGACGACCGGAGGTTCCCGACGTCATCACACCCATATATGCCCCTTCCGGAGGTGTCACGTCACGCAATTCATCGGAAATTTTTACATCGGACGGTGCAATCACCGGAACCGCATTTCCGTCTCCATATGCCAGAAACTGAATAAGCTGATGCGCGATCGTCGGTTCCTGGATCCAGTGGATGTGACGTTTTCCCTGTTTTTCTTCTATCTCTTTCGGATGTTTCCTTACACGTTCTGCCGCCTCGATGAGCTCCCCGAACGTATAGCGCTCTTTCTCCGTGATCAGGGCTTCCCACTCTGGCGGGTATGCCCGGAGCGCATCCAGATATGTATTTATACGTTGTGTCTGTATTTCTTTCATGATTAATTCCTGTCTTTTACTTATTTTTATATAGAACTTTTTACCAATTTGAGCTTTTAAATTTACCACATTTACTTTTTATATCATTCAAGCACTGTCTTCATCTACTTCATTACTTTCTCCACCAGAATACTGCTTCCGATCCCTCCGGCGGCTGCCACGCAGCACATTCCCAAATGCCCATTTTTATATTCCAGTGCTTTCATCAGATGCAGCAGAATCATTGCGCCGGAGACTCCATATGGATGCCCATAGGCAAGTGCCCCGCCCCAGATATTATAACGGTCTTCAATTCCCGGAAATGCACGTTCAAATAGAACATCAATAACGGCAAACGCTTCATTGACCTCAAAAGCATCGATCTCCTGATAAGAATGCCCCGTTTTTGCAAGTATCGCCTTAGCAGCGCTGACGGCTGATTTTGGGCTCATCATCGGATCATCCCCGATCGCTGTACCAAACCGGAAACGGCATTCTGCTTTCCGTCCCTGTTCCCGCAAAAACCGTTCCGAACAAAGTACCACAAATGCCGCACCATCGTGCATCAGGCACGCATTTGCCGCCGTGATTTTCGTGCCATTTGGAAGCAGATACGGCAGGCGGTCGATCAGACGCTGGCTCATTGTCGGACGGATTCCCTCATCCCGGCTGCTGCCGTCGATGGAAACCGTTATATCCTCCAATATTCCCTCTTTGCGCGCCTGCGCCGCCCTCTTATGGCTCCGGAGCACCCAGGTGTCCATCTCTTCCTTAGAGACATTTTCCCGGATCGCAGTCTCCTCCGCGCCCTCTAACATAACCTGCTCGCCGCGCTTTCCCGGCACAAACTGTGCAACCGTATACACCTTTCCACCGTCATACTCCGGATGGTTCGGGGACATCATGCGGTACGGCTGTACCGAAGAACTCTCCATTCCCCCGGCAATGACCAGATCCGCCATCCCGCTCTCAATCTTGGCTGCTGCCGCGCTGATCGCCTCCAGCGCCGACCCGCACTGCAGATCCAAAGTAACCGCCGGAATCCGCTCTGGAAACCCTGCCGAAAGTGCCGCCAGACGCGTGATATTGCCGCCTCCCCCGACCGCATTTCCTCCTATTATATAGTCGATCGCATCGGTTGGAAGCTCAAATCGCGAAACCACCTCCCGCAGCACCTCCGCCCCCAGCTTTTCCGCCGGGATATGACGGTACATTCCATCTTTCACCCCGATGTAACTGCGCAAACCGCCCAGAATATATACGTGATTCATACTTTTCTCCTGTTTTTCTTCTAGTCCTAATTAAAATTAAAGGGATGCGGCAACGGACTCCTCATGCCTCCTAGCTGCATTTCTGCACTAAAAGGCTGATTCTGTTCACTACCACATCCCATCTTTATTTTCTATCTAATTTCCAAATAAGCCCGTCCGCTTCAGCGCCTTTCCAAGTGCTACCGCTGCCACACACTTAACGATGTCCAGCGGAATAAACGGAATTATCGACTGCACGATAACTGCACCCCACGGCTGTCCGGTCACGTGTTTCATCCAGCCTGCACCGAATGCGTAAATCACCGGAATACCAACTACAATCAGGAACGCTGTCTGGAATGCAACATTTTTCCATTTCCGGCAGAACAGGGAAATCAGGAACGCAACAACCAGAAATCCGATATAGTAACCGCCGCTCGGTCCAAGCAGTTTTCCCGGTCCTGCGCTTCCGCCGCTGAATACCGGCACGCCGCATAAGCCTAACAGCAGCCAGCTCGCCATAACTAAAATGGTATCCTGTGGTGCAATCAGCAGACCGATCAGGTTGACAATCATCGTCTGCGCTGTGATCTTTGCATCCGAAAACGGAAGCGGAATCGCAATATACGAAGACACACTGATAAGAGCCAGCATCATCGCCAAAAGTGTAAGCCGCTTCGCGCTCCATGCGCCGTGTACGTTCACTGCACTTGTCTCTGAACTCATTATATATACCTCCTCAGTGATAAAATTCTAAGCCGTGTAATGCATTTTCCTATGAATCACACACAGAGAATCCTTGCTAGAAAAGAGTATATCGGAATTTCAGAGGATTGTCAACCTTGTTTTTATAAATGGTTTACATATGCATCCATAGCTCCTCTGCACCCACTTTATCATCGGCATCCCTATTTTTCTGTAATCGAAAGAATTTCCTTTCCCTCTTGCTTCGTTCTCAGATACACCGCGTTTCTTCCCTCCTGCCCCGAATCCGACAGATATACCTCCTCATCAGGACGAAGTGGGGCAAGAAAACGTACTTCCAGAGCGGTCTGTCCCTTCATCCAGCCCTTCTTCCACAGACGAAGCAGGCAGGCATTCATAACAAGAAACCCCGGCAGAACTGCCGCTTCTCCCTGATGGATCGGATTGGTATCTGCCGCCTCCCGGAGATATTCTTCCATCTGGCTGCGGCTAAATGCCAGCGTATCATCATCCTCACTTCCCAGTTCCGTAATTGCTTTCATGAGCGTCATTTTCTCTTTTTCCGGGACAAGGACGCTCTGGCGCGGTTTTACCAGCAGCACTTCCATCTCCTCATTTTCCCGTTCCTTTTCCTCCTCCGCTGCCGCTATGCGGACCCGGATTGCCGAGCGGCCTTTTTTGATGATTTCTGGAGTTAATTTGGTATGGCAAAACTCATTCTCCCCCTGTTTGGGCTGCCAGTCCAGATGAAGTGTAGTTGTGCCTATCATCCATCCCTCGTATCCTTCCAATGTGGAGAGAGCGCACTCAAAGCAAAGAAGCTTCTTTTTCAATCTATCATTCACGGTATTTTCGACCTCTTCGTTATAAATTATAAATCTGACTCGCATGCACTTTTCGCTGCTCATTATACTAGATCTGTTTCAGAATCACAATATCCGAATTTCCCGCGTCTCCCCCTGATCCACCGGAATAAATCGGTCTTTTAAGCCCGGCGTCAGCCAGATCGTGCCGCTCTCGTCAACCAGGACTGCCTCATAGTCCTGATGCGCCGCCCAGTGTGCCGCTGCCTTTTCCCGTCCCATGACAAACAGGGCGGTCGAAAGCCCATCGCAGCGCAGTCCGCATGGTCCGATGATTGTCACAGAAATCAGCCCGCTATGCGCCGGCGCCCCAGTGGACGGATCCATGATATGCCAGTAAATTGTTCCGTCATCATCCGTGAAATAGCGCTCATAGCCGCCGGAGGTAATGACCGCCTCATCCTGCACCCTGACTCCGCCCAGATAGCCGTCGCTCTCCGGATCCTTGATGCCGACATACCATTTCTCGCCATCCGGTTTTGTTCCGATCGTCTGGATATTGCCTCCAAGACTGAACAGTGCGCTCGTCACGCCGTCCCCCTTCATGGTTTTTACCACCTCATCCCCGGTAAATCCCTTTCCGACACCGCCTAGATCCACCATCATTCCTGGCTCGATCGATGCCGTATCTGCTTCTAAACCGACCAGACGATAATCGACCGATTTAAGCAGACTTTCCCGCTCGCTCTCACTGGGGACCCGGTAATTTCCCGTTGTAAATCCCCAGCTTTGCACAACCGGGTAAATCGAAATATCGAGCGCACCATCTGTTTCCGCTCCCAGTGCCAGCGCCTCCTGCATCAGGTAACGCGTATCATCGGAAAGTTTCGCTGTTTTCTCCTGATTTAGATAGAAAATATCGCTGTTTTCCTGCGTTGTCGAAAGCTCCCCTTCCAGCTCTTCCACCCGCCGTTTCACTTTTTCCTGCAAAGCCGCACTTCCACCGTAGGCATCAAACTGCATCACAGTATCCATCGCAAACACCGTCCAGTTCTGCCCTTCTCCCGGATTCTGATTCGAATTTGAGGGATTTTTCTCTAAATTTTCGTTTTTTTCTACTTCTGCCACACTTTCTGCCGTCTCTTCCGTAGACGCAGATAAACGAGGACGGTCATTCTGGACCGCCCCCGTTTGATCCGGCTGCGATGAAGCACCGCAGCCACACAGCAGCAGGGTTAATAAAATCCACCACTTCTGTTTCAATTTTTACTCCTTTAAATACAACTACTCTTCTTCAGAAACAGACTCTTCTTTCTCAGAAGCATCGCCTTTACCTCCGTCGGATTCTTCCTTATCAGAAGTATCATCTTTTACGTCACCGGTCTCATCCTTCTTGGAATCGTCACCAGTTTCGCCGGATTCATCTTTCGAATCATCCTTGTCAGCATCGCCTTTATCTGAAGTTTCGTCTTTCTTCTCATCCGAAGTATCCTTGGACTCGTCCGAATCCTCTTTCTTGTCCTCGTCTACTTCCGGTGCCTTGTTCGCATCGTCTGTCTCGTTCTTCTTATCGCCATCCGGTACATCTGCCTTGTTTTCGTCATTCGTCTTCGGCTCTTCCGGGGTTGTATCCTCTGCCGGTGTTTGCTCCGGTGTGGTTACTCCCTCGGTTGGGGTGGTGACGATCTCGCTTGGGAGGACTTCGTCGGCGATGAGCGTTTTGGATTCCTTGATTAATTTCCAGTTTTTATCAAGTTTGCACTCAATCGTTCCGTTATTCTTAGTGTAGATAAGAATTTCATTATCCTCTTCTTCACTTAATCCAGACGCTGAAACCTTTAAACAATCATAATTATCATTGCTATAAGATGTATCCGTTGCATGCGGTGCAAACTCACCACTTCCAAGGAACGAGGAAACGGATGCCTTGCTATACTCTGTTCCATTTACTGCAACCGAATCAATCTCCTTTAAGAAAGTTTTTAACTTTTCCCCCTCAACTCCATTGAAACGGATCAGTAAATAATCTCCTGTCCAACTACTCTCTTTTACAACACTGGAAACCTCAATTTCTGTATCTGCTTTCTGGCTCTCAACTGTAACCGTGATCGACTGATTCTTGTAACCTTTTGCTTCGATCACAATCTCATTCAAGCCACTATCCAGTGTGCCAGTCTGAATTATCAATGTTGTACCATTTACTGCAAATTCAAGTGCAACATCTTCCTCCTCATCATTGCCAGTTACTTTTACAGACTTAATTGCTTTCAGATACTCTTCATCACCAGTCAGAACCAGCGGTTCTCCCTCATCAACCGTAGAGTTGCCTGTCAGCTTCGGTGCTGGAAGCAGTTTCTCTTCGTCACCCGCTAACTTCATATCCTTTGTAACTGTAAAGGTAAGCTCTTCGTATCCTTCTGCCTGGATCGTTACATCGGTGCTTTCTTCGGTGCTGAAACCGTCTAAAGTGAAATCGATGCAATCAAAATCCTGTACATTGTTATCTGGATCATCTGCATCTGTCATCTTCCATGTAGGGTTATACGAACTAAGGCTGTAAGTTGCTTTCGTATACTCTTTATTTCCAACTTTCACGGATGTAATCTTAGTCAAGTAGTCTTTTACACTCGTTCCCTTTGAAGCTTTAAAAGAAGCACGTCCAAAATCCGGATCAAATGACCAACTGGCTTTATGTTTGCTAAACTCCACTACTTCTGGAGCTGCCATCTCTTCCTTAATTTCTTCCTCTTCCTTCTCAACCACAAATTCACATCTCAGGGCCTCTGTGTAGTAATTCGAACGAAGTGTCAGTTTATAAGTTCCCGGCTGAACCTGATGGAGAATCAGCTTCTTGCCATCCCCGGATACTTCATAGTAAACATCGTTGCTGCTGGACACGCCCTTCGTGTAGATATTTCTCTCAACCGCATCTTCCTCGTCAGAAAGCAGGGTAACAGATTTCAGGTTCTTCAGGAAATCTCCCTTGCTGCCATTAACGGTAAATTCAGCATCTGCAAAATAGTAAGTCTTATTAGAATCTTCTTTTTTCTCAGCTGCAAACGCCTCTTTATCATCCGCATAATCAACGGTCAGCGATAAATCGTTTTCCAGCACCTTATCGTATGTAAATGCGATACTCTGGCTCTTATATCCCGTTGCATCGACAGTCAGCTTATACTCCTCACCAGCCTTGAATACATCCGCCTCTATGGTAATGGTGCCAGCTTCTTTATCGATGGAATACTTGTCCTTGCTGAGTGCCTGCCAGTTTCCGTTGACAACGATACTCTGAACCGCCTCGATATACTCTGTAGCCTCTGTCTGCAGGACTACCGGCTCGCCCTCTTTGTTCTGTACAACTGTAATCGCCGGTGCATCCTGACGGGAGAAGTTTCCATTGTACTGGATATCGCCGAGCAGACCATCTTCGAGAACTTCTTTTGCCGTTGCCGGATGGTTCGGATCCAGTGCTCCATTTTCACGGTAATCTGCAAATGGAAGCATTCTGTTCTCTTCGTATTTCTGATTCTCGCTCTTATTTACGTAGTCTGTCCATCTGAAGAAATCATCATCTCCAGTATCAAAGACTGCATCCGGAATCGCATTGTACCACCACTCCATCACTGCCTTGGACGCATCATTTTCCATCTTGGTCTGTTCAAGGAGATGTGCATTTACAAGCAGATCTGAATCAAAAATCAGGTTTGCAGAGATTGCAGAGCTTCCTGAGCTGCTGCCGCTGGAGCTTCCACTTCCGCCGGAACCAGTCGATGCGGTGCTGATACCGTCGAATCCGTATGCCGCCATTTTCTGACCATTGGTCTGTTCCTTCTCTTTTACCGGCTCTGCGCCCGTTGTCACCTTGAAGCTCTTGGAGAATGACCGGAAACCATTTGCATATACCGTGATCTTGTAATTGCCCTTGTATGGCAGATGGTCTGTATTATCATTGTACAGAACAAATAAATCCTGGCTGTAGAGATACCAGTCATCGATCATCTTAAGGTCGCTTACTGTTCCGTTCGGATCTTCCAGGGTCACACGCTCGATCGGTGTCTCAATTGCATATACCAGATCGCTGACTGCAAAATGGAGATTCTTACCGGACTGCGGTGTTTCCTTAAGCTCCAGCGTCGGTACTGTCTCATTGACGACATGAATCGGGACGAGCGCGGAACCGCCTGCCGACGATACAACCCGCACATAATAACGTCCATTATTGTAGAAATTGCTCTGTCCTGTCTGGATAGTCAGCTGTCCAACGCGTCCCTGTCCGTGCGCCACATTCTTTTCACTGTCAAATACGAGGCTTGAATTGATTGTGTTCTTCTGCTCATCGTATTCAACCAGCTCCAGTTTGCGGATGCCGTCAAACCACTCTTTTTCCTCATCTGTATTATAGTTAAACAGAATGGTAACAGCTGCTTTTCCATTTTTTGGAAGAACCGCATCCGGCGAATAGCTCGGATGAGTCTGCTTCTCCTCATTCAAGTTATAAGTAGTCTTTTTCGGAGAAATGCGGGGATTTCCGTTTTCATCGTAATTGGTCAGATAATAGTCCCAGTAAGCAACTGACTCATGCGTCAGAATCTTCTCAGGCAGATAGCCGTCGTTTTCCTCATATACAGCATCTTCCTGGCTCTCATTGCTCAGAACCACCGTCTCTTCCTTTGCCCCATCTTCTTTGCTGCTGACGGTTACTTTGCCCGGTGTGCCAAGAAGCGCCAGTTTTGCCATACGTCCGTCATCTGTGATCGGAGTTAAAAGATTGGTTACATCTTTTCCATCGACCTTAACGACCGTATTGTCTGCATTGTATCCCTCATCAAATGCAATCGGAAGCCACCAGCCCAGGGAATTTACTTCGGTAAGCTTTGTCTTCGTCTCATCTACCAGCGAAACCATCTGCGGCTTGTCTGGATTTTCAGTGTTTCCGTTATCTCCGGCATTTCCGCCATTCTGATTTCCGTCATTCCCGGAATTACCGTTATTTCCGGAATTACTGTTATTTCCAGAATTACTGTTGCTTCCAGAGCCCCCCGAATGGCTGCCGCCGGAACTGCCGGAATTCCCTGAACCGCCTCCTGATACGCTGCTTCCGTTGCCGTCTGCTGCCGGGCTGCTCGCGTAACCTCTATCCGCACGGGTCTGGACCTCTCCATTTTCATTGACCCACTGTCCATCCGCATTGACGCTGTAGCCGTCCGGCGTCCGACCTTCGGTGTGCATCTGACCATAGTTTTCTGCGCTCAAGTTATCAAAATAATAGCATTTTCCATCAATCCACTGCCATCCGGTCACGGTCATACCTTCCGTTCCATCGGATGCAGTGCTGAAGAAATACCATTTTCCTGCATTGTCCTTCCCCCAGCCGCGGCGCATCTGTCCTTCCACGCCATCGGCAGTTGTGTTCATATAGTACCGGCGTCCATCGACGGTGATCCATCCAGTCATCATCCGTCCGGTCTGCGGATCCAGATAATACCAGCCGCTCTCGGTCTTGACCCATCCAGTCTTAAGCGTTCCGTCCGTTCCCTGATATTTCCAGTCCTGTCCTTCCTGAATCCAGGCGCCGGTCTGTACTCCGGACTCCGATGCCGGTCCGGTTGAAGCATAAGCAGTACCTGCCTGCGCCGCCGCTAACACGGTCACCGCTGCCAGAATTGCCTGCCGGGATCTTCCCTTACCTTTCATACATATTCCTCCATATAATCTTTTGTAATATCTTACTCTCCGCACCGGATTAGGCATCCCTAACTCAGGCGGCCGAGGAGGTTAGTATAAACTAATCTAATAAAATCTGTCAATTATTTAAATCTATTTAAAAATGAGAATTTTTATCTATTTTTAATTGAATTTTATTCTCAATAAAGCATTAGTTCTTTAACTGCTAAAACTAACATGCAAATTTCTTTTTCCATTCATCACATGTTAAGTCTCATTTTGCAGCGATTTTTTCCGCCTTTTTCCCTGATATTGCCTCGCTTGCCATGAATTTTAAAAAAACATATTTTGAGAATTTTTTTCTGTTTGCTTCATTTCGTATATTTTTATCCTTTTCGCACATACTCCATCTGTAAACATTTTGTCCCATTCCAGTCCCTTCGCGGTCACTGATATTGGCTTCTCTGATAGGAGATTTACACGATGCAGATTTCTTCATCCATTGAAAATAACCGGACTTTTTTTCAAAAAAAGCTCCGACCGGACATCAGTTTTGATGTCGTAGATCGGAACCTGATGATCGGCGGGGGCGATGCCTGCCTCTATTGTATTGATGGTTTTACCAAGGACGATACGCTTTTAAAAGTGCTGCAGGCGATGAGCAGCATTGAAACCGCCCAGATGCCTGACAATGCAAACGATTTTGCCGCCCTCTACCTCGCCTACGGAGAAATCGGGCTGGAAACGGATTCGGACGCGCTGATTATCCAGCTTCTCTCCGGTGTTCCTTTTCTTCTGATCGACGGGTATGCACAGGCACTCACGATAGACTGCCGCACCTATCCCGCCCGCGGAGTCAGCGAACCTGAAAAGGATAAGGTATTGCGCGGCTCGCGCGATGGTTTTGTCGAAACGCTTGTGTTCAATACGGCTCTGATCCGGCGGCGCATCCGCGATCCGAAGCTGCGGATGGAAATCATGAATATTGGGGAAAGTTCGCACACCGATATCGCCATCTGCTACATGGAAAACCGGGTGGACACCGAACTTTTAAACCGCATCCGCACCCGGATTCAAAAAGTGCATGTCGATGCCCTATCGATGAACCAGGAAAGCCTTGCCGAATGTATTTATCCGCACAAATGGTTCAATCCGTTCCCAAAATTTCGTTTTTCAGAGCGTCCGGATACCTCCGCTGCCTCGATTCTGGAAGGAAATATCATCATTCTGGTGGACAATTCGCCATCCGCAATGATTCTGCCATCCTCTGTTTTCGATATCATCGAGGAAGCCGACGACTACTATTTTCCACCGCTGACCGGCACCTATCTGCGCCTGTCGCGGACGGTCATCTTTTTCCTGACCTTATTTCTGACACCGCTGTGGCTGCTTTTTATGCAGAATCCCGGCTGGATCCCGGAATGGCTCGCTTTTATCCGTGTCACCGACGAGATCCATGTGGCGCTGATCTATCAGCTTCTGATCCTGGAATTTGCCATCGATGGTCTGCGGCTCGCGGCAGTCAACACCCCCAGCATGCTGACGACACCGCTCAGTGTCATCGCCGGTATCGTGCTTGGAGAATACTCGGTCAAATCCGGCTGGTTCAACAGCGAGACGATGCTTTATATGGCGTTCGTCACGATCGCCAACTACTCGATGACGAGCTTCGAACTCGGCTACGCACTCAAATTCATGCGCGTCCTGCTCCTGATTCTGACCTTTTTCCTCAATCTCTGGGGCTTCATCGCAGGAACACTCATTGCCGTCGGCTGCCTTGTCTTTAACCGGACAATCGCCGGAAAAAGTTATATTTACCCGCTAATTCCATTTCACTGGAGTGAATTAAAAAAGCGGCTGCTCCGGAACCGGCTGCCGCATGAGGAGAAAAACGGGTAAGAATGTCGCATAAAATGTCCGCATACCCACAACTGCCCGGATGGTTCCGGGTACTGGCTGTGGTTTATGCGGACATTTTGATTTCTATATCTATCTTCTATTTTTCTTTCTTATACACTACCTCTTTCAGCACCTCCAGCGCCTCCTCATACCGCTCTGCCCCCATCGAGGCACAGGACAACAGGAGCTTCGGATATCCCTCTTGAAAATGATGCTCCTGTTTTTCCAAAAGACTCCCGACCGACTCCACCGGGCGGACGGCGACGCCTGCCTGTGCCGCACGCCCGGCAATTTCCGCCGATGTAAGCGGGCTGTCAAGCTCCATGAGAACCAGAAAACCAGCATCGCCCAGATGCGTTCGCGCTTTTTCTCCAAAAATGCGCCGCACCGCATCACACAGACACTTTGCCTTTGCCGCGTACAATTTCTTGGACTTTCGGATCTGGCTTTCCAGATGTCCGTCCCGGATAAACTGGCAGAGGGCAATCTGTTCTGCCTTGGACGCCGTCTGGTTATAAAAACGCCCCCGCTCCTGATACCGTTTCAGCAGAGCCGGCGGCAGGACCATGTAGCTCATGCGGATCGATGGCAGAAGCAGCCTTGAAAATGTCCCCAGATACACGACGCCCCGCCCGCCGGAAAGCCCCTGCAGGGACGGTGTCGGGCGGTTATAATAGCGGAACTCACTGTTGTAATCGTCCTCAATAATCAGCATATCCTCGCGCGCCGCATCCTTTAAAAGCTTCATCCGGTCGCCCACCGGCATGACCTCGCCCCAGACTGTCATCTGCGATGGGGTCAGATAGCAAACACTTTTCCCTGTATGTCTCATCGCCTCTGACATCTGTTCGGATAACCCTGTTTTCATCTCTCTTGCACATACATCTGGCTTTTCTATTCCACACAAATCCTTTTTTGAGGACTCAATCCTCCTATCATTATTTTCCCAATATTCTCTTATATCTCCGGTCCGAAACCCATAATCCTCAAAAATCTGGCGTCCCTGCCGGAACGACGGATTAAAAAACCATGCGCTGTCCCGCTCCCGCAGCATCGGGCACAAAATATGCAAGAGACTCTGCACACCCGCCCCTACTACGATACTGTCCGGCGTACAGATCACATTGCGGTGGCGCCCCAGATACGCACAGAGCGCCTCCCGGAATTCCCGCTCTCCCTGCGGTTCGCCATAAGAAAGCAGCCGTTCATCCTGGCGCAGGGCGCTCTTGACATAGCGCCGCCATAAATCAAACTGGAAGCTCTCCCGATCCACATTTGAAGACGCAAAATCATACCGGATTTCCGGGCGTTCCTCCTGACGCGGCACACCGTGCTCTATTTCCTCCCGGTTTGCAGCCGCCAGCACCGCATCCGTTACATAAAAGCCGCTCTGCGGACGCGAAATGATATAGCCATCCGCCGCCAGCAGCATATACGCCGTCTCCACCGTCGTCCGCGAAAGCTGCAGCTGCAGGGAACATTTGCGGATCGACGGCAGCTTCGCTCCCGGCTTCATCTGCCCGGACACGATCAATTCTTTGTAATATTCATATACTCTCAGATACCGGCTCTGTCCCGGTTCGCTTAAATTCAGTTCCATCGTATTTCCTCTATCTATTTATGTAAACGACGATGCACCGCATCGATCATCCGCATCATCCCATATCCCAGACAACCGCCCCTCTTTCCGTCTTCACAATATTTTTCATCTCCACCACTTGTCCCCCTTATATCCAACTGCCTTCCTCAATTATACCGTTTTCTCCTGCTTATAGGCAATCCCCAAAATTGAGTACTGTTACTGTTCACGCATACGTGCCCAGTATCTGTGCTGTGCAGCGCAAAACTAAACAGACGGTTATGCTATATGATGTAATAAGGTATTTATGATGATGTGTGTTCCGCTTGATACCGCCATATCCTTAAAAATGGGTGACTTTATCACGCCCCCGCAAATCCAATTTTGAAAAAGGAAAACGACGGCTTTGATTGTTATTTCAAAACCGTCGCTTAATCCGTAACTGCAATTCGCTAACAAGCAACGGTTTATAAATTGCAATCTGTCAGCAATCACATAGGCAGAATATAGTTGTCAAAGAAAGAGCCGATAACCGCATTTCAAATCTGCGTGTTATCGGCTCTGCGTCTTTGCGTCTGGCTCTTTGATAACTGACATATTTAGTTGTTTCACATTGATTAGCGTTTCCTGTTTGCACTTCGGGCAGTACAGGGGGAAGTTTTCAATTATCGTATCTTCCCGTATTTTCAACCTCGTTTTACTTTGACATATAGGACATATTATCCATTCAGTTCCCATGCTAAATGCCCCAATCACTACTAATCATTTGGAGCTTTACCATATGGGGATAAATCTTACCTGTGTTCATTAGTCCCTCCGGCGTTCCCTGTTCAGCAACCATACCGTTAGAAAGCACAACCACTTTATCCGCGCCGCTTACGGTACGCATACGGTGGGCGATAACCAGTACGGTCTTATCCTTTATCAGCTTTGACAAAGCAGCCTGTATCAAGGTTTCATTCTCCACATCAAGGCTTGCCGTTGCTTCATCAAGTAAGATGATAGGGGAATTTTTGAGGAAAGCGCGGGCGATTGAAATACGCTGCCTTTCACCGCCGGACAGTTCGCAGCCGTTTTCACCAATCATACTGTTATAGCCGTCCGGGAGTTTTGCCGCAAATTCCTCACAATTTGCCAACCTTGCCGCTGCAATCACTTCTTCATCCGTCGCGCCTTTCTTGCCTATTCTGATATTCTCCATGATGGTATTGTTAAACAGCGTCACATCTTGAAATACAATAGAGTAAAACGACAGCAAGGTTTCCGGCTCTATTTTTGATATATCCATACCGCCAACAGTGATTTTGCCTTTGCTTATATCCCAAAACCGCGCGGCAAGGCGTGACACCGTAGTTTTACCGCCGCCGGACGATCCGACTAAGGCGGTAACTTCTCCCTGTTTTGCCGTAAAGGACACGTCTTTTAATACAGTTTCCCCGGTATTATAAGCAAATCCTACATGGTCGAACACAATATCATAGCCCTTATTTGTCAGTGTATTGCCACCCGTCTGAACAGGCTGGTCAAGAATTTCATTCATACGGTCTATGTTCGTTTTGGTGGAGATTATCGCAGCAAGATTTTGTAAAGCACCTTCAAGCGGTGCATACAGCCTTGAAGCCACAAGCAAAAACATAAAGAACAGAGGAATATCAATCTCCCCACGAATAAGTAGCGTAGAACCTACAAGCGCAACCGTAACAATCCCGAACTTTAATATCAGCGTAGAGGAAACAACAAAAAGGGCAGTCCCCAGTTCTGTTATGATGTGCCGTTTTTCCACCGCATCAATTTTTTTGCCAAGCCCTTTCAGATAGCTTTCTTCCGCATTATTTGCCTTTAAGTCCTGCAAACTTTCGATACACTCCTGCACGCCGCTTTCAAGCGCGACATTTGCCGCTACGGATTTGCGGTTGAAATATCCCTGTATGCGGGCTGAGAAAAACGTGATTGCAAATGCAATCGGCAAAACCCAAACTGCTGCAAGAGCCATACGCCAATCATAGGCAAACAGGCAAATCGCAATCAGCGTTGTTGAAATAAGGGAACCTGCCAAAGCGGGTACATAATGGGAAAACGCTGTTTCCAGCGTGGCACAATCTCCCATAATTGAATTTGTCAAATCGGCAAGGTCTTTTTTACCGAAAAAGGACAAAGGGATTTTGCGGAGCTGCTCTGCTAACGAAATGCGTCTTACTCCGCTTTCCACATAAGTCGCTAAATAGGTGGCGTTGTATTGAAACCAAGTCACAATAAATATCAGGCATAAGCAAACCAAAGCACCGACCATATAGAAAGCAACGCGGCTTCCACTTACGCCCCCGTTCATGGTATCAATGACAAAATAATAAAGAAGCCCGACAGGAAGCATAAAGGATATATCTTGTGCAACGCAAGCGATACAGCCCTTTATCAAATCGACAGCCCCTTGCCTTGATAATGCAAAACGCCTTTGTAATGTCTTAATCATGCTCTTACCTCCTTTGCAATCTTCCATTCTGCCGCTTCGGAATAATTCTTCCACATTTTTGTAAATATGCCGTTTTTCTTTATCAGTCCGCTATGTGTGCCGCTTTCGGCAATTTTTCCGTCTTGCATCACATAAATGCAATCTGCGTCTGTGATTGACGACAGCCTGTGTGCAATCATAATGACCGTTTTTCCCTTTGAGAGAGCAGATAAAGCCTGCTGTACACGCACCTCATTGTCAGGATCGGCAAACGCGGTCGCTTCATCAAGAATTAAGATAGGCGCATTTTTCAAAATTGCACGGGCTATTGCAATTCTCTGTTGTTCGCCGCCAGACAGGTACACGCCCTTTGTTCCGACAACCGTATCTATGCCATTCGGTAATTTTTCGATGATGTCCAGGCACTGTGCAGCTTTCAGAGCATGGGCGATTTCTTCGCGTGTAGCGTTAGGCTTTGCCATACGCACGTTTTCCAATATAGACGCTTTGATAAGGCGGCTGTTTTGAAATACAAAAGATATCTTATTCATCAATGTTTCTTTTGGAATGTCGCGTATGTCGATATTTCCTATCAATATGCGTCCCTTTTGCGGGTCAAAAAATCTTGTTACAATATTTGCAAGGGTCGTTTTGCCACCACCGGACGCACCTACTAATGCGATTTTCTGTCCCGGCTTAATTGACAGAGATACATCATTGAGTGCGTTTTTCTCGCCATCATAGCTGTAACTGACGTGTTCTAATATAATGGAGTTATCAGACGGTACATTATTTGTACTGCTTTCGGACAATGGCTTTTCGTTCAGCACTTCATCAATCCTGCTCATTGCATCGCTCACAATCATTGCGTCCTCGCTCATAAACATGATTTTGGTGAGTGTTGTACTAATAACAGGCGTAATCACAATATAGAAGATGAGATTTAGCAGTAGTTCATTTGTTACGCCGTCCCTTGTTAAGAGAATACCCCCGGCAATCAGAAAAGCGAAGACGCCGTTGATTGCTGTTGTATAGAACATCATAGGCAGACGTAGCCCCTTTGTGTAGGTGATTACCCATTTTTCATAATTGTCGATTGAGTCTTTGAAGCGTTTGAAAGAAAAGATTGTCTGCCCGAAAGTCTTTACTACGGGTATGCCCCTTACATATTCAACAGCTTCATTTGACATATCGGAAAGTGAATTTTGGTATTGCTCCATTCTCTGCGCCATGTCTTTTCCGGTCATTTTCATCATGATGAGAAAGCCAAGCACAACGGGAACAAGGCTCAAAAGCCCTAACCGCCAATCGAAAGCAAGCAGTAGAAAGAGCAGCCCTATGGGGGTAGCAATCGCTCCCGCTTTGTCGGGGAGCCTGTGTGCAAGATAGGTTTCCGTTGCGGCGCTTGAGGTGTTGACAATCCTTCGCAGATTGCCGCTTCCGTACTTTTCTGTTACCCCCAGCGGCAGGGCTGTAATGTGCCGCATAAGTTCTTTTCGGATATTGGTGGCAACCCGGAACGCGCTCATGTGCGAACACATCAGACCGGCGATATAGACAACAATAGAGAGTACCGCAAACAACACCGCAGACCAACCATAGCTTGCAATATTCCCCGCCTGTGAGAAGTCCGGGGACATTTCCAGTATGTCGTGAACAATACGCCATATGTACCAAAATGGCACAAGAGCCAACAGCGCACTCATGACTGACAGTATCCATGAAAGATAGGTCAATATCTTATGCCCTCCGGCGTAACCCATCAATCGTGATAAGTTAGACTGTTTTTTCATTGAAAAAACCTCCTTAATTTTTTGTGTATGATAAAAGGGCTTATGATAAACCGCAAATATCCAATTTGATAGTTAGTGCCAACTAACTCATGTGTAAAAATTATAGGGCTTATTGCCCCATAATTTTCATCCACCCGGCGGTGTAAAAGGCTCGCATTTCTTTTAGATAATGTTTCGCTTCTTCAAGCGGCATTTCATGTATAATCAGTTCAAAAAAAGTGTTGAACATTCCTGTAATCAAGATATGCTCTAACCGTTCATCAATGGGCGGCGCAGGTCTGCCTAACTTTTCAAGAATCTTTAAATAATCATGTGTGCCTTTTGTTTCTATTTCTACCATTTCATCAATCAACTTTGAAAAGCGCGTTCCCTCTGAACAGCAAAGTATGAGCTTAAATTCATTCAAATGTTCATAGGCGTACAAAAGCATTTCATACATACACTCGCCGGAAGTAGATGTCAGATTGTCCGGCTGCTCCGCTGGTGGGATTTCAGCAAATTCTTTTTGCGCCTTGCGAAAGCAATCTAACAGAAAGTTGTAATGTTTGCCTACCAGTGCCTCAAATAAATCTTCCTTACTGTCATAGTAACCATAAAATGCGCCTGTCGTTACGCCCGCCATTTTGACAATATTTCTCAAGGAAGCGGACTTGAAGCCTTTTTCAAGAAATTCTTGCATGGCGGCTGAAAAAATCAAGTGTAATGTTGTCTGCTCTACTTCATTCATTAACTCACCTCTTGTATATAACAGTGTTATATATCACTGTTATATGGTACAACAAAGAGAAGACATTGTCAATAGTTTTAAAATTTTTGCTTTAAAGAATTGGCATTTTTCGATTTTCCCCGTATTAAGAAGTGAGAAAACGGAAGTATCTCGATTTGGATGAGCTGACGCCCACTGTCTTAAATGACATGGTAAAGGCGGTATATGTTCACGCTCCCGACAAGTCGAGCGGACATAGGGAACAGCAGATTGATATATCCTATGACCTTGTGGGAATACTCCCCGCGTCCTTGCTCTATGACCTGCAAAATGGAGAAACGGCATAGCCGAAGCTACGCCGTTTCCCGAAAACAATCTTATGCTGTTTTATGAGTGCCGCCCTTATGGGAAAGCTTTTATGCATGGTTGGAACAACTCAATCCTGTAAAAAGAAGCAAGCTGGAAAAAGCTGTGATATACGCAAAAAACCATAAAGAAACACTGCGTAATTATCTTCAGGATGGACGTTGCGAAATATCGAATAATGCAGCGGAACCACTGCCTGTTTAAGGCGAAGGATACCGCCTTAGTGAGCATGACTTCTAATAAGTGTCCGATAAATCGTAAGACAACCTCTAAATCACATATATTTAATTGCCGGTCCATTTCCCGTCTTCGTAATCAATCCTTTCTAATAGTAAATTCCAGTTTTGAAGAACTTTGCAAAACTAACTTCCATTCAACACCGAAACTCCCACCGCATATCCTCTCCACACGGCTGTTCTCTTAAATCCTCTATACAGATTTTTATTTTTCATTTGCGTTGATTTTTCACAAAAATGTGGATATAATATATTATAACAAGGATTTAGGAGGTTGTTTTATGCTGATTCAATTTAGTGTAGAGAACTTTCTC
>ERZ779843.1887-NODE-1887-length-22103-cov-8.220791_pt1 | contig 22103 bp, 17 predicted proteins | sample MGYA00511560_ERZ779843 | MGnify/ENA primary metagenome ERZ779843 (study PRJEB29588, sample SAMEA2158062) | human gut metagenome | biome: human gut; feature: human-associated habitat; material: faeces | place: Denmark | collected 2008/2010 ... | reverse complement strand
GCATTGAACATAGTGTGCAGAACTGCCTGTAGCTTATATTTGTCGTCCGTTCATCACCAACTAATATTTAATTAAACAACAATATAGAATATATTTATATGGAAACAATCTTTTAATAAATATGAAACAGAATTTTAATAAATGGTACTAATTTACTATGTTATCCTATGTACTTTTTTGTGTGATATTGCTAAGATTAGCAAGTAAGACATCATACGCTAAAGCATATTGCACAAACATATGCATGAGGAGGTAAAACATGAAAGCTAACATTAGCAAGGGTGCCCGCAAAGGATGGGCATGGATACTTGCAGCATTGATGGTTGTAAGTGTCATTATTCCAACTACAATATCTACCGCAAAGGCAGAGGTTGGAACAGTACAGTTCAATGGAGCAGCGCAGGGCTGGCTTGAATCAGCTTACGCTGAGTGGTCTATTGACAAGGAAGCCGATGGATATACAGCATATATCAAAAAGGCTTCACAGTCAGATTCAGCATATGCAAGAATCGACAATGAACTTATAAGAAGGTACAAGAGTTACTACAGGGTAGATGCCATGGGTCTTTCGGCAGGAGACTATGTTATCAGGGTAGTACCAGTAAAGAATGGAAAAGAAGTAACAGCTAAGGCTAAGGTTACAGATGTTCTTAAGGTAAGCTCATATGACAGATCAGGCTTTGCATTTTCTTCTGAATCAAGATACAAGACAGGTTCAGGAGCATATAACGAAGATGGAACACTTAAGAGTGATTCAATCGTTCTTTATGTAACTAATGATAATGCTAAAACTATAACAGCAGGCATTATGGAAGGAAAGGGTAAGAAGGAGTACACAGGACTCCAGACAATTATTGATGCATATACAAAGAGTGCCAGTAAGGGTGTAGAAACAAGGGCACTTGATGTAAGAGTAATAGGATGTCTTACAGATTCGGGTATGGATAAGTTTTCAAGCTCATCTGAGGGTGTGCAGATAAAAGGAGCAAGTGCTTATTCTAATATTAACATGACTTTTGAAGGAGTTGGCGAGGACGCAAGCATAAGCGGCTTCGGTTTCCTTTTAAGAAATGCAGGTAATGTAGAAATGAGAAACCTCTCAATACTTAACTTTATGGATGATGGTATCTCACTAGATACAGCTAACTGCAACGTATGGATACATAACGTAGACCTTTACTATGGCAAGGTTGGTGGGGACGCTGACCAGGCTAAAGGTGATGGATCTATAGATATAAAGGGTAATTCACAGTATATAACAGTTTCATATGTACATTTCTATGATTCAGGTAAATGTTCATTGTGTGGTATGAAGAGCGAGAGTGGTCCTAACTACATTACTTATCATCATAACTGGTTTGATCATTCAGACTCAAGACATGCCAGAGTAAGAACTATGTCAGTACATATGTATAACAATTATTATGATGGTAACGCAAAGTATGGTGTAGGTTCAACTATGGGTTCTTCTGTATATGTAGAGAACAACTACTTCAGAAACTGCAAGTATCCTATGCTTTCATCTAATCAGGGTTCTGATGCTTTAGGCGAAGGCACATTCTCAGGTGAGAACGGCGGCATCATAAAAGCTTATGGCAACGAAATAGTTGGAGCAACAGGTATCATATATGCTAATGCAGCATCAGTTACAGGTGAAGTTGCCAATGCAGCAACATTCGATGCATATCTGGCTGCTTCTGCAGGTGAAAAGGTACCATCATCATACAAGACAGTAGCTGGTGGCACAACATACGATAACTTTGATACAACTAAGGATCTTGGAGTAAAGGCAGGAAGCCTTGTAGCAGCAAAGGATGTTCCAGCACTTGTTACATCTTCTAAGGGAGCAGGAAGCCTTGGCGGTGGTGTTATTGACTGGAAGTTCAGTGATGAAGACGACACAGCTTATGTTGTAGATAAGGATTTAAAAGCAGCTGTTACGAATTATAAAAACACAGAGCTTGTGGCTGTTGGTGGAACTAATGCCAACATAGTAACTCCAGAGCCTTCTACAAATGAAACAACAAAGGCAACAGAAGAGGAAACTAAGACTACAGAAAAGGCTACTACATCTAAGGCAACAGAAAAAGAAACTAAGACTACAGAGAAGGCTACTACATCTAAAGCTACAGAAGCAACAAAGGTAACTGAGAAGGAAACTACAGGTGCAGGTTCAGATACTAAAAACAGTTATGATAAGACAAGTCTCTCATATTCAGGTGCATATACAGATTTAAGTACAAAGAAGGATTCAGATTTTAAGAATGCAAAGTATGTTTCGTCAGCATCTGATATTCTTACAGCTATAAGCAGTGCTAAGGCAGGAGATGTTATCATAGTTAAGGCTGGAACTTACAAGTTTACAGATACGATAGTTATTAATAATGCCATGAATGGAAAAAGCGGCGCTTATATAGTTGTAAAAGCAGCTGATGGTGCAGAGGTTAAGTTTGATTTCTCAGCACAGACACTTAATGGCGCAAACAGAGGTGTTGTTGTAGATGGAGATTACTGGTATTTTGAGGGAATCAACTTCTATGGAGCTGGTGATAACGGCGTGTTACTTGCTGGTAACAACAACATATTTGAAAAATGTGTATTCGAAGCAAACAGAGATTCAGGACTTCAGATATCAAGATATGACACAACAGCAGCAACTAAAGATTTATGGCCATCAAACAACCTTATAATCAACTGTACAGCATTTGATAACTGTGATTATCCAGACCAGGGTGGTACAGGTGAAAATGCAGATGGTTTTGCAGCAAAGCTTACATGCGGCGAAGGCAATGTATTTGATGGATGTATATCATATTGCAACTCTGATGATGGATGGGATCTTTTCGCTAAGTCAGCTACAGGTCCTATTGGTGTGATAACTATAAGAAACTGTGTTTCATTCGGCAATGGAACATTATCTAACGGAGTTCATTATGCTAACGGAGATATGAATGGCTTTAAGCTCGGTGGTTCAGGTGTAGGTACACCTCATGTTGTACTTAACTGTCTCTCGTTTAACAATGGGGCAACAGGATTCACTGACAACAACAATCCATCAGGTCTTACAATCATGAATGCCACAGCATGGGGCAATGGTAAGTCAGCAAAGAAGGGCAACTTCTTATGCTACAGAGCATCAAATAAGGCAGTGTACGTAGGTCTTGTTTCAGCAAATGCTATAGACTCAGATAAATTTACAGGTAATATGAGTGATTCTATATACTATAATACAGGTAAGTATTACAGATTATCAGGATTATTACCAATACCAGTTGTTAGCGGAGACAAGAAGGGTACAGTAGTTGATAATCCATCTAAAGTATCAGGAATGTTTAAAAATGCTGTTGATTTTATCAATCTTAATGGTAATGTAGACAAGCAGTTAAGAAATTCTGATGGAACTATTAATATGAAGGGACTTTACGAAACACAGGGAAGTTATTCAACACTTGGAGCACATTTTGGTGTAGCTAATCAGGTTATAAGTGTTACAGGCAAGACATCTGGTGAAGTAAAGCCAACAGAGAAAACAACAAAAGCAACAGAAAAAACAACAGAAACAACAAAGCCAACAGAAAAAACAACAGAAACAACAAAGGCAACAGAGAAAACAACAGAAGCAACAAAGGCAACAGAAAAAACAACAGAAGCAACTAAAGCTACAGAATCAAAGACAGATTCGACTGTAAGCGGTACCAAGCTTGTTCTAAATGCTAATGATGTAAATACAGGAAAGTTAAAATCAACACTTACTGTTGATGGCTTTAAGATTGTTGCCGGAAGCAAAGCAACAGTTACAGTAGATAAGAGCAGAAAGGAATATAAAGGAATAGACTTTACAAGAAGAATCAAGCTTTCTGGTAAAGGCAGTACAAGTGGAAGAGCTATTGCGTTTAAAACAGCTGGAGAAGCTAAGGTGAAGGTATATGCAACAAGCTCAAGCACAGATGAATCAAGACTTATTAAGATAGTTGATAAGAATGGAAAGGATATTACATCTACATCAAAGATTCCAGGAAATTCACTTAAGTCAGTTTCATTCAGAGTGCCAGTTGCAGGTGAATATTATCTTATATCCGAGAATGGCGGAGTTAATATTTACTATGTTGAAGTATCTAATGGAGTTGCATACTAAGTAAGCGTTAAAAAATCTTATCATGTAGGTTAAGAAAGACTTTTTGTCTTATGACGTTTACATCATATCAGTTATAAAATATAAGCGGATGTTTGTTATTCAGACATCCGCTTTTTTGGTAAAATAATAGTATGAACAATAGGTAAAAAATAAAATAGGATATGAATAACAGTATTGAAAATAATAGTATGAAATAATAGTATGAAATAATAGGTTGATAAAGCAACAGATTGCAAATATAATAAATATGAATAAGATATTTTTGGTGTAAGAAATATAAGTATATGGCCAAGTATATTCAGAAATGTATTCATATGTATAACTAGAAATATATTTTATAGAAAAGAGGAAAGAGAACATCATGAAGATAAAGACCGTTGCTATATTAGGAGCAGGAGCTGTAGGTTCATATGTTATATGGGGACTTGCAGGCTTAAAGGATGTAAGGCTGGGGCTAATAGCACAGGGAGAACGTCAAGAAAGGCTGAGAAAAGAAGGTTGTCTTATAAACGATGAAGTATACAGACCAGAGGTGTGGACACCCGAAGAAGCGCATAATACAGGCGTTGACCTTTTGATAGTTTCGTTAAAGTATGGAGCTTTAAAAGGAGCACTTGACAACATTGCTACGGCTATTGGAGAAAACACTATAGTTATGAGTCTTATGAATGGTGTTGACAGTGAAGATATCATTGCAGACAGGATAGGCATGTCACATATTGTATATTCACTTATAAAGGTTGCCTCTCATAGAGATGGTAAGGGATATTACTTTAATCCTGATACAACAATAGGAATTATTTTTGGGGAAACAGCAGATAAGGTATCTGCATCAGACAAAATATCAGAACAGACACTTGTGAGTGACAGGATAAAGTTGATAGATGAGCTTTTTGCAGCCAGCAGGCTTAACTACAGAGTGACAGAGCATATAAAAGAAGAAATGTGGAGTAAGTTCAGACTTAATGTAAGTAATAATCTTCCACAGGCAGTACTTGGTGCAGGTGTTGGATGTTACAGGGATAGTGAACATATGAAGGCTATAAGCGATGGTTTAAGACATGAGCTTGAAACAATAGCTAAGGCAAAAGGAATAGATTTAAGTGTTATTGATAATTCATCGTCACGTGGAAGTGCAGTGCCGCCAACAGCAAGATACTCTACACTTCAGGATATAGATGCTAAAAGACATACCGAGATAGATATGTTTTCTGGTGCACTTATGCGTATGGGAGAAGAATTTGGAATACCAACGCCTTATAACGAATACACTTATCATATTATTAAGGCGATAGAAGAAAAGAATGATGGTAGGTTTGATTACGATAAGGGAAATGAAGAATTGACATATGCAAGGTGAAATTTGAAAAGAGTTACTACTGATTGAAGAATAGGAACACAAAAAGTACCTTATTAGTGGGGACTTTTAATATAAAATACGAGTGTATTATAAGGAGAAGATAAAAATGGGATTAACAGCAAGCCATATGTTTTTATAAGTTATAAGAGTGATGATTGGAAAACTGTATTAGGGGATATTGTATATAAGTTGGTAAAAGAACATGGATTGAATGTATATTTCGATGGAGATTTTAGTGGACGTAATCCATTATGGACAGATCAGTTTCCAGAGAATATGGAGTCGGGTAATTGTCGTGGAGTTGTTGCGTTTATAGATGATGCATATACAAAGAGCTATGTGCAACTATGTGTAGAGAGGTTCTTGGTTATGTTAATGCTTAATGACAATGTGTATGGTGTTGGCGTTACAATAAATGATATAGTCAGCACAATAAAAGATGTATGCGGAGAGGAAGTTGTAAGCGATATTACTGCTAATACAGATAAAGGCTACTCATAATTAATATAATTAAAAATGATTTTTTGATTTTTAAAACTAAGGAGAGGGTATGAAAATGTTGATTTTCATACACAGAAATGGAGATTAATATGAAGCGAAATAAATACAAAGATTATCTATGGTATACGGCACTTGCAGTATTTATTATATGTGTGATTGAAGGTATATTTTTCTACCATAATGTAGATAATCCGTTTCTTAAAGTAACATTAAACATACAGAATGCAATTAAAGCATATAAGATAGATCCTGATATAAAGCAGAAAGAAGCTATTGCGTATATGCAGGCAACAGGTGGTGGCATATTAAGTGGAATAATAACATATGTGTATTGTATTGCTGTTATTGTTGCACCATTCTGTACAATAGGTGCATTAACCGTTCTTATCAGAAAACCAGCCAGCTATGTCAGAGGACTGTTTAGCCAGAGAAATAAAAAGCGCGTATTGGTTATTGGTGAAGGAAAATATAAGTTTTCTCTTATAGATGCATTGACTAAAGATTGTCGTGTTACAGTGGTTGAAAGCACCATACTTTCAGATGATAAGAAGCTTAAATATATAAACAAAGGTGTAAAGTTTGTGCAGAAGTATCAGGATATGCATATTAAAAGTGTAATAAAAATGCTTGATATGTGTAAATTAAGTGATGTTTTTCTGTGTGATGATAATTCAATAGAAAATATTGAATGTTTAAATGCATTTACAAAGAGCTTTGAAAAAAATATAAATGCATCTGAAAATAAAGAGTATCTGCAGATTCATCTGTGCTGCAATGACAATTCAATGGCAGAACTGATAAGACAGTATTATGATAAAATAGATACAAGAACTTTTGATCTTGACATAGTAGATGTTAATAAAATGGCTGTCAATAAAATGTATAAAGAACATCCTGTATATACAGCTAATAAGGGTGATGATTATGATGTTCATATAGGAATCATTGGATTTGGTGATTTTGGCCAGAGTGCATTAATACAAGGACTTAATATGTCGGTTTTATCAGCAGAGTCTACTATATGTATAGATGTATTTGATAAGGATATGGAATCAATAATAGGAAGTTTCATGAAGAATTTTTCAGTTGATGTCCTGAAGGGATTGAAGTTCATAAAAGAAGATATATATGAAGGTAAAAGTATTGAATATTATGAATTGAAATTTCCATTTGATACAATACCAGAGCAATTTGGTATAGATGGAAAGGTATGTTTAAGATTTTTTAATACGGATGCAAGGACATTACAGTTTAACAGTATTTTTAAAAGATGTAATGACGACAAATTATTTACATATCTTATTGTGGCAATGAGTGATACACATTTAATGTCTAATACACTTATTGAATTGAAGCAGCTGTTATACAATAAGGGTGATAGCTGTATTAATATTCCTATAGTTGTCAGGGCTAAGGAAAACAATGATTTTGCTAATATTTATGGTGAGAAGAATCTATTTACAATAAACAAGAATAAAGATATTTTTTCATATGCTTCTATAACTAATCGTGATATTGTAAATGATGCAAAGATATTTAATCATAGATACAATATGTTGTATGAAATAATAAGCAGATATAAAGCAGATAAAAATATTGTTGTGGATGATAAGTTTATGTTATCTGAAGATATAGAGGAACGTCTTAAGAAAGATTCAATAGAGCTTAAAGAGAATAAGAAAATATCAGAAGAAATAGATGAGGTATGGCATAATAAGGGCATATTTGACAGGGAATCAAGTATAGCACAATCATTGCATCAGGATATTAAAAAATGGATTATTTATGAAAAACATGCATATTCTCTTACAGATAACAGAGAAGAGCTTGAAAGAATTGAACACAGAAGATGGAATATTTTCATGATAACACATGGCTTTAAATATGAGAAAGCTGAAAGAAAAGATATGTATGCTAAAACACATCCATGTATTTCAAAATGGGAAGTTTTGAAGGTAGAAAAGCCAGATACATTAGAGTATGACTTTACACCATATTACATATTAAAAGCAGACAGATGATTTAATTGAATATCAGTAAGTAAATTACACCACAACCAGACAAATATAAGATACAGGACTGCCTGTATCTTATATTTGTCGTCCGTTCGTTATCAACTAAAATTCAATCAAACTATTATTTGCAATTGTTATTGTACATTATTGCTATTTGGTGTATTATTGCCATTTATATTTCTGTTATCGTTCATATTTTTTCCGCCATTCATGTTACCTCCACGGCCACCACCATTAAAACCGCCAGGATTGCTGCCAAAGCTGCCGGCATTGGATGCACCCATGGTTCCTGCAGATTGTGTCCAGTTTGTTAATGAAGAACCATCGCAGTAAAGAGTGTATTCAGTGTTTGTTGTAAGAGCAGATGTGCATATCCAGCTATTTGAGTAACTGTTGTTTAATGTAAAGCTTATTATTTCATTACCGCTGGAATCTTTTACTGAGTAGCTTCCTGCGTTAAATGATACAGAGCTGAATACGTAAGCATTAACTGAATTTACAGGAGTTTCACATATACCGCCTAAAGCTACACATGTTCCACCAGTTATAGTAATATTTCCGTCAACATCAATAGAACCAGATACCTGACCTGATGAACTGCCACCTTTCACAAAAACCATACCGCCAGACTGTGTGTAGCTGCCGTTAGAATCTATACCATCTGTATCGCCAGAACCGGTTGTTACATCAATGTATCCACCAGTTATATTAATAAGAGGAGTAGATGTGCCATCTCCGGTACATGCATTAATGCCATCATCAGCTGCATATACAAAGCTTTGTCCACCACTGATGTTGATTGTTATAGCCTCAAGACCCTCGTAGGATGTTAAAACATTTATATATCCATCAGTTATATTAAGCTCTTTATCTGCATGTATTCCATCATCACCTGTAGAGATTGTGATAGTTCCACCTGATATAGATATTATACCCTTGCCATCTTCGCCGGTTTCAAGAACACCAGAATCTGAGTTGGCATGAATACCATCATCAGTTGAACTTATGTTAATGGCTGCACCAGATATATTTATCTCGCTCTCGGCTTTGATTCCCTTTGTAGAGTAAGACTTTTTAGATGAATTTCCTGAGCTGTTATTGCCAGGCATACCATTAGCAGCTCTGTTTCCACTGCCGAAGTTACCTTTCATGTCAGGATTATTGCCTGAATTGCTGCTACTGTTATTCATATCAGGAGGATTGCCCATGTTCCCATTGTTCTGAGTATTGTTCATATCAGGAGGATTGCCCATGTTCCCATTGTTCTGAGCATTGTTCATATCGGGTGGAGTTCCCACGCGGCTGTTATTCTGGTTGTCTGTATTGGCAGTTGTTATGTATGTCATCATAGTTGCATTGGATGATGATTTAGATGATGAACCTTGATTCTGATTTGATGAACCTGGGTTGCTGGCTGATGAATCTGGGGTGCTGATTGAAGAATCAGAGCTGCTGGCTGAAGAACCGGAGGTGTCGGCAGCTACGGCTTCACAATAATCAGAATAAGTATCTGTATATATATTCAGATTTCTATCACCTGAAACATCTACACCATATGCAGCATCTATGCCGTCACAGGCAGCATATATATCAATATTTCCACCAGATATTATTACATTTCCTTTCTGTTTTCCTTTGGTTGAAAGACTGCTGTTTGATGTTTTGATGCCATCGCCTTTTCTGGATATAGCTATTATTTCACCAGATTCTATAGCTACCTCATCGTTTCCTTTTATAGCATTATTTATAGCATTAACCTTGATGGTAACATTTTTAATAGAAATGTCATCTTTGCTCTGGATACCGTTGTTATAGTTGCCAGTTACTGATAATGCCCCTTTTCCAACCAATTTAAGGTCACATGCTGCATAGATGGCAGCATTACCATTTTCACTGGAAGAATTGTCTGAATTGTCGTCAGCTTCAGCTCTTGCATCAACTATACAGTTATAAGTGTTTTCCTCAGATTTGATTTTTACATTATCAGCATTTTTAATATAAATAGGTGAACCGTTAGAACATGTGATGGATGTACAATTCAATACAATGGTGATTTCGGCATTATCGTCAGCATTAACTACAATCTGTCCTTCTGATAAGAGTCCGGTAACGGTATATTCGCCAGCCTGTGTTATGGTATATACGGAATCATTCTGTGTTATTGTAGAACCATCAGTTGATGTAATGCTGAATTCTCCTGTTATTTCAGTTTTGTAGTTATCGGCATCATATGCGTGAGTTACATTGGTATCCTGGGCAGTAATGCTGGAAGTTACAGTGGTATCAGTATTTTTGTTGTTGGTTGTATAGTTTTGTGAACCACAGCCTGATGTCATAAGACACATGGCAAGAATAACTGCGGCTACGCATGATTTGTTTACTTTTTTTAAATTAATCATATATATTCATCCTTTCATTCATTATCTCTTTAGTTAATATAGATTTTGTCGGATAGATATCGTTAATGCATATATCATTAATATCAATATCAATATCTATGTCAGGTGGATTCTAAAGTCAAAAGTTTTATTATGCAGGCATAAATAATGTTTTGATCTTCTGCCCTTTACATCTTATCTATAGTGTAGGTGGGAATAGTGAAGAAAATATGATAAGAATGAGGATATTTTGTGTCCTGGAGAATGACAAAAGAAAAAGCCGAGGCAGGGTTTTTATTCCTGTATCGGCTTTATTGGCTTTATTGGCTTTATTGGTGTTATGGAGTGTTTATCAGCGCTTTGATGTCTTCTTCTGGTGTGGTGATAGGTGCTATGCCATATTTTTCCACAAGAAGGTTCAGAATATTAGGAGACAAAAACGCAGGTAGAGAAGGACCAAGACGGATGTTTTTGATACCAAGGTGCAGAAGCGTCAACAAAATGCAGACTGCCTTCTGTTCGTACCATGAAAGAACGAAGGAGAGCGGAAGCTCATTTACAGTACATCCAAATGCATCCGCAAGTGCCAGAGCAACCTGAATCGCCCCGTAAGCATCGTTACACTGACCCATATCCATCAGTCGTGGCAGACCATTGATTTCTCCAAGATTAAGATCATTGAAACGGAATTTGCCACATGCCAGGGTGAGGATGATACTGTCAGAAGGAGTTTGTTTAACAAAATCTGTGTAATAGTTTCGACCCGGTTTAGCACCATCACATCCGGCAACCAGGAAGAAATGGCTGATTGCACCTGATTTTACAGCATCTACTATAGTATTGGCATGTGACAGTATAGCTGAATGACCGAATCCGGTTGTCACCTTCGTACCTCCATTGATGCCTTTTAATGTCTGATTTTCTTTATAGCCACCAAGTTCAAGTGCTTTTTTGATAACTGGCGTAAAATCTTTTTTCTCATCAATATGAACAGCGCCAGGGAAAGCAACCACCTCTGTTGTAAATACTCTGTCAGCATAACTGCTTTTTGGCGGCATCAGACAGTTGGTAGTGTAAAGAATCGGAGCTGGAAGATGATCAAACTCTTTCTGCTGATTCTGCCATGCAGTTCCAAAATTTCCTTTTAAGTGTGGAAATTTTTTCAAGAGTGGATATGCATGGGCAGGGAGCATTTCACCATGAGTATATATGTTGATTCCTTTTCCTTCTGTATGTTCAAGTAAAAGCTGCAGGTCTTTAAGATCATGACCTGTCACGACAATAAAAGGTCCTTTTTCGATGGTAAGTGTAACATCAGTGGGCTCTGGCATTCCATAGCTGTTTGTATTTGCTTTATCAAGAAGTGCCATACACCTAAGGTTGATCTCGCCTACTTTAAGTACTGTAGGAAGCAGTGTTTCTATACTTTCTTCGTAACCAATCTTAAATAATGCTTCGCAGAAGAATCGGTTTACTTCATCATCTTCATAATTCAGAACATTTGCATGGTAAGCATAGGCGGCCATTCCACGAATACCAAAAAGAATAAGAGATTTTAAAGAGCGGATATCTTTATCGGCATTCCACATCTGCTGCATGTCGTATTCGTTTGTTTTACCACATGGCGACTGACATTTGCTGCAGTCAGGAACCAGTCGTTCTTTCTCAGCTCTGACTTTTTGTATCATATTTTCGATTGCTGCATTATCAAAACTTACATTTGTAACTGTTGTAAACAGACCTTCAATTATGACTTGTACGGTTCTTTTAGAAATAGCTGATGCACTGTCTACAGCTCTTGCAAGACCAATCAATGCACCTGTCAGCTCATCCTGTAATTTGGCTGTATCTGCATTTTTTCCACAGACACCTGCATTTCCTGTACAGCCAGTACATCCGGCTGTCTGTTCACACTGAAAACAAAACATTTTTTTATTCATTCCAGTAATCTCCTTATTAATCAATAATTTTTCCATCAATACTTATTGTTACAACCTGCCATGGTATGAATTTTCCACTATTTTGAAGTGCATTTTTTACTGCCATCTCCAGACCACCACAGCATGGAACTTCCATTCTTACGATTGTCACACTTTGAATGTTGTTATTCTGAATAATAGCAGCCAGTTTCTCACTATAATCAACCTGGTCTAATTTCGGACAACCTATTAGTGTTACCTTATTCTGAATAAAATCCTGATGAAATCCAGCATAAGCGTAAGCAGTACAATCGGCGGCTATCAGAAGTTTTGCACCATTAAAATATGGTGCACTGATAGGTGCAAGTTTGATCTGTACCGGCCAGTTCTCAAGTTGTGATATCGAATCTGCACCTGAAAATGGTTTTGCGGTCTCAGGCGTTTTTGTTCGCTGTATCTGCATGATTTTAGATCCTGGACAGCCGGTGTGAGGTGACATTGCATGGTTTTGGGCAGCTATTTTACTCTGTGCTTCTTTTACAGCATCTTCATCATATGCAGGTGCTTCTCTTTCCTCAAATGAAATAGCTCCTGTAGGACATTCTGGGAGGCAATCCCCCAATCCGTCACAAAAATGTTCTCTTACCAGCTCGGCTTTTCCGTCTATAATATCAATGGCACCTTCGTGGCAGGCAGTTGCACATGCACCACATCCGTTACATTTTTCTTTATCAATTCGTATAATTTTTCTTATCATTTTACCCTCCATTAATAGAATTTTATTTTTGTTTCTGTTAGAATCATATTATAATAAATACAACTTGTATGTTTGATTTCCAACAGGAGGTGAGATTTTGAAAAAATATTTACCTATTTTAAAAAACAGTCCTTTTTTTAAAGGTCTTACTGATAATGAGATGTTATCTGTATTGCACTGTGTAGAGGCAGTAACAGTTTCTAAAGAGAAGGATTCTTATATTTTCAGAGCAGCAGATTCTACACAGGTAATGGGATTAGTATTGTCAGGTTGTGTTCTTATTATTCAGGAGGATCTCTGGGGACATCGGAATATTCTGTCTAAATGTCATGCTGGTGATTTTTTTGGAGAACCATATGCGGCAAGCCCTGGTGCTGTTCTGAACATCAGTGTGGTAGCAGATGAGGATTGTGAGATTGTTTTTTTAAATATACAGAAGCTTCTGGTTACTTGTCCAACTGCATGTGGGCATCATCAGAAGCTGATTCGCAACCTGGTCAGTGTACTGGCAAATAAGATACTGATTCTGAATGATAAGATTACACATGTTGGCAAGCGGACAACAAGGGAGAAATTATTGTCATACCTGTCAGCAGAATCTATCAGACATTCGTCATTGTCCTTTGATATTCCTTTTGACAGGCAGCAGCTGGCAGATTATCTTTGCATTGACCGCGCAGCAATGTCTACTGAGATATCAAAGCTGCAAAAAGAAGGCTTTATAAAAACGCATCGAAATCATTTTGAGGTGCTTTGCAATAATAATACAAATGTATTGAGGTAGAAGATGGGTTAAAGCGTAAATCGGAGGTGCTGGGAATAAGAAAGAAATATAACAAAGAGCTGCTAATAAATTCATAGTAACTTAAAAAAGAATCACCATCAAGCTATAATGACAGCATATGTGAAAGAAAAAGGAGAGAATGAGTTTAATAGACAAGAGGCTTTAGCAGCGATGCGTAGAGCTGGAAGGTGATTTTTAATGGCAAAATATGAGAAAAAATTAGATGATGATATACATTGCCCACTTGAATATGGATTGGCAATATTTGGTGAAAAATGGAAATCACGCATAATAAGTGTGTTATCTGCAGCCGAAAAGCTTCGATACAGTGAACTTCGAAGAGAAATGTGCAATATTACGGATGCAGTACTTGCTGCAACATTAAAAGACCTGATAGAAGTTGGGATTGTTGAAAGAAAATCCTATGATGAAATCCCACCAAGGGTAGAGTATATGTTGACACAAAAAGGAAAATCTGTTGTGCCTATTTTGCAGAATATTTGCCAATGGTAAGGTGTTTTTTATAAAGATGATGTTGAAAATGAAATGCTGCAATGCCAGAGATGTGATCATAACGGATAGGGGGAAATAGATTATGCTTATATATACAGAAGAAAAAAAGTTTACGAAAGAACAGATTCAAAAGTTATTTCTATCGGTTCATTGGATATCAGGAAATTATCCAGATTGACTGTATAAGGCTCTTATGAATTCCTCAACTGTGCTTACCGTCTGGGATGATGAAAAACTTGTTGGTCTGACAAGAGTATTGGATGATACTGAGATGTTAGCACAGATACATTATGTACTAGAACGTACTGGTATTAATCAGGCAGATATCAGCAAGCTTGGGTTTGTACCTAAACAAAAAGCGTGATTATATGACCTCACTGGATTGTTGTCTGGTGAGGTTATTATATTAAGGAGAAAAAACTATGATAAAAGTACTTTTTATCTGCCACGGCAGTATTTTCCGAGAACGCTGAAAACCTTGAATTTATAGTATGTTTTGGACTCTGAGGGAGCAATTTACTAAGAATTTACTAAGAACAAAAATTAGTAAGAAATCCCTAGCACGAATTTAGAAATGAATATGAAACTTAGGACTTTATTAGTTGTGAAAAACAATTAGTAAAGTCCTTTTTATTTTCAAAGAAGGAGGTTCAAAACATGAATAGTACAGCGTTAGGTGCAGAGAACATTATTTTTATCAGCGATGCACATGAGAAATTGAAAGAGGTACGGTATCAGGATGTGTACCACAAGGCACTTTGCTATTGCATTGGTATTAACAACGATACCAGAAGAAATGCAAATCGCATTTATGATTTTAAGACAGGCTGTGTAAAGACAGAATGTTTACAGGAAGGTTGGCAGACCAGCGGAAGTGTCAAAGTAGTCAGAATGGCGTTTAATCTGTACTGCAACAGTACACCAAGAGTGGATGATTACAAGGACGCAGAGGAACAGCTCAATGAGTGTAGGCAGTATACGGTGGAAGAACTATTCTGCTGTGCCTATGCACCATTTTTTTGGCAGGCAATACAGATTCGGTACCCGGAATATGCAACCGTAAACCTAAAACTGTATGCCCTGTTTGGAGGAGCAGATTGATGTTAAAGGTTCGATTGATGGGAACGAAGAATGATATTAAATGGTTTGGGAAGATTTTGCAAAGGAATTCCAAAATCGAAGTGACAGAGTTTTCAGATTTATACCCGAATAAAGGGACAAAGAAGTTTTACAGAGCGTATGTAGAAGTGAAAAAGACTAATGTAGCAGAAAGTTAGCAGAGAGTAAAGGAGAATGTATCATGTGTAAAATAATAGCAATCGCAAATCAGAAAGGTGGAGTCGGCAAGACTACCACAACAAGTAACTTGGGAATTGGATTAGCAAAGCAGGGCAAGAGAGTTCTTGGTGGTATTATTGTTGTTGTGAGGATTATCGTTATATTTACGGAGATAATAAAAGTAATAGCAGGACACTTCTGGACACAATGTCCAAATGTGTAAAAGAAAAAAGAGCAACAAAAAAGGCATTGTCAATCAATCATAAACAATACCTCTACTTGTCATCTGGAACATATTCCATAATATCTTCAATACGGCAGTCAAGTATCTGACATAGCCTGTTCAGAATAATGGTCTTTACCACCATATTTTGCCGGAGCCGCTGAAGCTGTGCTTTGTCAATGCCATAATCTTTAATGAGTTGGTACTGACTGATGTTCTTAGCCTTAAGCGTTTGCCAAAGTGGATCATATTTAATCATACAGGCAACTCCTTTCCTACCTTGTATTTTAATGGCAGGGAACTTATAACAATATGGTGCGTGTGTGCACCATATAGTATGCAAATGATAAAGATGATAATGGTTTATTTTTGGGGATTAAGGATATAGATGCAGGTAGTGTGGTTTTGAAACAGGAGGATGGTTAATTGTGAAAGAAATATACATTACAGACAGTGAAAGGGAAAAATGCAGAAAGGTTGCAGAGCTGTATGAGATTGAGAATATACTTGTCGTGGATGCGGGAAGATACGGATTTGTTAAGTTACAGTATTATAGACCGCAACAGGGTTTTGAAGATGCAATAACCTTTACGGACAGCCGGAGCATGTTTGAGAACTTGTGGGAGGAATGGTTTGACACGTAGCTTTTTCTTCTGGCAAAAGGAACACCGATGGCAGGAATGGGATATCATGAGATATTCCGGTGTCTGCCAAAGGAGAAACAAGAGGAACTTATGAACAGAAAAGCCGGATTTGCAAAAACGGCAGGAATAGAATAATCAGGTAACAGCGTTAAGGCAGTTATGAGTGAAATACTTGTAGCTGCTTTTTTTGTGCTTTTGGACACGATGTCCAGAAGCGGGAAGGAGAGACATATAGATGGAATCAATGAGAGATATTAACAGGGTAATGGAGCGTGAGATAGCGAAGGGGAGCTGCCCTTTGAAGCTGGATTATATTGAATTTGGAGATTATTCGTATCAGGAGATTACATCAAAGGAGAAATTGTTGGAGGTGCTATCCTATTTGCTAAGGATAGGTGATTTCAAGCAGTATGCCGGAAAAACTATGCTAAATAATGTTTATATGGACCTGCGAGGGAAAAAGCCTGTATTCAAGCGAACAAAGACAGCCCTGGAAAGAAATAATATATTTGCAACAATCAGAAGGTATGCAAAGAAGCTGAAACCGCAGTATAATGGAAATGTATATCTGGAAACGGTCAGATGTTATTTCGATATACCGCATGAAAATCTGGAAAAGTGCCGATATACATATCAAGAGAACGAAACATATGCGTTTTTGATGTCAGATAAATATATCATGGCATTATATACGCATTGTCTGGTGGCGAGGAAAGAAGTTGCTGTACAAGGAGTGCAGATTGACGGTTTTACAGAAAAAGAGCATGGAATGGTAAGAGTAGAGAATATAGGAGAGGTTTTGTTCCAGGCATTGTTATTAGATGATGTAAAATGGAATGGTGTAAGAATGATTGCTAACTTATATGTGATTTATACAATTAATTGTGTTAAGTAGAAAGGATTGAAATATGCATATGGTCGATGAAATGAAATTAGATCAATATATGATATGCTTGGAGGTTGTAGATTATTATCCCGATGCAAATATAATATTTTGGCTAGATTATTTGAAAAAACATGTTCAAGGTAAAGTCCACATTTTATCATATAGAGCAATAAAGCAAGAAATACATAAAAAGTATACTAGTAACAAATTTGTATGGATATTTGGAATGGTTAAATCTTATGAAGTAATTGGAAAGTATATTGAAGAGCAAAATAAGGAGGATGCAGTTGTTATTGTTGGTGGAGAACGATTGGCAAGTTGTTGTGATGAAAAGGCTATATCATCATTAAAAATTGAAGATAAGTATTCAAATTTACATTTACAAGAGGATGAAGATTGGACAGACTTTTCAAAAAATATTGATAAATTATACGGGAAGTATCAGTCCGATATTAGCGGGTTAGTTCTTATTTGTAATGTTAATAATAATATTGCTGATAGGATAAACAAAGAATTGGAAACTTCAAATAATATGAGTATAACCAGAACGGAAATTCTTGGATGCAATTGTGAGAGCTCTGATAATGCTACGAAAGTTTTAAGAGAAATAAAGGGAAAATCGTTGAAAGAAGCCTTAGAAATAATTAAAAAGAATGCTACGACAATGGATTCAGAACACATTATTATGTGTCAAGCGATTGCATATCATGGTAATGGAGACATTACTAAAACAATTGAGTTATTAAAATCAATATATAAGACATTGTCAAATGAACAAAAACTTTTTCTAGCAGAAATGTATATTTTGCAGAATTTAAAAGAGGAAGCTAAAAAAATATTTGAAGAAGTGTATAGCGAAGATAGATGGGAAAGAGGTTTATTTGAATTAGGCTTAAATGTTTATAAGAAAGATGAGAAAAGATATAGGGATATTTTAGAAGAAGGAATTATCTATCAGCCAGAAAATACATTTCTTATCGAAAGATATGCAAATTTTCTCGTAGATCAAGGAAATCATAAGGAAGCAGCTAGCTGGTTTAGAAAAATAGATAAACCGTATTTTGAATTGATAGCTAGGATAAATGATTTATTGGCGGAAGAACAGACTGATATTAAAATTGTAAAGTCGTATATTTTTGAAATTGTTGAAAAAAATCCAGATTTAAAAAATATAGCATTACTCAAAGTGGCATTATATGCGAAATCGAAAGGACATTATTATAATGCATATAATTTACTCCGAGAGGCTGATTTGCATGAAGTAGATGATACTACACAAGATATATTGGAACACAAGATAGATATTTTAAAAGACACTGAAAGAGCTTGTAAAGCATTAGGGAAATTAAAGCCTTTTCGAAAAGAAAAAGATTATGCGATTTTATTGGAAAAGCGATGTTCCCTTTTATTAGAATGTATAAATTTTTTTGCTAACATTGAAAATGGATATTATCATTGGCGAAAACTATTGGAGTGTCAGCAAGTTGATATATGGAATATATCTTTAAAAAAACGTGTACTTGGCTGTATTAAAGAATTAAGAAAAATTGATTTTGATAGAATGTTGCCTGATTCATATATTAGCAATTTGCAATTATCTGAAGAACATTTAAATTGTGATACAGCAATTATTTGTTTGAGAAAAAGTAATTGTGGAGAAATGCCGCCAGAAAAATTTGGATGCACAAGAGAAGAACTTGTAAAAGGAAGTTGGATGTTAATAGAAGCCGAAGGGACAACTATTCAAAGAATTTGGCTTAGGTACTACTGTTCTATTGGAGCATCTGTTTTGAGTGAAAATCCGCAGGAAGCAACATCCTTTTCATTAAGTATATTAGAGTATGGAAAAACGGTAGATTCTAGTGAACAAAAGTTACTTGTAGCTTTATATTTAATGGCATGGGCAAATGTACAGTTTCGTTTGGGGAATACTATTGAAGGTGTTGCGTGTGCAATTGTTTCAATTAAACAGTTGTTGGTTTTGAAAGAAGTTACGCCAGTTCTTGAAGAAGGCTTAAATATTTTATCAAAATATTTGGGAATGTATGATGAACTTTATTCAGAAAATGAGAAAAATGATGTTGTTGAAAGTATTGAAGTGCTAAAAAAATATAATGAGTCTTTAGAACCACTTCATTATAAGTATTCGGACGATGTAACTGAGATTATTCAAAATTATGAAGAAAGGGTAGAAAATTGCGAGGAAAAAGATAGCCACTGGCTTATTGATTTAGGTAACCTTATTGCAGGAAAAGTGAAAAATAAAGAGTATGATAAAGCAGTTAAATATATTACGGATAATTATAATTCGATACACGGATTGCTAAATCAACGTAGAGATATAGCTGCAAAGTTATATTATTCGTGGGGTGATTTGTTAATTAAGACTGGTGGAAGTATTGAAAATGTTTTATTAGGATTAGAAATGCTTGACAATGCTATTATTCAATTACAAAAAAGAAGGCAAGTTTATCATCAGGAAGAAAGAGCTGCTTTAGCTCAGGAATATGACCAAATAATAAGAGAGTATCTTTGTTTTAGCGGCATATATTATGCTGCTAAAGATATTGAAGAAGAGACTAAGCGAAAATTGAGAAAAGAAATTCTTGAAAAGATGTCAATTTGTCTTCCACTGTCTGTAATAGAACAGAAGAATTATTATTTGAAGAATGAAATATCAGACGAATTGGATAAAAAGCATTGCAGATTACAGCAATTAAAAAGAGAATATGCAATTATGCTAAAAGGTAATAGAGTAGAGGATAATGATGTTCAAACAATAGCAAGGGAAATAGAATTTTTATCAAAAGAATTAATAAATAAGCATCCATATTATATGCCTCTAAATAAATTTGAAGGAACAAATTGGGAAGAATTGAAAAAAAACTTGAAACCAGATGAAGTGGTGTACCAGTATGTATTGACGGAAATAGCAATGGTAAGCATATTGGTAACAGATAAATGGATAGATATAAGAACAAAATTTTTTTCTGCTGAAGGTGATACTCCTTATAGCGGTATGAAAAAATATGGGCAGATAATTGAGAGTAATACGTCTAGTGATGGTGAGATAAAATATTTTTCTTCTGTGATTTCCAATGTCGTTGCGAAGCACTTGTGTGAGTATGTATTTAACCATAAGACAAAGAGTGTTTATGTAATTCCTGATATTTCTAAGAGTATATTTCCGATTGCAGCTGTTCAATATAAAGGAATGTATTTGATTGATGAGGTTGAAGAAATTGTAAACTTTATCGATTATGTACAATTAATTAATTCTTTAAATGCTGAGTTGGAAGATATAAAAATTGTAAACAAAGTTTTTGGGAAAAGGGAAGAAACGTCAATTAACTATATCAATAAGTGGTTAGAAGAGCATACAATGGATAATGTTGTTAGTATTACAGATTGTTCAGATGATTTACAAGCAGTTTCAATGGAGTGTAAAAAAGGAAAGAATACGTTGATTGTATATGGTCATGGGGTAAGGGAGCCTGCTTCTGAACTTACTGAAGGGGCTCAATCAATAGAAGGTGCAAAAAGTATGATTCAAATTAGAGAGGTATTAAAAGAGGTTTGTATTAGTAATTTTATATTAATTAGTTGCGTTGGGGGCACTCCTAATAGTAATAATCCAGAAATATCTTCTGGAACATGGACAAGTATTTTTGAACGTTTTAACGGAAATGTGATGACCTGTAGATGGAGTGTTCCAACAACAGATACAGTTAGTATGATGGATAAAATATATGATAATCTTTTAAATAAGAAAATGAGTTTCGGAGAAGCGTTGATTAAGGCACAGCGAGAGATGAAGAATAGCGGAAAAAATGAATTAAGTTGGGCTGGTGTAGAATGTTGGATAAACTAAATATATAGTATCAAACAGCATCAGGGCAGTTATAAGTCGAGAGATTTGTAGCTGCCCTTTTTTTATTGCTTTTGGACACGATGTCCAAAAGCGGAAAGGAGAATTATGAGGTATTTATTACATCGGCTGTATGTTCCACCTTAGCGGAGCATACGCACAGGAGGATGCAGATCGGAGGTACTTATGCAAGAGGAAGTAACGCAGAAAACAATTGCTCTTGTAATTAAGACCGCTAAACTGGATGCCAATGTCTTGAAGGCTGCAATGCGGATGTATCTGAACCACCGCAGGCAGAAAGCACAGAAAATGCATGGTAAAACTTCTGTGAAAAAGCTAGTTGGCGAAGGCGTGGGAGTTTCGTCTATCGAAGTGACGGATGGCAATATCAAATCTTTTGAGCGGGTAGCTCGTAAATATAATGTTGATTTCGCCGTCAAGAAAGACAAGACAACGGACCCGCCGAAATATGTGGTATTTTTCAAGGGCAGGGATGCCGATGCAGTAGCACAGGCATTCAAGGAATTTGTTTATGGTAATGAGAAACGAAAGGGCAGGACTTCCGTAAGGGAGAAACTGAAACGCTTCAGGGATGCAGTATCACAGAATAAGAACAGAGAACGGAGCCGGGAAAAGAATAAGGACAGGGGGCAGAGCCTTTGAGTAACATCATTGAAGGAATAACCAAGGAGCTGAGAAAATGGCTAAAGATAACAGAACAACAGCACTTTACGAGCGTCTGTCCCGTGATGATGAGATGCAGGGCGAATCCAACTCCATAACAAACCAGAAGAAGTATCTGGAAGATTATGCAGTGCAACATGGCTTTGGTAATATTCAGC
>ERZ779843.1882-NODE-1882-length-22134-cov-3.164863_pt1 | contig 22134 bp, 16 predicted proteins | sample MGYA00511560_ERZ779843 | MGnify/ENA primary metagenome ERZ779843 (study PRJEB29588, sample SAMEA2158062) | human gut metagenome | biome: human gut; feature: human-associated habitat; material: faeces | place: Denmark | collected 2008/2010 ... | reverse complement strand
TTTTCCAGCCGCTCCGGGTATTTGTAATGGATTTTTGACTGACCCTTTTCGTTTCTAAAATATCTTCCGTCCTGCCCAGTAATTTTTCATTTTCCGCTCCGACGATCCTTCCGTCATCTATCAGATATATTTCCGATCCTTTTCCAACATCCAGCACGGAACTCAGTTCATCTGCATCGACTGACAGAATCACTTCTCCCAGATCTTCACTGATATCCCAGTAATTTACTATCTTACGGCTGATATGAAACATCCTTTCCGGATTTTCATTCTCTTGATCCATCGTATAAGACAGCATCTCTTCTGTCTCCGGAACTGCAACCTTTTCAATCCAGGAACTGTTCACCGAAGAAGAAGAAAGCCTGTCATAAAAGATTCTTTTTCTATCTGCCAATACCAGCTGAATCCCGTCCACTCCCTGATTTCTGTTACAGATATGTGAAAATTCACTTCGCATATTATAGGCATCTGTCTCCATAATATCAGCAGATTCTTTCGCGGTAACCGCAAGATTTAAAAAGTCTTCAGCCGTAGTGATATCATACAGAATCGTCTCATACTTATCCAATGTCATATTCAGACACTGATTTGACTTCTGAAGATCTGCCTCTGCCTGATTGTTCATATTATCAAGGGTGCTTTTTTTCAGACGTGCCTGCGATATCACTGTAAAAATAGTGATTGGAATGCATGCCGTAATAATAAATGCAGGAATCAGAATCTGTCTCAGATTTTTCTTTTTCATTTCTCTGCTCCGATTTTCTCTATCTTTTCTGCACTTTTATTCAATATTGTCTGCGGATCCTCTTCCTCCACCAGTATCTGTCTCAGAGTATCGGAAAGTGTCAGGGAAATCCGTGGCCATTCCGGAGAAATCTCACGAATCCCGGCAGCCTTATACATTTTTATAAATGTTCTCTTTTCCGGATCTTCGGCAAATTGTTGTTCCATAATATCCTGACGCGGTGCAAGAAAACCAAATGCATCAATATATTCTTTCATTCGGTCTTTATCTGCCAGAAACTTTAAAAAACGGATTGCATACTCTTTCTTTTCATTCTCCGCTACTGCCAGAATTTCTCCTCCGGCTACCGAAACCGATGTCTCTCCTCCCGGAATCGGTGCAACACCGAATTCCAGATCCGGATTTCCTTCCCTGATACTGTCAATCGCCATAGAGGAATTGAACATGATCCCAATTTTTCCTTTTAGAAACTGATTTGTCAGATCTCCCATGGTAAGAGAAATGCTCTGCAGACTCAGACTTCCTTCTTTTTCCATCTGATCCAGCAGAAGAAATGCTTTTTTACTGTTTTCTTCTGTAATTCTATGCACGTCCCCTCCCATTGACCATAAGATCGGCAGAAATTCATACATACTTTCTTCTGTCTGTAAAGCAGTGATCGCAAACCCTTTTACATCTTCATTGCTGATCTTCGCCGCTGTCTCTTGAAATTCTTCCCAGCTTTCCGGAACTTCGCATCCATTTTCTTCCAGGAGTTTTTTATTATAGAACATCCCTGTACAGTTCACACCAAAAGGCTGCCCATAAATTCTTCCATCTATCGTACATGGTTCCAATGCTTTTTCGTTATATTCCTTTAATTCCGGAATAGCATCTGTAAGATCAGCAAACGCTTTCATATGATGTAGAAATTGAAAGTCCGAGGAATCCACTACGGCAATATCCGGCATCTTTTCTTCCGACATCGCCAGGGCAAGCTGTTTTTTAAAATCTTCATCCGGAATATAAGATACCTCTATCTTAATATCCTCCTGCATCTTATTAAACTGCTCTACCAGCTCTTCCAGATGTCTCTGATTATCCGGTATATCCCAGTAATGCCATAATTCAATGGTTTCTTTCTCTTTCGCTTTTGTTTCTTCCTTTTTCCGGCATCCTGCACAGCTGCATAAACTAACTGTCATGACAACACATAAAGCGCATGCAAAAATCTTTTTCACTCTATTCCAACTCCCCTTCACGGTATGCACGGAGCAGCATTTTAAGTGCCTCAATATCCTCCTTGATCTTCTTTCCGCTATCTGTATCCCGCACCATCAAACGTTCTTTTTCGGTCTCGACCAGTTTTGATTTTGACTCGATATCCTTATTTTCCGTAAGTGCCGCATACACACTCAGGAAAGGCTGGTGGGATTTGATCCGGATACCATGGGAATTGAAGATCAGTGTATACCCGGCAATTCCGGTAGTCTTATGGTAGCTCTTGCAGAAACCTCCATCAATGACCATTAATTTTCCATTCGCACGGACCGGATGCTCTCCTTTTGAAGTTCTGACCGGTGTATGCCCATTAATGATATGAGCGCGCTCGGAATAAAGGCCAAACTCATGCAGGATCATATTGCAGACCTTTTCTTCTTCGTAAAATTTATAATATGGATTTGATTCTTCATACCATGTCGACTCATCCAGCACATAAGTACGCTCAAAGGTTTTCGTATTTCTTCCGGAAAGTGGAGACTTTCTTCCGCACCACAGATACCACATAAAGTCTCTGTCTTTTTCTTTCGCCTCCTTCGACCAGGCTCTTCTGGCAACATGCTCTGCATAGTCCAGATATTCTCTTCCTCGATAGCATCTCTTCCCAAATACAACGCCGTCAAAGTTTCCGCTCTCATCCAGTGGCACACAGCCGTGATACAGAAGATTATCGTTGAAGATCCGGTACATACTTCCTTTTTTATACAGGAAATCTATATGCTGTCGCAGACGGATACTGTTCACAAAAGCCATCTGAAGACCTTCCATTACATTTTCTTCCTCTTCGGTCAGCTGATAGACTTCTTCCACACTTTCAGCGGCAAAACTTACAGTTGGAAATTCTTCCTTCTTGATCTTATATTCTTTTCCGCCAATTTCAACAACCTGACGTTTCACATCCACTTTATGAAGCAGCAATTTATCTTCCATCTTGTAATCCGGATTACGCAGGATCACCTGGCCTTCCAGCTTAAAAAGAAGTACAGAAATTGCTTTCAGTGCCGCTTCCATCGGATCGATCTGCGGGTATATCTTTTCTGCAAATAAGGTCAGATTTCGCAGACTGATTCCATAGCTATTCTCCATGATCTTCATATTATCATATTTCAGATTGTTACGGATAACTGTTGCGATGCAGGCTCTGCTTCCTGCCGCTGCCCCCATCCACAGGATATCATGATTTCCCCATTCAATATCAATGGAGTGATAAGTCGTAAGCAAATCCATGATCCGGTCTGCACAAGGACCTCTGTCAAAAATATCTCCGACAATATGTAAGTGATCCACCGCAAGACGTTTGATCAGACCTGCCAGTACTTCGATAAACTCGTCTGCATTCTGAAGCTCAAGAAGTGTATCCAAAATATTGCGGTGATAGATAAGCTGATTGTCATCCTCATCCTTCTGCACATGGATCAGTTCGTCCAGGATATATGCATATTCCTTCGGCATCGCTTTCCTTACTTTCGAGCGGGTGTATTTGGATGAAAATAATCTTGCGATATCGATTAGTTCTCCTAAGATCACACGATACCACTCTTCATTATTTTTTCCTTCCTTTTTTATCATTGCAAGCTTTTCAACTGGATAATAGATCAGCGTACAGATTTCTTCCCGGTCCAGATCTGATAAAGTATCTTCAAACAACAGATCTACTTTTTCCCGGATCACACCGGAGCAGTTATTTAATATATGGCAAAATGCCTCATATTCTCCATGCAGATCACTCATAAAGTGCTCTGTCCCTTTTGGCAGGCTGAGGATTGCTTTAAGGTTAATAATCTCTCGGCAGACCGCCTGCTCAGTTGGGTATTTTTCTGCCAGAAGTTCTAAATATTTCTCGTCTCTCATTTGCGTCCTCCAAATTTATTTTACATAACCCAAAAATACATTTCCGCTGCCGCTTACCATTTGTGCCATCTCTTCGGGCGTAGCCGAATGACGTTCTCCGTCAGCCGGATCAATATAAGCATATTTTTCACTGGTATAGCCGATTACCAGTACTGCATGATCTGCACTTAACATGGCAACGACCGGTGTCTCGTGACTGATGGTATATTGAATTTCTTCCGGTGTACATCCTGTCAGATCAAAACCTTCTCCACCGGTTGCTTCTGTCAGGATTTCTGCCGGCGACTTTCCGTTTTCCAGCTCTGTTGATGCATTTATATCTTCTGCGCCTTCCAGCTTCAGGATCCGGTTCAGGCACGCTGCAAGTGTACTCTCACCTTCTCCTGTCCGGAACTCATCCATATTATTTACTTCATAAATATCCGGCGTATTTCCGGACTCCCATACATATTCCTGTGATGAAGAAATGACCACACCTTTTATCTTCTCCGCTTCCTGGATCGCATAAGATGCTTTTTCATACACCCCCTGCAGACTGCCAAGTGCATATACATAATACTGATTCTTTACCTTCGGTTTGTCAAAGCTGACAACCATCGGTTTATCAAACAGTACTTGCTTTGGTTTTAAAATTTTTGCTTTGCTGTCTTTGATCCCATTTTCATAAGTAAGACGAACCAGAGTTCCCCGCAGATCATCATTGTAGGTCTCAACTGTGATATTGCTCTCTTCCTTCTCCTGATTGTTGGTAATATAATCTGCCGTTGTTGAAATATAGGTATTCTCATTTCTGTTCACCCGATTAAGTGTCATCATATTGTCTGCCACATAGCCATCCAGAATGTAAAAATCCTGTACCTCATAGGTCTTGGCTATCTCCTGTTTCTGCGTGATGATATCCACTTTATACATCGGGTACACACTCTGTCCGGATATATTGGTTCCTGCATCGCTTCCACGCAGCGTGCCATAGGCAAAATCATTCCGGATAAATCCGATCGGTTTGACATATTCGTCTCCTTCGGATGTAATATCAAAGGATTTGCCCGTCTTCAGATTCAGCACGATAATTTTCTGCGACTCATTGATCTTTCCGCCCTCACTCTGGTAAGCAAGCAGATGTCCGTCTGGTGAAACCTGATACTGCCCTTCCTCCAGATCTTTCACCAGCACCTCTCTGGTGTTGTCCTTCAGATTCACAAGATACAATGTACCATCTATCATTACATAAAGATTTTCATCAGAATTGCTGTAATATACAAATTTACCCAGATCCTCTTTCATCAGATAATATCCGTCTTCGCCAGGGACAAATGCTTTTTCCGTAACGGAATTTTTTTCTGCGTCAAAATAATAGACTGCTACACCTACCTGCCCTTCATGTACACCGCGATTCATATAACCCACTACAGTAAATGTGGTATTGCCTTTTTCATCTACTGAAATCAGGCGGATATCATGCAGGTCGCATAATGTACGCACATCCATGTTTTCCGCATCTGCGAAGCCGAATACCAGTGACATTTCATCCTCTTTTTTATCATAATGCCAGAGTTGGTTATCCTCTATAAATGCTACAATGGTTCCATCTGTATTAGTCTCATACTCCAGGTCCGTCGGCGCAATCCCAACAAGAACACCTTTCTGGTTCAGCGCAGTTGTCTTACCATCAAATCTCTGATTCATCGTGCGATCATAATCAAGCAGATACTGTTGTGCATCTTCCCCGGTGCGGATCCGGAAGAATTCCTTTACACTGTAAAGCCGATCAGCATAATCAGTATCCCCAGTGCACTTTACTTGGTATTTGAGGACAAGTGATGTGTAATTCTCATTGCATTCCTTAATTTCCCAGTATACATTTCCCGATACCTGCGGTGCAAGCGAACCCCATGTCACCTGTGACTGTGTCGATGCAAGTGTGACCTCCTGATAGGTGGAGCTGTCCTCACTGGAATCTGTTTCCAAATAGCTTTCGACCTTATCACCCTGATTTTCGAGTGCCGCATTGTGGAAATCATTTGCGAAATCCAGGCTTTTCTTATAGTTGCAATCTGACGAATTCTTGATCCTGGTATAAAAATAAATATTCTGATTATCCAGGTACAAGGTTACTTTCAAAATCCTCTCTTCTTTCAGGATCTTCGTATTCTTGAAATTTAAAGTTACTGTATCCTGAACATCTTTAATGGTTCCCTCCTGAATACATTTTTTTCCATTCAGTGTATATACCTGCCAGTAAACCTTCTGGATCTGGTTATCATATTTTGCAATGTTCATATCCAGCTGGTTATTTGTGACGGGTGTCAGTGTATCACGCATTGAAGTAAGCGTCATATCGCTTTTATATCCCGGCAGTGAGTTCACTTCATATCCTTCTGTCATAAAGGATATTCTTGGCAGTGTCGCACCTCCCATATCTGCACTCATATCAGTGTTGCCTCTGTTCGTCACATAACTGGATACGATAACTGCAAGAATAAATACAGTAGTCAGTACCCCTGTCTTTATTGCTATCTTTTTAAACATTGTAATTATAGTCCCCTTTATCTTAATCTGCTAAATTTATACTCCTTTTTCTCCCTCTTCATTCTGCTGATCCAATAATCTCCCCAGCATTGGATCGATGTGAAGCATTTCTTCACATGTGCGGATTGCCTCTGCATTTTTCCCTTTATTTCCCGTGTAAATGGCCCGTATCAAAATATTCTTCGGTGTATGCTCCATATCGATAAACTCCAGGATCTGTGTGTCATATCCCTCCCTCTTGAGATATTCTGCACGCATAGCATCCGTGACAAGAGCTGCCATTCGCTCTTTGATCAGTCCGTAAGAAAACAGCGGTGCAAGTGTTTCATTTGCAATCTGACGGTTCACTTCATGCTGACAGCACGGAACCGAAAGAATGACCTTCGCTTTCCAGCCAACTGCTTTTGCAAGTGCAAAATCGGTAGCGGTATCACAGGCATGCAGCGTCACGACCATATCCACTTCATCAGAGCCGGTATAATCTGCAATATTTCCTTCCATAAACTTCAATTTTCTATAGCCATATTTTTTTGCAAGCTGGTTGCATGCATAAATGACATCCGTCTTCAGATCCAGTCCGATGATCCGGATATCATAACCTTTTAACTCATGCAAATAATAATAAATTGCAAATGTCAGATAGGATTTACCGCATCCAAAATCCAGAATCGTTACTTCCCTGTCCTTCGGGAGCTCCGGAAGAACATCCTCGATAAACTCCAGGAAACGGTTGATCTGGCGGAACTTATCAAACTTTGTCCGCACGATTTCCCCTTCTTTTGTCATAACTCCCAGATCCTGTAAAAATGGAACTGCTTTTCCTTCCTCCAGGATATAATGCTTCTTCCGGTTGTGTGACAGATCAATCTCTTTGAACTTCCCGGTCTGAAGCCGTCTCTGAATCGTCATTTTTCCTTTTTTGCTGACCAGAACCTGATAGCGGAATTTTCTCGTCTCCATCTGCATCTGTTTGAATTCCTGCATGGCATTTTCAATATATCCTGTTGCTTCTTCTTCATTCAGATTGTGGTGAAATACCTGGTTGTTCCGGTGTTCTTCGCACTGGTACAAAATATTGTCTTTATGCTCCACAGGGCGGATCTTAATCTTTACAATTCCGCCTTTTTCACGTGGATTGCTGATTATTGCTGATAAAAATTCTTTATTTAAACTCTTTTTTAAGATATTATTCAATGATTCCATTTTAATTTCCCCTTACATTTTAGGTTATATGTACGAATCCAGTTTTTATTGTAAAGCGAAATAAAATAGAGCGCAAGGGAAATTTCCCTTACGCCCCATATTTACCTGTTACTGTTCGACTTCCTGATAAACATCTTCCGTTTCTTTTGGAACCGGGAAACGGATCAGTACCTTGAACAGATCTCCGTCGAGATATAACTCGAATTTTCCCCCTTGAAGCTTTGTCAGATTCTGTGCAATCGAAAGACCAAGCCCGCTTCCTTCCGTGCTTCTGGATACATCTCCACGGATAAATCTTTCTGTCAGTTCATCTGCCGAAATATTCAGCGGCTGCTCTGATACATTCTTGATCGTAAGCTGTACTTCCTCACCTGTCTGAACCAGATCCACGTATACACGGCTTCCCTCCATTGCATATTTTGCCGCATTGTTAAATACATTTGCAAGAACTCTCCACATTCGTCTGCCGTCTGCGTAGATTGTTGCCGGTTCGGTCGGAAGATTCATGATCATTTTCAGATTCCTTGCCTCAAATTTTTCTTCAAACTCTGCACTGGTCTGGTTAACCAGCTCAACCAGATTAAGATTCATCATTTCCAGGCTGATATTGCCACTGCTTACCTTGGAAGCTTCTACCACATCCTCGGTAAGTGTCTTCAGACGATATGCTTTTTCTTCCAGAACCTGAAGATAATTCCGGATCTTCGGATCCTCAAAATCCTCTCTCTTTAAAAGGTCCACATAATTAATGATTGATGTAAGCGGCGTTTTGATATCATGGGATACATTTGTGATCAGATCCGTTTTGAGGCGTTCATTTTTTACGCTCTCTTCTACCGCCCGGTCCAGTCCATCTCCGATCTTATTGATGCTGACTGCTGCTTCAAGCTGTCCGCCTTTGAGTCCATTTAACGGAATCTGATAATCAACCTGACCGTCTGCGATTGCTTTTACCCCTTTGATGATCCGCGCTCTTCCGATGGCTCTGCGCATCAGGCAGAAAAATGCCCCCGCCTCTGCCGCAAGCATTACGAACAGCCAGATTCCCGGCTCCCACATGGCGATCGCGATCCAGTGAACTACAACCAGTACTCCAAACAAAATCGCAGCTTTCCAGACCTCCCCCAGATGCCGGATCCCAATCCGGACGTATTTGATGATCAGACATAAAATACTGTTCTTCCACAAGGTCTTTGCCTTGATCCTTCTTACCATTCCAAGCCAGAAAGTAAGTCCTGTCATGCAAACGCTTACCGCAACAATCCCTGCAAAAATCAGTACCGATGTGCCATTGAAACCATCTCCGCTAAACCAGACTCCGTTCAGCAGACTGTAACTTAAACTGATTTCCCCGTAAATACATATCACCATAACTGCAACCGACAAAAGAATAAAGATTTCTGTCTTCATTTTATCGACCCGATTTAACACAATGCCTTCTTCCCGGTTTGATCTGCCTGCAACAATTGTCAGCCATGCCAGAATTACAAGCATTGCAAATCCGGTTGCAATCGCAATCCAGAAAGTAAATCTTACCTGCGGTGCATACTCCTGATAAATCTTGCTCTCCTGATAAAAGTCATCCTGGATTGGATAGGAAGTATCTACCGCGAACACGCATTCGTAATTATCCATCCACATATTGCCACCGATCAGTGATTTCCACTGTGATCCGTCCATACCAATATCACTCTGGTACTCAGTAAGCTTTGGTGTGGCAACCGCATATACTCCCAGCTTTTTCATACTTTCCAGATTCTTTTCCCATTCATCAAATCTCTGATATGCAAGACGGTTGGTATAAACTTTTTTATTGTCCAGATCTACAATCATATATGCAAGATTGGTATTATCTTCTTTATATTCTTCCGTTACATACTGCCACGTCAAAAATTCATCCCGTACACTGTCCACAGTATTTCCAAGCATGGACATCGCATCACTTAACTTGCCGTTCCATCTGGAATCCTTGTTCACAACTTCCAGAAGATTCTTCGCGCCCACCGGTGCACAGTTTTCGGAAACTTTTTCTCCGTCATACCGCCAGCACTTTGTGTAGACCTGGCGATTTTCACTGTCCAGAATATTGCGGTAAATACTTGCGGAGCTCTCAATCCAGTCATTGATCAGAGAATCGATCACTTCTCCGGTGCTTTCCAGTGAATATTCATCTTTTGCCTCATCCATATTACCAAACTGAAGGTTCCCGTTTTTAAATTCTCGACGAAATTCTTTTTCATAGTAATAATGGTAGGTTCCGTCATCCTTCTGGCAGACGATGATCTCATCATCATTGTCTCCATCTGCCATCTTGGTCCCGTCTGCGTAGTACATCTCCTGATCGTTTTCCCAGTAATTCACAAGATCACCAAGACGGTATGCAAGCCCATTTACATTTTCATTTGAAATCTTACGATCTGAATCATATTCTTTCAGATCTACAATTCTGTTTTCATCATATTTTCCTTCTGTTTCAAAATTGCTGTCGTATCCTTCCGCAGCCGTAATATCATTTGCAGCACTCATCAGCTTGTCGGTAAACCCTTTTGACTGTTCATACTTCTTATGTGGCTTTTCAAACAGGATTCCTGCCAGATTATCGCCCGGATAACTGAATGTAAAAACCAGACATGTGATCATCACCACCGCTAAAATATGCTCCAGTACGATCAGGATTCCTTTACATGGTGCGCTTTGATACCATTTGTTATTCATAAGACCTCCTAACCGATCTTCTCTACCTTATATCCGACACCCCATACTACCTTCAGGTAACGTGGCTCTTTCGGATTGATTTCGATTTTCTCCCGGATATGGCGGATATGTACGGCAACGGTATTGTCCGCTCCGATTGCGTCTTCATTCCAGATATTTTCGTAAATCTGATTGATAGAGAACACCTTTCCCTGATTTTTAACGAGTAACAGTAATATATTGTATTCAATCGGTGTCAGCTTCACTTTTTCGCCGTCCACAGTCACTTCTTTCAGATCATCCCTGATCACAAGTCCCCCGGTCCGGAACTCACTCTGGTTGTCAGATCTCGCCGTACTTCCAAGCTGGGTGTAACGTCTGAGCTGGGATTTTACCCTTGCTACCAGCTCCAACGGATTGAACGGTTTGGTCATGTAATCATCTGCACCGATATTCAGTCCTAAAATCTTGTCCGCATCCTCTGATTTGGCGGATAAAATAATAATCGGGAGGCTCATGTTTTCCCGGATCTTGAGTGTCGCCCGGATTCCGTCCAGCCGCGGCATCATCACATCCATAATCAGAAGATCAACTTCATTTCTTTTCAATACCTTGATCGCTTCGTCGCCATCATACGCCTTCAGGACTTCGTATCCTTCCTGCGTCAGGTAAATATCTATTGCTTCTACAATGTCTTTATCATCATCACATACTAATATTTTCGCCATCTTTTTCACCTCCTCTATACTATACAAGATTAGCAGAGATTTTTTAAGAGATAGGGCGGGATTTTCTTAAGAATTTTTTGAGATTTGAAAATGTGGTGCAAGATTATCTATATTTGTCAGATACAGATTCTTGTGCAAGCACCAATCTGCACCTGACTCATCATATACGCAAAAAAACTCCCGGCAAGTTTTACTTTACCGGAAGTTTTCTCTTGTGAGGTAATATTTATGATTTCTACTTTTCGTCTTCTCTGTGATCTGCTTTTATATTGCGGTATCCTGCGATCAGTCCAAATCCGATCAGTCCAACACCAACTATCAGAAACAGAATCGTCGCCACGATCATAACAAGCTGTTCATTACCATGACTTGTGGAAATCGCCCTGAACATCTGGTATGCCAGTGTCAGCAGATAAAACCCGGCCATTGCATAAATCGCCAGTCTTGCATTTTTCTTCCATCCGTCATTCTCCGGCATCTTATTCTCGTCCATAACATTTCCCAGCCTTTTCTTTTTATTTTCTTACCAGATATTTTCTCATATCAATTGCACATGCGATCAGAATAATCAGACCTTTGATCACATACTGCATATTCTGACTTACTGCCAGGAACTGCAGTGCAACGAAGATGATTCTCAGAATGAACACCCCTAAAACAACGCCGCTGATCTTACCGGTACCACCTACAAAAGATACACCACCGATTACACAGGCAGCAATCGCATCACACTCGTAGTTCAGACCTGTATTTGCCTGGTTGGAACCGATACGTGCAGATTCAATGAATCCAGTGATACCATACATGCATCCTGCAAGTGTATGTACCAGAATGGTTGTTCTCATAACATTTACACCAGATACATTGGCAGCTTCCGGGTTGGAACCAACTGCGAACATATTCTTTCCAAATGTTGTCTTATTCCACATGAACCACATGAATACAACTACGACACAAGCGTACCATACATAGTTCGGTATCGGAACGCCACGGATCTTTAAGAAACTTCCTGTTACAAAATTCTTAAAGGATTTGTCCAGTCCGGAAAGTGGCTGTCCGTTGTTACCGTTCAGCATAATGTACATCAGAAGAATTCCGTATACAATCAGCTGTGTTGCCAGTGTTACAATGAATGGATGTAAGTGGAATTTCGCTACGAAGAATCCATTTACCCATCCAACAATACCTCCGACTACGATTACGATCAGAATAACCAGTGGTATCGGAAGAACCGGAAGATCCGGGAAAATTTTGGTTGCATAAGTTACTGACTGCAAAAGTGATGCAGAAATACATGCTGTAAGACCTACAACACGTCCGGCTGAAAGGTCTGTACCGGTAAGTACGATCGTTCCTGCAATACCACACGCGATCGGAATGTTCGCTGCAGACAGCGAGATAATGTTAACAATAGATGCCACGCTCAGGAATCTGCTGTTCTGTGTATAAGTGTAAATAACTGCGATAATGATCAGAAGATAAATCGCATTATTGATAAGTCCTTCTTTCCACGCTTTTACCTTGTCTGCGGAATCCAGTGCTTTGTATTCTGCATAGCGTGATTTTATATTTGCAAATGCTTTCATCTGGGAAGCCTCCTTCTTTTTGTTTGAAAATTACACATACTTTGCTGCGTAAGTCATGATCAGTTCCTGTGTCGCCTCTTCTGCGTCAATCTCTCCGGCAAGTCTTCCACCGGACATAACCATGATACGGTCACAGATTCCGAGAAGCTCCGGCATTTCTGAAGAAACTACGATAACTACTTTGCCGCGGTTCGCAAGATCGATGATGAGCTGATAGATCTCATACTTTGCACCGACATCGATTCCTCTTGTCGGCTCATCCAGAAGCAGTACTTCCGGATCGGTAAGAAGCCATCTTCCAAGGATAACCTTCTGCTGGTTTCCACCGGAAAGTGCACGGATCTTTGTCTCCTGCGACGGTGTCTTTGTCCGCAGCGCATCAATATATTTCTGCGTATCTTCTTTCATGGATTTTTCACTCAGATAAAATCCTTTTTTGTGTCTCTTTAAGCTGGAGATAACGGTATTTTCACGAATGTTCAGGATGCCGAAGATACCGGTTGCTCTTCTCTCTTCTGTCAGAAGTGCAAATCCGTTCTTGATCGAATCCTGTGCATTCTTATTGCTGACTTGTTTTCCGTCAAGTTTTATCGTTCCTGATTTCCTGGTTGCAATTCCAAAAATTGTCTCCAGAGTTTCTGTACGCCCACTTCCGTCAAGTCCGGCAATTCCAAGAATTTCTCCTTTTCTTGCTTTGAAGGAAACATCATTCAGGATCGAATACATTCCGGAAAGGTGTTCCACTTCAAGCGCTACATCGCCCGGTTTATTTGTCTTTGGCGGGAACTGATTGGTAAGCTCACGTCCAACCATCAGGCGGATGATATCGTCCATCTCCAGATCATCTGCTTTCTCGGTTGCTACCCAGGTTCCGTCACGCATGATCGTGATTTCGTCTGAAATCCGTTTGATCTCTGCCATTTTATGTGAAATGTAAATGATTCCGCATCCTCTCTTTTTCAGCATCTCAATGATATCAAACAGATGCTCTACTTCCTGCTCTGTAAGGGAAGAAGTCGGCTCATCAAATACGATGACTTTTGCATTCACAGATACTGCTTTTGCAATCTCTACCATCTGTCTCTGTGATACCGGCATCGTACTCATGATCCTTTTCGGATCTACATCAATTTTCAATTCTTCAAATACTTTTTTTGTGTCGTCATAGATTTTTTTCTCATTTACCATGACGCCGCCCACTTTCGGGTAACGTCCGAGCCAGAGATTATCCATGACGTTTCTTTTGAGCGCCTGGTTCAGTTCCTGGTGAACCATTGCAACTCCATTTTCAAGAGCTTCTTTCGAATTCTTGAAATTAATCTCTTTTCCCTCCAGCTCAATCTTGCCACTGTCTTTGTCATAAATTCCGAAAAGGCATTTCATCAGTGTTGACTTTCCGGCTCCATTTTCACCCATCAGTGCATGGACAGTGCCTGCTTTAACTGTCAGGGACACATGATCTAATGCTTTTACGCCCGGAAATTCTTTACAGATATCCGTCATCTGCAGTAAAACATCCTGTTTCATAGCTGTCCTCCTGTCTCTCATCTTCTAATCTCGCATACCTTTCGAACCTGCCACTATGCAGTTCCATCTGGCTGCGTCACAACTTTAGAAAAGGTGGCTGGCCAACCACCTGGCCGCCACCTTTATTTTTTACATTTTTATTTTCCTGAGTATTCCTGGTATGGAATGAAGATCTTGTTGCTTACTTTTTCGGAAATATTGTAAGAATCTGTTCCATCCATCAGATCTTTTCCACCTGCTACATTCTTAGCAAGGTCTGCGATACAAGCTGCCATACCATCTGCATCCTGTTTAACAGTTGCTGTCATCTTGCCATCAGCGATCAGCTGTTTTGCTGCGTCTGTAGCATCAACACCAAATACCGGAATCATCTTGCAGTCTTTGCCTGTTCCAAGGTTGTATCCCTTATCATTCAGAGCTGAGACTGCACCCTCTGCCATACCGTCATTGTTGCAGATAACAAGTTCGATCATGTTATTGCTTCCTTCGTTGTACTGGGAAAGGTTGGTTGTCATATAGTTGTTAGCTGCTGTTGCACTCCAGTTACCATCCTGGTCAACCTGATATTTGTCACTGTTAGAAGCGTCAAAGTATTCCAGTGCCGGTTTGCCGGCGTCTGTGATGATCTTATCTGCATCTTCTACAGCAAACTGTGTACGGTAAATAGCTTCTGCATTTCCGAGCTGTCCCATGAACATTGCGTAAGAGATCTTTCCATCTCCGTTGATATCCATTTCATCAAAATGTTCTACTACATAGTTACCGATCATTTCGCCCTGCATATGTCCTGCTTCCGGAGCGTCTGTTCCTACGAATGCGCACTTTTCATAGCTTCCAAGTACATCGCCTTCTGTCTTGTCATCTTCGATCGCACGGTTAAAGAAAATAACCGGGATTCCTGCTGCTTCTGCTTTTTCAACGATCTGAGAAGAAGCATCTACAGAACCAGATGTAACGATGTTGACGATCAGTGCTGTAGCACCTGTCTGGATCGCTGTATCAATCTGTTCGTTCTGTGTTGTCTGGTTGCTGTTTCCATCATAGTCCTGATATTCAACACCCATCTCGTCAAGTTTTGCATCGAGTGCTGTACGGACAGATGCGATATAAGTATCAGAATAGGTATAGTAGAATACTGCGATATTAGCGTCTGATGATTTCTTATCACTGCTTCCACCATCACTGTCACTCTTACCGGAGCCCCCGCATCCTGCAAGCATTCCAAGTGCCATCACACCTGCGAGCATCGCTGCTACAATTCTTCTTTTCATAATTTCGTTCCTCCTTGTATAACGTTTACTTGATGATACGAGTATAACAAGAAGGGAATAAAATACCCATGTGAAAAACTACGAGGGATTTGTGAATTTCAACGTTTATATAAATTTTTACTTAATTTCGTCCATAAATGTTTCAAATGCCCAATTCTTTAAAAAGCTGTAGTCCAAATATTTTTCAGACTACAGCTTCTATACTCCCGAGCAGCTACAAACATTCCATCCGTTACTTTTCTTCAAATGAAAACAGCGCCTTCTGGCTCTTATCATCATACATATTTTCTCTTGTCACCAGAATACTGCTGGTTGCCGTCTCTTTCTTTTCCGGCTTCTGACTATTCAGTAGTGTATTGATCTGCTCAATCCCCAGGTATCCCATCGCATATGGGTTCTGGACGATCAGCGCATCTACATTTCCTTTTTCCAGCATTCCAATGGATTTTACGTTACTGTCAAACGCAACAACCTGCGTCCGCTCTCCGGCGCCAAGTGCTTCTACCGCATCCCCGACTCCAAGTGTTGTCCATTCATTAAATGTCACGATCACATTGATCTGCGGATTGTCAAGCAACATCCTCTCGGTGCCCTCTCTTGCGTCGGTGATCGTAGACTTCACATTGATGGACGCCGTAATATTTGCCCGGTCATCATTAAGAACCGTATCCCGGAATCCCTTTTCACGAAGCTGCCCGTTCTCCGTACTCTTATCAAAATTTACGATTCCGATATTTAGATTTTCCGCCGGATTACCAAGCACTTCTTCTCCTGCCATACATCCGGCTTCATAATTGTCTGTACCAATATAGCATTCCACAGCCTCACTGTTTACCGGACTGTCCACAACCACAATTCTGATTCCTGCCTTTGCCGCGCGGTCGATTGCTTCCGCATTCTTTTCAAAATCAATGGCAGAGAACAGAAGTGCATCTACCTGTTCCCGGATTGCCCGGTCTATCATTTCATTCTGCGCCTCATAATCTTCCTCACCGTCTCCATCCGGTCCTTCGCACACCAGATCCAGATTATATTCCGCACTTGCCGCACCTGCTCCCGCATATGCGGACTGCCAGAAAGAAGAATCCATGGATTTTGTCAGAAACACTACTTTTTTCTTCTCGATGACGCTATTTGTACTGCCTTCTTTTCCTTCCCAAAGTCCGTTACCCGTCAGGACAAAAAACAGAATTGCAAGTAGGATCACACCTGCACCAATTGCAATAAATGGTTTTCTTCTACTTTTTCTCATATTCTTCCTCCCTGACCTTCGGCATACGGATCGTCACACAGGTTCCTTCATCCAGCTCACTTGTGATATTCAGTCCATAATTGCTTCCAAAATAAATCTTGATCCGGTCATTTACATTCTTGATTCCGATTCCGGTACGGTCTCCCGGCTCTTTGCGCAAAATCTCCCGGCACTGTTCTTCCGTCATACCGATTCCGTTATCCTCCACCTGGAAAATAATATCTTCTCCGTCCTCAAAAATACGAATCCAGATCTCACCCTCATCGATCATCTGCTTTACACCATGATAAATTGCATTCTCGATAATTGGCTGCAAAGTAATTTTGTTACAAAGATACGAAAGACACGACTCTTCCACCTCAAATGAATAGGTAAATTTGTTCTTATACCGATAATTTTCAATCTTCAGATAACTCTTTGCATGTTCCACTTCTTTTTCGATTGGAATCAGCTCATGCCCTTTACTGATACTGATACGGAACAGCCTTGCAAGTGCCGTAACCATCTCTTCTGCATCTTCATTTTTCCCGTCTTCACACATCCATGCAATCGTATCCAGTGTATTATACAGGAAATGTGGATTGATCTGCGCCTGAAGCGCTTTCAGCTCTGTTTTCCGCAGTGTGATTTCTTCCTGTCTGACCTGCTCCATCAGCTTCTGGATCTTCACAACCATGTGTTCAAACGAGTTGGATAAAGTCGTGATCTCTGTAGTTCCCGCCATCGGCTCAAATACAAAATTTTCAGCATTTTTTTCAAACCGGTGCATGTCATCGGCAAGCTGCCTTACCGGTGCTGAGAACAGTTCTGAAAATGCCCATCCGAGAAGAAAAACTGCTCCCATAACCAGACACAGGACGATCAGAAGTCTGGATACCGCACTGCTTACCTTCTCCGTAATCATTTCATCTACATAGCAGACACCTACAATTTTCCAGTCACAGTTCTCCAGATTTTTCACAGTATAGATCGCCTGTTCCTGAATATGTGTCCCTTCTTTTAAATCCATTCCCTTCTCTTCTTTTAACCCGGAATAAATGAGCTGCTGCTGTGGATGATAGATCAGATTGCCTTTTTTGTCCGCAATATAGGCATAGCCGTGCTGCCCGATCCCTACATCATCAACATAATTGGCAATGTCAGAAAAACGGATGTCAATATTTACCTGTATACTGGTTCCGTCTTCTTTCTGAATCTTCTGGTAAACGGTTACAACCCATGGATAATATCCCTCAAACAAAGATTCCACATATGGTTTGGTTATACGCAGCCTGCCATCTTCATCTTCCATTTCGGTACTCTGAACAATGCGATAATTCTCTTTCAGCTTCTGCCCTCTGTTCCAGTAACGCAGAAGCTCCCCATCTTCACCACAGATTGTTACCGCTACTACATCGGAACGGATATTTACCAGATTCTGGATATATTCCTCAGAATGATTATTCTCATGACGCATTCTCGCCACGATCCCTTCCAGTATGATCCGCATATCCTGTGTATAATTCTCAACCGTATTCTGTACCTGTTCACAGCTCTGGGAACTGCTTGTCACTGCACTTTGCTCCATTGCATTCCGGTAAATCTGAACAAAAATAAGCGTTGCAGCCACTACCGAAATCAGGACGATTCCCATTACCATTGCAATAAACACACCGGAAATAGATATATTCCATCCCTTGTGCTGATCTGCTTCTTTTTTACGCCTGTTCATGTTCCCTCCTGTATTTGTTCGGTGATACTCCAGTCAGCTTTTTGAAGCAGTGGCTGAAATAATACTGATCCTTATAACCACACAGCTCTGTAATCTCACCGATCTTCATACCGGTACACTGCAGAAGCTCCATTGCCTTTTCAATTCGTTTTTTCGTCAGGATCTCAACCAGTGAACTGCCTGTCGTCTTTTTTATCAGACTGCTGAGATAATTCGGCGACACCCCGATCTCTTCACTGATGATCATAACAGACAGATCCTGTTGGGCATAGCGGTCCTGTATGATCTGCACTGCCTGCTCGCAGATCACCTCGCTGCTCTTCTTTCTCTGATCCATAAGCATTTTTTTAGCCTCCATACACAGCATTTTTATGATCTGAAAATTCTCTGCCATACGTTCCATTTCACGCATCTGCTGCATGGAATATTTTTTCTGAAGAACTTCTACACCACATTCCCCGATTGCCATATAAATAACCTTATATACTGCCGCCCCAATCTCGGTCAAAAGTATCGTACTAAGTACCAGTGTATTCTTGCCTCCATTTCGCAGCTTCTTTTCCAGATCATCCAGATAAATCTCCAGATCCTCTGCCATTCCACCACGTAAAAAATTCTCCATCGTTGCTGTAATTTCCTGTATTTCTCCCTGTTCCAATCCCGATCCGTGCTCTGCATCGGAAATGAAATAGACACTGCTTTTATCCTTTCTGGAATAACTGAGCGCATTCATTGCCTCCAGATAGCTCTCTCTGCATTTTCCAAGAGTATTCACACTCCTGCTTACCCCGACCTGACAGCAATATCCCATAATACGCTCCACACTCTGAACAATTTCTTCTACAATAATATGTAAATACTTACCCATACCTCCCGGAGTCGTCGCGATCAGCGATACCACTCTTCCTTCCAGATGGCAGCTTACATAATGAACATATTTTTTCAGGATCATATCAACTGCATTTACACTGCTATAGCTTGTCTGATCCTTTCCATTTGCATCACGGATTCCGGTTACAAGCACCATGTACTGCATATTATCCGGCTTTGGATTACGGATCAGCTCACATTCCTCTGCCCGCTCAAGAAGTGCCTCTTCGGACACCCGTTCATTCTGAAAGCTGTCGAGCAAAAGCGGAATAAGGAATTGCGTCTTGCGGATGTCCAGCTTCTCTTTTCTTTCTTTTGTAAATTCTTCCACTCGCTGATCCATGGCTTTTTTAATCTTTATCAATTCCGCCTCGATCTCTTTTGCTGAAATCGGCTTCAGCATATAGCTTACAATATTATATTGAATTGCCTGCTGCGCATAGGTAAAATCATCAAATCCACTTAAAAATGCGATCTGTACCATCGGGCGAACTTCCCTGACCGCCCGTGCCAGCTCAATCCCCGATAAAAATGGCATCTTGATATCGGTAAGGAGCAGATCTGGTTCCAGCTTTTCAACCAGTTCCAGCGCGTCTGCACCATTTTCAGCTTCCCCGACCACTTCAAAACCAATCTCTTCCCACTTTACCCTGCGAACAAGACTTCTGCGGATTTCCTCCTCATCATCAGCAACAACAACTGTATATTTCATATTTCTCCTTTTTTCACTTACTGTCAAACTTTCATCTGGTTACAGTTTCTCTTTTTATATTATAAAAGATTCATATCCACTTTTCCATAAATATATCTCCACTCGAATTTGTAAAATTCTACGATTGTATACACAACAATAGTATAAAAAGCGGACAGGCTGAATAGCTTTTCAGTCTGTCCGCTTTTTACATCTTCTTATGCTGTTTTAAAAATTACATTTTTATAACGATTCAATGCAGTATAAAGGACTAATCCAAGCACACCACATCCGACAACTTCTCCGACACCAACTGTCAACATCATAAACGGAATCGGAAGTGCTACTCCATATCCGTAACGAAGTACAAACGGAACGATTACTGTGTTAGCAATAATCGGTGGTAACGGTGCAAGGAAACGGTTTTTGTTACGAAGCTGATAAGTAAAAAATGCTCCGATCAAAGTTGCAATGCTTCCGAAAATGATATCCGGCAGGATTGCTCCTCCGAGAATGTTTCCAACAATACATCCAACGAAAAGTCCAGGAATCGCTGCCGGTGTAAATACCGGAAGGATCGTAAGTGCTTCTGCAATACGTATCTGTACTTCTCCGAATGAAAATGGTGCAAATACATAAGTAAGCACCACGTAGATTGCAGCGATCATCGCTGCCTGAGTCATAAATGCTACATTCTTGTTCTTCATATGAAATTCTCTCCTCTAGTTTTGTTTTACGAGTGGAAGGTCACGAACACTCGATTCATTTTCGCGCAGCAATGAGTCTGGCATCCATGCTTGCATGGACATCTGACGAATGCCGCGGAAGGCATATACTGTAAGTATATAACCTTACGCCGGAAATCGGCGGAACCCCTTGTACGACCTTGTTTTTCGGGGTTTTGTAACGGGTGTTAGTATAGCATGGGACGGATGAAAAATCAAGGTAAGTACCAAAAAATTTACGACACTGGTAAACATTTCGTTCACCCCTTGCGTCCTGCTGCCAGATATGCTATATTTAAGACATAAAGAGGGAAACCGCAAGCGGCTACCCGCAAATAGTGTTAACTATTACTAATGTCAGTCGTCAACTATTCCCAGTAGTTGGCGGCTATTTTCTTTTACCCTTGAAAATCTCATAGCAAAGACCTACAAGGGCAACAATGAATATACTAAACTGAATCAGATCAGAATATGTAACCATTGTATCATTATTATTTCTGAAAATCCGTTTCACTATATTTTTCAACCGGGAAATCAGCCGGCATATTCTTTAGCAATAACATATCATCCAGTATTTTCAATGCTTTTCGTAAATATGCTTGATAAGCAGTTTTTATTACAGGAACAAAAGTACAAGCACTTATTAAATCAATTCAAATGGGTTTCTTCCTGTTACTGTCCTTAAACATCTTCCTTCTTCTAAAACCGCTCTTACAATTTTCCAGTATTCTTCCATGATCCTGTCAATATCATCTAAATCAAATACTATCTGCCCATACCGGACATTGATTCTCTTAATTCTGCTCATCAGTACCTCTTTTCTTCTCGCAAATCTGCTGCCAAATCACAGCCAGTAAGCACATAAAAGCAGAAAATTAAAAATAGCAAAGGTACGGACAAAATGGGAAAGTAACATACTGGTAGCAGATCTATTTCTAACGTCTGGATATGTAAGTGCCTGGAAACATGTGGCGGGAATAAAACTATGCGCTCGCACTGCAGAAGCTCTGGAAGATTTACTGATTCAGATTGCACAGGCGTACATCCCCAATGATGATCTGATTGTTAGAATCCCGGAAAATGAAACAGAGGGCGAGCTGTGGTCTTATGAAATATAAAAAATCCGTACAAGCGAAACTATATAGCGAAGGAGTGAAAATGACAGTACGCGAAACATACATGAAAGATTATCTAATTACAGATTGCAGAAAAAAAGAGTTGGTACAGTTTTGCAGAAATGCAGATAATGAAGATCTTATAATGATATTACAGGCTGCAATACAGTCTAATTCGGGCTTGGCAAGTAAATTATTCATAACTCTTACTGAAGGATGTGGATATGATAAAATATGCACTTTTGCTTCTGTTCCGGCTCGAAAAACGGATTATCAAGCATATTTGCGAAAAGCATTGAAAATACTGAATGATATGTTATTGCTAAAGAATATGCCGGCTGATTTCCCGGCTGAAAAAATATAGCGAATGATTTTT
>ERZ779843.1879-NODE-1879-length-22139-cov-6.330330_pt1 | contig 22139 bp, 21 predicted proteins | sample MGYA00511560_ERZ779843 | MGnify/ENA primary metagenome ERZ779843 (study PRJEB29588, sample SAMEA2158062) | human gut metagenome | biome: human gut; feature: human-associated habitat; material: faeces | place: Denmark | collected 2008/2010 ... | reverse complement strand
GAGAAATTCTGGATAGGAACGGACGTGTCCTTGCAGGAAAAGGTACAGCATCTTCGGTTGGAATCGTTCCGGGCAAGTTGGAAAACAGAGAGGAAGCAATCGCACAGATTGCAGAACTAGTAGAAATCACACCGGAAGCGATAGAAAAGAAACTGTCTGCAAAGTGGGTAAAGGATGATTCTTTTGTTCCCATTAAAACAATTCCAAGAGTGGAAGAAATTGAGTTAATGTCTATCAGTCCAGATGAAGAAGTCCTAAAGGAGAAAGAAAGGCATGAAAAGTTGCTGGAGATTCCCGGAGTGATGATATCTGATGTTGAAGTGCGTGAATACCCATTAGGAGAAGCAGCGGCACATTTGGTCGGATATGTTCAAAGTGTTACTGCGGAAGATTTAGAGGAGCATGCAGGAGAAGGCTATACAGCCAATAGTGTAATCGGCAGAAGCGGAATGGAGAGCTTGTTCGAGAGTGAACTGAAAGGCCAGAACGGTTGCAGGATTTACATTGAAAACTCGGAAGGCAAAGAGAAGGAGGAACTTGCTTGTATCCTGGTACAGCATGGGCAGGACATCCAGCTTACGATAGATACTGATTTACAGGTTTCCTTGCATGAGCAGTTTAAGGAAGATAAAAGCTGCTCGGTAGCCATGAATCCTTATATCGGAGAAGTATTGGCTTTGGTCAGCACACCGGCCTATGACAATAACGATTTTATTATGGGATTGTCGAGTGAGCAGTGGACTGTACTTAACGAGGATGAGAATAAGCCAATGTATAATCGCTTCCGGCAAGTGTGGTGTCCGGGGTCTACATTCAAGCCAATTACCGCAGCGGTCGGCTTGGAATCAGGAGCAATCGATCCAATGGAAGATTACGGCAACGTAGGCTTAAGTTGGCAAAAGGATGCATCGTGGGGTTCCTATCATGTAACAACACTCCATGCATATGAACCAGTCATTTTAGAGAATGCCCTAATATATTCCGACAATATTTATTTCGCAAAGGCAGCATTAAAGATTGGCTCAGAAGAGATGGAGAGTTCTTTGACTGGACTTGGTTTTAATGAGGAACTGCCATTTGAGATTAAGATGGCAGAGTCGCAGTATTCTAATTCAGAGGGAATTGAAACAGAAATACAGTTAGCAGACAGCGGTTACGGTCAAGGGCAGGTTTTGGTGAATCCATTACATATGGCATGTATCTATTCTGCTTTCTGTAACGAGGGAAATGTTATAAAGCCGTATTTAGTATATCAGAAAGACGCAGTAGCTGAGTATTGGATTCCGGGAGCCTTTTCTAATGAGACAGCAAGCCGTGTATTGGAAGGAACAAAAAAGGTTGTGAATGATTCTAATGGAACTGGATATGCAGCCCATCGGGATGACATTCTTTTAGCAGGAAAAACAGGTACGGCAGAAATCAAGGCATCGAAGGATGATACTTCGGGTACGGAATTAGGATGGTTTGCAATTTTTACAGCAGAAGATACGGTAGAACGTCCTATATTGATTATTAGCATGGTAGAAGATGTGAAAGGAAGAGGAGGAAGCGGATATGTTGTTAAGAAAGACAACCTGGTTCTGGAAGAGTGGTTTGGCAGCAATTAGCTTTGTATTAATACTTAGTATTTCGGGGTGCAGTGATGCACCCCCGGAAGAAAATACAGTTTCGGAAACGGTAATAGATGTTCAGGCTATTCAGGAAGAATCAGAGGAGGATGCAGATGAAATTATAAGCGTCTGCATTGATCTTTATGAGAAAGCAGAAGAAGAAAATAAATTAGCGGATTTGGAAACAATCCGTAGTATTGTAAATCGTCTTGGAGAAAATGGTTATTCGGCAGTTGACAGCAGAAATCAAATTAACATGACGGAACCAGAGAAGGTAGTGGAATTCTGCGAAAAGGTGGATGCACAGGAGGAAGCAGAAATAACGATTCTTGAAATCAGTTATTTGGGCGGATTTGTAAAATACGATTTGCACACAAAAGGCGGAAATGTGGATGTGGTCAGAAGCTATTACAAGTATGAAAATGGAAATATGAAAAGAGAGGTTATAGGAAACTATCAAGCGGAGTATTGGAATTATACAGAAGAAGGTTACCTGATGTTTTCCGGTGTTTGGTTTTCAGAAGAATTATATGTTCTTACATTGAGTGGAGCAGAGGAACATACCGCATTACGGGTACAGCCATTGGATGAAACATATAGGGAGTTGAGTCGGAAATATCTCAACCCAATCAGCTTTGAACGGAATAATATGTTCATTGTGGATTGGAGTGAGGAGGATTTCGGGGATTTGAATTTCTATGATATGTATGACATTCTTTATCCAAAAGTGAATGGTCAATATGCTCCCTATGTTGCTGATGACAACTTATCAGTCAGTGCAGTTTATCAGATTCCAAAAGAAGAATTTGAAAGTGTTATTATGAAATATTTCAACATTGATAGTGAAACGCTACAATCAAAAACCATCTATGATTCGGAGAATTTGACTTATGAATATAAGCCGAGAGGCTTTGAAGAAGTAGAGTACCCCGAATATCCATATTCAGAGGTAGTAGGTTTTACAGAAAACAATGATGGGACAATTACACTTACAGCCAATGTAGTATTCCCTTATGCGGGTGATTCCAAGGTATATGCTCACGAGGTTGTGGTTCGCCCTTTAGAGAATGGACGGGTACAATATGTATCTAATCGAATTATACCATCCGAAGACAACTACAGAGAAACTTGGCATACGCCACGGTTGACGTTAGAAGAATGGGAAGAATTGTACGGAGGAGAATAATGGAGGATGTGAAATGGCTGCTTAGAAAATGTGGACTTCTAATTTTACTGCTGTTGATTTTCGTGATAGTTGGGGTAATCTGTTGGGGGAAAATGCATGAAGAAGAACAAAAGGTGGCAGAAGAAGTATGGGAGCCACCTGTAGAAATCGAAAATAGCGAAGCAGAAACAGAAGAAGCCGAGAATGCGGAAACTTCCACAGAGTCAGCATATTGGTTTATTCCGCAAGCCAGTGATTGTCTTATCTCAGATGAGGAAAAGGAACAATTGCAGAGTATGGTTTTGTCAGCGGCAGATTCGGTAGCAGAAATCTATAAGGATATTGTAATTGCAGATGCACCAAGTTATTCTTCCGGCATTAGCGAATTTACCAACGAGCAGAGGAAAACTGTGGTGGAGCAATTGGGCAGAAGCGGTCTGGTAAGTGTTGAAGAAGATACTGCCATGCAAAACCATGAAGCAGTCGAAACATTTTATGCAGATTACTTGGATGGACGGGACTCAATGGTTACGGTATTCGAAGTACATAGAGATGGACTGATTGGAGCAGTTACTTTTATTTACCGGAAAGGTGAGTTGCAGACTTATTATATAGGTGTTCGTTGGAAGGAAGGTGGAGTGCCTGAAATACAGGGAACTTCGGTAAGTAATGTGGCTGAAATCAAACTTACGGAAAAAGGGTATTTTATCTACGCATATGAATATGTGATTGCACATGCAAGTTTGAGACAGTATTGGAGAATAGAACCGCTTCCGGAAGACTGCCAGGAACTGACGGAGAAATACATATCAGGACTAAGTTATGTGAATTACAATGTGCTTGTCACAAACTGGAACAGTAGCAATGTAAAGGATATTTTGATGCCTTGCATGTATGAAGATATTTACCGAATTTCCACGGGTGAAAATCTGAAAACTGAGGATTGGAAGATTCCGGCAGAGGAATATGAAAGGATAATGACCACCTATTTTCCAGTATCGATAGAACAGTTAAGAGAGTATTGTGGGTATGATGAAGGGAGTAACAGCTATGAATATGAGATGATTTATGCCAGCCCATACCCACCTTTTGGAGAAGTAGTTGACTATACAAAAAATGCGGATGGAACGATTACACTTATCGTGGATGGAGTATGGCCGGATTATAATTCTGATCTCGCTTTTCGGAATACGGTTGTGGTCCAGCCATTTGAAGACGGAACTTTCAGGTATCTTTCCAATTCTATAGAACAAATTGAATTGGAACTGCCGCCAATAGCAAGAACGAAAGGATGATTTTATGGTATTAAGGAAAAAGAGCATTCTACTGATCATGGTATTTCTGATTGGGGGTTTCGTGTGTGCCTGTGGAAAAGAAGATAGTGTTGCGGGAGAATCTCTTGTGGAAGATACGGAAGAAGTATCTTCCACGGAGGAAACAAAAAATACTGAGGAAGAGGCTGCAGTACAATGGGAAAAGGGCTACGATCTTCCGGTAGATGAACAGGAAAGGGAAGAAGCTGAGACTGACTGTAAAAAGCTGATGGAACTTTATCTTGACATTTATGAAACAGCAGATAAAGGGATAGCATCTAATGTTGTTTTGGATGATCAAACGGTTCTTGAAATTCAGAAGAAGGTAAAGGACGCAGGATATCCAATTGCTACGATGGTAACGTATTCTAACATGGAGAATTATGAAAGTGTTGACAGTTTTCTGAAAGAATGTATGGAAGGGAAAAGAGGCTCTGTGGTGATTTATGAAATCCACAATGATGGTGGACTGGGCAGAATGAAATTCATTTTTGATGGAACGGATATGTATGTTGTGAGTACAAGAGGAATCTGGAATGCTGACAACAAGCCGGGAATTTCGTACATTTCTTATACGAGACTCAAAGAATGGAAATACACGGAAAAAGGATGGTTCTGCTATGAGCTGTGTGTGCCAGAGCCGCCAGAGGTTAGTGAAATTATGGATGGAAGCTGCCTGATCAGAATAAAACCTATGACAGAGGAACAGTGTGAAATGTCTGAACGTTGTGTTCGGGGGCTTGGATATCAGGGACAGAACCTTTTGTGTTCCAACTGGAATGTAGAAAATATGAGTGAGTTGGATTATAACGGAATGTTTGAATATCTGTATGGAATGAAATATGGAGAAAAGTTCAATTCTGAAGATTATCCAAATGGCATTCCTAAAGAAGAGTTCGAAAGTCTGATTATGGAGTATCTTCCCATAACAGCGGAGCAGATACGAGAGTACGCAGTATTTGATGAGGAAAACCAGACCTATCTTTGGGCGAGACTTGGGTGCTTCAATTATGCGCCTACCTTCTTTGGAACTTCTCTGCCGGAGGTTGTCGACATCAAAGAAAATCAAGATGGAACAGTCACATTAACAGTTGAGGCGGTCTGTGACATGGTCATTTGCGATGATGCAGTCATAACCCATGAACTTACGGTAAGGTTTGCAGAGGATGGCAGTTTTCAGTATTTGGGGAATGAAATCCTAAATGACGGAATTATGCATATACCAGATTACCAATACCGTATTAAAGAATGATTTGATAATACTGGTGTTTTATGGTATTTTTACAGATATGAAGAAAGGAGACTTACATGAAATATATTTATAAAATCACGGGAAAAGTAAGTTTAATACTATATATATTTATGTTGTATCAATTCTGGCATCTATGTCAATATGGTGGCTTGAGAAGGCATATACCGATGTTGGCGTTAGGTATAATAGGATTGGTTGGCACAGTGGTTCTCTGGCTGATTTCGAAAAGGCATAATCAAGAAGTTAATTCAGGAGATAATGGAAATAAGAAACTTTTCTATACGGAAATGATACTCCTTATAGCAGCAACTTTATTCTTTGGTGGACGTATCGTTTATTCTGCAGTTCCGTATCACGGGGCACTGTCCTGGAAACTTGATGAGTGGATGCGTAAAAAAGAAGTAGAACTGGAGCATAATAATCTTTTTGAGGATGGTGTAGAAGGGATTCTGATGGATTTGGATGAAGCATTGCAACTGCCGGAAGAACTCTATATTGCAAATAAATATCAGGTGTCATTTGATGAAAACGGAACGATTCAAAGGATTTATGCATTCATATATGGAAAAAATGAGGCTGGAGAGAAAAAAACGTATCTTATTGATTATGACGCAGACAGCAGTAATGATATGACTGTTTGGATAGATGGTAATGTGAATGGAGAATATAGTGACGATATGCGTTTGTCTCCAATGATTGAAATTTTGAACAATTCAGACTGGACGAGTCAGGTAGAGGCGTGGGCTGAAACATTTGAAGAGCAGCAGATTTATGAAATACTCTATATGGGGCGAAGATCTTTTAGTTCAGAGGAAGGCTTACAATATATTTCGGGAGATGCAGATGGTGATGGAACTGAAACAGGAACCGGCAATTTTACTCAGCTTAGAAGCGGTGGAGAAATCGTTGGGTTTGAGGTATCTTTGCATATTCCTGATTTAAATAGTGTCACACCTGTTCGATATATTATGGAGCCTGAGTACGTCAGTCAACAAGAATTGAAGCAGGAGAATACGATGCAGCAGGTGGAGGATGCTAAAGATACAGAAAGTTGGACTGTGGATCAAAGTGATGGAACTATGTATTTCTTTTTAGATGAAAATAATGGATGGCGTTTGGTGATAACGGATGCAGCTGCCGGAAGCAGATTTTATGTAATGGAAAAGACAATGGATGGTGGTTCTACTTGGGAAGGCATAAATGATGATCCGTTCAGTGGACAATTGGGAGTTGCAGAAGGTTTAATATTTTATGATGAGAACTTTGGGGTTGCAGGAATTACAGGCGCATCCCAGTCCTATTCCCGCTTATATGTCACTCGCGATGGCGGAAGGACCTTTGAAGAAATGAAACTTCCAATGGATCTTGTTTCAGAATTACCACAAATCGCTATCGATTGCGGATTTACGGTGGAGGATTTTGATTACCTGAATATGCCTGAAAAAGAGGACGACACATTGACGATAACGGTTACCACAGATGCAGCGGAGAAAGATGGGATTGTATTTCAGTCAACTGATTATGGAGCGACATGGGAATACAAAGGGCTTGTTCAGATAGCGAATTAAGAAAAATCGGGTAAAAGTCAGAGATTGACCTTTACCCGATTTCTTTATTTCCAGATATTCATGTCTGACAAGATAGACATAGTTATTTCGGTTGCGTTGCCTCCGGTAGCATCGCTGTCTGCACCAATGTTGGTAGCAAAAAAGTATGTATTATCTGCAGTTTCGATATAACCGATAAACCATCCGTTCACATCCTGACCATCCACACGTCCGGTTCCGGTCTTTCCGTAGAATGTTCCGGCAGCGGAAGAGGAAAGGCAGATGGCATCTTTTACTGCATTGATATTTTCAAGGGCGAAGCCAAAGCTGTTATTTTGTAGCTTGGTTAGAAGTTCGACCTGCTCTATTGGGGAAATCTTCAAGGAAGATTCCATCCAATAAGTGGAGAGATCACCACTTATATTTTCGTTTCCATATCCAATTTCCTGAATATAGTTGGAAATGTCAGCGGCTCCAAGCTGTTCGTCCACAGATTCAAAATACCAATTCACAGAGGAATTCATTGCAGACTGTAAGGTCTGATCCGCATTCCATGCTTCAAATGGATAAGTTTCGCCATTCCATGCAATGAACGAATTTTCCGGTGTAATGATATCTTCTTCCAATCCGAACAGGGCATCATATATCTTGTAGGTGGAGTTTGGAGCAACTCGTAAGGTGGAATGCTCCATGTCGTGTATGCTCCATGCATCATTTTCTAAATCGTACAAAACAAAGCTGCCTTCGTATTCTCCAAAGTAGGAAGAAAAGTCAACATAGGAAATATTCTCAGAAGAAGTTTTCCATTGATAATGGCTGACCTCTGCTGCGTATGTAGATAAAATCGGAGCGAGACCAAGAAGCAGGACAGCGGTCAGCATGAATGCAGTCATGCCCTTTAGCCTTTTCATAAATGTCGGCTTCTCATATGAGGCAATATTGATGATTCTTCGTTTCATCTGTTTCATGTTTCCACCAAGGCCGGCAGCAAACGGAAAAGGAGTAAGTGAAACCTTCTCTGCAAAGTTAATCAGTGTATTGCCATAATCTTCGTAAGCATCCTCTTCAAGCATTTTCAAAACGGAAGTGTCACAGGCAACCTCTCTGTCATTACGCATTTCTTTCAATGCATACCAGACAAGAGGATTGAACCAATATACCACTCCGGCAAGGTTCATCAGATAACTGGCAATAGCATCTTTGTGCTTATAGTGCTGCAGTTCGTGTAACAGCATGTACCGCATATCGGATTCGTTGTAATCAGAGATCAGATGAATCGGCAGATAAATACACGGTTTCAAAAGTCCCACAATAATCGGGGATTTCAAAAATGCGGTGCTGTAAACAGGTATATTTCTGTGAATTCTCATTTCCTCTAAACATTGATGATATAGTCTGCGTACTTCCGGGTTCTGGAGGGAAAGTGCAGATTTCTCCAAAGTGCGTAGGCGGAGCGAGGATTTGATTACCAATATAATCATTGCAAAAATGCCTACAATCCATATCCCTAACAATATGTATCCGGCAATGGATGGTGTCTCGCTATTTACAGAAAGTGCGAAGTCATTCATCCAGTCTGTATTTCCTGCTGGATTAATTCCCACAGCTTCTCCTATAGCGGTTGCGGTACCAGAAGCAGGAGAGCTTCTTAAGTTGCCAAGCCACGAGAAGATTTGTGGAAATCCGATGAGACGGAACGGTATAAAGGGAACTGTCAGCAACCCAAGAAGCAGGAACCACAGATTATACTGCATCCGGCTGGACAGGTTGTTTTTGAATATCCACTTGGTTATCAAAAGAATTCCGATGATACCGCTGATAAATAAATTGCATATTAAAAAGCGTATCATAAAATCGGCCACGTTAATTGCCTCCTTTTTTTGACCTCTTGGAAAGAAGGGAGCGGAGAGTGTCTATTTCTGTTTCAGATAGTCTGTCATTTTCTATATATGCAGACAGCATGGCAGTGATATCCCCGTCATAGTATCGTTCCAGAAAAGAATTGCTTTCCTGGCCGATGTATTCGCTTTCTTTCACGACTGGGGTGTAAACAAACATGCGGCTCTGTTTTTCATAAGTCAGAGCACCTTTGGTCACAAGGCGTTTGATTAAAGTCTGTATCGTTTTCGGACTCCAGCTTGTGGTCTGTAATAATTTATCTGTTATTTCATTTGTACTGATCGGAGCATGTTTCCATACAATTTTCATAACTTCAAATTCAGCTTCAGAAATCTGTGGTAAATCACTCATTTCAAATCCCTCCTTAAATCTTACGACTGTAATAAATGTATTATAGACGTTATTTATGTGGTTGTCAATTTCAGAAAAAACATATTGACTTGAAATCTTGCTTTTGTAATAATTAAAATATTACAAAAGTAAGATTTCAAGATGGCTACAAAAAGAAAAGAACCAGAATCACAACGGATTAGCTGGTTCCTTTACTCGTTTGAATTACCTCTTTTATGTATAAGTGCTAAGAGGTATTCAATTGCTGGAAGAATCTCGGCTGCCTCTTGCTCATCACATTCCTGTAGCATCAATAACAGTTTTTGTTTTTTCAACCCGTCCGTAGCAGTGTCAGGGTGGAAAATACGGTCTGCAGGAATGTGTAAATAAGCGATGATCTGGCACAATACTTCGAACTTGGGATTACCATAGTCGTTTTCAATATTTAGTATTGTACGCTCATCACAACCTATTTGTTCAGCTAATGCTGCTTGAGATAGATTCTATCCCGTGATTTATGGTGCATCCGATGAGGATGATTGGACGAGCGAAGCTACATGGTATAAAGACAATCCTTCCCTTGGAGAAACCATCGATATTGAAAAGGTTCGAAATGCCTATATCAGTGCAAGGGAAAATGCTGCAGAAGAGAATATCTTCCGGCAGCTTCGATTAAACCAATGGGTAAAACAGTCCACACGTTGGATGCAGATGGATAAATGGGATGCGTGTGCATTTCTCGTAAATGAGGAGGAACTTATCGGAAGAACCTGCTATGGCGGTTTAGACCTTTCAAGTACATCAGATATCACGGCATTTGTACTTGTGTTTCCACTGAGAAATGATGAAGAGTTTATGTATCAGAATAAGAACTGCATTTTTCTTCCAACATTTTGAAGTCACAGCATCTTGCAGCAAGGGAAGAATCGGGCTTGGCAATGCATTTCTGATATAATTTCATGGCTTTATTTTGCAGAGTGTCCTGAACATTGTCGATTAAAGCTTTTTCTTTCTGGAGAAGGTAGACATAGTCGGTTTTTTCTTTTTCGTTGCTGAAAGAACGGAAACTTTCTACCTGATTATATTTTAACTGAGTAAGGCAGTTATCAGGAACCGGAATCATATTATTGATATTCAATACCGCATAAAGATATCCGGTGGATTCATCCAGGAGTTTGTGGAAATCCAGACTGTTGGACATCTTCTGATGTTTCGGTTTTGCAGAGGAAATAGGGACATAGTAGTGGAAATCTCCGATAGTAAGAAGAATTCCCACATGGAGTTTCAAACGTTCCCCATACTCCACATATCCGACACGGGAATCAAACTGTGTCAGGTAATTTATGTATTTTTTATCGACAACGAACCAATCCATAGAGCCTCCTGAAAAGTAAAAAAGTGGGTGGATTACTCCACCCACTGCTGTTAACCGATTGTTTTAATTGGACAATCTAACCGCTTTTAAACGAGCATTTTAACTGGACGCTCTAACCGCTGCACAGATATTTCTATCTGTGTTTTTATTATATGCAATTTACAGCAAAAAATCAATGCCTTTAATTGCTAAAATTTTATGAACTTTTTTCGATATCTATGGAATCGTTTTTATCACAGACAGGAACAAAAAGAAAGAGATAGCAGATGGGTATAAAAAGTTTGCTTGGTTTCGGTCAGGCGAGGGATAAGCCTGTACGGAATTACAGTAATGGTGAGTATTCGTTCAATTTCGGACGAAGCACCAGCGGAAAGAGCGTCAATGAAATGACAGCCATGTAGACTACTGCAGTTTATGCATACACCACAGTTTGGTATCAGGGCACAGGTTCAGCATTTGAAAGCCTATGCTTCCACAGTGGATTTGAAGAATAAATGCGTTGATCCACGATTTAAGTATGTCACAAGAGGCTGTGCTGAATATGTGGAGTGGCTTGGACAGAAAGAAAATCCAGATGGAAGGGGATGGGCAGCAGGAGCCGGATATGGTGTAAAGATTATTACAATCTTAAATGCCATGATTGGAATTAAGAACGAGACAGCAGAAGCGGAAGAAGTCTGGTATCGTGTGCGTAAGACATGGGCGGATGCTGCCACACAGAAGGGTGCATTCCATAGTTTGGAAAATGCCAAGAGGTGTGCAGATGAAAATGAGGGATATTCCGTATTTGATGAATCCGGTAAAGTGATTTATTCCAATGCTACATTCACACCGTATCTTGTGAGAGTATCTATCGAAGATTTGAACATCCGCAAGGATCCGGGAACAGACTACGACAAAACAGGTAAGTACACCGGAAAAGGTGCTTTCACTATTGTGGAAGAAGCAGAAGACAAGGGTGCGAGCCTTTGGGGGCTTCTGAAATCTTATCAGAAAAATCGTGATGGATGGATTTCACAGGATTATGTTCACAGGATTTAGTTATTAACATTGAAATATACAAATTAAAAAGAAAACGAAGTGCCACTTGACAAAAATAATATTTTATGTAAAAATTAAAAACAGAATAAAGTCAGTAGGTAATTTCGTTGGACGTGAATAGAAATACTCAAATTGTAATCAATGATGATTTACTCAGAAAAATTGTTTATTGCATAGAGAAAGCTATCGGGGATGATTTGCAACAATATTTAAGAGAAAATCATCGGGAAACTAATAATGCGATTATACTTCTAAGAGGGGACAATATCAATACAAACTTAAGAACACATGTGGTGAAAGATGATATTGATCTTGTTCCTTTCCAGAGGCATGGTTGGTCTGGAAGAATGGTCATTGATCGAAAAGAGCATATTACCTATTCGATAATGACAGAAGGTACATTGTCTGGCGTTCTCAAAAAGAAAAATCGTGAAAATCCACACTATTTACAATCAGTTCTTTATGTCGAAAATAAGGATTGTATTGCGAAAGAAAGACAAATGACATTAGAAGATTTTGGAATTACGATTTTTGATACAGATGTGTTGGAACAGGATTTTGAAAAAATTAGTCAGGGAATGATTAATGTAGAAGAAGATTATAAACATTATATTATTGCATATAAAGCGGAGAATGGGGAAATCAAAGATATTAAACTGAGGTTTTTAGATAAAGATTTTAATATTGTAGATGAAGCGTCTCTTATGCAATATATTAAACCAGACTTTGCACGGCTTACAGATATTGGGCCTTCAGAAGATACAGACGAAGATGTGAAGCCGGATAAGAAGGGCTTAGTTGCTATAAAGAGTGGTATAAAGCCAAAACTTCGGGAAATCGAGAAAAAGGCCTGAAAATAAATTCAGGAGATATTGATTATGATAGAAAAAAAGTTTTACGGTGAGAGATTAAGAAGTGCAAGAATGTATAGAGGGTTGACGCTTACAGAATTAGCAAAGCGGACCGAAATCAGTAAGCAGTCAATTTCCTTATATGAGAATGATAATAACACACCAGATTATATGAAAGTTAGGCTCTTGGCATCAGAGCTTAACTTTCCGTATGATTACTTTTTTCAAAAGGATAGTTATGCTGCAAAAACAGAAACAACCTATTTTCGTTCATTGGCAAGTGCTACAAAGAAAGATAGAACAGCGCAGAGTATTAAGTTGGAATATGTAGCAAAAATGTATGAGATACTTCTGGAATTCATTTCATTTCCTGAAATGAATTTACCAAGTGTTAATTTTGTAGGATGTGACGATGTATTTGAGTGTGAGAACGAGGATGCAATTCAAGAAATAGAGGATATTGTTGCTCAGGTAAGAAAATATTGGGATATTGGTACTGGACCAATAAAGGATTTACAGTATCTTTTAGAAAAAAATGGAATAATTGTAACGGGATTTGATACCAATGAAGATAAAATAGATGCGTTTAGTCAGCGAACTATAGTGGCGGGAAATGATATTTATTTTATTGCAGTTGCATTAGGAAACAGACCAGAAGGCAGAATTCGCTTTGACATGGCTCATGAGTTGGGACACATATTATTGCATCCATGGAGTGAGGATCTGGAAGCTATAACAAAAGATGAGTTTAAAGCAAGAGAACGTCAGGCGAACATGTTTGCGAGTGCATTTTTGTTACCTAGAGACAGCTTTGGTAAAGACATTGCTTCATATCCTACAGATTTAAAATATTATCAGTTCTTAAAAAATAAGTGGAAGGTATCTATTCAGGCAATGATTTACCGGACACACCAGTTGGGCATTATGTCTGATAACCAGTATCAGTATTTAATGCGTCAAGTTTCAAAAAATGGGTGGAGAATTAAAGAACCTGGCGATGTACCATATTCCCTGAATGAAAATATATTTCAAGGAGCCATTGATTTACTGATAGAGCAAAATGTACTTACGACGAAAGAAATATTGGATTTATTCAAAAAAAATGGAGTGACTTTATATCCAGAAGATATGGAGGAACTTCTTCATTTGCGTCCAGATACCTTAAAGGTAGAGGAAAAAGTTGTACCAATATTGCAGTTGCGAAAAAAATAAGTGATTAGTATGAAAAGATCAGGCGAAATGTCTGGTCTTTTTTTATTGAATAAGTTTGGACAGAGTGGAAAAAGAGTGGGTGAAAACCGCAGAATTGCTTGACTTTACAGGGGTTTAGAGTGATTTATATACTACCAAAAACGAAAGGAGTACTTATTTATATGGTGATTGCAGGAACGATAAATAGGGTGGCTTTTTACTGCAGAGTCAACCATCGTGACAGAGACTATGAAAAATATCTGGACGATGTAATGAGGCGGTTGGAAGAAGAATATGGAAAACAGAAATGGGATTTGCAGATATTCTTTGAGGAAGCTTCAGGAGCCGACCCGAACAGAAAAGAATTTAATCGTCTGAAAGCGGAAATCGCAGCAAAGAAGATAGATGTGGTGGTTACCATGAGGGCTGCCACGATTGCCCGTAACTGGGGACAGTTTATGGAGTTCATGCTAATTTGCAGTAAGAGAAATGTGGAAGTGGTATGCATTGACAAGGTAGAGGATGCACAAGCCATTTTCCGAAGGATTCAGGAGTTCCAGAAAAGGTTTTTTGAAGGAAGTGATGTAACGTGCGAGTAAAAGTGATTAACAAACGACCAGCTTCGGTCTTACAAAAGAAAAGGGTTTGTGCTTATGTCAGAGTTTCCACAGATAGCAGAAGACAGGAAGAATCTCTTGAAAATCAGATGGAAACCTATGAGAGACTGATTACCGGAAATCCAGAATATGAATTTATCGGAGTATTTGCTGATCAGGGCATATCCGGTTATTGTGAGAACCGCCCACAGTTCCAGAGAATGATGGAAAAGGCAAGGTCAGGAGAGATTGATTTAATTATTACAAAATCCATATCGAGGTTTGCAAGAAATACCGTCACCGTTCTAAAGTTCGCAAGAGAACTGAAGAAACTAGGTGTCGGTATTTTTTGAAGAACAGAACATTAACACTCTATCAGGGGACGGTGAGATGATGCTTGCCGTCCTCGCTTCTTTTGCACAGGAGGAAAGCAGGAGCATGAGTGAGAACAATAAATGGTCCATAAAGAAGAAATTTGAGCGTGGCGAGGTGATGATCAACACCACACGTTTTTGCGGATATGACAAAAACGAATACGGGGATTTGGTAGTGAACTGGAAAGAAGCGGAAATCGTCAGGCTGCTGTTTGACCTTTATCTGATGAATATCGGATGCAGCAGACTATCTGATCTGCTGAATTATCTCGGTGTCAAAACCATGACGGACAGCCAGTGGGAGACCGGAACGATTGGCGGGATGCTCTCTAATGAGAAATATAAAGGCGATTTCCACTTGCAGAAATATTACACGCCTAGCACGCAGCGAAATGTGACCCGGAGGAACCATGGAGAGGTACAGAGCTATTACATTTCTGAAAATCATGAGCCAATCGTTTCACCGGAGCTTTGGGGACAGGTTCAGGAAATGAAAGAGTACCGGAAAAAGGAAAGAAACATTGGACAGGACGGCACAAAGAAATTTCAGAACCGTTATCCATTAAGCGGAAAGCTCATTTGTCCATTCTGCGGAAAAACACTCCGCAGGCGGCAGGTTTACAACAAGAAGATTCAATGGCTGTGCAGCACATACATTGAAAAAGGAAAGAAAGCCTGCAAGGGCATCCGCATTGATGATGTCGCTCTTGCAGGATTAAATATCACGAAACAGACAGTAGTTGAGGAGGTAATTCAAAATGGCAAGAAGTATTACTGTTATACCCGCAAGACAGATTTCGACTGCGGAATTCGGAACAGCGCAGACAGTGCAGAAACTGAGAATGGCGGCGTACTGCCGGGTATCAACCGACCAAGAAGAACAGTTATTAAGTTATGAGAACCAGGTCAATTATTACACGAACTATATCAGTGAAAATCCTTTGTACAAATATGCAGGAACCTATGCGGACGAAGGTATCTCCGGCACAAACACAAAAAAGAGGGATGAATTCAACCGCATGATCGCAGATTGCAGGGCGGGGAAAATAGACATGATCATTACCAAATCCATTTCCCGGTTTGCGAGGAATACACTGAACTGCCTGAATTATGTGCGGGAGTTGAAGGACTTAGGCATTGGGATTATCTTTGAAAAAGAAAATATCAATACCTTGGATGCGAAAGGCGAAGTGCTGCTTACCATCCTTTCCTCACTGGCGCAGGATGAGAGCCGCTCCATTTCAGAGAACTGTACATGGGGAATCCGCAGGAGGTTTGAAACAGGAAAGCATAAAATGAGTACCAAGAGGTTCCTTGGCTACGATGCGGATGAGAGCAGCGGCAAGCTGATTATTAACAGAAAGCAGGCGTGCGTCTGTATCAGGAATTTCTGGATGGAAAAACAGCGGACTACATCAAGCGGATTTTTGAGCGGGAAGGAATTAAAAATTGGGATGGAGGCACAAAGTGGCAGGCCACAACCTTAATGAGTATGCTTGAGAATGAAAAATACAAAGGCGATGCCCTTTTGCAGAAAAGCTATACGGTAGATTTTTTAACAAAGAAGCGGACGCAGAATAAAGGGGAAATCCAGATGTACTATGTGGAGGATGACCACGAAGCGATTATTTCAAAGCGGATTTGGGAGTGTGTACAGCTTGAAGCAGAGCGCCGGAAAAAATATCTGGAAGAGCATGGAACAAACTCCTATTCCCGCCGACCGGAAAATAATCCATTTGCTTCTAAGATAGTCTGCGGAAGCTGCAATAAGGTCTTTGCAAGAAAAGGATGGCGGAGCAGCACGGGGATTGACCGGAAAATATGGCAGTGCAGTGAGCGCTACAAGGTCAAAGGCGTTATGGGCTGTTCCAACCGCCATGTGGAGGAAGAGACGCTGGTAAAGGCTTATCTGATGGCATGGAATGCCCTGGTAGAGAACCGGGAGGCTTTTATGGAGCGTTGGAAGGAACAGATGCAGAGTGAGAATCTGCTGGAAGGCTACCGGGCGGAGAAGTTCATAGAATACACGGATGGGGTGCAGCCTTTGACGGAGATGGATACGGACTTCATGCTGAAAACGCTGGATTACATCAAGGTCTTTGAGAATGGGACGCTGTTGGTGGTGTTCCTGGATGGGACTGAGATTGAATGTAGAAGTGAAAAAGAATAATAGAATACACCAGCTAAAACAAATTATTTTGGTTGGTGTATTTTTATTGCAAATTCTGTAATTGGCAGTATAATAATGTTAATATCGTTGTTTTCAAGATGGTTGGAGGAAACGGGATGTCTGATGTAAATAATTTGTTGGAAAATGCAGTGATGGAAACGAAAAATGTATTGCCGGGAGAAGAGTTTCTGCTAAGAGATTTGTTTAAGGGATATGAATGGAATAGAATATCACGAAGTGATAGATTACTGCTGGGGACATTGTTTTTGAATCATGTAAAAACATTTAAAGGTAGTATTGTAGCAGTAGAGAAAACATCCTCTGGACAACAACAATATAGAAAAGTGTAAGTGATTAAGATGGACGTACATACAAGAGAAACCAGAAGTTATAATATGTCTCAAATAAAGGGTAAAAATACAAAACCAGAAGAAACAGTTAGGAAGTATTTGTTTGGTCGGGGATTGAGATACAGAAAAAATGATAAAAGGTTGCCAGGGCATCCTGACATTGTATTACCAAAATACAAAACAGTTGTTTTGGTAAATGGTTGTTTTTGGCATGTGCATGAGGGATGTAAATATTTTAAATGGCCTGAGAGCAATGTGGAATTCTGGAAAAATAAATTAACAGAGAATAGAAGAAGGGATGTTGTAAAAATTCAGGCGCTTAAAGAGTTGGACTGGAAGGTTATTGTAGTTTGGGAATGTGAATTAAAGGGAGATAATCAAACAACCAGATTAAACAAACTGTATTTGGAAATAACACAGAGAGAACAAAAAACGTAATTGATAGGAGCATAAAGATGGCAAAATTAAGGTATTTGGATCTTTTCGCTGGAGCGGGAGGATTATCGGAAGGATTTATAAGAGCGGGTTTTACGCCGGTATCACATGTAGAAATGGATGCCGCTGCTTGCTATACCTTAAAAACAAGATTAGCCTACAAATGGCTTTTGAATGAAGGCAAATCAGATATTTATGATTCCTATCTTCGTGGAGAGATTACAAGAAATGCATTCTATGCAGAAGTGCCAGAGTCATTATTGTCTACCGTGCTGAATTATGAAATATCATGGGATAACATTGAGGAAGTATTCCAAAAAATAGATGATAATTTGGATGGTGAAAAAATAGACTTAATTGTAGGGGGACCTCCATGTCAGGCATATTCTTTAATTGGAAGAGCTCGCGATGAAAACGGAATGCTGGGAGATAAAAGAAATTATTTATACAAATTATATGGAGAATTTTTAAAAAAGTATCGACCTAAGTATTTTGTATTTGAAAACGTGACAGGTTTGTTATCTGCTAAAGATACTGATGAAAAATTGCATTTTGATAAAATGCGGGCTTTATTTCAGCAATGTGGATACAAGACAGAGTACAAGACTTTAAATGCAGCAGATTATGGGGTGTTGCAGAATCGAAAACGAATTATTTTGATTGGAAAATATGGAGATGGTGAAAAGTTCTATCCTGAAATACCCAAAATGGAAAGAACATACTTTGTTGGTGAAATTTTTAAGGATTTACCTTTTTTACGGGCTGGAGGCGGAAGTGCAAGACCTATAGAAACAAAAGATTATCAAGGGCATTATTTATATGAGTCCGGAATAAAGCAAATGAACCATCAAATGGTTACATTCCATAATGCTAGGCCGAATACTGAACAGGATAAAGAAATTTATAGAATTGCTGTAAACTTATGGAATAAAGAGCATAAGAGATTAAGTTATACGGATTTGCCATTACATTTGCAATCTCAGAATAATAAAGAATCTTTTTTAGATCGATTTAAAGTTGTTGCTGCAGAGCTTGATTGTTCACAGACAGTAGTGGCACATATTTCAAAGGATGGGCATTATTTTATTCATCCTGATATTTTACAAAACAGATCCCTTACTCCTAGAGAAGTTGCAAGATTACAGACATTTCCGGATGACTATTATTTTGAGTCCGTATCAGGTAAACCATCAAGGACAACTGCATATAAACAAATTGGTAATGCGGTTCCAGTTTGTTTGGCCGAGAAGGTTGCAAAAGCATTGAAGGAATGTTGGTAGAATATTATAGAAAATAGCTACAATGATATAATGAGAAGTTTGAACATATTAGTATAGGAAGGATGGAATTCGCATGTTGCAGATGCCGTTTAAACCAAGAGCGCAAATCTTGTTGCAGCTAGGTGAACAGTTGATTAAAAATGAGAATATAGCAATATTGGAGCTGGTAAAGAATGCATATGATGCGGATGCCAAAAAGGTAGTGGTCAATATGCGCTCTATCGATTCTAAAGATATTGGGTATATTGAAATTCATGACGATGGCTGTGGGATGAGTATAGACATAATCAGGGATATTTGGATGGAGCCAGGAAACAGCCATAAAAAGGGAGTAGTGGAGCGCAAGGAGCGTTCAGAATTAGGTCGATTGCCGATTGGAGAAAAAGGCATTGGCCGATTTGGTGTGCACAAATTGGGAAAAGTAATTGAGCTTGTGTCAAAGATGGAGGGAAGACAAGAGGTTGCATTGAATATTGATTGGGGAATATTTGAAAATGCAGAATATTTATCAGATGTGAATATCAATATTCAGGAAAGAAAAGCAGAGATTTTTAAAGATGGAAAAACAGGGACATATATAAGAATCAGAAATTTGTCAACAAATTGGACCAGAGGTATGCTTCGTAATTTGCATAGATCTCTTACAGCATTGAATTCCCCGTTTGATTCGAATCAATCTTTTAAAGTGGTTTTGAAAACTGACAAGTTGGAATGGTTGGAGGGGTTAATTAGTTTTAAGGACATCAAAGAATATGCGTTGTTCGAATGTGATATGAAGCTTGAGAAAAATGAAATAACAAAGTTCGAATACAATTTCCGGCCATATGACGTTATGTACGGGATAAGTAAGCGAAAAGTTGTTTTTGATAAGACTGTTATAATGAGAAAACGTGTAAATAAAAATGGTAAGAACGATTTTGAGGATATAAATTTATCAAAATATGAAATTGGAGATATCAGAATAAAAATTTATGCTTTTGATAGGGACTCAAGTATTTTAAATAACTTTATTCCTGATAAAGCTGCATTTAAAAATTATCTTGATGAAAATGGCGGAATTAGTGTATTTAGAGATGGCATGAGGATTCTGGATTATGGAGAACCCGATAATGATTGGCTGGGTTTGGATTTGAAAAGAGTAAATGCTCCGACTAAAAATTTAAGCAATAATATTATTTTAGGGGCAGTTTATTTGGACAGAGATAATAGCGGAGATTTAAAAGAAAAGGCAAATCGTGAAGGATTTATAGAAGATGAAGCGTATCAATGTTTCAAAAATGCTGTGGAGTTTGCACTTGGGCAGTTTACAGCACAAAGAAATATTGATAAGGAAACTTTGAGAGTTTCTCTTTCGGGAGGCGCTAAAGAACCTGTAAAGGAAGAAATATCCGAAATAAGAAAAACTATTTCTAATGCACAAATGGACAAAATGCTGAGAATACAGTTGGAAAACTCTCTTATTAAGGTTGAGAATGAGTTGGAGTTTCTTAAGCAAAGGTATATAAAGACAGCAAATGCAGGTATGAGTTACGGGATTGTTATTCACGAAATTGAAAAAATAATTAGTGAATTAAAAATAGCTGTTAAAGCAGAGGGGACATCAAGAAAGATAAAGACTCTTGCAGCACATTTGTCACGAGTGGTTGATAGTTATGCTGAATTATTAAGAAATAAAAGTAAGGCCACAAATAGCCTTGTCGATATCATAAAACAGGCACTGTTTAGTGTTGAATATCGGTTGAATGCGCATGAGATCGAGATTATTGACGAATTCTCTGAATATAAAGGAAATGTAGATGTCAAGTGTGCATCTAATATGATAGTGGGTGCGATAATTAATATAATTGATAATTCAATATACTGGACCACATATGCAAAAAAGCCCGAACGTAAGATATTGTTTAAAATTACAGAAGAAATAGAAGGGGTAATAGGAATTGTAATTGCAGATAATGGAATCGGATTTAAAATATCTGGTGAAGACGCAATAAAACCGTTTGTTACAACAAAAACAAATGGCCTAGGTCTGGGGTTAAATATTGTTAGTGAGATAATGATTGCACAAAATGGAACCATAGTTTTTCCGGAAAATGGAGATATAGATTTACCTCAAGAGTTACAAGATGGTGCAGTAGTAATGTTGGCTTTTTCAAAGGAGTAACGATATGGATAATTTACCAAATGGAGGAAAAGTAGTAATAGTTGATGATTGTTTTCAGGAAATATTACCATTAATTAACATATTAAATAAAAATGCAATTCCTGTAATATATTATTCAGGAAGAGCAAATGAATTACCGATAAAACCGTTACACGGAATAAGATTATTTTTTCTGGATCTGCGCTTTTCAACAAATACGGATACAAAGACAATAGTTTCTAATGCTTGTAATATTCTTCAAACTATTTTGGGAGAAAATAATGGTCCATATTTGTTGATTATTTGGAGTAGTACAGGCACTGACTATAAAGAGGAACTGGAAAATGCATTAAGGGATAAACTATATAGGCCGGAGTTTGTTTTGTGTTTGTCGAAGGCGGATTATTTTGAAATAAAAGATAGCGAAGTTTATTCAGTGATAGGAGATATCGAAAAGATATTAGATGAAGCAGACGTTGAAAATATTGACAGTATTATGGAAAAAATCACAGAGAGAGTTATTGCAAATGAAGATGAGAATGAAAAAGTATTTATTTCATCGAGCATAGATAAACTTCAACAGGAACTATATGATGGTTTAAAGAATGCAGGTTTGTTATCTCTGTTTATTTTATGGGAAAATACGATTAGAAACTCTGCGCATAAAGTGGTAAATGAGATTTTTACTCAGATACCGGAATCAATACCAACAGATAAAAAGTTGCCGGCAATGGCGTACTATTTAGCAAAAAATCGATTGGAGAAGCAATTTGAGACAGTAGAAGGAAAAGATAAATTGCATGCAGCATTAATGGAATTGAATGAGTTGTATACATATTTCTATTCTGAGGATGTGATTAATATTTCTGTTGATGAATTTTTACCATTAAATATTCAGAAAAATACAGATTTAGTTCCTTCACAGGCAAAATTTAATGCATGGAAGATGATTTCTCCTACATATAAAAAAGATACCCCGGGCAATATATATGAAGATAAGAATAAAGTGTTTGAATTCTTTAATTTGACCAAAGATTATAGTGATGGAAAAAATACGGAGAAGCGGCACAAAGGTTAAAAGAAGATGGAAGAATAATGTATATTGGGGTAAATATAAATGGAGAGTGTGAAACTGCTCAGAATAAATATCCTGTTATAAGAGTAATACCAGGGGTACTCATTCCTTGTGAGGTTTATAGCGAATATGAGAATAGCGGAGT
>ERZ779843.1813-NODE-1813-length-22740-cov-4.131188_pt1 | contig 22740 bp, 18 predicted proteins | sample MGYA00511560_ERZ779843 | MGnify/ENA primary metagenome ERZ779843 (study PRJEB29588, sample SAMEA2158062) | human gut metagenome | biome: human gut; feature: human-associated habitat; material: faeces | place: Denmark | collected 2008/2010 ... | reverse complement strand
TCCCACAAATTGTGACGCACATCTTGCAGAAAGCCTTTTTCAGACACGCTCTAAAGCGTATGAAACCTGCTCTGAAAGCATTCAAAGATAATGAGAGATGGGTACGTGAGATAGCACTTCTCAGGAAAGAATATGAGGAAAAATAAAGATGAAAACATTGATATTCAACGGTTCACCGCGAAAGAACGGTGAAACTGCATATATGATCCGGACTTTGCAGGAAAATCTTGGAGGGGATTTTAAGGTGGTTAATGCCTACAGGGCAGATATCCGACCGTGTATAGACTGCAGATGGTGTTTTGAACATGCAGGATGCGCAGTCAAGGATGAATGGCAGGAGGTTCTTTCGTACATTGAAGAATGTGACCATATTATTATGGCATCTCCTGTATATTTTGAGGAGGTTACGGGAATGCTTCTTGCTGTGATGAGCAGACTGCAGACCTATTTCAGCGCAAGATATATCCGTAAAGAAGAACCTGTTCCTAAGAAGAAAACAGGAGCAGTTCTGCTGACAGCAGGAAGTATCGGACCCAGAGAAAAAGCGGAAAGTACGGCAGAGATGCTGCTTCGTCAGATGAGCTGTGACAGTCTGGGGACTGTATATGTAAATCGTACAGACAAAGTGCCGGTCAGAGACAGAGAAGATATCATACAGGAAATAAAAGATCTGGCAGGCAGATTGAGAACAGCAGAATAAATATTATCTGAAAATGAAACACCATTTGTGTTATGTGGAACAGACGAAAGGATGATTAAAATGAAAAAAATAAAATACTTTATGATTACAGGAATGCTTCTGGCATCCATCGGTCTTGCCGGATGTGGGAAGAAGTCAGAAGATGATATTACAAATAAGGAAATTTATCAGGATGATCTTGAACCGCTGACAGAAGAAGAGCTGAATGAAATGGATGCAGATACTTCTGACGAGGATATGAAACAGATTGATGAGCCTGAGGAAGAAACCGCTGACATTACAGATACTACAGATGCAACAGAAACTACAGATAAAACGGAAAATACAGATAAAGCAGAAACTTCAGATTCTTCTGCAAAAAAATCTGCGGATAAAACTGAAACATCAGATTCTGCAGATACAACGAAATCAGAAACTAAAACGAAAACTGAAAAATAATCACAAGGGGGCTGTCGCTGGAATTATTATTGCGACAGCCCCCTGATCATATTTCTGTAATTATCAGGAAAGAACCTCGTTCTTCAGTTCGTTCCCATCCATAAATGCTTTCGCATTTTCGAGAGTAGTCTCGGCAATGTTAGTCAGTGCTTCTTTTGTAAAGAATCCCTGATGAGAAGTCATCACTACATTCGGGAAGGAGAGCAGGCGCTGGGTAATGGAGCTCTGCAGAATACGCTCGGACATATCCTCGAATACGAAATCAGTTTCTTCTTCATAAACATCCAGTCCTACTGCAAAGAACTTATGATCACGGATTCCGGAGATCAGGTCCTCTGTCTTGATCAGGCCGCCGCGGGAAGTGTTTACAAGAATTACACCATCTTTCATTTTGGCGATAGTTTCTTCATTGATGATGTGTTTGGTTTCTTCTGTAAGCGGGCAGTGAAGACTGATGAGATCACTGGTTGCCAGAAGCTCATCCAGAGATACATATTCCAGATAATCCAGGTTCTTATTCGGGAAAAGATCGTAAGCGATAACTCTCATACCAAAACCTTTGCAGATTTTTGCCATTGCCTGGCCAATTTTTCCGGTACCAATGATTCCGGCAGTTTTCTGATAGAAATTAAGTCCCATCAGACCGCTTAAAGAGAAGTTGTTTTCGCGGCATTTGATGTATGCTTTATGTGTGTGGCGGTTTGCTGTCAGCGCAAGTGCCATTGCATGCTCAGCCACAGCTTCCGGAGAATATCCCGGAACACGCAGAACCTTCATTCCGAATTTGTGAGCAGTTTCCAGATCTACATTGTTATATCCTGCGCAGCGCATAAGGATCAGTTTTACACCCTGAGCATTCAGCTCTTCGATAATAGGAGTGCTCAGATCAGCGTTTACAAAAGCGCAGATTGCCTCATATCCTTTTGCAAGGGAAGCAGTTTCTTCGTGAATATTTGCTTCAGTAAATTTAATTGTAATTCCCGGATAGGAAGGAAGAAGCTTCTCGAAAAATTCTTCGTCGTAGTTTTTTGTGCCGTAAAATAAGATTTTCATAAATGTTAGCTCCTCTCTGGCTGTATACCTGTATGGTATACGCACCGTGAAAATTATAATATCAGTGTTTATAGCAATCCTCATAAATAATGCATCTTAATCCAGACCATCAGAGTGTGAAATCCTGCTATAGTAAAACAAATCGAATAATGTTAAAATAATAACAATCTTCTGACGATTCACATTATAACCGATTTATCGGAAAAAGAAAAGGCTATTTTGGATAAAATTTCTCAAGTATCTATAAAAATACAATCTGAGAGAGTATGAAGATACTTTAAACAGGAATTGCAAATTATGCTTTGTTATGAAAAGTATGTACAGAAAGACAAAAGATATGCAGGATAAAAAACATCTTGCGGGATATTACAGGTGAACAGTAAAAATTATGCTGCTGTCAACAAACATAAAAAAATGATATGTTGACAGCAGCATAATTATAAATGACAGTTGCTATTTTCCGAGAGAGTACAGATCTTCATAGAATTCCGGATAGGAAATTTTAACGCAGTCCCCATCTTTGATAGTAAGTGTACCGTCACAAATTGTACCTGCAACAGCAAAGGACATGGCAATACGGTGATCAAGATAAGAATTGATCTCGGCACCATGAAGTGGCTTCCCTCCATGGATGATCATTCCGTCATCAGTCGGCTGAATATCAGTTCCCATGCGTTTCAGCCCTTCTGTTACCACTGCGATACGGTCGGATTCTTTTACCTTCAGCTCCTGTGCGTCCCTGATAACAGTAGTCCCCTCTGCAAAAGCTGCCATTACAGCGATCATCGGGATTTCATCGATCAGTGTGGGGATGATCTCACCTTCAACAGTGGTTCCGTGAAGACTGCTTGTGCGGATCAGCAGGTCAGCGGTAGGCTCACCCTCTGTACTTGCATTCAGCAGAGTAATATCAGCCCCCATAGCCTTGCATACACGAAGCATTCCGTCTCTGGTTGGATTAATGCCTACATTTTTAAGAAGAATCTCACTTCCGGGAGTAAGAAGCCCTGCTGCGATAAAGTAAGCAGCAGAAGAAATATCTCCGGGAACTTTAATCTCGCGTCCGTTCAGTACAGGCTCCGGTTCAATAGAAGCAGTTGTTCCCTGGGAAGTCACATTTGCGCCGAAATAATTCAGCATGATTTCTGTATGATTTCTGGAAAGTACCGGCTCAGTAACGCTGGTGATCCCATCTGCATACATACCAGCCAGAAGCACGCAGGATTTTACCTGTGCGGAAGCAACCGGTGACTGATAATGAGCGGCATGTAAAGGCTTTCCTGTAATACGCAAAGGTGCGCATCCATTGCCTCTAAGACTCACGATATCAGCGCCCATAGACAGAAGAGGAGTCATAATCCTTTTCATTGGACGGGACTGAATGGAAGCGTCGCCGTTTAATTCGCTGGTAAAAGACTGTCCTGCCAGAATTCCGGAGATCAGTCTTGTGGTAGTCCCGCTGTTTCCCACATCCAGAGTTTCAGACGGAGCACTGAGTCCGTGAAGTCCCTTTCCATGAACGAGGATTTCGGAAGCATTTCTTTCAATATCGATTCCCATTTTCCGGAAACAGGAGATAGTAGAGAGACAGTCAGCTCCCTCAAGAAAATGTGTGATCTTTGTAGTACCCTGTGCAAGAGAACCGAACATGACTGCACGATGAGAAATGGATTTATCTCCGGGTACAGTGAGTTCTCCTCTGAGGTTTGTCTGTTTTTTTATTTCCATGTTTGATTCCTGCCTGTTTTATAATATTTCTGTATTTCCCTGCAGCTATTTATAGCAATCTGCTTTTGACAAAATATTTTTGAAATGAATGTCAAAGGGTGATCTGTTTAGCGTTCGTAGACAATATAATTTCTTTTTTTAAGGAGTGCGGCACCCTTTTCCATAGAGATTCCGTCGTAGAATTCAATTTTAAGGACACCTTCCTCGAATTCACGGTTGTGAATGATACCGATATTTTTAATGCTGATCTTCTCCATCGCAAGGATAGTGGCAATCGTAGCAATACCGCCGGCCTCATCCGCAATATCAAGATACAGGACATAAGCTTTTTTCAGCAGACCATTGTCTACCACATCAATAGAATCACGGTAATCCCTGGAACTTGCAAACATCTGATACAGACTCCTGGAGTCCTTGTTATCCACAAAACATTTGATCTGAACCAGCAGGCGGATGTAGTCATCCAGAACATTGGAGATATTCTGATTATTTTCCACACAGATCTGCTCCCACATAATTGGAGAAGAAGAAGCAATACGTGTGATATCACGGAAACCTCCGGCTGCAATCGTTTTCATGTATTCCTGATCACTGTCCAGCATATTGACAAGATTTACCAGTGCAGAAGCGATAATATGAGGCAGATGGCTGACTCCGGCAGTGATGAAATCGTGTTCTTCACTTGTAAGGACCATCGGGATCGCACCAAGGGAAGAGATCATCTCTGTGAAATCTGTCAGGCGTTCCAGTGCAACTTCACCGCTCGGAGTAATAATATAGTAAGCATTCTCAATCAGACGGTCACTGGAAGCTTCGAATCCGGTCTTCTCAGAACCGGCCATTGGATGACCTCCGATAAAACGGGATTCCATTCCAAGACGTTCTACTTCTTTATGGATAATGCCCTTGACACTTCCAACATCTGTGAGGATCGTGTCAGGACCGATATTGTCTTTGAAATATTCAAGATATTTTACATTAAATTCTACAGGAGCACACAGGAAAATATAATCGCAGCTCCTGAAACGTTCATCATGTTCTTCGCATACAGCATCGATCATATTGCTGCTTACTGCTGCAGCAAGTGTTTCCCGATCCTGATCATAAGCAAGAAGTCGGTAGTCTTCATGGTATTTTCGGATGGCCTTGGCAATTGATCCGCCAATCAGTCCGAGACCGATAAAACCGATAGTTTTCATAGTGGTTTTTGCATCCTTTCAGGTAACATTATTCGTAACTGTGAAAATACGGAACAGTTACATGATTTCATAATTTACTATTTTAAAGGATATGATTTGAAAAGTCAATTCATACGGCACTTTTATACATAAATAATTTAAAGCGACAAAGCAAACGCTGTATCATATGCAGATATCTTCCATGTCTTTCGCACTCTGGTTACTAGAGTGTGTCTGAAAAATCATTCCCGCAATCTACACGCCCCACTTTGCGGGATATTTCACCCGAATTCAGTTGCCGTAGCCCGCTACGGCGCCCTCATCCGGGCAAAATATCCCACAAATTGTGACGCACATCTTGCAGAAAGCCTTTTTCAGACACGCTCTAGGACTGTTATAGTCAACTGAAAAAACGATGCATTATAAATATTCGTACAATCAAAATCAGTCAGCCAGCTGCACGCTTGAGATAAAATTCACAGTCGAGATCCGTGAAAATTACTGAAAATATATAAAATGCTCATCAATTTACAAGAAGTTCACAAAAAAAGATGTTAAAATTTCATAAAATACTTGAAAAATATAAAAAAATTTAGTAATATATAGCCATATCGTTGCTGCGGACGTTGCAGGCGGCAATAACATAACAGACAAACAGGGAGGTACGCAACATGGATGTATTTAGAACTGACCGAATTAGAAATGTAGTCCTTTTAGGTCATGGGGGCGCTGGCAAAACTACACTGGCAGAAGCAATGGCTTACTTAGCAGGAATGACTAACCGTCTCGGAAGAGTAGAAGACGGAAATACTGTCAGCGATTATGACAAAGAAGAGATTAAGAGACATTTTTCCATTTCTACCACATTGATCCCGGTACCGTGGGATAAGGTAAAGATCAATGTGCTGGATACTCCCGGATATTTCGATTTCGTAGGCGAAGTAGAAGAAGCAGTAAGCGCAGCAGATGCAGCGATCATTGTAGTTTCCGGTAAAGCAGGCGTTCAGGTTGGAACACAGAAGGCATGGAACTTATGTGAGAAATATAAACTTCCGAGAATGATCTTTGTCACAGATATGGACGTAGATGATGTCAGCTACCGTAAAGTAGTAGAACAGCTCACTGAACTCTACGGCAAGAAGATCGCACCGCTTCACTTCCCGATTCGTGAAGACGGCAAATTTGTAGGATATGTAAATGTTGTAAAACAGGCAGGACGTAAGTACATAGATAAAGGTAAGAAAGAGGAATGCCCGATTCCTGAATACCTGGATGAATATCTGGAAAAATATCACGATATCCTTATGGAATCTGTTGCAGAGACCAGCGAGGAATTCATGGACCGTTATTTTGAAGGTGATACATTCTCAGTAACAGAGGTTTCCGCAGCACTTGCAATGAACGTACAGGAAGCATCTATCGTACCTGTATGCATGGGCTCACCAATCAACCTTCGCGGTGTATCCAACTTATTGGATGATATCTGCGGATATTTCCCAAGCCCGGACAAACGCTCCTGCAACGGAATCGCTCAGAAGACAAATGAGATCTTTGAAGCAAACTACGACTTCACGAAAGTGAAATCCGCATATGTGTGGAAAACAATTGCAGACCCGTTCCTTGGCAAATATTCTCTTATTAAAGTATGCTCCGGTGTTATCAAATCCGATGACACTTTATTAAACGTAGAGAAAGGCGAAGAAGAACGTCTGAATAAATTATATGTACTTGAAGGATCCAAACCAATCGAGGTTCCGGAACTTCATGCCGGTGATATTGGTGCAATTGCCAAATTAAACAGCGTACAGACTGGTGACAGCCTTGCGACAAAAGCAAATCCGATTCTTTATCCGAAGGCACTCCTTTCCACACCATATACCTGCAAGAGATTTAAAGCAGTGAAGAAGGGTGATGAGGATAAGATTTCCCAGGCACTTGCGAAGATGATGAGTGAAGACAAGACACTTCGTGTAGTAAATGACAGTGCAAACCGTCAGAGCCTTATCTATGGTATCGGTGATCAGCATCTCGATATCGTTATGAATAAATTAAAAGAACGCTACAAAGTAGATGTTGAGCTGAGCAAACCGAAGGTTCCGTTCCGCGAGACGATCCGTAAGAATGCAGATGTAGAGGGTAAACATAAGAAACAGTCCGGTGGACATGGACAGTATGGACATGTTAAGATGCGTTTCGAGCCATCAGGCGATCTGGAGACACCTTATGAATTTGAACAGGTTGTAGTTGGTGGTGCAGTTCCGAAGAACTACTTCCCGGCAGTTGAGAAAGGTCTTCAGGAATGCGTATTAAAAGGACCTCTGGCTGCATATCCTGTAGTTGGTGTGAAAGCTACCTTATATGATGGATCTTATCATCCGGTAGACTCCTCAGAAATGGCATTCAAGATGGCAACGATTCTTGCATTTAAGAAAGGCTTTATGGATGCATCACCTGTACTCTTAGAGCCAATTGTATCTATGAAAGTAACTGTTCCGGATAAATTTACCGGTGATGTTATGGGCGACCTGAACAAACGTCGTGGCCGTGTTCTTGGTATGACTCCTGATCATCAGGGCAATACCATTATTGAGGCAGATGTTCCACAGCTTGAGATTTATGGATATTCCACAGATCTTCGTTCTATGACAGGCGGAAGCGGAGAATTCTCCTATGAATTCGCACGCTACGAGCAGGCTCCGAACGATATCCAGGCAAAAGAAATCGAAGCAAGAGCAAGCAAAGTGGATAAAGCTGAAGAATAAAAAAAGGGTAATTACTGATAGAGCAGTAATTTGTGTTAGCGCAGTAATTAAAATATAGTTAAGAAATAAAAATGGCAGGACATTTTGCAGAGATGCGGAATGTCCTGTTTTTTACGTTTTGTTGACAGAACTAGAGTGTGTCTGAAAAAGGCTTTCTGCAAGATGTGCGTCACACTTTGCGGGAATGATTTTTCAGACACACTCTAGTGGTGTATTACTCGAAAATGCGAAATAAGTGCCATTTTTACAGCAAAAACACTAGATACTGCGAAACGTTACATTGACAAACAGCCTTTGTTGAATTAAAATAAATTTTTAGGATAAGATGTCCATAATCGGACTGAAACCGCCGGAAATAATAAAAGCAGCTGTGTAGCTCAGTGGAGCAAACAGTAGTGGTGTCATGGACGCACCCTGAAAAAGACGGTATCTCGCCTTAAGTCAGATGCCCTGGTAACTCTGTTGCCGGGTAGTTCACATACAGCAAAATGTTGGAGGAAGTATAGAGATGAAATACTTGTTTAAAAAGATTGAGCCTAAGTGGCAGGCAAAATGGGAAGAGGCCAAAGTCTTCGAAGCCAAAGATAACAGTGACAAACCTAAATTCTATGGTCTGGTAGAGTTCCCATATCCAAGCGGTGCCGGTATGCACGTAGGACATATCAAAGCATATTCCAGTCTGGAGGTTATTTCCAGAAAACGTCGTATGGAAGGCTATAATGTACTTTTCCCGATCGGATTTGATGCATTTGGTCTCCCGACAGAGAACTACGCGGTAAAGACCGGAACACATCCACGTATCATCACAGATGAGAACATCAAGAGATTCTCAAACCAGTTAAAGAAAGTTGGATTTTCCTTTGACTGGAACCGTGTGATCGATACAACAGATGAAGACTACTACAAATGGACACAGTGGATTTTCCTGAAAATGTTCGAAAAAGGTCTTGTATTCAGAGACAGAACACTGGTTAATTACTGCCCGCACTGTAAAGTAGTCCTTTCCAATGAAGACAGCCAGGGCGGTAAATGTGATATCTGCCACAGTGATGTTGTTCAGAAATCAAAAGATGTATGGTATTTAAGAATCACCCAGTATGCAGATAAGCTTCTGGAAGGTCTGAAAGATGTAGACTATCCGGAAAATGTAAAACAGCAGCAGATCCACTGGATCGGCAAATCAAAAGGTGCTTTCGTTAACTTCGATGTTGACGGAATCGATGAGAAACTTGAAATCTATACAACCAGACCGGATACTCTGTTTGGTGTAACATTCATGGTAATCGCACCGGAACATCCGATCATTGACAAATATGCAGATAAAATCACAAACATGGATGAGATCACTGCATATCGTAATGAGTGTGCAAAGAAAACAGAGTTTGAGAGAACTCAGCTTGTAAAAGATAAAACAGGTGTGAGAATCCAGGGACTTGAGGGAATCAACCCGGTTAACGGTAAGAAAATCCCGATCTACATTGCTGACTATGTAATGATGGGATATGGTACAGGTGCTATCATGGCAGTACCTGCTCACGACCAGCGTGACTATGATTTCGCGAAGAAATTCGGTATCGACATTATCGAAGTTATCAAAGGCGGAGATATTTCCAAAGAAGCCTATACAGGCGACGGCGAAATGGTAAACTCCGATTTCCTGAACGGATATGCAAAGAAGAAAGATTCTATTGAGCGTATGTTGGAAGAACTGGAGAAAAAAGGAATCGGTAAAGCCGGTGTTCAGTATAAGATGAAAGACTGGGCATTCAACCGCCAGAGATACTGGGGTGAGCCAATCCCGCTTATCCACTGCCCGAACTGCGGTGTTGTGGCAGTTCCGGAGAACGAACTTCCGCTGCGTCTGCCGGATGTAAAGGACTTCGAGCCGGGTGAAGACGGACAGTCCCCACTTGCAAAAATTGATTCTTTCGTAAACTGCACATGCCCGAAATGTGGTGCTGCAGCGAAGCGTGAGACAGATACTATGCCTCAGTGGGCAGGATCTTCCTGGTATTTCTTAAGATATACAGATCCGCACAATGCAAATGCACTGGCAGATATGGACAAACTGAAATACTGGATGCCTGTTGACTGGTACAATGGTGGTATGGAACACGTTACCAGACATATGATCTACTCCAGATTCTGGCATCATTTCCTGTATGATCTTGGCGTAGTAAATACACCGGAACCATACGCAAAACGTTCTATCCAGGGACTGATCCTCGGACCGGACGGAGATAAAATGAGTAAATCCAAGGGCAACGTAGTTGATCCACTGGATATTGTAGAAGAATACGGCGCAGATACTCTTCGTACCTATGTACTGTTTATGGGTGACTATGGCGCAGCTACACCGTGGAGCGAGAACTCTGTAAAAGGCTGTAAGAAGTTCCTGGATCGTGTTGCAGGGCTGACAGATATCCTTTCTGAAGAATCCGTATCTGATGAACTGGAGATGAAACTCCACCGTACCATCAAGAAAGTTTCTTCTGATATCGAGAACCTGAAATTCAATACTGCGATCGCCAGCCTGATGACACTCATTAATGAGATCACAGCAGAAGGACACTTAAGCAAAGATGACCTTACCATCTTTATCAAACTGCTTAGCCCGTTCGCACCGCATATCTGCGAAGAAATCTGGGAATTCATCGGAGGTGAAGGCTTACTGGCAGTTTCCGAATGGCCGAAATACGATGAAGGCAAAACAATTGCCAAGACTGTTGAGATCGGTGTACAGGTAAACGGTAAAGTAAGAGGAACAATCGTAATCCCTAACGGATGTGAAAAAGAAAAAGCATTCGAGATTGCCAAAGCAGACGAGAGAATTGCTTCCTTCCTGGAAGGCAAGAACCTTATCAAAGAGATTTATGTACCGAACAAGATCGTAAACTTTGTTGCGAAATAATAGAAACAGTAAAAAGAGGACTGACAGAAATTTTTCTGAACAGTCCTCTTTTGAGTTTGCCAGCTGTATTTTTAGACCTTTTCAGGCAACCGCCTGCTGATATGCCGGAATGTCAGTGTAAACACGATTCCCTTCACGATAGAAGAGATTGTAAGCGCCCACCATACACCATTTAATCCCATTCCCGCATGTGTCAGGATCAATGCCAGCGGGATTCGTGAGCCTGTCAGGATCACACTGATCGTACTGGATAATCTGGTGCGTCCAAGTCCTGATAATGCGCCCACTGTCATCAGCTCAATGGACATAAAGACTTCACTGAATCCGATAATGACCAGATAATTGACAGCAGTATCCAGCGCTTCTTTTTCGTGGAAAAATAACCTGGCAATTGGTTCCGGAAGAAAGACAAAAGCTGCAGTGACAAACAGGCCCCAAATTGTGAGAACGCGAAATGACAGACTGTAACCTTTACGGATACGGTCTTTTTTTCGTGCACCGTAGTTTTGGGCAATAAAAGCATTCAGTGCTGAAGCAAAACCATCAGCAGTATTCCAGGATACGGATTCAATCTGTCCGCCAACACGCTGCGTTGCAATAGCGGCAGCACCATAACCGGAAACCATACGGGTCAGAATCATGGAGATGAAACAGTAAATGCTTCCCTGTATAGCTGTGGGAAAACCGATTCTGAAGATGTGCTTATAATATTCTTTTGGAAAAACAGACAGCAGATTCAGATGCTGTAAAACATTTGGCTCCAGTCTGGAATGCCGGATACGCAGAACCATCACTACAAAAACCAGAATCTGTGAACTTACTGTTGCAATAGCGGCTCCGGCAACCTCCAGCCTCGGGAAAGGTCCGATGCCAAGGATCAGCAGCGGATCCAGGATCATATTTCCTGCAAGCCCGATAAAGTTTGCAAGCAGGGGAGTGCGGGAATCTCCCTGCGCAGTAGAGAGTCCTGTCAGCGTCAGATTCAGATAAGAAAAAAGAATCAGCCCACAGGTGATCAATGTATAAGATCTGGCAGCAGTATAAGTTTCTGCGTCGGTCAGATTAAAAAATCCCAGCAGAGGCTGTATGAAAATAACACAGACAGCAGCAAACAAAATGCCGGACAGTGCAGTGAGCTGCAGAGAACCGGCGGCATAGGAACGTGCCTGGTCATAATCTTTGCGCCCGCATGCCTGAGCTGTATTTACCTGTCCGCCCATTCTTGACAGGGATGCAAGCCCCTGGGAGAGCCAGACATACATTCCGCCTACTCCCACGCCTGCAACCGCCTTCGCACCAAGCAGTCCGATCCATGCCATATCCATAATACTGTATGCTGTTCCCAACATGGAAGAAATCATGATAGGCAGAGCCAGCTCTGCCAGAGTTTTCAGGATCGGACCGGAAGTCAGATCCACAGTTTTTGCTTTACTCATTTGTAATAACCCTTCATATACTAATTATTATAATACTTTTGTAGTCCATTTACTGCAGTCCCATACCTGAGAAACCACATCGCGGTAAAACTCCGGTTCATGGCAGATCAGGAGAATGCTTCCCTTATATTCGATCAATGCCTGCTTCAAAGCTTCTTTTGCATCCACATCCAGATGATTGGTAGGCTCGTCCAGAAGCAGAATGTTCGTTTCTTTATTCACCAGCTTACACAGACGCACCTTCGCCTGCTCCCCGCCACTCAGTACACGTACCTGACTTTCAATATGCTTGGTAGTCAGACCACATTTGGCGAGAGCAGACCGCACCTCATACTGAGTATAAGACGGAAACTCCGCCCAGATCTCATCAATACAGGTAGTCTTGTTATCACCCTTTACTTCCTGCTCAAAATATCCAATCTGAAGATTCTCCCCGAGTTCGCAGGAACCCTTCAGAGACGGGATCAACCCCAGAATACTCTTCAGTAAAGTTGTCTTACCGATACCGTTTGCACCAACCAGCGCAATCTTATTTCCTCTTTCCATAGAGAGAGTAACAGGTCTGGAAAGAGGTTCATTATAACCAATAACCAGATCCTTCGTTTCGAAAATATATTTCCCCGGAGTGCGTCCGTATTTAAAATGAAACTCAGGCTTCGGCTTCTCGGCAGCAAGCTCGATCACATCCATCTTATCCAGCTTCTTCTGTCTGGACATTGCCATATTTCTTGTAGAAACCCTGGCCTTATTTCTTGCGACGAAATCCTTCAGTTCACTGATTTCCTGCTGCTGGCGTCTGTAAGCAGCCTCAAGCTGAGCCTTCTTCACCTCATACACTTCCTGGAAATGGTCATAATCCCCGACATAACGGTTCAGTTCCTGATTCTCCATATGATAAACCAGATTGATAACAGAATTCAGAAACGGAATATCGTGGGAGATAAGGATAAATGCATTCTCATAATCCTGCAGATAACGCTTCAGCCATTCGATATGTTCCTCATCCAGATAGTTGGTAGGCTCGTCCAGAAGCAGGATATCCGGCTTCTCCAGAAGTAGCTTGCCAAGCAGAACCTTGGTTCTCTGACCACCACTCAGGTCTGTAACATCACGTTCCAGTCCGATATCCAGAAGTCCCAGGGCTCTGGCAACTTCCTCCACCTTCGCATCGATCACATAGAAATCATGCATGGTAAGGGTATCCTGAATAGTTCCCAGCTCCTCCATCAGAGTATCCATCTCTTCAGGAGAAGCAGTGCCAAGAGAGTCACAGATCCCATTCATTCTTTCCTCCATCTCAAAGAGATAAGAGAACGCAGACTTCAGCACGTCACGGATGGACATACCCTGAGAAAGGACAGAATGCTGGTCCAGATAGCCGACACGTACACTCTTTGCCCATTCGATCTTACCCTCATCCGGCATCAGCTTTCCGGTTACAATATTAAAGAAAGTAGATTTACCTTCCCCGTTGGCACCAACCAGTCCAATATGCTCGCCCTTTAACAGGCGGAAAGACACATCATTAAAAATCGCCCTGTCTCCGAAACCATGTGTCAGATGTTCAACATTCAAAATACTCATAAAAAGAAATTCTCCTTAATTATTGTTATATAATGTCAGGGTCAAAAGGTATTTCACCTCTGACCTGACATCCACGAATTACTTACTCCGCTGCAAAGCAGCTCCCGCAATTCTTTTAATATTTGTAACTATACAACAGTATGATCAGACTTCCCTGACTCCTTTTAATGACGGCTCAGCCATCAGCGAATAATTTGTATAATAAACCACAAATCCGGGCTTCGCCCCTGCAGGCTTTTTCACCTGCTTCTTCTGGATATAATCAATCTCCACCTTAGGAGCAGTACGTCCTTTGGAATAATAAGCAGCAAGCTGTCCCGCAATCTCAAAGATATGATCCGGCAGTTCGCCGTCCTTAGACTTCACGACCACATGCGAACCGGCCATCTTCTTGGCATGAAACCACCAGTCATTCCCTGTGGCAAACTTAAAGGTAAGCTCATCATTCTGGAAATTATTTTTTCCCACATAAATATCATACCCATCCTCAGTCACATAATGGAACGGCTTAGACTTACTCTGTGCCTTCTGTCCCTTCCTGCGGTCATAATGCTTCTTAATATATCCATACTCCATCAGCTCTTCCTTGATCTGTGCCAGATCACTCTCAGCCAGAGCAATATCCAGAGCATTGGAAACAGACTCCAGATGCTCAATCTCACTTCTCGTATCTGCAATCTGCTCAGTCAGAGCTTCCTCCGTACGCTTCAGCTTTCCATACTTGTCAAAATACTTCTTGGAATTCTCCGCCGGAGTCATAGTAGGATCAAGAGGAATGGTAATCTCCTCATTGGTATAATAATTCAGAGCCTTAAACGACTTACATCCATCCTCCAGTCCATACCCATAAGTATTGATCAGCTCCCCGTAAACCTTATACTTCTCCTTCTTCGCAGTATCCTTCATCTGCTTCTCCTGCAGACTCAGCTTTTTACGGTTACGCTCCAGCGCAGTCTGCACGATCCTCCTCAGATCCGAAGACTTCTGATGGATACGCGTCAACGTATTCTTTGTCGCATAATAAGTCTCCAGCATCTGTGAAACACTCTCAAACTCCACAGAATGATACTCCGGTCCATACTGCTGGAACGCAAACACACCATACTCCACAGGTTCTTCCCCCCGGTAAACAATATTCGGAGAAAAATCCCCCTCCACAACCTGATCCATCAGCCTGCGGAACGTATGATACAAATGCACCCTCGCCGCCTCATCCAGAGACTGCGCTGCATCACTTCCGTCGATCGAAGCCCTGAAACAGATCTCCTCCGCAACAACCGGACTGATTCCAGTAAGAGAAGAGTAAACAGCCCTGGAAACATTACATGGCTTCCTGCACACAACATCATAGAACTCCTCCTCACTCACAGTCAGCGGATCCAGCTTATCCTGCGTCTTCGGAATAAAATACTCCCTTCCCGGAAGCACCTCACGCACAGAACTCATATGAGAAGAAACATGCTTGATACTATCCAGAATCATCCCCTTATCATCACAGAAAATAATATTACTGTGCTTGCCCATCAGTTCCATGATAAGAACCTTCTTACAGGGATCCCCCAGCTCATTCAGATGCTCCAGCTCAAACATCACCACACGCTCCATCCCCGGCTGCCTGATATCCGAAACCCTCGCACTTCCAATATGCTTACGCAGCAGCATACAGAAATTAGGCGCAGTCATAGGACTGGGCTTATTCTTGGAAGTAAAATAAATCAGCGGAAGAGAAGCACTGGCCGAAAGCAGCAGCCTGCACTGCCCATTCGCCCCCTTCCCCGTAATCAAAAGCTCATCCGCCTCCGGCTGAGCAATCTTATTAAACCGTCCTCCATCCAAATTCAAATGCAGCTCCTTCACCATAGCCGCAATCGTAATCCCATCAAAAGCCATATAAAAACACTCCTTTTTAAATAATACTCACAATAATCAAAATCTCAGTCCCCAATATGACTGATAACAATTTTATAATTGACAGGTAATACATAAAATCTAAACATCACCTACGTCAGAAAGGCAAAGCCCTTTCTGACAAACAAACTATAATAAGCTTTTCTGAAAGCCGTTCAATTTAAAGGATATACCATATACCTCCAACAGCCAGCTACCAGCAGGAGAAAATAAATAGTTCCGGGCGCATTTGCAGGGGTTGTAGTAACTCTTAGGCTTCGGGAATCTGCGTTATGAAAAAAACAGCAACCTGTCTGAGCGAAGCGAGTTTTGCTGTTTTTTTCATGCCTTTAGCAGATTTCCGAAGCCTTAGAGTTGACTAAACCCCGAAACCGCGCCCGGAACTATTTATTTTCTCCTGCGTCCCACCTGCGTCCCACCTGCGGCGTCCCTTCTGCTAGTATACCACACATTTCCTACCGTCATCAACGAAAAAATGTTTGACTCCCATTCTATAATGAACTATAATAAATCTGTATGTAAACCAGAACAGGCACACATACCCCGACACTAATAGACAGACAAAGAGAGAAAAACTATGATAAAAAGCATGACAGGTTTCGGCCGGGCAGAAGTCGTGACCAAAGAAAGAAAAATAACAATCGAACTAAAATCTGTCAACCACAGATACCTGGACCTCAGCATCAAAATGCCCAGAAAACTCAACTTCCTGGAAGGCGCAGTCAGAAACCTGATGAAAACCTACATCCAGAGAGGCAAAGTTGATGTATACATCACATACGAAGACTACACCCTGGACAACGGAGCTCTCAAATACAACAGAGAACTCGCATCCGAATACATCACCTGTCTTAAACAGATGCAGCAGGACTTTGACCTTGACTACGATATCAAAGTCAGCACCCTGTCACGCTATCCGGAGGTACTTGTCATGGAAGAACAGTCTGTTGATGAGGAAGCACTCTGGGAATCTCTGGAACCGCCCCTTCGCGAGGCATGTGAGAAATTTGTCCAGACAAGGATACTGGAAGGCAGAAATCTTGAGAAAGACCTTATCGGAAAACTGGACAGCCTTGAAGAAAAAGTATTACGTGTAGAAGCCCGCTCTCCGGAAGTAGTCAATGCCTACAGGACCAAACTGGAAGCAAAAGTTTCCGAGCTGCTGGAAGACACACAGATCGACGACAACCGCATCGCAGCAGAAGTCATCCTGTTTTCAGACAAAATCTGCAATGATGAGGAAACCGTCCGCCTTCACAGCCACATCAGGAACATGAAAAAGATGCTTACAACAGAGAAAGAAGGCATCGGACGCAAACTGGACTTCATGGCACAGGAAATGAACAGAGAAGCAAACACGATTTTATCCAAATCAAGTGATCTGGAGATTTCCAACATTGCCATTGATCTGAAAACAGAGATCGAGAAAGTCAGAGAACAGATCCAGAACGTAGAATAGAGGAAGAAAACGTGGCAAGACTTATTAATATCGGTTTTGGAAATGTAGTCAATTCACAGAAAATCGTGGCAGTGGTAAGCCCGGATGCGGCACCTGTAAAAAGAATGGTGCAGAGCATAAAGGGAACCCGGTCACTGATTGATGCAACTCAGGGGCGAAAGACAAAAGCAGTGATCGTCACAAGCGACGATTATCTGGTGCTCAGCGCACTTCAGCCTGAGACCATTGCCCGGAGATTTGCAGAAATATATGAAAACGAGGATAAGGGAGAGACCCATGAATAAAGGAATTTTAGTAGTGGTTTCCGGATTTTCCGGTGCAGGAAAAGGCACAGTAATGAAACGCCTCATGGAGAAATATGATGGTTATGCATTATCTGTCTCCGCAACAACCAGAAAACCCCGTCCCGGTGAAGAGGACGGCAGAGAATATTTCTTCCGTACAAGGGATGAATTTGAGAAGCTGATCGAAGAGGATGCATTGCTTGAATATGCCCAGTATGTGGAAAATTATTACGGCACTCCACGCTCTTATGTCGAAGAGCAGCTTCAGGCAGGCAGAAATGTAATCCTTGAGATCGAAATCCAGGGCGCAATGAAGATCAAAGAGAAAATACCGGAAGCACTTCTGGTGTTTGTAACTCCGCCGACTGTGGAGGAACTGGAACGCCGTCTCACAGGCAGAGGAACAGAAACCGCACAGGTGATCGCAGACAGACTTGCAAGAGCTGGTGAAGAGGCAGAAGGTATGGGACAATATGACTATATTCTTGTCAACGATACTGTAGAGGAATGCGTAGACCATCTTCATCAGATTATTGTGAGTGAACATTCCAGAGTATCCAGAAATGCAGAATTTATCGCAGATATCCAGAAACAGACAAAAGCATTTCAGAAATGATAAACATGCGGCCCAGACCGCTTAAAAGAAAGGAGAAAATACATGATACATCCGTCTTATACAGAATTAATCGAAGCAATCAATACAAACAGTGAGGACGACGATACAACAATGTCCCTTAACAGCCGTTATTCCCTTGTACTTGCTGCAAGTAAACGTGCACGCCAGATCATTGCAGGTTCCAAACCAATGGTAGAGGGTGCGGAAGGCAAGAAACCTCTCTCAGTTGCGATCGACGAGCTCTACAAAGGAAAAGTAAAGATCCTTGCTCCGGAAGAAGAGGATGAAGAAGGAACAGAACAGACAGCTGAGGCACAGACAGAAGAATCAGCACAGGCTTCTGAAATCACAGAGACTGCTGAAACAGCAGAAGAAACAACTGAAGAGTAAGAACTGATGGTAACACAATAGATAAACAAAAGGATGTGTCTGAGAATTACAGAGGTATATTTTCAGGCACATTCTTATAGGAGAATTTATGAAATTATTATTCGTATCATTAGGCTGTGACAAGAACCTTGTAGATTCCGAAGAAATGCTTGGACTTCTTACAGGTAACGGGTTCGAGATCGTAGATGATGAAACTGAAGCAGAGGCCATTGTGGTGAACACCTGCTGCTTTATCAATGACGCAAAGGAAGAGAGCGTCAACACCATCCTTGAGATGGCAGAATACAAGAAAACCGGGAGCTGTAAAGTCCTGGTTGTCACAGGATGTATGGCACAGCGTTATAAGAATGAGATCATTGAGGAAGTACCGGAAGTAGATGCAGTACTTGGAACAACTTCCTACGGAGACATCCTTAAGGCAATCCGTGAAGCAATGGAAGGAAAACATTTCCAGGAATTTAAAGATATTGATTATCTTCCGGAAAAGCTTGGCAAACGTGTTCTCACAACAGGCGGACATTTCGGATACCTCAAGATAGCAGAAGGCTGTGATAAACACTGCACCTACTGTATCATCCCGAAACTTCGCGGTAAATTCCGAAGCGTTCCGATGGAACGTCTGGTAACACAGGCAAAGGAGATGGCAGAGGAAGGCGTAAAAGAGCTGATCCTTGTCGCACAGGAGACAACCGTATATGGAACTGATATATATGGAAAGAAATCTCTTCATATCCTCCTGAAAGAGTTATGCAAGATCAAAGGAATCCGCTGGATCCGCGTGCTTTACTGCTATCCGGAGGAAATTTATGATGAACTGATCCAGACCATGAAAGAGGAGAAGAAGATCTGCCATTATCTGGATCTTCCGATCCAGCATGCAAGTGACCGTATCTTAAAGAGAATGGGAAGAAGGACAACACAGGCAGAACTGGTGGAGATTGTAAATAAGCTTCGCCGGGAGATTCCTGACATCGTGCTCCGTACCACTCTGATCTCCGGATTCCCCGGGGAAACACAGGAAGACCACGAAGAGCTGATGAGCTTTGTGGATGAGATGGAATTTGACCGTCTGGGAGTATTTACTTACTCACCGGAAGAAGATACACCTGCAGCAACGATGCCTGATCAGGTTGCGGAAGAAGTCAAAGAGGCCAGACGTGACGAGATCATGGAGCTTCAGCAGGAGATTTCCTATGATAAGGGAACTGACCGTATCGGACAGGAACTTCTCGTGATGATCGAGGGAAAAGTTGCAGATGAGAGCGCATACATTGGCAGAACTTACGGAGATGCACCAAAGGTCGACGGTTATATTTTTGTGCAGACAGGAGAACTTCTGATGACAGGAGATTTTGCAAAGGTACGTGTGACCGGTGCACTGGAATATGATTTGATAGGAGAGTTGGCAGATGAATACACCGAATAAACTTACAGTAGCCAGAATGATCCTGGTTCCGTTTCTTGTACTGTTTATGCTTACAGACTTGGGCGGTGAGGCAAACCGCTATATAGCACTTGCTATTTTTGTTGTTGCAAGTGTGACCGACTGGTTTGACGGAAAGCTTGCCAGAAAATACAATCTGGTGACAAACTTTGGAAAATTCATGGATCCTCTTGCAGACAAGCTGCTTGTGTGTTCTGCAATGATCTGCTTTATTGAACTGGAAAAACTTCCGGCATGGTTTGTTATCATTATCATAGGAAGAGAATTTATTATCAGCGGATTTCGCCTTATAGCTGCTGAAAACGGCCGTGTGATTGCCGCAGGAATCTGGGGAAAGGCAAAGACGGTTGTTCAGATGATTATGTGCATCCTTTTGATTATGGATGTTTCTGCATTATCTGTTGTTACAACAATCGCAATTTATGCCGCTTTGATTCTTACGATTATCTCACTGGTTGACTATATTGTACACAATCTGGATGTATTATCAGACCAGAAGTAAGAAAAATAAGGGGACTTATTTATTATGAAAACCAATTCAACCATCCGCGGGATTGCTCACGGACATATGACAAAAGACAATCTGACAGGATTTGCATCTATGATGACATCTGATGCCAGAACACTCTCGTTGGCAAGAATTGCCATGAATCTGCCAGTTTATCTGGATATGGGAGAGGAGCCGTCTGATGAATATACACGAATCTCCAAGTTGTCCGCAGCGTATTGCGGTCTGCTTGGCCGTGTCAATAAAGAGCTTGTCTCAGGTCTGGATGAAAAGCGTGAGGAGGAAGCGCTGTCGCTTCGCAAAGAGAGCACAAAAATTATGGAGCTGCTTAGCGCATATACAGATCGCTTCACGGTATATGAATATGTGTTAAACAGACTTGAGTATCGTTTTAGCGGTGCTTCACTTGAGGCGGGCTACAGCGATGAAGATATGACGCAGGAAATTTTGCAGAAGCTGTCATCAGAGACTGATCAGACAGTTCGTCAGTCAATGCTTGTATCTATTATAGAGCAGCTTCCGATGCGAATGACAAGAAAGCGTTTCTTCCAGGTCCTCGCAGAAGGAATGGATGCCTATAAGGGTTCAGACAAAGAAGCAGTAGATGGACAGCTGTTTATGCTTCGTACAGCTGCAATGTTAGAGGAGCCAGCAGAATTTAAACAGAGCTTTCCAGTATTTTATGAAGTTGTAGAGGCATTTAAACAGGCACCGCTGTCTACCGTAAGTGAGGCCGAGTGGAATAAACTTCACGATATGCTTGCTGACGCTATGGAGGAGCTAAACAGCCAGATGGATCGTATGCTTCTTTTGCAGGAGCTTATCAATGATCTGTGTGTTGTAACAATGACAGACAGTTGTACATGGACAGAGCAGCATAAGACCTGCAGCAGCATTATTTCCTTTACGCTGACACCTGGAACAGATGAGGCGGCATTAAATGCAATGCTTACAGCGCTTGAGGGCATTCAGGAACAGTACAGCATGACCTTTCAGGAAAAATCAACATTGGTAGATGAGCTGATGCAAAGCAGCAAAGAACAGCTTAGTGAGCAGGGAATGATTGAAACCTTCAGCAAGTTAGAGGTACTTTCAAAGCTTCTTTCAAGCAGCCGCTTTGCAGATATTGAGCAAAAGCAAGAGAGCGAGACTGTGGAAGCTTCTTATATCGAAGAACAGACAGCAGCGCTTATTTCAGAGCTGGAGACATTTTTAAAGTCATCATCAAAACCGTTAGCCCGTGCTGTTATGGCAAAGCTTGTCACGATGGTTCCGCTGTTTATCCGTGATTATAATCAGCTTGAGGAATATATTCAAAACAGTCTGTCCTCATGTTCAGATGTTGCGGAAAAATTAGCATGTATCGAAATCATCAGAAGCCTGTAACAAAAAAGGTTCTAAGGTGAAGTGATCTTGTCTGGCAATAGTAAAGGAGAGGGATCAATTGAAACTGTGTAAGGATATCCGCCTTGGTGAAAAAGTTTCGGGAAAGCGTTTTGAGCTTACATGGAAGCTTAAGCACAATCGTCCGTCTGGCAGCATTTATGTTGTTGTTCTTCCTGAAGTGGTTCCAGAAAATCTGATGGAAATCTGTGCATACGAAGAACTTCGCAGAAAAAAGCAGTATGGGCGCACAGTGATTGCGGCAGCAGCGAATAAGAGCGAGGCGATTGAAGTAGTTCGAGCTTTGATTGAAGAAATGTATCAGAAGACTGGTGGCTTTGATGTGAAATCATTCATGAAGCTTTAAAAAGGAGGACAATGTTAGGTATTTTACTTACAATATTGAAAATAATTGGCATAATCCTTCTTGTGCTGATTGGATTGATTCTTTTGGCAGCGGCAGTCATTCTTTTAGTGCCAATACGATATCATGGCGAGGGTGCACGAGAGGAAAAGATACTCTCTGGAAATGTAAAACTAACGTGGCTTCTTCATATGATATCGGCAAGTGCTTCACTTTCAGAAGACGGGACGAAAATTAGGGTTTGCTTGTTTGGAAAGACGATTTATCCTAAAACAAAAAAGCCGCCTAAGAAAAGCAAAGCAAAGAAAATGATCAAACAACAACAGCTAAATATGACAACAAACTTCCACAAACAGGTCAGGACAGAGCTATAGCAGTCATATTGGCAACAGTTGGGTTGGTAATGATTGCAGGAGGTGTGGTGGTTATTAAAAGGAATAGGTGAAATTTGTGCACGGTCGAAAAAGGTCGAAAACTTTCACTTTACATTTTGCGACAAATAAGATAAAATCGATTCAAAACAAAATGTAATGGGTGAGAAAAACTGAATGTATTAGGGGAAATTTGAATAATAATGTATGGTTTAGCATCACT
>ERZ779843.1793-NODE-1793-length-22924-cov-8.749661_pt1 | contig 22924 bp, 22 predicted proteins | sample MGYA00511560_ERZ779843 | MGnify/ENA primary metagenome ERZ779843 (study PRJEB29588, sample SAMEA2158062) | human gut metagenome | biome: human gut; feature: human-associated habitat; material: faeces | place: Denmark | collected 2008/2010 ... | reverse complement strand
ATGACACAATAACTTTACTGGACGGTAAAGAATATGAAGTAACGAAACTTCAAACGGGTAAACAATTTCAAATGAAGGACAGCGACACGGCGAATTACAGCAGTCCGAACATTGGGATAATAACAGGCGACGGAACTCCAATGATACTAAGTTACAACACAAAATGTGAAGCCTTAGACCCCGTAAAGACCTACAGTTGGTCAACGGAAGACAACAAGCCTGTAACAAATGCAACGTCAAATTGCGTAGCGGCAGTGTTTGAGATAAACGGCAAAAAGAAACCGAACAAACAAAACGAGGACGTAGCATTATTCAACGCGAATGGTCTTGGAAGCAGTTGTGCGATTAAACTTGATAATGGTAAATGTTTTACATCAGTATTTACGCCAACGCCGTTAACAAAAGCAGAGTGCGAAGCACAAAAAGACGATTTAGGAATAAAAGAATGCTATCAAGATAATGATTATTGGGCGGGTGCCGTGAAACAATGCGGCGGAGTAAATAATCTCCCTACAATGGCAGATTTAGGAAAAATCGCAAGTGCAATATACGAAGGAAATCCAACAGTGGGAGCATACAATATTGTAAAAAATTTAACCTACATATCCGGCACAGCAACTTCTTTAGGGCTTCCGGAGCCCACCTTCTACTTGTGGTCGGGTGAGGAGGGTTTGGACAACCGCGCGTACCGTCGTGGCTTCGACCCTACTTACACGTACTCCGACGACTACAACTCCCGTATCTATAGTGGCGTACAGGCATTTTGTCTGGGTGATTAATCGTTCTACTGTTAAATTATAAAGTAAAAGGCAGTGCTCAGGCACCGCCTTTTTAGTACTTTTGAGGTTTATAAGCAATAAATGCAAATATCAGGCAGGCTGTGCCAAAAAATATTCCAAAACACATTGTTGTGTGATATGAATTTAAAAAAGCTGTTTCATAAATTTGTCCGTGATTCAAAAACAGTTCTCTGAATGTTTCAAATAATGTGATTGTAACTGCAACTCCCAGAATATTACCCATATTCCTTGATAATGCAAGAATTCCCGAGGCTATACCCAGTTCTTCTTTCCTGACACTGGTCATTATTGCATTATTTGAAGGTGATTGGAATAAACCGTTCCCAATCCCCATAATTCCTGACGCCATAACAATTTCCCACATTGGAGTTGCCTTATTAAATGTTGTAAAAATCAAAAGTGCAATTATATATACTATAGGGCCGGCAATGGTAAGATAACGGCTTCCGTATTTTCCTGATAATCTCCCGCTCACAGGTGCCACAAATGATAAAGTAACCGAGTACGGCAGAATTAGCAAACCTGCAATGAGTGCATTAAGTCTAAGGATTTCCTGTAAATAAAACGGCAAAAGTATGCTGTTGGTAAACATCGCCATGTATGACATCATTACAGCAAGATTTCCGAATGTGAATTGTTTTATGTGAAACATATTAAAATCTATTAAGGGATAATTGATTTTGTGGTCGCGAATGTAGAATAGTGCGCCGAAAATAAATGTAATTATACCCAGAGTAATTATTTTTAATGATGTCCAGCCCCACTGGTATCCTTCCGAGATTGCAAGCAGAAGTGCAAAGAGGCTTATTGTAAAATAGAAAAACCCTTTATAATCAAATTTAAATTTTTTACGTTTTTTCACATAATTTGGCAGCATTTTCCAGGAGTAAAACGCACCTATAACAGCAACGGGGATGCAGGGAAAAAATACAGAATGCCACCCGAATGTATTTATAAGCAGTCCGCCGAGAGCAGGCCCGCTCATACCTCCTATTGCAACAATACAGCCGTTTAAACCGAGTGCTTTGCCTCTGCGTTCCTTTTTAAATATACTTGCAATTATAGCCTGAGCATTAGAAAGCATGACAGAAGCTCCAAGTGCTTCAAAACATCTTGAAGCTACAAGTAAAACAAATGTCGGGGAAATCATGCTTAAAAATGCACCAAGAGCAAATATTGAAAAACCTGTCGAGTAAAGTTTATTTTTAGGAAAAATATCGCCTAACTTCCCGAAAAAAGGCAGAAAAACCGTTAACACAAGCATATATGCTATCATTACCCATTGAATCTGTCCCATTGTTACATGTAAATCTACTGACATAGGGTAAAGAGCAAGATTAACTGTTGTGGAATCAAGCATCGCAATAAAGTTCCCTATTGCGGTGATTACAAACATTGCCCATTTTATTTTCCGGTTAGTCATAATAAAATTTTACACCAAACATATATCTATCGAACTTTTTTTGTATATTTTCGTTATAATGATATGTGAAAGGCAAGTTTATGGTTAAATGTTTAAGCTTATTTTTTTTAATTATGTTTTTAATTCCTTCCTTTATTGATTGTGCTATTTCAAAGGAAGTTCAGGCTCCCGTGCAATATACTATTTTATCAACAAAATATGACTCCAGTACACCTTTTTGGATTAAAATCGGTGGTGAAAAATATTATTTTATACGCAGTAAAGCTGATGGAAATTACTCATATAAAGATTTACTCGGGTGCGATAAGTCTAAAAAACAGCTTTTCGAGCCTTTTTATGAGCTTAATCGGGATGATTTTAAACTTACTTCTAAAGAACTGGCTGATGGCGGAATCCGTCTTGTTAGAGAGAAGCTTAACGGAACTCTTGAAGTTGAAGATAAAACTAAGGACTTTGCATTAGAAAATATTTCTTATATTGATATGACAACTATTGCAACTTTCTATGACCGTTTTCTGAGGCCGTCCGGTAATTTTACAATGTATGTTATTTCAGAGCGTGGAAATATGAAAAAATATATTGGACATACCGGGTTTGTACCGCGGCGTTTTTTAGAGCGTATGTTTAAATAGTTGCAATCAACTTAAACATAGTCTAAAATAAAAAATGTATAAGAAAAGGAGGAAGAAATGCAAAAGACAGACATAGCAATGGTTTCGGGGGGGGGGGCAGCTCCATTCAAGGCTATTTTTTAACCATAAGAGATTTGGATTTACACTTGCAGAAGTTCTTATTACACTGGCTATTATTGGTATTGTGGTTTCATTAACTTTACCCTCTATTATCAATAAATACCAGAAACAAGAAAGTTGTATTCGTCTAAAACGCGCTTATAATCTCTTGAATCAATCTTTTTTATCAGCAATTGCAAAACACGGTAATATTGATGAGTGGCCGGATTGGGAATATTCTGAAAAGATTGTACGAAATTATATAGCTCCTGAGTTTAAAGTCAATAAAATATATCCTACGTCCGAGAACTTTTTTAAAGGTATGTGCTGGAACCGAGGATTTCATGGGGCAAATCAATATAACTGGCTGACAGGTGTTTACATATCGTCTCCGATTAATGCTGGAACTTCTTCGTTTATGACAGTTGATGGCATTTGTATAGGTCTCAGAGGACATGAAATCTACATTGATATTAACGGCAGCGACAAGGGCCCTAACGTAGCCGGAAAAGATTTGTTTTTTTCTTAATTTCCGGAAATGCTATAAAACCATACGGTTATAATTGGTCTCAAGACGATCTTTCATCACCTGCTAAATCAGGAGCATGTAATCAGCGTGCACGTTCTGGAGGTTATGCCTGTGCGGCAAGGATTATTAATGAAAACTGGCAAATAAATTATTATTAAAAAGCCTCCATTTGGAGGCTTTTTTTAGATATGATTTTTAACCCAGTCTGCCAGAATTTTCATTGGCGCGCGCGTGATAGCCAGAGCCCAATGCGGAACATTTTTTGTAATTACACTTAATGCTCCTACATTTGCACCTTCTTCAATTGTTACAGGTGCAACCAGAACTGTATTTGAACCAATTTTTACCTTATCTTTTAATATTGTTGTGCTTTTTTCTTTTGTAAGCGGGTTATAGTTTGCGGTTATTGTTCCGGCACCTATGTTCACATGTGAGCCGACTTCACTGTCCCCGATATAAGATAGATGACCTGCATTTGTGTTTGGGCCAATTTTCGATTTTTTTACTTCAACAAAGTTTCCTATTTTTACGTTATCAGCAATTTCGACTCCGCCTCTGAAGTGTGCACAAGGGCCGATTTTACAATTTTTTCCGATTTTGTTTTTTCCTTCAATATAAGTTGAAGGAAAAATAACGGTATCCTGACCGATTTCCGTATCTGAACTTATATAAGTTGTTGACGGATCAACAATGGTAACTCCGTTTACCATGTGTTTTTCGTTAATTCTTTTTTGCATAATTTTTGTTGCTTCTGCAAGGTGAAGTCGGGAATTTATTCCGAAAATTTCCTCGTTATTTTCCATTATATAAGCATTTACATTAAGGCTGTTTTTCTTACCCCATTCTATAATATCAGTAAGGTAATATTCTCCCTGCGCATTGTTGCTTGTTAATTGTGAGAATGCAGGCTGAACTTTTGTCCAGTCGATGCAATAAATTCCTGCATTTACTTCTTTTACTGCTTTTTGTTCAGGGGTTGCATCTTTTTCTTCGACAATGCATTTGAGAGTATTGTCGGCTTCTCTTATAATTCTTCCGTAATTTGTCGGATTTTCAAATATTGTACTCATTACTGTTAAATCAGAGTTTTGTGATTTATGGAATTCTACAAATTTTTTCAGGGTTTCTTCTGTTATTAAAGGGGTGTCGCCGCACAGAATCAGAACCAAACCTTTGTAATCTTTCAACATAGGACAAACCATTGATACTGCATGTCCTGTTCCGAGCTGCGGGGATTGCAGAACCGTCTTTGCATTGTTATAATTCTTTTTTACAAAATCTTCAACTTCTTCTGCGTGATGACCTACTATTACAAAATTTTCCAATGTTAAATTCTTAACGTTATCCAGAACATAACCCAGAAGAGTTTTGCCGAAGATTTCATGCAGAACTTTAGGGGTTTGTGATTTCATTCTTGTTCCTTTGCCGGCTGCAAGAATTACCGATTTAATCTCCATTTCATCTTTCTCCTTATTACGATTTGATTTTAGCATAAAGATAATAATTAATTAAAAATTAAGTATATATAAAGAGAAAAATTTTTGCGTTACAATGTAATTATGGTTAGAGATAATATAAAGGAAATAAATTATGTGGGATTATTCTGAAAAAGTTATGGATCACTACAGAAACCCTAGAAATGTCGGAAAAATTGATGATGCTGACGCAGTGGGTTCAGCAGGTTCACTTGCCTGCGGTGACCAGTTAAAAATATATTTGAAAATCAAAAACGGTATTGTAACAGACGCCAAATTCCAAACTTTCGGGTGCGGCTCTGCTGTTGCAAGTTCCAGTATTCTTACCGAAATGATTATTGGTAAACCGATTTCTGAAGTTAGAAAAATTACCAATAAAGATATTGCAGACCAGCTCGAAGGCTTGCCTCCTGAGAAAATGCACTGCTCGGTTATGGGCTATGAGGCTCTTGAAGACGCATTGCAGGGATACGAAGATTATCAGGATTTGGAAGATATCAGAGCCGATGAAGAAAAGAAACAAAAAATTGTTTGTACATGTTTTGGTGTTACAGAAAATGTTATCTGGGATGCTATTAAACAAAACGGCTTGACTACAGTCGAAGAAATTACCAACTATACTAAAGCCGGCGGTGCCTGCGGAAAGTGTAAAGGACTTATACAGGATATCATTGATACATATTATAAAAAAGAAGAAAGCAAGAAAACAGAAGGCCTATCACCAGCCCAGAGAATATTAAAAATTAACAGTATAATTGAAAATCAGATTTCGCCGGAACTTCAAAAAGACGGCGGCGATATTACTCTTGTTGATATAGACGGTAATAAGGTTTACGTTAAACTCAGAGGTAAATGTTCCGGATGCAAAAATTCTATGCTTACCTTGAAGGCTTTTGTTGAAATGACCTTAAAAGAAGCTGTCAGCAAAGATATTGAAGTTATAGAGGTAGGTGCATAATGGATAAAAAATTAATTTACCTTGATAATAACGCTACAACACGTGTGGATGATAAGGTTCTTGAAGCTATGCTTCCTTATTTGAAAGAAGAATATGCAAATCCTTCAAGTATGTATGAATTTGCTAAAAATCCTGCTCATGCTTTGAAAGAAGCCCGCGGTAAGCTTAAAGATTTCTTTAATGCGGCTAATGAAAAAGAAATTATATTTACATCCTGCGGTTCAGAAAGTGCTAATATGGCAATCCGCGGTGTACTTAATATGAATAAAAATAAAAAACATATTATTACAACGAAGGTTGAACATCCGTGCGTTTTAAATTTATATCAAACACTTGAAAAGCAGGGCTATTCAGTTGATTATATAGGCGTAAATTCCAACGGAGAACTTGATCTGGCTCAGTTAGAAGAATCAATCCATTTCGATACCGCACTGGTTTCTATTATGTACGCGAACAATGAAACAGGTGTTATCTATCCGATACAAAAGATTTCTGAAATAATCAAACGTAAAAATCCGCAGACAAAGTTCTTTGTGGATGCAGTACAGGTTGCAGGTAAAATTCCTATTGATGTTCAAGAACTGGGTGTTGATTTGCTGGGAATTTCGGGGCACAAATTCCATGCTCCAAAAGGTGTGGGTGCTCTTTACTGTAATTCAAAAACCATTATTACTCCTTTAATCATCGGAGGTCATCAGGAACGCGGCAAGCGCGCCGGTACGGAAAATGTACCCTACATTGTGGGGCTCGGCAAAGCAGCAGAAGTTGCTACTGACTTTTTAAGATATGAAGCCACTGAAGTTAAGCGTTTACGCGATAAACTTGAGACCGGTATTCTCAAAAATATCTATAACGCACGCCTTAATACAGGAGCGGCTCCTAGAGTTCCGAATACTACAAATATCGGTTTTGAATATATAGAGGGTGAATTAATTCTGCTTCACCTGAGCGACCTTGGTATTTGTGCTAGTTCGGGAAGTGCATGTACTTCAGGGTCTCTTGAACCAAGCCATGTATTAAGGGCAATGAATGTTCCTTTTACGGCAATCCATGGTAGTATCAGATTATCATTAAGCAAATACACAACGGAACAGGAAATAGATTATGTAAATGAAGTTCTGCCGGGTATAATCGAGAAAATTCGCAGTATTTCGCCATATCAGGATGAGCTTGCAGAATTAAAAAAACAAAAACATTTTGTATAAAGTTTTGGCCTCCCGATACGGGAGGCGTTATTATTTTTGCAGAATAATAATTGGAAAGTTTTATGGGACTAAAGTATTATGTAATTTTTTATATACTACTTTAGTCCTGCTATTTTAGTCTTAAATTTGCTTTGCCGTAAATTACAAGTACGTTCAATGGTTTTTCCTCATATCGGGTTTTATCCTATGCATAAGGAGTTCAGATATGAAGAAAATAATTGTAATAATAGCGTTAGCTTTATTTTGTAATTTGGGCGGAACTTTTGTTTATGCCCAGACTTCAACACAAGCTACTCTCGGTAAGCTTGAAGATTCACTATTCGGATTCCAGTATGATGATGAAAGTGATTTAACAAGGTTAGACAGAATAGAAACATCTGTTTACGGTGCTCCTTCAAAAGCTTCTCAGTCGCAAAGACTTGCAAAGTTGCGCAAAGATCTTTCTGCCGATTTAATCGGACAGGAAATTGAACCTGTTGAGGATACATTTGCGGATGCGTCGGATTCCTGGGTTGATGAACCTCCTAAGGCAGCTTCGAATGTAAGTTATCCTGCTGTTGATGAACTTGAGAAAGTTGTTTTTAATAAAACTTTTCCAAAAGAGGATATAAGCGTGCGTCTGTCTAATCTTGAGAAAAAAGCTTTTAATAAAACATTTGCGGATGATTTAAATACCAGAACAGAACGTTTAAAGGCAGAATTGAAGCCGCAGTCGTTTATGGATAATCAAATTGCACAGTCGTCAAATGCATTTTATGATCAGGATGATGTTGTCCCGTTGGGAGGAGATTTTCATATGAATAAATATATGCAGCATGATCCTTATGATTATAGTGAATTTAATGCAAGACAAAATGCTATGTTTAACGATGATTACGGAAACAGCAGTTCTTTGTTTGATAGAGAGCCTAAAAAAGCGTCTTTATCAACAGTTGAAAAGAAACTTATGAAACAAAATTTCAATAATGATTCAATGGAAAATCGTCTTGCCAGAGTTGAACAATATATGTTTGGTACTGTTTTTGATGGTGATGACCAGCAAACACGATTGAACAGAATTTCAAGTGCTTATAATGCTCAAAAATCTTCCGGTAAATACGACTCAAATGGTTTCGCCAGAAATATGACTACAGGAGTACAAATAGGTATGCTTATATTAATGGTACTGGCCTGCATTCTTTAATTTTAAGATGCAGGCTCCTGTACCTGTGGTTATTTTTTTAATTTTTCAGGATAATGATTCCATTTTATATTTTTGTTTTTTCTGAACCATGTAAGCTGCCGTTTTGCATAGTTGCGTGTATTTTGTTTAAGTTTTTGCTTTGCTTCCTCAAGAGTAATAATACCGTCAAGATAGGCTGTTACTTCCTGATAACCTATTGTATAAATTAAATTTGGAATTCTGCCGTGGATACTCAGGAGATTTCTTGTTTCTTCGATAATTCCGTTTTCAAACATCAAATCAACTCTTTTGTTTATTCTGTCATAGAGTTCGGCGCGCGGGTAATTTCTGCCAATCCATTCTACTTCATATTCAGGTTCTTTTTCTCCTTGAACTTCGCTCATCGGTTTTCCGGTTATGTGTATAACTTCAAGGGCACGGATGATTTTTTTCTTATCATTAGCGTCAATCCTTGCCGCACATATCGGGTCAAGCTTTGTGAGCCGCTCATATAATTCGGCGGTATCTTCTTTTTTTAAGTCTTCACGGTAAGCAAAATCAGGTTCAACTTTCGGCAGATTATAATGCTCAAGTAAAACCCTGTAATATAAACCTGTTCCGCCTGCAATAACAGGAGTTTTCCCGCGTAATATAATATCTTCAATACACTTTTTTGCATCAATTTCATACAACCCTGCTGAATAATCACATTCAGGCTCTACAATATCAATCATATGATGGGGGATTCCCTGTTGTTCTTCAATCGTTGGTTTTGCACAGGCTATATTAAAGCCTTTATACACCAGTCTTGAATCCGCAGAAATTATCTCCCCGCCGATTTCTTTTGCCAGCTCTATTGAATATGCAGTCTTGCCGCTAGCTGTTGCTCCGACTATCGCTATTACTTTCTTCTTCCGGTTTGTTGTTAAATTCACTGTCATAATAATAGAATATTAACACAATCACATAAACCAGAAAATAGAAGTAAACAATCATCATTAACATGTATATTACAGGGTTAAGAAGCGAAAAGGTATTTGCAAATGAAATTACCAGATTTAGTAATGTCAAATACACAAATAACGCAATTGATTTCCCGAATTTTACGAATAATTTTTTAATTGATTTGAACAATGCAAGAAGCGGATTTTGTGTTTGATAGATAATTTCGGGAATCCATAACATGAGCATATAAGACATTAATGTGCTTGCGGCCATAAATAATAGATTCCAGTTGCCTAATTTGTAAAGCTGCTCAATAGAAAGTGAATCAAGAAATACTTTCATATCCTGCGGTGAAGACATTGCGTTTTTAATTTGCTCTGCCGTAAAATCTATACTGCCGATAAAATGCATTCCGAGCTTGTAAATACATATTGCAAATATTGCAAATATACCCAGCGTTATTAGACTCATTCCTATGAATGATAAAAAATACTTTCCAATTCCTGCCGGAATTTTTTTTATAAGGTTTAATATTTCTTTTGCTCTGTCTTCATCCAGAATAAATTCTTTTTTAGATAAAGCTATTGATTCTTTAACCATATAGAACCAGCCGGCGCAAAAAGCTCCTACCATGCACAATAGAGTTATTACTGCGGAAACTGCTTCAGGCAGAGTATCTACAACTCCTTTTGCAAAGGTAAGATATATAGTTATAAGCCATATAAATAGGATTAGCGGTGTTGCTAAGATTATTCCCTCGTTTGTTAATTTAAACGCATTTTTAAACAATTTGAGCATAATTTATTATACCTCTTTTACAAATTTTTTTTTATTCAGCGAATTACTTAGTTAATTGAGCTTGTTTTTTGTTTTCAACAGCCAGTTTTCTTTTTCTGCGGCGCATCAAATCCACAAAAGCTTCCAACCTTGTGATATATCCGGCCTTTCCGGTTTGTTCATCCATAATTAGCGGCAGAATAGGAACATCGCAGTCTTCTCTCATCTTAGGGAATATATTTTGCGACATAATCTCAGGCATACAGGTAAAAGGACTTATGTGAATTATACCGTCGATGCCTCTTTCATCAGCGTATTTTACATCCGATACACATTCCAGTGCGTCGCCCCCGATATCTCTCATAAGATACGGTTTAGCAAGACGGTTGGCTCTTTGAAGATGGGTTTCTCCTTTTCTAAACATTTTAGGAATAATTGCATCCTTCAAAAAGCTGCTTACAGTAAGGCTTTTTCTTGTTTGAACGCCCATTTTGCCAAGTTCTTTTACTATATCCTGATTTGAGAATTTGTCGCACACCAGATAAATCTCACCGGTAATATCTACATGCAAAACTTCACGTTTAGGGTCAATCCGGGTTTTATCCATTTCCGCAAATGCAAGCTTTTTTGCCTTGTTCATCTGGCGTGTATTCATGGCCTCATCAACAATTTTTAATGCTTTTATAAAATGTTTTTCAGCTTCGCCGTAATTAATTTCTCTTGCTCTGTAATAAGAAAGTTTTGTTTCCAAATCGTCCAGCAGGAACACTTTGCGCATTGCAAGAATAATTGCCCTTATAAAAAGCAGAGGATTATTTTTGCCGGAAATTTCTTTTAAAAATCTGTACATGCCGTCAATCCCGTCATAAAGCTGTAATTCAATGTAATTTGCTTTATAACCCATATCGGAAAGAGCATTTTTTATGCAAGATCCGTATTCGCCGAGTCTGCAAATACCGGGAGATGAAATCATTGCTACATAATCTGCGCCGCCTTCTATTGCTTCTATAAAGTTTCCGAGGATTAGTTTATATGGCAGACAAATCGCTTCAGGAGCATTTTTTGTCCCGAGCGAGAGTGTTTTTTTACTGGTATAAGGCGGAATAAACGGCTCTACTCCGACTTTTCTGAGAGCCGCAGCCCAGGCTATGTATATTGTTCCCATATGAGGGAATGCCACTTTAATTTTTTTATTTTCTTTAGTCATTTTTACTGTTCCGTGTATTTTAAGTCAGGGTGTCTTGCTGCAAGCGTTTCGTCAACACGTTTTACAGGTGTATTGTGCGGTGCAGAAAGGACTTTTTCTGTATCTCTCTCACATTCTTTTGCAATTTTTATCATAACATCTGCAAATTCATCAAGTCTTGCTTTCGTTTCTGATTCTGTGGGCTCAATCATTATAGCTTCGTGAACGATTAGCGGAAAGTACACAGTAGGCGGATGAGTATTTTCATCCATTAATCTTTTTGCAATATTTAGAGTTGAGATTCCATAATCGTGTTTCTGTCTTTCTCCTGAAAGTACGAACTCGTGCATACAAGGTTCATCATAAGGTAAGTCATAGTATTTCTTTAGTTTTTCTTTCAGGTAATTTGCGTTTAACACAGCATCTTCAGTTGCGTTTTTCAGGTTAGTTCCCATCATAAGGATATAGGCGTATGCTTTTACCAGAACGCCAAAGTTTCCGTAAAAGGATTTAACCGACCCGATTGAATGTTTAATATTATAATTTCTGTAGTACATTTCACCGTCAAAATCAATAACCGGAGCAGGCAAAAATTCTCTTAGTTCTTCCACAACTCCGACAGGGCCGGCTCCGGGGCCGCCTCCGCCATGCGGGGTTGCAAAGGTTTTGTGAAGATTCAAATGAACCACGTCAAAACCCATAAGCTTAGGATTTGTGTAACCCATAATTGCGTTATAGTTTGCGCCGTCATAATAGAGCAGCGAGCCGTTATCATGCATTAATTTTGAGATTTCGAGGACATTTTCTTCAAAAATACCGAGTGTATTAGGGTTTGTCATCATTATAGCCGCGACGTCTTTATCCAGAACTTCTTTTAATGCGTCAATATCTACCTGCCCTTTAGCATTTGATTTGACAGAAACAATTTCAAATCCGCACATATGCGCACTTGCGGGATTTGTACCGTGGGCAGAGTCAGGTATGATAACTTTTGTACGTTTATCGCCTTTGACTTCAAAGTACTTTTTAACAATCATCATTCCGGTAAGCTCGCCATGGGCACCGGCTGCCGGTTGAAGTGTTATTGCGTCCATTCCCGTGATTTTTTTCAATGCTTCCTGAAGATTGTACATTAACTGGAGCGCGCCTTGAGAATCTTCGTCACTCATAAGCGGGTGAAGATTAGTATGTCCTTCCAGTGAGGCGAGAAGTTCGTTTACTTTAGGGTTATATTTCATTGTACAGGAGCCTAGAGGATAAAAGCCTTTTTCAATACAGAAATTTCTGTCTGAAAGTTCTTTGTAATGCCGTAATACTTCAAGTTCTCCAACTTGAGGAATGTTACAGGCTTCTTTTCTTAAAAATGCAGAGTTCAGAAAACTTAAATCTTCTATTTCATCTGTTAAACATATCCCCGAATTGTTGTTTTTTTCAAAAATTGTTTTCATTCCCTAAATTATCCCCTGTCTTTTTAAATCTTTTTTGATTTTGTCCAATCCTGATTGAATTATTCGTGAGATCCTTGATTGTGAAATATCAAACTCTTCTGCAATTTCCCTTAACTTTTTCTCTTTAAAGAATTTGTATTCAATGAGTTCTCTTTCCCGTTTCGGTAGTTTTTTCATTGATTCTATAATCTGAGTTTTGAGTTCTCCAAATTCAATAGCTTCTTCCGGGGTTCTCTCATCAGCTTTAATTTGTGTCGGAACTTCCGCATCCTGCATTTCGTCTATTGAAAGGATAGTTTTATACACCTCGCAGCGGACTTCCTGTTCGTCATTATCTGCTGCTTCCACCGTTTTACGGTTTTTTAAAGAGTACCATTTATATCTTCGTCTGACTTCATTTCTTATAGCCCATTTAATAGCTGTGGATAAGTACGTACTGTTATAATTTTCGGGCGGATTGTTTTTAAATAAAATATATAAAGTGTGGTTTCCGATATTAATAAGTTCTGGTAATTCTACAAGGTGGGAGACCGAAAACTTCTGGTACTCGACCTTAGCAATTGTTTCGACTAAATTTTTGTATTCCCTTAGATTAACTTTTTCCTCTGCCGGCATGACTATAACATTTAATCCTATTAATAGCATTTATCCACATTAGTATATTAGCAAAAAAAAATATAGAATACCAGACAATTTACATTCTCTTAACATAAGTTATCTTATTGATATGTGTCAGCGAAAATGCAGGCAGCAGTCCGGCGGCGTTAAACCGGAGCAAAGCTGCGACACTGGATTAGTTAATTATTTATATGAGGAATTTTCTATGCATGTTTTATTCTGTACTGACGGTTCAAAGATAAGTTTTAATGCACTTCATAATTTTGCGAAATGGACAAAGGGGGCTGTTGTTGACGTTATTTGTGTAATTGATTGGACATTTCTACCTGATGAAGTAAGTGTCGAGACCGAGGGGTTTGCAAATTCTTGTGCAAATGTAGCTGATACTATTCTTTCTTTTGCACAAAAAGAAATCGAAAAAACAAGCCTTATTTTCGGGCAGGGAATAAAACGCTGCGGGGAGGCGGTTGATAGTATTCTTGAACAGATTGACCGTGAAAAATATGATATTGTTCTTATGGGATCTCATGGTAAGAAAGGGATTCAACGCTGGCTCGGGTCAGTATCAAGGGATGTTGTTAATAATATAAGTGTTTCTTCATACATATCAAAATACGAGAATAAGGCGAGGAAGATTCTTTTTGCAACTGACGGAACTGATAATTCTAATCTTGCTGTCCGTGATGCTATTAAGTATCTCAATCTTAACGAAAAAGAAATATACGTATGTGTTGTTAATGAAAATCCAAGCCTGCTGTTTCTTGAAGGGACACTGGACTCTCACTGGCTTCTTGAAATCGAAGAACAACAGCTTAAAAATGCTGATAGAATAATCAGGGATGTGAGGAGTAAACTTGAAGAATACAGCCTTCCTATTAAAAAAGATGCTATTGTAATGGGAATTCCCGCAGAAAAAATTATTGATTTTGCACGTGATGAACAGATTGATCTCGTTGTTATGGGAACGCGTCAAAAATCAAAAATCAGAGGTTCCGTGAGTAAACGCGTGCTTGAAATCACTGCTGCGGATGTTTTTATCGTAAAGTAAATTAATAGCTCACTTTATAAGGATAATCGTCCGGGATTTTCCAGCCGTTCATCTGAATTACAGCGGTGCAGTATTGTCCCTGTGTTTTGCATAGGGATTTTATTGTATTTTCATTGCCTCCTGTATTGTACTGATAGCTTTCAAATCCTTTTTTGCCATTAGCTGCAGTTGTGGTTGGACTAAATATAAATGCAAAGGCACATCTCCCGCGGCTTTTTGCATCAGTGCCGTATAATTTTAAACATTTTTCCGGATTAGTTGTATAAAACATCCAATCTCTCATTCCCTTAGTTGTATTATTATCTCCGATTCCGCGTCCATACATTTTTAGAGCTGTGCCGTCAGCAAAATAAAAGGTGGGGATGCCTTTGTTATCATAGTCTGTTTGAATAACCTTCATATGTGCCCCTATATACTTATTAAACCACTTTTCGGCAGTTGAGGAGCCGTTGACAGGCTTACCGTCTTTATCGGTTTCAACACTATTTGCATCGGTATACCAGTAATCTCTGTCGCCATATTCACTTTCGGAAAGTAAAATTGCCTGATTAATCTGTGAGTAGAATTTTTTTAATTTAGTTTCTACAGTAGTTTTTGTGTGGTTTTGAATAAGCCCCGGAAGGGTTAACGCTGCTACAACCCCGATAATACCAAGTGTAATCAATGTCTCAGCAAGAGTAAATGCGCTGAAAGGAGCTAGCGGCTTATGATTGCCCCCCCCCCCCTCTGAGTTTTTAAAGCTATAATTGAGTTTTGCATAGTGTCTCCTTTCTTTATATTTTTATTATGTACCATTTTTGGCTTTTGTCAAGGGGCAGGGATATTATAAATTCTTCCAGTAATTTTTATCTGTTAACGCTTTATGAGTACAGGCTATTCCATTTTTATTTCCCGAGTTTGTTGCCGAACAATATTGGTCTGGAGCATAATCTGTTCCTTCTGCGCCCATAGGTAGAAGTTTGCCGTTATCCATCAGTTGAAATGTAAATAAATCATATCCCCAGCGATTCGGTTTTTTCTTTATTCCGTTTACATCTACTGTTATATATATAGGCAGCACACTTGATGTAGAAGTCGCAGAATTTTCTATTAAAAATAATGTTCCGTCTGAAGTTATAAATTGACCATCATCCATTAGATAATTATCTATTACGTTTTTATTGTTGTAAGTTTTATATATATTTTTGACATTTTCATTTCCTGAGATTCCGGCATTTTCGACGCAAGATCCCTGTTCTGTTCCATTTCCGCAGTCTTTAGCTTTTATTATATATTTCACTAGTAATTGCTTTATAGGAGTTCTTGCGCTTCCTTCTTTATTCTGGTAATTGGCGGGCCTTACAATTTCCCCAGTATCAAGCTGAGCTCGTTGCAGTGCCTGCTGTAAAATAGAATAATTTTTATTTAAAGCTGTTTCAAGTTCTTTGTATTTGACTTTGTTTACAAGTGATGGCAGAGTCATTGCTGCAACTATTCCAATTTTTCCTAAAGTAATTAAAACTTCCGCAAGCGTAAATGCGGAAAGGGTCAATCCCGAAGCGTGAAAAAGCCCGCCGGCACTATCTAAGCCCCCCCCCCTTCTGAGTTTTGAAGCTATAATTGTATTTTGCATAGTATCCTCCTTATTTTATATTTTTATTATGTACGTATTTTTCATTTTGTCAAGGGGGATTATGTTACATTCTTGAAAAATAGCAGTGATTTTTATATAATCAATCTATGTTTAAATATTACGGAAAATATGCGCCTTATTTATTTTTACTTCCGGCAGGAATTGTTTTGCTGATTTTCTTTTTTATCCCGTTTTTTCAGACAATAGTGCTGAGCTTTCAGGATTACACTGCCAGTATTTATCATCCGTCGTGGGTTGGAGTGCAAAATTATATAAAACTTTTTCATAATCCTATTTTTTATAAGGTATTGTGGAATACTTTTCTCTATCTCTTTGTTGCAGTACCTGTACTGGCAATTTTTCCGCTATTTGTGGCTATTCTGATAAATCAAAAAATACGCGGCGTAACTTTATATAAAATTTTGATTTATTTGCCTGTTATTGTTTCTATAGTGGTAGCGGCAATTGCATTTAAGTGGCTTTATGCAGATCAGGGGATTTTAAACTACATTGTTACTGCTATGGGATTTGAATCCATTGGCTGGCTTACAGATCCAAAGTGGGCCTTGTATTCTGTAATCTGGGTTACAATCTGGAAGGGTATTGGATATTATATGATAATTTACCTTGCAGCCCTGATGAGTGTACCAAAAGAGTTATATGAGGCCTGTGATATTGACGGTGCTGATTTCCTGACAAAGCATCTGACAGTTACGATCCCGCATATTATGCCTACTATTGCCCTGGTTACGACTATAAGCGCGATTTCTGCAATGAAAGTGTTTGCGGAAATTTATGTTATGACAAAGGGAGGCCCGCTTAATTCGAGCAAGACAATCGTTTATTATATTTATGAAAGGGCTTTTGAAAATCTCGATTTAGGGTACGCATCTGCTATGGCGGTTGTGCTTTTGATTATTGTTATGGGATTTTCATTTATTAATATTTTCTGTTTTGAAAGGAATAAGTATCAGTTATGAAGAAGTTTTTAGAAAAATTTTCTATACATTTTGTGCTTATTATGGTGTCGTTACTGTCAATTTTTCCTTTTATATGGCTTATATCGACATCTTTGAAGGGGCCGGACGAAAATATTTTTGCATATCCTCCTGCAATTATACCATCTGATTTTACCTGGGCAAACTATACGGGAGTCTGGGATAAGGTTGATTTTATAGGATATTTTTTTAACAGTATGATTGTGGCGGGAGGTACGGTGTTGTTAAACCTCATTCTTTCTGCAATGGCCGGCTATCCTCTGGCGCGTATGGAATTTAGAGGAAAGAAAATTGCATTCTTTTCAATTCTTGCAACTATTATGATTCCATTTCAAGCGATTATGCTTCCTGTTTATCTTATTACACTTAAGCTTCATCTGGTTGACAGTGTGAGTAATTTTGCAGGATTTGTAGGGCTGATAATGCCGTTTGCCGTGAGCGCATTTGGCATTTTTCTTATGAGGCAGGCATTTCTTGGAATTCCAAGGGAAATGGAGGAGGCTGCAATTGTTGACGGATGTTCGGTATGGCAGTTGTTTACAAAAGTGCTTATTCCGATGGTAAAGCCATCATTGGCAGTCCTTGCTATATTTACATTTATAGGTTCCTGGGGGGAATTTTTATGGCCTAGTATTGTGCTTACAAAAGAATCAATGTACACTCTGCCTGTCGGGGTTAATAATTTGCAGGGAATGTTCAGCTCAAACTGGAGGTTTATTGCAGCCGGTTCAATTCTTTCCACTATTCCTATTTTAATATTTTTCCTCGCAATGCAGAGATATTTTATTTCCGGTGAAAACGAAGGTGCTGTTAAAGGTTAATCTTCATCTTCATCATCCAGAAATACTGCTCTTGCCGTACAGGTTTGGAAATTTTTGAGCATAGCTCTATCCAAATCCTCAGAAGCGACAAGTTTGCCGTTAACATAAGTCATACCTTCATTTCTTGCATCCATTTCGGCATTAAACTTTTCCATTAACCACTGCGAGCCGTCTTCCTCCAGAAGCACCATCTTCGTAACATCATTCATTACGTCAAATACATATCTCTGGCGGTTGGAGGTTCCGTCTTTTGAAGCTATCAGTGTATTTGCTTTTTCCATTTCATTATAAGCTTCTTTATATTTTTTCAAATGTCTCAGGAGGACAGCAAGATTATAGTGTGCTTCATAATTCATTGGGGCAAGTTCTATTGCTTCACAATAAGTTAAACCTGCACTGTTATAATCTCCGTTTAACTGGTATGCCAGTGCAAGGTTATATCTGGCGTCATAATCTTTTTTCAATATTTTTACGGCTTCTTCATAAGCTTTAATTGCTTCTCTAAGATAATATTGCTGATAGTTATAGTCATTTTCCGAGTAAATTGATTTTTGTCTGTATGCTACACCCATATTATAGTATGCAAGTCCCATATTTGTTTTGTAGCTTCTGAGATTGCTGAACACAAAAGGAATGTATACAAGCTTTCTTCTGATACCGAGAATTTCTTTATACTGGTGTATGGCGCCGTCGAAATCACCTAATTTTTCAGCAGAAACTATACCGTAATTCATTCTTGCCATAACATAATTAGGATTGTATTTAATTGCGTTTTCGTAGGCATCTACAGCGGAGTAATAGTCTTCAAATGCTACGTAAATATTACCTAAATTAAGCCAGGCTCCGTAATGTTCCGGATACAGACTTAAGCCGTATAAATAATAATCAATAGCTTTTTGAAATTTTACTTTTCTGAGAGCTTTGTCTCCTTTTGATACAAAGTACATCCCGCGCACTTTGTTAACCTGTTTCTTATACCAGTCAGGATAAATAAAAATTGATGCGATAAATGCAACAATAAGAACAAATGACATAAACTTTCTTAATCTGATTTTTAACACAAAATACTCTCCACGCTTACATTTTACATTGATTACCTTCTGCGGGCAAATATGTATAGGAATATTAAATGTAACAATTCCGTAACAATTATTGCATAAACTGAGCAATTTGAAAAGGGCAAATGTTTTTATATAAGTAAGGTAGGTTAAACTCAATTTGGAGGTTAGGAAATGGCAGGCGAATACGTCAGTGGAATTGCACCGTATAATTTCGGAATGATGCCGTTTTATAATAATTACGCAAATGCGGCAGCACTGGATTCTCTATATAATTATTCCGGAATGTCAGTTCCTGGAATGTTTTCAATGGACGGAAGCTTATTTTCCGGTAATATTGGCGGTTCATATATGCCTTACTGGGGCGGAATGAACTATGAACAATATTATAAAAATATGGAGCAATGTCAGGATTTTATGTACGATAGTCAATTGCGCCGCAACCAAAAAGCCCGTCAGGTAGATTTTCTATCAAATTCTCCTATGGAAGGCGTACAGCGGAGTGCAGAGATTTTGCATGAAAAGATTATGCAGAATGAGCAACAGCAAATTATCCCGGCTTTGAATAAGTTTTTGGAAAGCATAAAGGCTGCATCTGCTTCAAATACAAATGTTTCAACAGAACAGCTTATAGCAAGAGCTGATAATTTCTACAAACAGATGTATAAAACGTCTTTGACAGAAGATATCAGAAAATACGGAAACAGTTCATTCTTACAAGGTTTATATCAAACTCTTTCATTCGGGTTTGCAGATAGAGTGACTGCGGAAGAAAACATATCGAAAATTAACAATCAGCCGGTAAGCAGATGGGAATCTGCCAAAAAGGTTACTGGTAATGCTGTTGGCGGTGCAACTATAGGTGCGGCTTCACTTTACGGTCTTGCTTCAATTCCGGCTATGGCTAAAGTCTTAAAGAGCAAACCCGGCTTATTAGGTGCGATCGGCGCTGTTGTTGGTGCAATTGCAGGTATGGCAATGAGTGCATTCGGCAGTTCTCCTGCTGTAGGAAGTAATGAAAAATCGTAAGAATATTTCTTAAATAGTGTGTAATTGTGTGTAGGAGGTTGATTTTTCAACCTCTTTTTTTTCTTCAAAAAGAATACCTGCTCCAAGGAGTAGAAGCAGGTACTAACCAGTAAAAGAGACATCTCTAACATTATTATTCACCTTTTTTAAAAGTCAAATCTTTTTCAAAAGTTTTTGAAAAAAATTTTTTTTAGTGTACAATTCTCTTATGAAGAGATTTGTGTATTTATTGGCATTCTTGATTGCAGCGGGCAATATTGTTTTCGCAGAAGAATCTTTGATAAATGATCAAGCTAATCTTTTGTATGCGGAAAATCGTATTGAAGAAGCTTTCAACTTGCTTTTGACAATTCCGCCGGAGACGAGAACTCCTATGAATTGGCTTTTGCTTGGCAATATACTTCAGGATAAAGGCAGAGATGATGATGCTGATTTTATGTTTTCTCAGGCTGCCGTTGATGATACTAAATTCTATAAAGCTATGTATAATCTCGGGAATCTCTACCTTGAGCAGGATAAACCTAATCTTGCAATTGAACAGTATAAAAAAGTTCTTAAACTAAAGCCTGAATTTTCTTATGCTTATTATAATATGGGCTGTGCATATTTAAAACTTGGCAAATTAAAAGATGCGCGCAGAAATTTTTTGTATGCAATTGATTATAACCCTACAGTAGCGGATTTTCATTATAATCTGGCTTATACATATAAAAAATTAAATAAGCCTAAAGACGCACAAATTTATCTGGATTATTATAATAAAATTATTCAAAACGGGAATTAAAAGAGGTCATCATGCAATACAAGGGAATCATATTTGATTTTAACGGAACGTTATTCTGGGATTCAGAAAAGCATCTTGAGGCCTGGCGAGAGTTTTCCAAAAGAGTCAGACCTTATGCTTTTACAGATGACGAAATGAGAGAATACATGTTCGGCAGGACAAATGAAGATATTCTTGCTTATCTGATAGGTAGGCGGCCCGAACCTGAACTTGTGGAAAAATTAGGCAGTGAGAAAGAAGCTGTTTACAGGCAAATGTGTAAGGATGATGAGGCCAATACCCGTCTTGCGCCGTATGCTGTGGAATTTTTGGATTATCTGAAAGAAAATAATATTCCGCGAACAATCGCAACGATGTCTAATAAAGCTAATGTTGATTTCTATATTGAGCAATTTAATCTCGCCAACTGGTTTGATATTGATAAAATTGTATATGACGATAAGACTATTAAAGGTAAGCCGGCGCCTGATATCTATGAAATTGCCGCAGCAAAACTAAACCTTAAACCCCAGGATTGTATAGTGGTTGAAGATGCTTTATCGGGAATTGAAGCTGCACGTGCGGCAAATATCGGAAAAATCGTTGCAATTGCTTCAATGGATCCTGTTGATTTATATACAGGTATTCCTGCTGTATCTGAAGTGATAACAGATTTTTCAGATTTTGAAAAAATTATGGATAAATCACCTGTTCAAGTCTAGCATTCTGTTAGGATATCATAGGCAGTATCAGCAGTGACGGCTCCTTTTTCTCCAAAAGCAACATTTCGTTGCTCAAATCTGGCTCTGATTTTTTCTGCTGCTTCTTGTGAATCAATTTCATAATCACTGAGTTTTGTTTTCATTCCGATTGAGTTAAAGAATTCTTCAATACGTTCAATGGCAATGTCTGCTGCTTTTAAATCAACAGGTTCGTTTATTCCGAAAACCTCTCTTGCAAGTTTAGCCAGTTTTCTTGATTTTGAAACTTTTTGATTCTTTAAAAGTCTTGGAAGAACTATAGCCAGACTCTGCCCGTGATCAATACCGTAAAATGCCGTTAGTTCATGTCCAATCATGTGTGTTGCCCAGTCCTGAACGGCACCAAGGCTTATCCAGTAATTAAGCCCGCAGGTTGCACACCAGAATATATTTGCCCGTGCATCATAATCCGCAGGGTTTGAAAGAACTTTCGGTGCTTCGTCTATCAATGTTTTTAAAATTGTAAGTGCCCAACCGTCCTGTAGAGGTGTATTAACGTCATAAGTTGAATATTGTTCCATAACATGAACAAAAGTATCAACTATGCCGTTAATTGTTTGCCGTACAGGCAGACTAAAAGTTACTTCAGGGTCTATAATTGAGAATTGCGGATATACCAGATTATTATGGAATGGTAATTTTTCCCCTGTAGAAAGTCTTGATATAACACCTCCGTTATTCATTTCGGAACCGGTTGCCGGAAGTGTAATAACATCTCCAAGAGGTATTGCATCATTTATCTGTTCTTCTCTAATCATAATTGCGTCATATGCATCATTACCGTTATATTTTGAGGCTATAGAAATGAATTTAGTTGCGTCAAGTGTTGAGCCTCCGCCTACAGAAAGCAAAAAATCAACACCTTCATTCTTTATTATTTCTACTGCTTTCATACAAGTTTCGTATTTAGGATTAGGCTCAATTCCTCCGAATTCAAGTAGATTATAGCCTTCAAGCGCCTGTTTTACCTGATTATATACTCCGTTTTTCATAATAGAACCGCCGCCGTATATCATTAAAACTTTTTTGTTCTTATCAATTAAATCATTCAGTTTTGCTATACTTCCTTTGCCGAAAACAACATGTGTAGGACAACAATATTCAAAATTATTCATCTCAAACTCCTTTCTTTAAAAGATAAAAAAATTATACATCAAAAATGTACGAAAATTACTTTTTTTAATAAATTTGAATCCGTTTTTTGATTAGCTTATAATTGTATTATGGAAATAAAAGAGCGTAACAAAGGTAAATGTATTGTTGAATTTCCGTCTGATTATACTGTAGTTGATATTGAAACTACCGGACTTTCACCGGGAAAGTGCGAAATTATTGAAATATCTGCATTAAAAGTTCGAAATGATAAAATTATAAAGTCTTTTTCAAGTCTGGTTAGGCCTTCTAAAAAAATAGATTCATTTATTATGAATCTTACCGGTATAACTAATGATATGGTTGCGGCTGCACCTAAAATTAAAACTGTTCTTCCTGATTTTATGGAGTTTGTTGAAAATGATTTTATTCTGGGACATAATGTTAACTTTGATATAAATTTTATTTATGATAATTTAAAAAAA
>ERZ779843.1779-NODE-1779-length-23015-cov-2.971690_pt1 | contig 23015 bp, 17 predicted proteins | sample MGYA00511560_ERZ779843 | MGnify/ENA primary metagenome ERZ779843 (study PRJEB29588, sample SAMEA2158062) | human gut metagenome | biome: human gut; feature: human-associated habitat; material: faeces | place: Denmark | collected 2008/2010 ... | reverse complement strand
TGGTAATATGGCCCTGATCGGCGTACAGCGCACCGACCCCCGTCCCCACCGGCCCCCAGCCGCAGCCCAAATCCAGAAAATCGCCGGTAAGCGGCGGCTCGGGCGCATGCTTCAGCAATACCGACGTACCGAGGTCCACGCGCGAGCCGGAGAACACGCCGTTCGACACCTGAGCGGTCGCCTCATGGCCGCGCAACGTTACGTTCAATGTGCGGCGCACATCCTTCGATGCGGGTTCCGCAGAGAAATACTGTTCTGCCATGGTCGCTCCATTTCTGCGGGATTCGCCGCTCTCGTATGCCGACCTGTATCAGCCGGCCTATGCCGGTACGTGCCGATCTATGCCAGCATGTCACCTCATGTGATGATAATAAAGGACCATAGAAGAATCGTGAACCATTCCAACCAAACGAGGCGCACTTGACCGACAACACCCAGTACACCGACATCAACCGCGGCAACAACGACGTTACCCCTGAAGGTGTGCTGGCCGAGCAGTCCGAAGTGCTGCTCGACGACAGCCAGCGCGCGACCGGCTGGCATGAGGACGCCAACCAGGAATGGGAGGAGCGCGAGGCCCGCAACGAGCTCAAGCATGTCGCCGGTCTCGGCGAGCTGCAGGACGTCACCGAAGTCGAATACCGCAAGGTGCGTCTGGAACGTGTGGTGCTCGTCGGCGTCTGGTCGTCCGCCGTCACCACGCAAGCCAAGGCCGAGGAATCATTGAGAGAGTTGGCGGCGCTCGCCGAAACCGCCGGTGCGGTGGTATGCGATGGTTTGCTGCAGCATCGCTCCAAGCCGGATGCAGCCACGTACGTTGGTTCCGGCAAAGCCAAGGAGATTGCCGGCATCGTGGCGCGTGAGGAAGCCGATACGATTATCGTGGACGACGACCTGCCGCCGTCACAGCGCCGTGCATTGGAGGACGCCGCCAAAGTCAAGGTGGTGGATCGCACCGCGGTGATTCTGGACATCTTCGCCCAGCACGCCACCTCGCGTGAAGGTAAGGCGCAGGTGGAGTTGGCGCAGCTCGAATACATGCTGCCCCGACTGCGTGGTTGGGGTGGTTCGCTGTCCCGTCAGGCCGGCGGTCGCGCGGCCGGCGCGGATGCGGGCATCGGATCGCGAGGCCCGGGCGAGACCAAAATCGAAATGGACCGTCGTGTAATTCGCACGCGTATCGCCAGACTGCGCCGTCAGATTCGTGAGATGGCCCCGGCACGTGAGGTCAAGCGCGGTTCACGCCGTCGCTTCGGCCTGCCCACAGTGGCCGTGGTCGGCTACACGAACGCCGGCAAATCCTCGTTGACCAACCGTCTGACCGGTTCGGCCGAACTGGTGGAAAACGCGCTGTTCGCCACATTGGACACGGCCGTGCGCCGCGCCAAAACCCGCGACGGACGCGCTTACGCTTACGTGGACACGGTCGGCTTCGTGCGCCGCCTGCCCACCCAGCTGGTCGAGGCGTTCAAATCCACCCTGGAAGAGGTGGCCGAGGCCGACGTGATCCTGCATGTGGTCGATGGCTCCCACCCTGACCCGTTCTCTCAGGTCGACGCGGTCAATGACGTGTTGGCGGACATCGAAGGCACGGCCTCGATTCCGCGTATTCTCGTATTCAACAAGGCCGATCAGGCGGACGAGGCGACTCGTGAACGACTCGCCGCGCTGCAGCCAGATGCGTTCATCGTCTCCGCCTATACCGGTGAGGGATTGGACGAGCTGCGTACCGCGGTCGAAAGTCTGCTGCCGGTCCCGCATGTGCATGTCAACGCTCTGCTGCCGTATACCGCTGGCTCCCTGATCTCTCGTGTACGCGAATACGGCAAGGTAGACAAGGTGGAGTACCGCGATGATGGCATACAGCTTGAAGCGGACGTTGACGCCCATCTTGCCGCTCAGGTGGTCGAACAGTCCATTGACTAACGTGATAAACATCACAGTATATTCGTGAGCGCTAACAACCGTTGAAAACATTACCATACGGTTGTCAAACAGGGTGGTGTGCTGGTAGCAAAACGTCTTAGCGGGTTTATAGAGTGAAGACGTTAGTTACAAGGCCTGCCATTCATCAGCAGACCGCCTTTGAAGAGAGGTTCATCCATCATGGCGGAAACTACCGTTAAGCCCACGAAGCTTGCTGTTATTGGTGCCGGTGCCGTTGGCTCCACCCTCGCCTTCGCCGCTGCCCAGCGTGGCATCGCTCGCGAGATCGTGCTTGAAGACATCGCCAAGGAGCGCGTGGAAGCCGAAGTGCTCGACATGCAGCATGGCTCCAGCTTCTACCCGACCGTGTCCATCGACGGTTCCGACGATCCTGAGATCTGCCGCGACGCCGACATGGTCGTCATCACCGCTGGTCCGCGTCAGAAGCCGGGTCAGTCTCGTCTTGAGCTCGTTGGCGCTACCGTCAACATCCTCAAGGCCATCATGCCGAACCTGGTCAAGGTGGCTCCGAACGCCATCTACATGCTCATCACCAACCCGGTCGACATCGCTACCCACGTGGCTCAGAAGCTCACCGGTCTGCCCGAGAACCAGATCTTCGGTTCCGGCACCAACCTGGACTCCGCTCGTCTGCGCTTCCTGATTGCCCAGCAGACCGGCGTCAACGTCAAGAACGTGCACGCCTACATCGCCGGCGAGCACGGCGACTCCGAAGTCCCGCTGTGGGAGTCCGCCACCATCGGTGGCGTCCCCATGTGCGACTGGACCCCGCTGCCCGGCCACGATCCGCTCGACGCCGACAAGCGCGAGGAGATCCACCAGGAAGTCAAGAACGCCGCTTACAAGATCATCAACGGTAAGGGTGCCACCAACTACGCCATCGGCATGTCCGGCGTCGACATCATCGAAGCCGTCCTGCACGACACCAACCGCATCCTGCCCGTGAGCTCCATGCTCAAGGACTTCCACGGCATCTCCGACATCTGCATGTCCGTGCCGACCCTCCTCAACCGTCAGGGCGTCAACAACACCATCAACACCCCGGTCTCCGACAAGGAGCTCGCCGCTCTGAAGCGCTCTGCCGAGACGCTGAAGGAAACCGCCGCCCAGTTCGGCTTCTGATAAAAAATCGCTGTACGGAGCGCCTTTCGCACCGCACAAGACTCGACCTACCTTTGTAGGCCTTCAACTTGTGCGGCACGAAAATCGCACACGTACAGCGATTTTTTATACCCTGCTGAATGCTCCCGTTGGGAGCATTTTCTATTCGTGGAGTTCGTTGGAGGAGGGGGAGCTATAGCCCTCGGGCTCGAGCTGGAAGGTGGTGTGGGGGACCGAGACCGGGAAGTGCTCGCGCAGGCAATCCTGCAGTTGGGTGAGGATTGTGGCGGCATCTTCCATGGTGAGGTCTTTGTCAACTACCACGTGGGCCATCAGAATCGGCATGCCGGTGGACACCGTGCTGGCGTGGAGGTCATGCACGGCAAGCACATGCGGCACGTCTTCCAGATGTTCGCGTACCTTATCGAGGTCAAGTCCATCCGGTGTTTCCTCCAGCAGCACCTTGACCGCGTTGTGCAGCAACTTGATGGCGCGCGGAATCATCATCAGTGCGATGACGGCACCGGCCACGGCGTCGAAGCCATTCCATCCGGTGGAGATCATTACCAGGGCAGAGGCCACCACGGCCACCGAGCCAAGTGCGTCATTCATCACCTCGAGGAACGCGGCCTTCATATTCATGTTGTCTTCGCGCTGCGAGGCAAGGATGAAAATCGAGATGATATTTGCGGCAAGACCCAGAATGCCCACGAACAGCAGCAAGCCGATATCGTCGATTTCCGCTTTGGAACCGCCGAACAGACGCATGCCGGCCTCCATCAACGCATAGATGCCAACGACGAGCAGCACCACGGCACCTGCGGCAGCGGTGAGCACCTCAAGCCTGGCCCAGCCCCAAGTACGAGTGTTGCTGGGCTTGCGGCGCATCAGTATGGCGGTGATTGTGGATGCCGCCAGCACGGACATGTCGGTGAGCATATGACCGGCATCCACCAGCAGGGCCAATGAGCCGGTTAAGACAGCCGACACCACTTCGATGAGGAAGACCGAACCGGTTACGGTCAACGTGGCAATCAGCCTACGCTGGTGCGCGGCAGGGTTTATGGATGTGGATGGTGCGGGTGCATGGGTATGGGCCATATGTACTCCTTCGCTCTATCGAGTTGAAACCGCTTCTCAATACCATTTGCGATATGGTCTGAATACGACGAAACCCCGGCGCGAGGCCGGGGTTTCGTAAGCTGTGCGTGACTATAGCACGACCGGCGCGATTCGGTGCACGCTGATCAGCTGGTGGCGAACAGGCTACAATTTGCGCAGCACGGTGACCACCTTGCCCATAATCGTGGCATGTGTGCCGTCGATGGGCGAGTATGCGGGGTTGTGCGGCATCAGCCAGACATGGCCGTTTTCCTTGCGGAAGGTCTTCACCGTGGCCTCGTCGTCCAGCAGAGCGGCGACGATATCTCCGTTGACGGCGGAATTCTGTTCGCGCACCACCACATAGTCGCCATCGCAGATAGCGGCATCCACCATGGAATCGCCGTGGACTTCCAGCATGAACAGGGTGCCGGAGCCGGTCAGCCGTTCCGGCAGACGCATGACGTCGTCCACATGCTGTTCGGCGGTAATTGGCACGCCGGCGGCAATACGGCCAACGAGCGGCACATCGTGTGATTCGGCAATGGCTTCGGCGGGGAATTGGTATATCTCCGCCACATTACTGGTGCTGGTTGCCTCTTCGCTGGCTTGGGAGGGCTTTTCGGCATTCGGGGCGGATCCTGCCACCACCTCGATGGCTCGACCCTTGTTCGCGTTCATGCGGATGAAGCCCTTGTCTTCCAAAACTTGTAGCTGATGCTTGACCGAAGACGGACTTTTGAGCCCGGCGGCATTTCCGATTTCCCGGAAAGAGGGGGCGAAGCCTTGTTCGTCGATATGCGTGCGAATGGCGTCCAACACTTTGCGCTGGCGGTCGGTCAGGGTGGACTCGTCCGGCTTCTGCTTGGGGGAGAAGGGAATGGTGCTCACGTCAGGGCTCCTTTCGTTACGTCACCAGCATAACGTGTTGTTCGTGTGAAATCAAACATCTGTTCGAGTTTCGACTTGACCGTGTCGAACGTTTGTGCCATTATAAGAACAGTTGTTCGATAGAACATCTGTTCGAGAGAGGTGGTCGTGATGACTGGTTCAATGGTGATGGCCCCGGCCCGTAGCGCACGTGTAGCTATGCAGCATGCTGGAACGTCCCGCCGGAATGTGCGTGGGAAGATTATCGCAGTGATGGTCGCCTTGGCGCTGGCCTGGTGTGGTTTCGGCGCGCTTACCGCTCAGCGGGCCCAATCGGATACGGGGGCCACGCAGGTGACCAGTTATATCGTGCGGCCGGGGGATACGCTCTGGTCATATGCTTCGGCTATCACGCCTGCTGGTCATGATGTATCGGAAACGGTGGATGAGCTGATTGCGTTGAACAATCTTGAGTCCGGATCATTGCAGGCCGGGCAGCGCATTATTGTTCCGGTTGAGTAAATGAAACCCGAGCGGCATGGTTTTTCCGCCCGTACACGTTATTCTGGGGAGCATGCATTGTCCTTTTTGCCAGAACCCCGACACCAAAGTCATTGATACGCGCATTAGCGATGACGGTCATTCCATCCGTCGGCGTCGCGTATGCCCGAAATGCAGCAAGCGTTTTACCACGGTGGAAACCAGTATGCTGCTGGTCACTAAACGTTCGGGTGGCGTGGAGCCATTCAGTAGAGACAAAGTGATTTCCGGCGTACGCAAAGCTTGTCAGGGGCGGCCGGTCAGAGAAGAGGATCTGAAGCTGCTGGGACAGAAAGTCGAAGAGGATCTTCGCTCCCGAGGCCTTGCCGAAGTCACCTCAGATGAAGTGGGCAAAGCCATCCTGAAACCGTTGCGTGACTTGGATGTGGTGGCGTACCTTCGATTCGCGAGTGTGTACCAGAACTTTGCAGGTCTGGAGGATTTCCAAAGCGCCATTGATGGTTTGCGTGAATAATATGCGAATGCCATGCACCGTGATATGCGAGTGATTCGCAAACCATGGTGCGAGCCAATCATGAAGCCCAGCACTTATGAAAGAGACCCGTCATGATGACGGGTCTCTTTCATATCAATCGAGGATGAGCTGCGTCAGCTGATGACACGCATGCGAATGGTGCCTTCGATGTTGCGCAGTGCTTCAAGCGTGGCGGCGCTGGGCGTCTGAGCCACGTCGGTGACCACATAGCCAAGTTCGCCTTCGGTTGCCAGCGACTGGAAGGAAACGTTGATGTTCTCCTCGCCGAGCACATGATTGACATGAGCCAGCACACCAGGAAGATTGTCGTGCAGATGGGCGATACGGCACACACCCTTGCACTCACCGAGGTTGATCTGCGGTAGGTTCACGGACAAGGAGGTAGAACCCTTGAACCAGTAATCCTCAAGACGCTGAGAGACGAAATGGCCGATGGATTCCTGAGCTTCCAAGGTGGAGCCGCCAATATGAGGAGTCAGAATCATATTGTCTTCATTGGCCAGTGAGGTCTCGAACGGATCTCCGCTCTTCTTCGGTTCAACGGGGAACACGTCGACCGCCGCGCCAGACAGATGGCCGGAATCGAGGTGCTGCTTCAGAGCTCCCAGATCGGCGACGAAACCGCGCGAAAGGTTAATGAAAATCGCGTCCTGCTTCATGTGGGCGAATTGGTCTTCGCCGAAGAATCCGGTGTTCGACTTGCGGCCATCCACGTGCAGGGTCACGGCATCGGACTGTTCCAGCAGTTCGTTGAGGGTGTCGCAACGGTGGGCATTGCCCAGTGCCAGTTTCTCCTCAATGTCGTAGAACACCACGCGCATGCCGAGGGCCTCGGCCAGTACCGACAGCTGGGAGCCGATGTTGCCGTAGCCGATGATGCCGAGGGTCTTGCCGCGCACTTCATGCGAGCCGGAAGCGGACTTGTCCCACAGGCCATGCTTGATGTGATGCGTGTGTGCGGGAATGCGGCGCATCAAGCAGATGATGTCGCAGATCACCAATTCCACCACGGAACGGGTGTTGGAGTAGGGAGCGTTGAACACGGCGATGCCACGCTTGCCGGCATGTGCCAGATCGACCTGATTGGTGCCGATGCAGAAGCAGCCGATGGCGCTTAGCGTAGGACGCGCATCCAGCACGCGGGCTGTGACGTTGGTCTTGGAGCGTACGCCCACCAAGTCCACGCCATCCAGCGCATCGATGAGTTCGTCCTCGCTCAGGGCTCCCTTCATGGTCTCGACTTCGAAACCGCGATCACGCAGCGATTTGGCCGCATCGGGGTGAATGTTTTCCAATAACAGTGCTTTGGGCATGCTTCATACCTTAGATGTTCAGGGACTTTTCGTCCGCTTTTGTCCGAACTATAACCAGTTTCTGGGTCGGCCTGGTCATTGCCACGTACAGGTCCGAGGCGGCGACCAGGCGGCTCGGCGCGTCATCCTCGATGAGACCGGGCTCGACCACCACGACGGCATCGAACTCCAGACCCTTGACCGTTTCAGTGCCGCAGACGCTGATTTGCTCATCCCATTCGGGCTGCTCGATGAGCCTTGCGTATTCGGCCGGGTCAAGAATGACAGCCAGTTTGCGGCGCACGGCATCGCGCACCGGGGCGATGAGATTATCCGGACAGATGACGGCGATGCGGCCGGTGCCGTCTGCCGAAACGAATTGTTCGGCAAGCTGCGCCGCCTGCTCGGCCGTCGTTTCCAGCAAGGACGACATGTCGGGCACCACATTGCGGGACACCGAATCGGGGATGGTGCGCACCGCATTGACCGTGGAGATGTAGAGGCCTTCCTCCTCGGCAAATCGTGAGGCAAGTTCGGAAACTTCCTGCGGATTACGGTAGTTGATGGTCAACTCGTTCAAATCCCAGTGGCTTTCGCCGAACAGGCGGTTCATCGATTTGCTCCAGCGTCGGGTGCCGCCCAGCGCCGAAGTCTGCGCCACATCGCCCACGATGGTGAACGAGCGGGAGGGGCAACGGCGGATCAACATACGCCAGTCCATGGCGGTCAATTCCTGCGCTTCATCGACCACGATGTGCCCGTAGGTCCATTCACGGTCGGCCGCGGCCCGCTGCGCGGTCAGCTCAGCGTCGTCCCCGTTCATCTGGTCGAGCAGCATCTGACTGGAGACGATGCCTCCACCCAGACCGGTCGCGGCCAGAGTGTCTTTGGCATACTGCTCTTCGGCGGCACGACGTGCGTCGGCGGCGGACTGGCGGGCCACCGCCTTGGGATCGGGGCCCAGCATATCCATTGCTTCGTCGAGCAGCGGAATATCGGAGCGGGTCAACGGGGAGCCTTTGGGGCGGGCAAGTGCCGCGATGTCGTTGTCGGTCAGCCAACCAGCCAGAGACTTCAGACGTTCGGGATGGGCGAACAGCTGATCGATGAGCCATGGGGCGGTCATCGGCAGCCAGCACAGGTTCAGGGTCTTGCGAACCTGCTCGTTCATACGTAGCAGCGACATCGCGCGGTTCAGCTCCGCCTGATCCGGCGTGTAATCAAGCTGTTCGGCATAACGGTTCTGCATGCTGGTCAGCATCGAACGGATAAAGGTCTCGCGGGCCTTGTTATGAGGTTGTCGGGTGCGCTTCGCGTCCGCCTGCGCCTGCTCGATATCAGTGGCCAGCATTGGTACCTGAATGCCGCTAATGGTTACTGTCGGCAGAGCAGCGGGAACACGCACGCGTGCGGCGATGGCATTGGCCACTACGGAGGTCATGCGTCGATCGCCCTTGAGCTTGGCTGCATAAGGGGGGTCGACCGCCGTGGCGGTGATGCCGGGAATCAGATCGCTGATGGTGCGTGAGACCACGCCGGTCTCGCCCAAGGAGGGTAGCACCTGATCGATGTAGTGCAGGAACGCCGAGCTGGGGCCAACAACCAGCACGCCGGAACGTTCCAGCGTGCGCCGGTGCGTGTACAGCAGGTAGGCGGCGCGATGGAGCGCCACGGCCGTCTTGCCGGTGCCGGGGCCGCCCTGCCCCACCGCGGCGCGATTCATGTCGGAGCGGATGATGCGGTCCTGCTCGGCCTGAATGGTGGCCACGATATCGGTCATCTTGCCGGTGCGGCGTGAGCTCAACGAAGCCAGCAGCGCACCCTCGCCGGTCAATGTGCCGGCGGAAGACGCTTGGCCGACCTGGTCTGAATGCACGTCGAGCACCTCATCCTCAACGCCCACGACTTCGCGGAAACTCAAGGTGATATGCCTGCGCATCACGATGTCGCCGTGATTGGAAGGGGTCGCCTCATAGAAAGGACGTGCGGCTTCGGCACGCCAGTCGGTCAGAATCGGCTCATGGTCCGGGCTCGACAGGCCGATGCGGCCGATGTAATGACGGTCGCCGTTCTTGGCATCGAGGCGGCCAAACACCAGCCGATCCTCAACGCTGCGCAATTGCGTGAGGCGGTTTTCGTACATTGTGGCAAAGGAGTCTCGTTCGCTGCGTTGCGTGGGGGATCCGTGGGAGCCGGCGGCGCGTACGGTGTCCAGGCGTTGCCACATTTCGGCTCGCAGATCATCCAATCGTCCATAGGCGCGATCGACGGCCTGCTGCTCTTCATGCAGCTGGGAGGCGTAACTCGACATGCTGTTCTCTTCGTTCCATTTCCGTGGGGCAGAAAAACTTAAGGCATTCAAATTTACCGCACACCCCCTACGTCAGTGATGCGGACAACCCGGAATAGGTGAATTCAGCGTGAATTCACCATGCTGCTCGGTCGGTGGGGTGCGCGACGTGGATTAGATGTGCGGAGCGTCCATTCGTGCGACAGTCGTGGCCGACACGCGCAATCCATCGGTAATTGCCCTAAAAGGGTGAGCAAATCGTGCATGAGTGGGGAGAAATGGGGAATCGTGGGGTAGAGTGGTGAGCCAGTTGGCCGAAGTGTATCCCACGTAACGATGAAGGAGGTGGAGCCATGGTTGCCGATCAGACGATTCGCGACGCTGATGCCAACGCACAAGGCTCCACCACTATGGCCGATCTCATGGCTGGTCTGCCGCCATTGCTTCTCGGCACATATACGCCGAAGATCGATGCCAAGGGCCGTATGGCGCTTCCGGCCAAATTCCGCTCCCAGCTGGGGCAGGGCCTGGTCATGGCCCGAGGCCAGGAACGGTGCGTGTACCTGCTGCCGTTCGACGAATTTCGACGTATCGCCTCGCAGATTCAGCGTGTGTCGGTGGGAAACAAAGCCGCCCGCGAATACCTGCGTGTGTTCCTTTCCGGTGCCGTCGACCAGCAGCCGGACAAGCAGGGCCGCGTGCTGGTGCCGCAGATGCTGCGCGATTACGCCAATCTGGGTTCCGACGTCGTGGTGATCGGCGTTGGCACCCGTGCCGAACTGTGGAATAAGGACACGTGGGAGTCCTACCTCGCCGAGAAGGAAGAGGGATATTCCGATATTGCTGACGATGTGTTGCCGGAGGTGGAATTCTGATGGTTGATGTGGCGAATATTCATCTGCCGGTATTGCTTGACGATTGCGTGAACCTGATGGCACCTGCCCTGGAACATGAGAACGCCATCGCAGTGGATTGCACCCTGGGCCTTGCCGGCCATTCCATCGCCTTCCTCAAGGCCGCGCCTCAGGCTCGGCTCATCGGCATTGACCGTGACAGTGAAGCGCTGGGGCTGGCCACCGAACGTATGGAACGGGAGGGGCTCGCCGATCGATTCATTCCGGTGCATGCCGCCTTCGATCAGCTCGATCAGGTGTTGGCGGACCAAGACATCGAACGCGTGGACGCCGTATTCATGGATCTGGGATTATCCAGCCTGCAGATCGACGAAACCGATCGTGGCTTCTCCTATTCGCATGATGCGCCGCTGGATATGCGCATGGACGTCAGCCAGCCGTTGACGGCCGAACGGATTCTTGCCACCTATGATGCGGCGGAACTGGTCCGCATATTCAAGGAATACGGTGAAGAGCGTTTCTCGCGTCAGATCGCCCGCGCCATCGTGGCGCGTCGAGACAAGGAGCCGTTTACCACCACCGCACAGCTCAACCGTCTGGTCGATGAAGTGGTGCCGCAAGCCCACCGCCCGGCGGGCAATCCCGCCAAACGCGTCTTCCAGGCGTTGCGCATTGAAGTCAACGGCGAATTGGACAAGCTCGCCTCCACATTGCCGCAGGCCGCGAACCGACTGCATGTCGGGGGACGACTGGTGGTGGAGTCCTATCATTCGCTCGAAGACAAAACCGTCAAATCGTTCATGGCACAAGGGCTGCGAGTGGATGTTCCGGCTGGCCTGCCTGTCATACCGCCGGATGCCCAACCGTTTTTCACGGATCTCACGCGAGGTGCCGTCAAGGCCGACGAACATGAAATCGCAGCCAACCCGAGATCGGCTTCGGTGCGGTTGCGGGCGGTGGAAGTCAGCCGTGAGATTCCGTCACGATGGAGGAAACGCTTTACGCAAACCGCGCAGGGCCTGAATGACGTCAAGATACAAGGCTCCGCGTCTCCGGGCAGAGCCAAAAACACGGCACGAATTCGTACAAGGAGGGGATAACAGCATATGGCAACTGCACGTAGCATTCGATCGAACGCGGCTCCAGCCTCGAACCGACCGCACACCAAGCATCAGTCCTCCTCCCGACCTGAGCTGCGGGTGGTCTCCAACCCGCGTGGAAACGAGCAGGGCAATGTCGTCGGACGGGTCATCGAATGGACCAGGACAAGAAGCGCACCGCTGGTGCACGTGGCCATTGCAGTGATCTTCCTCGTCGGCACCTTGTTCGGCGCGCTGATGCTGCGTACCCAGATGGTGCAGAACTCGTTTGAGGCGGCACAGATCGAAACCAACATCAACAGACTTACCCAAGATATCGAAGACGATCAGGCCAAACTCGATCAATTGGTCGCGAACCTGCCCGACAAGGCCAGCGACATGGGCATGGTCCCGCAGCAGGGATCAGTGTCCATCGACTTAAGCGGATACCAGTCCAACAAAGGCGGAACCCAGTGAACACCATTCGTCGCATCGTAGAGTTCGCCAAGGTCAAGACCTTCGCATTCAAATGCATCGCCATCGGCGCCGCATTGGCGTTGGTGGCGTCGGCATGCGTGATTCAGCTGGCCTCCACCCAGCTCATCGGCGGCCGTCAAACCGCACAAGCGGCCACGGCTAACCGCACCCTGACCGTGACGTTGAGCGCCAAGCGTGGGCGTATCCTCGACGCCAACGGCTCCGTGCTCGCTCAAAGCGTGGAGCGTTATACTATCGTCGCCAATCCGGAGGCTGCACAGGAGTTCGAGCCGATTACTTGCAATGACAACACCCGTGATTACTGCCACGAAATTGACGGCAAACCCGTGGGCGCTACCGGAGCGGCGGCCGTGGGCCGACTGCTGGCCAAAGTCCTGGATATGAACGCCATGGAACTGGGCGCTGATCTGTCCGGTACCGGGCAGTATGTGATTCTGAAGAAAGATGTGACTCCGCAGGTCAAGCGCAGCATCGAGGCGTTGCACCTGGGCGGTATTGTCTGGGGTGAGCTGAGCAGTGAACGACTGTATGCGGATGGCGATCTCATGGGCGCGCTGCTTGGCGGCGTGAACGACAACGGCGATGGCGTCGCCGGCATCGAGCAGGTCGAGAACAAGACGCTTACCGGAACCGATGGCCATGAAACCTACCAGCGTGGTAATGGCGGCGAAGAGATTCCCGGCACCATGACCGAATCGGTGGCGGCCAAAAATGGCGACGATGTCACCCTGACCATTGACCGTGATGTGCAATGGTATGTCAAAAAGGTCTTGAAGGAGGCCGAATCCAAGTATGGTGCAGCGTGGGCGATCGCCGTGGTGCAGGATGTCCAGAGCGGGGAGATTCTCGCACTGGCCGATAGCGATGAAGTACAGGCTGGTACCGATGCGGCGAAGATGAGCCCGTCTCGGGCCGTGTCCGAAACCTTCGAGCCAGGTTCGGTGGGCAAGGTCATCTCCATGTCCGGCTATCTGCAGATGGGACTGCATAAGATGAGCGATCAATTGTCGGTCCCGGACCACATCACACAGGAGGGCCAGACCTACAAGGACTCATTCGACCATGGCACTGAGCGCTGGACGCTCGCCGGCATTCTGCAGAACTCATCGAACGTCGGCATGATTATGGCCGGGGAGAATTATCCGGATGAGCAACGCTACGAGTACCTGACCAAATTCGGCATCGGACAACCGACCGGACTGAACCTGCCCGGTGAATCGAGCGGTCTGCTCACCAACCCCTCGGCATGGGATCTGCGTACGCGCAACACCATCCTGTTTGGTCAGGGCTACACCGTCAACGCCCTGCAGCTCAACAACGTGGTGGCCACCATCGCGAACAAGGGTGTCAAGCAGCAGCAGTCGATCATCAAATCAACCACCGATGCCAATGGCAAGACCACTGAGAGCAAGAAGGGCGAAGCCACCCGCGTGGTGGATGAAAAGGTCGCATCGGACATGATGAATGCGATGGAATCAGTGGCGGAAGGCTACAACAAGTTCGTCAAGGTCGATGGTTACCGCATGGCCGCCAAGTCCGGTACCGCAGAGGTGCAGGGCTCGGATGGCACGCTCTCGTCCATTATCTCCGATTATTCCGTGGTGATTCCCGCGGACAACCCGCGCTATGCGGTCACCGTGGTGATGAAGGATCCGAATGGTGTGTTCGGCGGTCTGACGGCCGGCCCTGTTTCCGCACAGATTTGTGAGTTCCTTATGCAGAAATACGAGGTGCCTGTCTCCGGTCCACGCAAAAATGCTATTCCAGTCACGTGGTAAGGATCAGGGGAGAAAGGCGATAGCCCATGAGTGCAGTGAGCGAATCCATCGCCCAGCGGGTGACCCTGGGAATGCTGGTCGAACGGTACGGTTTTGAAGTCGATCCACCCTTCGCCACCAATGTCACCATTACCTCACTCAGCGATGCCGTGGACACCGTGATTCCCGGCTCGCTGTTCATCTGCACGCATGAGCAGGAACCCGATGTACTGCATGCCGCACAGGCCGGTGCCTATGCGGCGTTGCTGCCACGCGCGTCCAAAGGGCAGATCACCAATGCCGATATACCGTTGCTCTACGGCGATTTCGACGATCGCGTACTCGGCGATCTGGCCAGCGGCCTGGCCGGCGGACCGTCCAACGCCATGGCGGTGTTCGCGGTGACCGGTGCGGATGAGCAGGCCGTCGACGCAGGCGTGTCCCAGCTCTCCGAATTCCTGCACATGCTGGGCAATCCGGTGGCGGTAATCACCGCATCCGGGTCCACGTCGATGACACGTACCATGAACCTGAACTATCCTCTGGGCATCCTCGATATGCAGCGCGCGCTGTCCGTGTGCGCCGAAGACGGTGTGGCGGCCGTGATCATCGCCATGGATGACCGCACGTTGGCCGAGCATGCGTTGGAATCGGTGAACGTGGATGTACTGGGCACGGAGGATGTCAACGCAAGCGCAAGCTTGAACGAATTGAAGACACGCTACGCATTCGTTGCGGAACATGACATGTCCATGACCTCGTCGACACCCGAATCGGATGAAATGGCTGCGGATTCACCGGCAATGTATGACCGCGTCCGACTCGGGCACATGTCCTTGGCCATCGCCATGGTGCTGGCCGCCGGCGTGAGGAAAAACAACATACGCAGTGCCCTGCATGTGGCCAATAATCTCAATTAAGTCCGTGGATACGGGACGAAGCGTAATCGTAAAGGAGTTTGAAACACCATGGTTCCGATGAGCGTGGAGGAGATCGCCAAGGCCGTCGATGGTCGATTGATCGGAGACGCCGGTTCCGAGTCTCGAGCCACCAATACGGTCAGCGACTCGCGGCAGGCCGGCCCCGGATCGGTGTTTGTGGCCATCCGAGGCGAGCGTGTCGATGGGCATGACTTTGTGGCGAAAACCGCTGGGCAGGGAGCCCCGGTGGCCATCGTCGACCATGAGGTGAAGTCCGATGGCCTTCCGCAGATCGTAGTGAAAGACACGGTCGACGCCCTTGGCGAACTCGCCCGATACAACATCGTTCGCCGCCGCGAGCTGGACGGCGACTTCGACATCATCGGATTGACCGGTTCGGTGGGCAAGACCACCACCAAGGATCTGCTCTCCTCCCTGCTTGCCACCGTAGGTCCGACCGTGGCTCCGGTGGGATCGTTCAACAATGAGATCGGCCTGCCGCTCACTGCGTTGCGGGTCGATGAGCACACCCGGTTCTTCGTGGCTGAGATGGGTGCCAGCCATATCGGCGAAATCGCGCGACTGACCCGTATCGCACCGCCGAACACGGCAATCGTATTGAAGGTCGGCGTCGCTCACCTTGGAGAATTCGGCTCCCGCGAACGCATCGCACAGGCGAAAAGCGAAATCGTGCAGGGATTGCTTCCCGGAGGCACCGCGGTACTGAACGCCGATGACGAACACGTGGTTCCCATGGCCGGCCTGGCCAACGGCGACGTGCTGTGGTTCGGCTTGGGATCGTCGCAGGAGCCCGAGGTGCGGGCCATTGATGTCACTGCCGACCGGTCCGATCATGCTGAATTCACGTTGGTCGATGCGGACGGCAACCATACGCCGGTGCATCTGGGCATTCCTGGACGTCACAATGTGATGAACGCGTTGGCCGCCGCAACCGTGGCGATGCGTTACGGTATGGCACCCGAAACGGTGGCACGGATTCTGGCCTCGCAGCACACCATCAGCCCTCATCGCATGGCATTGTCCACGGTGAATCGCGAGGGGACTTCCTTCACGCTGATCGATGATTCCTTCAACGCCAATCCCGACTCCATGAAAGCCGGCCTGAACGGGTTGAAGGCCTGGAACTCAAATGACGGCAAGGAGCCGTTCCGCGTGGCGCTGCTGGGTGCCATGCTGGAACTCGGCGCCGATGAAACGGCATTGCACACCTCGATCGGCACGTATGCGGACGAATTGGGCATCGACGCGATCATCGCGGTCGGTTCCGCCCAAGACCAACATCTCGATGCACTGGCACAGGCTCTGGCGGACGGTGCCCGTCAGAGCCAATCCGCGTCGGTGGATTGCGTACACGACATCGATGCGGCCGAACAGCTGGTCATCGACTTGGCTCGCAACCATCCCGACGCTGTGGTACTGCTCAAGGGATCGCACGCGTCAGGCCTGAGCGCTTTGGCTGAACGCTGGGCAAAGAACTGACCTGATAACCACCCCAAGAAACCGACAAGAAAGAGAAGCTGCACGTGATTGCTCTGATCATTGGAATGCTGGTGTCGCTCATCGTCACCTTAGTCGGCACCCCGCTGCTGATTCGGCTGGTCCACAAGCTGCACTATGGCCAGTACATCCGCCAGGATGGGCCGCAGTCGCATCTGGTCAAGCGCGGCACCCCCACGTTGGGCGGCGTGGTCATCAACTTCGCGATTCTGCTCGGTTGGGCATCCTCCGCACTGTACCGATACCTGCGTTCGGGCGACGTGCCCTCCTGGTCCGCGGCGCTCGTACTGTTCGCCATGCTGTCGATGGGTCTGCTGGGCTTTATCGACGACTTCGCCAAGGTGCGTAAGAAGCAGAACGAAGGCCTATCGGTGGGCGGCAAGTTCATTGGCCAGTTCATCTTCGCCACCATCTACGCGGTACTTGCGCTGCTGATTCCCACCAAATCGGGATTCCCCAGTGCGCAGGCAGGCATCAGCTTCATCGAACAGCCGTTCTTCAACTTCGACTTCGCCGGCCGTGCCGTAGCCATCATCCTGTTCGTCATCTGGGTGAACTTCCTGATGACCGCATGGACCAACGCAGTGAATCTGACGGATGGACTTGACGGTCTGGCGGCAGGTTCGTCGATGATCGCCTTCACTGGTTTTGGCGTCATCGCATTCTGGGAAAGCTACCACATCAAGGGCGGCAGCCATGGCGGATATTCCTATGCCGTGTCCGATCCTCTCGATCTGACCGTCATCGCCGTATGCGCGGCCGTCGCCTGCTTCGGCTTCCTGTGGTACAACTCGAACCCCGCATCGATTTTCATGGGTGATACCGGTTCCCTGGCCTTGGGCGGTCTGTTCGCAGCCCTGTCCATCGCCACGCACACCGAATTCCTGGCGGTGGTTCTGGGCGGACTGTACGTCATGGAAGCCATGAGCGACGTCATCCAGGTCGGGTACTTCAAGATGACCCACAAACGTGTATTCAAAATGGCGCCGATTCACCATCATTTCGAACTGAAGGGTTGGACCGAAACCAAGGTGGTGGTGCGGTTCTGGATGATCGAACTCATCTTCGTGCTGCTCGCCCTGACGATTTTCTACGGCGACTGGGTCACCCGCTCCGGCCTGCTGTTCAGCTAGCGGAAATCTGGGTGGATTATGCTCACCCACGGAATTCCTATATCAGGAGGAACAATGCAAGTAGCGGATAAGACAGTGGTGATCGCCGGACTGGGGGTGTCCGGCACCTCGTTGGCGGAGGTATTGAGGGAACGCGGTGCCCACGTGATTGGCGTCGACGAGAGGAAGCCCGAGGCCGATCTCCACTCCTTTGATGACGTGGACTGGGACCATGTGGACTACGTCATGTCGTCCCCGGTGTTCAACCCCCGCACCCCGTTCGTGCTGGAAGCCCAACGCCGTGGCATCCCCGTGATGAGCGAGGTGGAATTCGCATGGCAGCTGCGTGTGAATAACGAGCGCACCGGTACTCCGGCTCCATGGATCGGCATCACCGGCACCAACGGCAAAACCTCCACCACCGAGATGACCTCGGAAATGCTCACCGCCTGCGGACTCGACGCGCCGACCGCCGGCAATATCGCCTCCGGAGACATGAGCATGAGCCTGTCTCGTTGCGCCACCAATCCTCAGCACGACGTACTGTGCGTGGAACTGAGCTCCTTCCAATTGCACTTCACCGATTCGCTGGCACTTGACTGCGCGGCGATCACCAATATCGCCGACGATCACCTCGACTGGCATGGCGGGCGCGAGAATTACGCCGCCGACAAATCCAAGGTGTTCCACAACGCCAAACGCGCCATCGTCTACAATGCGCAGGACGCCAAAGTCAGCGAACTGGCGGCCGCGGCTCAGACTGCCGAAGGATGCCGCAAGGTGGGATTCACGCTCGAGGCCCCTCAGGCCGGCCAGATCGGCATTGAAGATGGCTGGATCGTGGACAGGAGCGGCGTGGCCGGCGGCGCAGTGGGAGAGTCGGTCAGACTGGCCGCCATCACCGATTTCACGCATCTGGCAGAGCCGGACGGCTCACTGTACCCGCATCTGGTGGCCGATGCATTGACGGCATTGGCGTTGGTGCTGGGACTTGGCGCTGATCGCGATACCGCGCTGAAGGCGCTTACCTCGTTCAAGCCGGGCGGCCATCGCATCGAAACCGTGGCTGAGGCCGCAGTCGAGGGCGGCTCTGTTCGTTTTGTGGACGATTCCAAAGCCACCAACGGTCATGCGGCACGCGCCTCGCTGTCCAGCTTCCCGGCCAAGTCTGTGATCTGGATCGCCGGAGGTCTGGCCAAAGGCAGTCGATTCGAGGACCTGGTCAAGGACCAGGCACACACCATCAAAGCGGCCGTCATCATCGGCAAAGACCAGCAGCCGATGATCGAAGCGTTTGCCAGCCAAGCTCCGGACATCCCGGTGACCATCATCGATCCCGAAGACAACGATACCGTCATGGACCGTGCCGTCGAAGCCTGCGGCACGTATGCCGCCGCCGGCGACATCGTGCTTATGGCTCCGGCCTGCGCCTCCATGGACCAGTTCAAGTCCTATGCGGATCGAGGCAATCGATTCGCCGCCGCAGCCAAGACGTGGAGCGAGGTGCATGGCCTCCACTGATACCCATAAGCGTAAGGCATACAGAGCCCCTGACAAGCCCTCACTCGAAATCGCCGACTACACGGGTTGGCGAAGCTTGCTCAACCCGCTATGGTGCTACCACGGCTTCCGCATGGCCGTGGTGGGGCTGACATGCTTCGGCCTGATCATGGTGTTCTCCAGCTCCACGGTCACCATGGCCGCACTGGGCAAGTCGCCGTTCCTTCAGCTTCTGAACCAGGGCGCGTTTTGCCTGATCGGCTTGGTGCTGGGCTTCGTGGCATTGATGATGCCGGTGACGTTCTGGAAACGGACCGGCGTGTTCTTTGTGGTGGGTGCCTGCCTGTTGCAGGCGCTGACCTTTACTCCTTTGGGTCACGACGTCTACGGCAACAGAGGTTGGCTGGACCTCGGCTTCACCACTATCCAGCCGGCCGAATTCATGAAGTTCGCGATGTGCATATGGCTTCCCTCGTCGTTGCATGCCTGCAGCAAGATGTACCACAAGAAGGGAATCAAAGCATATGCCGCGCCGTTGGCGCTGTATGCGATAGGCGTGGCGCTGGTGATGGGCGGCAGGGACCTCGGCACGGCCATGATTCTGGTCTTCATCGGAGGCGTGGCCTTTCTGATCGTCGGGTTCCCCGGCAAATGGATGGGAGTCGGCGTATTGGGCGCGGTGGTTATGGTCGGTGCATTGGCGGTTTCCAGCCCGAACCGCTTGCGTCGTATTCTGGCCACATATGGCGATTGCTCGGCCGCTGACGCGCAGAGCGTATGCTACCAGTCCATTCACGCCAAGTACGCCATCGCCTCCGGAGGTTTTCTGGGATTGGGCATCGGCAATTCGCGGGAGAAATGGAATTACCTGCCGGCCGCCCATAACGATTTCATTTTCGCGATCATCGGCGAGGAGACCGGATTCGTCGGTTGCGCCATCGTATTGCTGTTCTTCGCGATTCTCGCCTGGTGCATGATCGTCATCGCATTGCAGGTCACCGATCGTTATGTTGCCATGGTGCTGATGTGCGTCGCCATTTGGATCGTGGGCCAGGCCATGGTCAACATCGGCGTGGTCGTGGGTGTGTTCCCGGTATTGGGCGTGCCTATGCCGTTCGTCTCCGCAGGCGGCTCATCCATGGTTATGTGCTTGACGGCGGCCGGACTGGTTGTGGGACTTATGCGCTCTCAACCGCAGATAAAACAGTCGCGTCAGAGCGCGTAAGTAGACTCGGTAATCATGAATCAAGGCACACCACATATCGTTCTTGCTGGCGGCGGTACCGCCGGACATGTCAATCCGCTGCTCGCGGTCGCCGGGGCGATTCGCGACATCGAACCCACGGCACAGGTCACCGTCATCGGCACTGCGGTGGGTTTGGAGAAGGATTTGGTGCCGGAGGCCGGCTACGAGCTCGACACCATCGAAAAAGTGCCGTTCCCGCGTCGCCCTAACCTGTACATGCTGCGCTTCCCGGCAAAATGGAAGCGAGAAACCGCCAAGGTGCGCTCCATTCTTGAAACGCGGCATGCGGATGTCGTGGCCGGATTCGGCGGGTATGCTTCCGCCCCCGTCTACGCCACCGCACACAAGATGGGCATTCCGATTGCCATCCATGAGCAGAATGCGCGTGCCGGCATGGCCAATAAACTGGGCGCTCGTTGGGCCGATTTCATCGGTACCGTGTACGAGGGCACCGGTCTCAAACCGCATGCCGGAGCCGACGTCGAGCGCGTCGGTCTGCCGTTGCGCCCGGCCATCGCCTCCCTGACCAAACGCATCGGTGACGACCGTGCCGCCGTACGCCGTGAATCGGCCGCGCAGCTTGGCGTCGATCCGAACCGTCCGCTGGTGCTGGTCACTGGCGGATCGCTGGGAGCGCAAAGCCTGAACCGTGCCATCGCCTCCTCCGCCGCAGACCTGTTGGCCCACGCACAAATCATCCACTTGACCGGGCGAGGCAAAATCAGCGAAGTACGCGAACTGGTCACGGCCTCGGCCGGCGCGGACGTGCTTACCGGCATCGGCCCCGAATCGGCCGGACAAGGTGACTACCATACCGCCGAATATCTGGAACGAATCGATCTGGCCTTTGCCTGTGCCGACTTGGTGATTTGCCGTGCCGGAGCCGGATCGGTATCCGAGCTGGCTGCACTGGGCCTGCCGGCCATTTACGTGCCGCTGCCCATCGGCAACGGCGAGCAGCGTTTCAACGCCGAGCCAGTGGTGAACGCCGGCGGCGGCCTTCTGGTCGCAGACAAGGACCTGACCCCGCAGTGGGTGCATGAGCATGTGCCCGATCTGCTCGCCGATCACGAACGACTTGCCGAATTCGGCCGCAAGGCATGGGAATACGGCATCAGAAACGCTGCCGAAATCATGGCCCGGCACGTTCTGCAATTAGCCGAACCATCCAAGTAGTATTCAGATATCATTCCGTGCGCGATACTGACCAATTCCGTTCCGCAGCACGAGATACGGTCATAATATAGGGTGCTGGAATCCCTAAAGGAGTTTTGAATTGTCTCAAGATCAGCCCATAGTGCTTGACCCTACGTATGCCTCATTCGATGCTGCGGCCCGCCCTGCGGATCTCGGCGCCACCCATTTCATCGGTATCGGCGGTGCCGGTATGAGCGTTCTGGCCGAAATGCTGCACGCCGAAGGAGTCGCGGTGGACGGCTCCGATCGCGCACACAGCGCCAAAACCGACCGACTTGAAACGCTGGGCATCACCGTTGAATTCGGGCAGCGAGCCGAAAATGTCGCCCAGGCCGAGACCGTGGTCTACTCCAGCGCCATCAAACCGGACAATCCGGAAATCGTCGCAGCACACGCGGCGGGCAAGCGCATTGTGCATCGCGGTGACATCCTCGCCCTGCTCATGAACGGCAAACGAGCCGTCACCGTGGCCGGAGCGCACGGCAAAACCACCACCAGCTCCATGCTGTCCCACATTCTGGTGAACGCCGGTGCCGATCCAAGCTACGCCATCGGCGGCTTTATCCAAGGCCCGGACGGCACCACGCTGGACGGCGGACACGCGGGCAAAGGCGACATCCTGGTGGCCGAAGCCGACGAATCGGACGGCAGCTTCGCCAAATACCATCCGACCATCGCCATTATCACCAACTGTGAAGCCGATCATCTCGACCATTACGGCGACGAAGCCCACTACCGTGCCGCGTTCGTTGCCCACGCCGGCCGGGCCACCGGTCACGTGATCATCAGTATCGACGACCCCGACGGACTGGCCGTGCTGGAGGCCCTGCCCGGCGCGAACTGCGGCGCGTGCGGCTTTACCGGCTGCGACGGCTACGCGAAGGCGCTGCTTACCCCCGGCACGAAGACGAATCTCTGCGTCCCCGGCGGCGCTGAGGCGGCAAGAAAGCTCGCGGAGGTGCTCGGTGTGGAGGCGGAGGCTGTCGAGCCCAAGGTCGCAATTGTCCGCTGCGGCGGCGACTGCGAGCACACATCACCCAAGGAAGACTACCGCGGCATTGCCTCGTGTCAGGCGGCAAAGCTGTTTTTCGGCGGCAAGGGCACGTGCACGTACGGCTGCCTCGGCTTCGGAGACTGCGCAAAGGTCTGTCCGCATGACGCGATTTCCTGGAACAACGGCATTGCGGCTATCGACCCGTCCGTCTGCGTCGGCTGCGGCCTGTGCGCAAAGACCTGCCCGCAGCAAGTGATCGCAATCATTCCGCAGAGCGCGAAGACGGCGGTGCTCTGCTCGAACCATGACAAGGGCGCCGTGACCCGCAAGGCTTGCAGCGCGGGCTGCATCGGCTGCATGAAGTGCGTCAAAACCTGCGAGCACGACGCAGTGCATGTTGAGGGTAACCTCGCGTCGGTCGACTATGAGAAGTGTGTCGGCTGCGGCGCGTGCGCACAGGCCTGCCCGACAGGCGCGCTGCACGATCTCGTTGCGAACGCACAGGCACAGGCCTGCTAAAATTTCTTGATTGTGATACAGCCCCCATCTCTGCGATGCGGAGATGGGGGTTCTTCCTTTCCTACGGAAATTCTGCGGTTTTTCTCTCGTTGCAAAATCAGGGAAAATGGCGTATGATAGGGAAAAAGGACGGAAGGGGCGGGGCGGGATGAAACGAACCGACGAACAATTGCAGGAGCTTTTG
>ERZ779843.1772-NODE-1772-length-23086-cov-24.106769_pt1 | contig 23086 bp, 29 predicted proteins | sample MGYA00511560_ERZ779843 | MGnify/ENA primary metagenome ERZ779843 (study PRJEB29588, sample SAMEA2158062) | human gut metagenome | biome: human gut; feature: human-associated habitat; material: faeces | place: Denmark | collected 2008/2010 ... | reverse complement strand
AGCGGAGGACGGGACTCGAACCCGCGACGTCAACCTTGGGAAGTGTCCTATCTTATTTTACACAAATTTTATACTTTTTACAAGTTTCCTAAAATGTTTAATATTAAAGGGTTTTAGCTGGACTTTTTAATTTTGAATATTTTATATTTTATATTTTTTTTACAGTTTTTTCAAGAAATGTGAGCAAAATGTGAGCAAAAAAATAAAAAATCTCCGGCGAAATTAATCACCGGAGTAGAATTATATATCAAAAAGGATGAATACATTATTATGCATTCGTATGAAAAGATTAAGCTTTGTAATTATCTATAGCCTGCATGCGGTTATGCCCGTCATTGCGATAGGAAACATGTATCCACTTATCTGTGTCGCTATATTCAAATAAAAGCTGGTCGTAAGGTAAATGAGCTTTGATGTAATTAAAGACTTCTTTAAGGTTGCGCTGCGGTACGACAAAGTCAACGGCTTCGCCGAGTAAATGCTGGGAATTCGGACGACCGCCGACTTTTTTATTAAGTTCGGCACACCTGAATCCGCTTGAAATTATTACTGGACAACCAAGATAATCACGTAACGGTTGTAAAACCGTTTCACATAGGTTTTTAAGATTAGCCACAACCTTCACATTAGGGCGGTTGTCAATCCTGTTTGCCTCTGCTGTTACTGAATAAACAAGTTCATTGAGTGTAAAATTACTGGTTAATTTCATTTGTTTTTCCTTTATAAATGATTGTTTCCAAATTAATAAGCCTTCTGTCCATACTTTCGATTTTGTTTGATGTTTGTTTAATGAACTCATCAAGCTTGAATGAAATATTGTCCATTTTTGCAAAGTGAGACCCCAGAAAAATCAGACATCCTGCAAAAGTAAAAACCGACGCTATCGCCCATTTTTTTATTTCAAGAAGCACATTAAACATAAGATTCACTTTTGCAGTAACTGACAGTTCTTCCGGATGATCCGGGTCACCGAAAAGAAAATGATTAATTCTGTCCAGTTGACCTTTTAATAACATATGATGTTCATAGCATTCTTGCGCTTGTACTGGTCTTTCTTCCATCTTTAGTCTTTCTCATCAAATTCTTTGCGTAACTTTTCATACTTTTTGAGAACCACTTCCGGCAGAACGTACTTATTGTCATCAATTAGCCTGAAAGCTTCTTCTGCTACATTAGTAGCTTCTTTCAAGCGTTTTTTATCCTTGACAATCTGACTTTGGCATTGTTCTTCCCGATTAGTCCTCAAAAGGTTAAAGAGGCTTGTGAAAGCCTCTCCAACTGATTTTATTGCGTCTGAAATGTCAAAAGGCATTAGTTGTCACCTTTATAAATTTGCTCGGCCATAGCCAGCGCAACTGGTTTGAGAGTGTTTAAAGTCGGCATAAAAGCATCATCAATTTTATTTTCAGAAACTTCTGCGGCTTTGTTAATAAGCTCAAAGACAAACTCAATTGCTAATTCTGCGGCTTTTTCACCATAATTTAAAGAAACATCTGTTAGTGCTTCTTTCATTTTGTCGTTCATAATTTCCTCCTTAATTTTTCTATTGCCTACACTTGACAAACCGGAGAAAATAGTAAATAATATAAGCACAGGGTGGCAGTTTACCAGACTGCCGGATGCCCTTAGAAATCGAAGTGGCTCTTATCTATTCAGGTGAGAGCCGCTTTTTATTATGTATAAAATCAAAAAAAGCATTATAAGACTTAAATTGATATTTCCCATAAGCGACCTCCTTTCCTCGGAACTATCGACCGAAATCGAAGTATTAACTGTTGTGTCGACGTTTCTTGGAAAAGGCATCTTTTACCCTGCAAGATTACATTACCATAATCCTGCCAGTTTGTCGATTTTAAAATTCCTATAAACTTTTTAAAGGCTGAATTTTAATCCTTAATTCTTTAGCCATTGTTTCAATTTCTTTGATTTTTTCTAAATCCTCCTCTGTTTGAGTGCCTGCTAAAATCGCGCGCAAAGGGCGGATTGCCTGTAAATCAAGCTCGTAAAGCGCTGTTTTTATTTGCTGTATTTGCATTTCAGCTTCTCGTCGTGCCAGTTCTGCCTGATATTCTTCATCCGTTTTTGCAATAACTTGATTATCCTTGATTTTGTATTTATCCGGATTTTGTTTAATTAAATCCCCTACAGTCTTATCTACAATGTAGAAGCCTTCTTGTTCCCCAATTGTCCTGATATCGTCAACGGTTAAATTATCATCAACTTTGTAGAAATTCTTTCTGTAATCCTGTTTTACACTCCATTCACCATTTTTAAAAACCGGTATTTGTCTTTGTGAATTGTATTGCGGAGGTGGAATAAGAGTTGCATTTGCAGGGATAAGCGGAACAAATTTCCCTTGTAATCTGGTTGCTTCAGGATCTGAGTCCACTGTCCGGGAAGATAAGTATTCGTGTGTTATTTTGTCATAATTGTATATTAACATGCGCTTTCTCCTTTTGTAGTAAAATATATTTGGGAATAAAAAAGTCATGCGAATTTTTGAGCATAAACGAATAGGGAATAAGATAAAATGGAATATATTCGGGATAAAAGTAACATTCTGTTTACCACCTAAAAGAAACTACTATATTTCCTTAGGCTACAATTGCCTAGTTAGAACTATTTTAACAAATTTTGCATTAAAAGCCTCTAAAAAGTAGGGAGAATTAAGTTGTCCGTTTGATTTGTGTGTTACACCATTAAATTCTATTATAGAAATTCTTGAAAATGATTTTACTGATTTTTTTGAGGATATAGAAGAATGCCCACCCGGAGAATGGAAACATTTTATAAATAAAAAGTATTCTATTCAATATCCGCATGAATCTAATTTGACATTGAGAGAATTCAAAAAACGGTATATGAGACGTATTGAAAATTTTAGGAAAATATCAGAAACAAACTCTCTTAAAAAATATGTTTTATATTGTGAACAAAATAACTTTACAGTTGAACAGTTAAATAAGATATATGATATCCTTAAAATATACTGTAAAGGTAGTCCGTTTAAATTTTATATTGTACATTTATTTCATGACATTACCCCAAAAGTTAATTTAAGAAATTTAAATCCTGCTATAATCTTTAACGAATATGATATTTCGGGTGAGATTGATGTGGGATGGAACGAAAGAGTAATAAATAAAAATATATTAACAGATATAATGAAATAATTACAAAGATGACACCTTTGGTCATAAGGGAGAGGGGTGCTATATACCTAATTGGGCTGAACACTCCTGGCATTAATCTTTCAATTTTAATAAAAGGTCGTATAAAAACGAGATATAAATAATTTATTTATATCTCGTTTTTACCCTTACTTGTATAGCCGGCGGCTGTACGGTGTCGGTATTGCCGTAGATAGGGTTTGCTCGGGAAGCGTCGAAATCTACTCGTGGATTAAGACCATTTTCATGTCCTTGTCCATACATGCCTTCATTAACAGAACCAGCTACAAAAGCACCACTGGTTATAGCTATTTTTTCAGTACCGCATAATCTAAACCACCCTGTGATATTCGGCAGGCCGGCCTCTATGTAGCCGAAAGTGTCAGAACCCCATAGTGTACGATTTCTAAAGTCAGGTAACTCAAAAGTTGTAGAACCGTCACCTTCTCCATAAGTAGTTCCATAAAAAGCAAATAATTCTGCATAAGTCGTTCTGGAAACAGTTGCGCCCTCAAGCCAGATTTCATTATTTCCAAGTGTTTCGCCGTTCAAACAGAATATTGGACGCCCTATCGGATTAGCATTCTGTATAGCGTCAAGCACCATCTGTTTGAAAGTCAGGTTTAGCGGTTTGTCGATGACTGCTGCGCCGATGATATATGTGGAAGTAGGCTGCGTTAACCCGTTCCACTTCCACCACGGCTCGCCGTTGATATTGATATAGGATTCGTTCAGGTCGATTGACCCGAGAAAGAATTCGGTCTGATAGTTATTTAAATTTTCAGTATGACCTAAAACAAGACCGGTATCTTGAACATACAATGTTTCTGTTGAAGATATTTCAATATCATTCGTGTAACTGTCAGGCTCTCCTGAGAGGGAATAAGCCACAATATACTGTGTACCGGTAAAAGAGGCTTTAATCCAATAAGTTGTCCCTGGCTGGAATTCAAAAGTTCCAAGCTTAGAGGCTCCTGTATCTTCCGAGGTTAATCTCATATCCAGCCAAAGGTTATTAAAATGTTCACTCCCGTGACCAAATGACAGAAAGAAGCAGGCAGCACCGCCATCTTGATTCCAGGAACAAGCGATACGTTGACGTTTTGTAAAACTTGTTCCTGTAGTAACTTTAAACACCATTTCCCAAGGTTCGGTACCGGGGGAAAACGTTTTTGGGATTATAATCATATTTTCATTACTAAATCCTGAAAATATACCATTATTGTTTGCCAGCGTTCCTTTAATTTCTATATTCGGTACAATAGTTCTTTGCTCGATTGAGATCGACCCAATCTTCCCGCCTACGAACGGGACTAAATCGGCTATGGCTTCGCCTACACCGTTCCAAGTCCAGAAGCTGAATTTGGAATTATTAAGGTTGATTGTACCTGTGAAATAGCCGTCTGTGGATAAGGCTTTACCGAGCGGAATTGTGATGGTGTTACGGATATTATCGGTTGAGGCCAAGGTCTTTTGATTAAGCTTATAGTTTGCGCCGTCATAGCTTAAGAGAACGGAATTCTCCTGACCTGCCGTCACGGTATCTGTGAGGGTGCCGATTATGCTCACGGATGTTGCGCCCGTATACACGTAATCCGTTCCGCTTGCCGTTCCTTGAACAGATGTACAGTTTGCGTCTGAATAGATTACGGTTTCGCCAGGAACAAGCGTACTCCCCGCGGTTTTTGTGTAACCGTCAAGGGTTTGTGTATTCTCCTGTGTTTCGCCTGTATACTGCCACGTATCGGTAGCGGCAGTTTCTAAAGGTGTTGAGAACCTTGAGTCTGCATAAACCTGTGTATCTGCTGCGACATAGCTTCCCTCATCCCCTGCGGTTTGCACATAGCCGTATTCCGCGGTTTCACCCGTACCTTTTTGAACCTCATAGGCGGTGGAGAGTACAACGGTTTTTCTGACGTTATAGACATCTGCGCGTCTGAACACCGCTGTAACGCTGCCCGCGCCGTCATAGATAAGCCCGACACCGTCAGGGATGTAATTTTCCCCGCTGACTTCAATGTTTCCGATAAGTCCGCAAGGGGTCGCCTCTGTCGGCTCCGTCGGGGTTGTGTCAGAGGTTGCATCGGTCGGAGTTGTAGCGTCGGTCGACTGGGTCGGTTCTGTCGGAGTTGTAGAAGCAGGCGTCACAGCAAGCGTGATGTCCCAGTTTCCGCCAAGGTTATATTGCTCCGGAAGCTGCAGGTAATCTTCCTCGCTGAACCCTGAAACAACACCGTTTTCTACGATTACGCCAGAGTTAATGAAGTTCGGGTAGGTGTTTAACTGCGTATACATGATGTTGTTGTCAGTATCGAACCAGATGCCATTCAGCGGAATCTCGGGCGCATTGTCGCTTTCTGCGTAAAAATCCCTTATCATAACTTCGCCGTCCTGCTTAACAAGAACGGTTTTTGCGCTGTCTGTGGAATTATTGAACAGCAGAACGTCATTCAACGTAATTGTCTGCTCAACGTTTTTCAAGGTCTGGTCAGCGTTTCTGCCGTTCGGCATCAACACCTGCAAAGAACCGGAAAGGGTTACGGTCTCAAAATCAGATGTTGCCGTATTGTTCCAGTATGCCTCTGCGCCTGAGGTTATCGTCAACTGCGCAAGGTTGATTTCACCTTTCAGGAAGTTCCCTGACTTATCCACACCTAAGTATATCGACTTGCCGCCGAAGTAGCCTGCTGTCGAGGTTAAGTTAATAGTGTCGAGCACTTCTGACTCTTCTTCAAGCGAGTTCTTAAGCTCAAGTGTGTAACCTGTTTCGGTTCTTGTTAGAATTGCATAATACTGCGTAGCAGTTGAAACCGTCACTGTTCCTTTGAGTTCCAGTCCGTTGTATTTTAAAGAAAGCACCCCGCCGTCAAGCTGGATACAGTTATCCTGATTGTTGATAGCCGCAAGCGGCTGTACTCCGCCTGTTGAATTGACTTTGAAAGGAATAGTCATAACAAACGTGTTGGAGTCCGTCATGGTCTTATTCAAAAGGATAAAGTTATTTGCGCCAAAACCTGACACGACCTCTGCCTCTGAAACCGTACAGCCGTTATTGACGTACGCTGCGCCCTCGTAAGACTGTTTTGTAATCTCAACCCCATTGTTCGCTAAGATACAGTTCGTCACCTGGGTGTGGTTGAGTCTTGTTGCAAGTTCTGCCTGCAGGTCAGCTTGATTTTCGATATCACCCATAATATTTCCCCAAGAAGATGACGCACTGAGGCTAATTTTCTCCCAGTGTACTCCGTCTATATAAGAAGGGTTTGTTACAAAATTATAAGTATTATCATCGATAAGGCTTTTTACTTTAGAATATGCCTGATTTTCATCAATATAATCAAGGATTGCGCCTTCGGGATAGCCGCCGATTTTATTTGAGACATTCTGGTCAAAAGTTATCTGTCCGCCGTTTTGTAAAAAACAGGTCTGGGCGGACATCAGATAAAACATTCCGTTAAAATCCTGACCCCAAGGCGGCAAGCCGCCATCAGCAGGTGCTTTCATTGTGATTTCCGGAAAACCTTCCTCGATAGAGGCATAGTTACTGCCTGTCGCATTATCGGGAATTGAGTTTTTTAATCCTTCATTAGCTATAGGTGCTATTAACGGTGTTGGTTTAATTATGTCTGTTGATTTCATTGCTGCTCCTTTAGATATACCTTCCGTCCCAGAACGGGGCTGTGTTAAACGGCATAAAGCCCGTATTTATAAACCCGAAGATTGTTGTCTGGTCTAACAAATAAATCCTGTCCTTTACCCCTGCAGGGGTCGGCAGAAACGTTCTTGAATAAATCAGCGCAAGTTCTTCATCTGTCGGTTCAAAGTTCAAAACATAATAAACCGACATATCAAAGTTATCTTTAACTATTGCCGCGTTTGCAGTTGCGCTCTCGTGGTCTTTGAAAATAAAGTTCAGGTATTTGTTAATCTCGGGTACCGTGCCGTTTGATTTGATAAGGCTTAGTTTACCCAGAATCAATCGGCGGTAAAGCTCTTTAGAAAGGGTTATCTGTTCGCCGTTGACGTTATAAATCCTTGATACATCAAGAATTTTACCCCAGAGATTAAGCCCCCAGTCGTTGGCGGTTTGGATATTCAAAAAATCCTTAACAATCTTCTGCCAGAATTCGTCAAGGTTTGTGTTATACCAGTCATTTTTCTGAGAGATAAGACTTTTAAGCCTTTCGGCATTTTCATACTGCCAGATAATATTTTGGATAAGATTTGTTTTGAATGTAAAAACGTTGTGGATGTTGAAATTACTCATTGATATTGACCGTTATGTTGTCCGCTGTGATAACAGGAGTTTCTGAGGCAAAAAGATTAATCGGAAATCCCGACAGGTTCCCGTCCGCATAAATGACGGTTATAACATCGTTTGTAACAGGGTTGCCGATTATTGAAATCCCGTATTCCGATAACTCTGCATTTTCTCCGTTCAACTGCCATTCAGACCCGTTATAGATAAAGTTGCAGGTTCCGTTAGCGCTGACCTTTGCGCCAAAAGTTTCTGAATTAACGGACGCCCATTCCGTACCGGAGGTGACGGAAGCTTTCTTTAAACTCGCGACAGCGTGCGGCTCAGGTGTCACAAGTCCGATTTCAATCTTTAATGTCTGAATATTTGAGATTTGAGAATTGATTACATTTGCGATAACAAACGGGGATAAAAGACTGCGTATCCCGACTTTTGCCACATTCTCGCTGTTATAGGCATTTGAAACATACGAAATAACCGTATTTTGGATTAATTCGGTTAAATTAGCACTGGAATTGTTATTGCTTGCGGCATTGACTGTCATTTTGAGCGGAAGTTGTTTCGCCGTCTGGAAGGTTACGCTTGATGTTGAATTATAAGTTTTGTCTGTAACCGTAACCGTCGTATCCCCGCACCAGCCGCAGCCTGCGGATTTTACCTCATAAAGTGCGTATGCAACATCTTTGCTGTTACCTCCATTGACACACACATAGACGCTATGCGGCGGGATTGTTATGTTATCAAGAATAAGTTCATATTCGTTCGGGTTGTCGTAGGTGTAGACATCTAAAACCCCGTCAACTCTGTAGCAGGCACTTGCATAATTTCCGAATAAAGCACTACCGCTAAAGATTGAAGCCAGCAATCGGGCTTTTAATGAAGTGTCGCTTTCTAACGCACTTCCGACCGTTGCAGGTGCCGTATTTGTAATGGTTTCCCAGCCGTTTACGCCTGTTGTGGAGCTTGCGACAATATTTGTCAACTGTCCGGTGCCGAGTTCCACAGCGCCTGTATTTGAACAGATAAACGTTCCGGCTGCACTGCCTGTATTATCTATTACAATCTCGCTCTCGGCAAGCCAGATTACGCCGTCATCAGTCGAGGCTTCCGAATTAGCAGGGATAACGGTATCAGGAACCCCTGTTACCCTAACCTGAACCCTTGAGGCAGTCGCGTTGTTTCTGTAAACGTCGAAATTAGCAGCCCAGGCATCAAGTGCGGTTCCGCCTGACACCGAGATATTAATGAGCGTGTTTGCAATATTGGCATTAAACGCGATTGTTGACTGCCTTGCAGTGGTTTCTGTATCAATAAGCCGCCCCTGCGGTGTTGCGTCTTCCAGCGACAAATCCTGCCCGAGTGCGGTTTTGAATTCATTTTGAACGGTTTCTTTAATATCCGCCGTATCGGGGATAATAACCCCGTTTTCAGAGAACGTGTAATTCCCTGTGTAAGGTGTATTTGTAGACATGAATGGCTCCTTAGTCTTGTGTTCGTTGATTAATATAAATGCTGCCTATGTCATAAGTGTTTTTATTATATGCGAGTAAAAGCTTGTGGGGTAATTTGTCCGTTATTATCAATTACAACCTTAAAATAACCGTCAGTAACGGGATTATCTACAATTTCAGAAATACTGTCAATTGCATCAATACTTTCCAAATCGGGGTCAGGTGCCTGAACCTCATTTAAATCAAAAGTTCTCAAAATATCACTGTGTAAATGTTGTTCCAGACAGTTTAAGACATTTTCATGGGGTACAGACGGATATTTTTGGTTCCCGTCGGATGAAATAATAGAAATACATCCTTCATTGCCTATAGCAGTTAATAAATTTTCTGAATTATTATGTATAGAACCGTGGTGGCTTATTTTCATAATATCAGCTTTTACAGGGGTAGTTTTAAGAAAATCTGTACACTCTTTTTGAGGTACATCAGCATTTAATAGTACATGGCGACCTTGATACTCAAAATACATAACCACTGAGAGTTTATTCAAAACATACTTTTGCCTGCCGTCGAAATATCTTCCGAAAAGTTCTTCTGAAATTTTGGAATTCGGATTTAGCAGATTTATCTCTATGTCACCAACTTTGTATTTTTCTCTTCCTGAAGCCAGAATGATTTTTGAATTTGAAAAATTTACAAATGTGCTTAATGCTCTTCTTAATGACGAGTCTTGTCTTTCATACACGGAGTTTTGTCCATTATCAAATAAAATGAAATTATCAATATTATTTATATAATGTTCAACGATCCTTTCCATTCCTAAAAAATGATCAGTATGCGGGTGAGTTACACAAACAAATTTTAAATGTTTGACATTATTTCTTTTTAAAAATCGTAAGACATTTGGTACACTTTGACCGTCACAAAGTGTACAATCAATGACTCCCCATTCATTATTAGGGAATTTTATTGCAATGGAATCCCCATGCCCTACATTAAAAAAGTATAATTCTAACATTCCTCATCAATACTCTCAGCAATTTTTGCATACAAATCTTTAATTTCCGGACTGATATAATCACTGCATTTTTCTATTTTAATAGAAAGTTCTTCATCATTTTCTTTGGACACAATATTAAAAACAGCCCCCTGGTATAATAAATCTTGTTTTTTCAACATATTAACAAAAGATTTTTTGAATTTTCTGGTTGACGGGTGGTCTTTAAAAAACAATCTTGCAACAACATGATTCTCATCAAAGGAAACAACTTCAGCCATAGTTACATCACAATTTTGCGCCGGTTCAATCTCATAACTTTCAAAAGAAGATGATAATTTAGCCCTGCTTTTGAGAGAAATATCACCGTTTTTTTCAACATAAAATTGTTGAACAAGTTCCTCTCCCGAAACAGTGAATGACTCACCCGCATAATGAACAGGCATATCTGTGAATTCTGACTGCCCATATTGCCTGTAATCGTCAAACAAACTCATGCTCAAACGAGCACAGGACATTGAACGTATTAATAAATCATTTGAAATATCTAGTGACATAATTTTACAATCTCTTCACAGGTTTTATTATAATGCTCATAAATAGGAGGAATTTTTTGAACAAATTCTTTTAATTCCTTCACTCTACCTTCACTATCTGCATTATCGTTTTTAAAAGGGAAAGAATATCTTGCTTCAATAACATAAATATGCTTATTATCGTTGTCATCTTCTTCAGTCTTAGCAATAATATACCCAGCCTTACAGCCGAATTTATCGCTCAAATCAACCGGTAGTGAGATTTCAAAACCCTTGTTGAAATTAAAAATATTAAGTTTCTCATTAATTTGTTGGTTAAAGAAACACAAACGTTCGTCTCCTTTGTCACAATAAACCATAAAATTTATTTCCAAAGAATGAATGTCCTGTAGCTTTAGTTGTGCAAAAGTTTGTATAATATTTGCGAGGTAATCTTTATCTTCTTCATAAATTTTTGTCGCAATCTCAAGTTGTTTCACCAATCTGTTAAAACGAATCTGATGAGTTTTATTTTTATGATAAAAGACTGCCAGAGGGGCTAACATATTTTTTGGAATAGGACTCCCGTTAATTTTTATGTTCTCAATTTGTTTAGCCTCAAAATCATTCAAAATTTCACTGCAATTAGCAGAATCAGATGCTTTTGTAATAAAATCATCTACTGAAGGATAATTATATCCTGTCAAAATAAATAGTGCTTGTTTATTAATAAAATTCATATTAAACCTTCTATTGTGCTTGATAAAAGAAAGCCCAACTACTAAAGTGCATAAAATAATCCCTAAACTACAAACTCATGATATTACAGCCATGTTTGCAATTCAAGAAATTAACATTTATTTTAACATTTATTATAATATTTCTGCATTTTTTGACATCAATCATCCGGGCTAGCTATTTCTATTATGTAGGCTGTTTAAAGGATGTGCAAGCCCCCAAAAAGACCGCCATGAAAACACGGGTACCCGGCAGGAATGCCGCTCTATTATCCGTTTAGTGCTATTTGTCCGTAATCGGTTTGGACATTAACCTTATATGAATAAACCCCGTCCGAGATTTCTGCTGTGTAACCCGAAACCTTCTGCACCGCATCAGTGTTCTCAAGTTCGCTTAAAAGGCGGTTCTGGAACAAATCGGGATAGCAGGGGCTCGAAAAAACTGTATTAAAGAAATCAATCCCCTTTTCAGTATCGTATATCAACTCACCTTCCACTGTTTGGGATTTGTTTACAAGAATATCTCCCATTGCCCCGAGGTCTGATTTCATCCCGAGGTTGTTTGAATTATCAAGGTATATGTCGTTGTTGCTGTCTATGCCGATTGTTTTCATATTGTTGCTCCTTCTGCACCGGCTCACGCGTTTTTCCGCCTGTGCAATCAAAGATTGCTCCGCTCACTCACGCTTCTTGCTCGTTCGCTACGGCGGTATCGTTAAGTTGCGCACTGCTCCGCCGGCTCCATGCCGCCGTACGCGTGCTTAACTCCGGCTCACGCGTTTTTTTGCTCCTGTGGAGTTTGCGAAACAAACTCTTACGTCGCCGATATTATGCTCGCCTGCTCGTCTTGCTCCCGCAAGCCGACACCGTGAGCACAGGCTCACGCGTTTATTGTGGTACTCCCGTATTACCCGAGCCCGGTTCAACTCCGCTATGCGTATGCGATTTCCCGCTTATGCCTCCTGCGATTACATCTGTATCCGACGCGATTGTATCTGTCGCAGCGATAGTTCCGTTTACCTGTAAATTACCGTTAATGACTGTTTGCGGTGCTGTAATCGTGACCTGCCCCACCTTGACATTTATCTTTGTTGTGCCGTCAAGAGAGGTCAGGATAACGGCGTTTGTATCATCTTTCGCTACTTCAAATCCGCTTACCCTATCGGGGATAAAAAAGCTGTCTTTGTACCTGTGGATTTGGTAACTTGCAGGCGCAAATACCTGTAAAAGCTGTTTGTATACCGAAATATCCCTGTCCGCCGCAACAAGCCAGCCCGTGTCTCCTTCTTGTATCGGGAAACTAAACGTAAACCCGCCTCCTGACATCATTAGTACAGGAATATTATCAAGCGGTTTTTTGGTTAACTTTTCGCCTGTGGAGGTTATGCTCTGGTTGAGTATCTGAACGCTTGCCCTGTTTGTTGTGCGGTTATACGAAAGGATTTTTGCGGGAGCGACTTTTTCAAGTTTTTCTAAGGCTTTGCGGATTACAAAATCTGTTCCGCCTGCCTGCGTGCTTACGTTCGCGGGGTTGTATGAAGGTATAGAGATTGTTTCGATTTCGTTTGACATTTTTATAACACCCCTGACGCTTTGGCTGAAATATTGCAATAGAACTGCTGTTCGCGGCTTGCAAAATCAAACCCGAGTTCGTATATCTGATAAAACCCGTTAATTGCCGGAAGCCTCACACTTTCGACTTTCACCCACTGCCCCGGGGCAAATGAGGAATCAAGAAGGCATTTAACTTTTACCCCGTACCGGTCAGGCTCCGGAATACCTATCATCCCGCTGTCTTTTGATATAACCCTTACGGAACGGTTGTCCGACGGCGGCTTGGTGATTTTATCGACAACCTTTATGACCCCGTTATCTTCAAACATCGTAACGTCATAAAGGTTGTTGTATTCCTTTATCAATGCGGCTTTTGAACCTGTGAAATTGAATACGTCAATAGTTTTTTGACTTGTAGCCTGCCATTCGAAAGAAAGTCCCAGGTTATTTGCGATACTCTGCGCCAGTTCTTTGCTTGTGGTATTTGTAACCCCGTAGCTTATCGGTACTCTGTTTGCATAATAAAGGCTCTGCGCATCTATATTCAGCCATGTATCGGGAATATCAGAAGGCAGGGCTTTTGTAATGTCGCCCGAAAATATCTGTCCCCAGCCGGTGTTTGTATAGCCTGCATAGATATTTATGCGTTTTTTTACTTTCGGTCTGACATAAGGGCTTGTGAACGTTGTCAAAAATTCCACATCAGATTGCGCGAGATTCGCAACAGAAAGCTTTGCGTCAGATTGCAGACTGCCGGCTTTTCGGTTAACCGTTCCGCGGATAGCAAGCCCCTCAAGACGTTTGAGCTGTCTTTGACCGTTGTCATTCGTTTCAACTTCTATAAAACAAACCCTTCTATTCTGCATTGGTGAATTCGTCCTGTGTTACAAAATAAAGCAGACAGGTATCGCCGAAATTCTCGTAATTCGGATAATCATCGTCCTGCGTTTGAAAGATAAAGTTCCCTCCGATAAGCTTCTGCATATACGGATAAGGCACAACCGGCCGATCAGGTAAGCATAAAAAGGGCTCGCCAATTTGTTCGGAATTCACAAAAACGCTCATCAAAAGCGCGTCATTCACTGTCTGCAAAAGTATATGAATACTACTCTCAAGCTCATCGACAATAATATCGAATTCCTGATTTGCGTTATTTTTATTGAGTTCTATCTCGTATGTGCTCATAGTTTAATCATTTTAGCCGCATGGCTATTTGCATGTTTGTATTTTTTGTTTTATGATTTAAAAAATTTATAGAGTAAGTTTTTGTATGGAAAGGGTTAAGAATGTTTTGTCCGCATTGTGGAAAAGAAATTGAAAATGATACAAAAATATGTATGAATTGTGGTTGTCCGGTTGCTCCTGATAAAACAACAAAAACTAAAAACAGTAATGGGTGCCTTATAGGTTGTATTGTTACATTTTTGATTTTGTCAGTTTTGGGTTTTATTTTCTTTATGATATTAGGTGTCATCGGGTTGCATGCAACTAATGAGGCAATTAACCAAACAACAGGAGAAAACAGTTCTGCCCTTTATAAAATCCTGGAAACAAGTAAAAATAAATAATTGGAGGTAAAGATGTTTTGCAAAAATTGTGGAAAAGAAATTGACGAAAATGCTGTTGTATGTGTACATTGCGGCGTAGCTACGGGTAAACAAATGCCCGGGTCAAATTCTGATAAAAGTTGGATTGCAGCATTATTATTATGCCTATTTTTGGGTGGTTTTGGTGCACACCGCTTTTATGTAGGGAAAACCGGCAGCGGTGTGGCAATGCTTTTATTATCTTTAATATTTAGCTGGTTAACCTTAGGAATAACCGCTATTATTTCAGGCGTATGGGCCCTGGTAGACTTAATCATGATTTGTGTCGGGTCATTTAAAACCGCAGATGGACAAGATTTAAAGAAATAGTTGGAGATATTAATTTATGAAAAAATTTACCGTAATAACAATCCTTATGTTATTGGCCTCAAGTTCCGTTTATGCTATTGATTTAGATATTTTAAAACAGAAAGCGGTCAATGCTGTTGCGGCTCAAGCCGGAGTTCCTGTTTCTACTAACTATAAACAGTTACAGGCTGAAAAAGAGTTTCAAGCTAAATGGAATACACCGGAAATGAGATTATCCTTGCATTGCGTATTTTTTCAAGAAGATAAAAGTACTTACAATGAAGATAAACATAGTGATACAATATATGGAGAGTTACTTGGGATAATTGCTAAGCAGAAAAAATTATCATTAATCACTCCTGATTTAGAATATGCTCAAAAAGCAAAGAATTTATTTGATATTCTCGCGGATGCCACACCAGAATCAAAACTAACACCTCAGGAATTTGAAAAAATAAAAATAATTATTCCTGATTCTGATTTTGACAAAATTGATACTAATTTAAAAGAGATAATTTTTTCTTTAAATACTTATTAATTAGTTCTGCCGCCAAAGAAGGCACTTTTTAACCAACTTTTCTTAACAGGCTCTGCCTGTTTTATACCGCTGTTGACACGTGAGGCATGAGCTTTGTTACGGACTTTACGCGGCGGCATCTTTGCATAAGTCGGGGTTACCTCCTGTGCCTCTCTGAACGGGATTGAATAAAGAGTTTTATCAAAAACCGCACCTGTTATTTCGTGCGGTTTTCCGCTTATTATAACTTTATCTATAACTTTGTTCTGTGCACGAATTGTGAGAACAGTTCCCGAAAGATAAAGCTGCTCAAGTTCGTTCAGCGTTGTCATATCGTCGTTTGAGATGTATGCCTGAATAGTTGCACGTTTAGGCTCAAATATTTCATGGTCAACGATTACAGTCCCTGTTTCTATAGGGTGTTCAAAAATTTTTGCGTTATCTTCTACAGCAATACGCTGAATCTGCATATTAGCAAGCACTTCTGTCAGCTTTTCGCCGTCTTTTTGCCATACGACAAACTTTCTCAAATCAGCGTTGCTGTTAGCGATTAATAAAACTAAATTTGTTGCCTGTACCAGTGTTGAACCTATATTCATGCTCTTAATCCATTGTCATATTCTGCGACGTTGCTGACTTCTCTTGCAACGCCTTTCGGGTCGCTTGCCTGTGTTTGTATGTTGACTGTGTTTATTTGAACGACCTTTTTGTTAGAATTATTAGTATTTTTAACGTTTTTATTATTGTTTTCATTTATTGCCTGCGTCTGGTTATAAATAGCCGAAGCTCCGGCAGGGACTGAATTCATTTTATTATTATTTGCACTTTCCAAAATCTTTTGTCCGGTGGCGACCCCTATTGCACCCGGAATTCCGCCGATTAAAAATCCTTTTTTAATTGGTTCAGGTATAGCATTCCATAAGGCTTTTATTTTGTTTGCAAGTTCTACAAACTTACCGCCTAAAGACCTTATCCGGTCTATAGCACCTGTAACCCATTCTTTTAATGAATTAAAGAAATTTAAACAATTCTGCCGGACTTCTTCAACGTTAAATCCCATCCGTTTTAGAATATCACCGATTATACTGTCACCGCCTTGTAAAAAGACTATAAAATCTTGTATAATTGCAATAAGCAAAGCTATAGACGCTGCTATTAACATTATAAACCCTACAATAGGATTTAACATTATAAGGTCAAAGAGTGCTACTAATGCTTGCCCAACAGTTATTACCATTCCTATAGCTGCCGCAAGTCCTATCATTGTTGCCACAATTTTAACAGCCCCTTCATGCTCTGCCAGCCAATCAGTTACACTACGGATAATCTTAGATAAAACTGTTAATGCCGGCAATAACAGCCGTGAAATTGCTCCAAAGATACTTTGCAGGCCCATTCTTATATCCTGTTGCACCTGACGGAAATCCCGCATGCGCTCTATATCTTCTTTTGTATAGAGTTTGTATTTGCTTGTACGTTTTAGTTCCTCCCGATACCGTTCAACCCCCTGTATCAACAGTCTTGTTGTGCCTTCGTCAATTCCCAGAGAGTTTGCTAAGTCCCACTTTTCAGCGTCGCTTTTCAGGGTTTGCATTTTGCGGGCAACGTTTTCAAGGGTCTTGGTCGGGTCTTCGCCTATTGTTATTCCTGCTTTTTTATATTCCTCTTTATTTGTTCGGATATTTTCTATACTTGTTGCAGTACCCTCTATTGTCCCCCCGTATTTTGAGGCGGCGTTGCCCAGTTCCTGTAAATTTTCAACAGCCAGACCTGTCTTTTGTACTAAAAAGTCAAGCTGCTCTGCCTGCTCGTAGAATTGCAGGCTCTGACGTACAGCTACCCCCACACGCGCAAGCATTCCGACCGTTTTCATCAGGTTGCAGAAATTCTTTTTTAAGGAAAGAAGCTGATATTCGCTTCTGCCTTTCAGAGTTTCTACAGCGTCACCAAACCGTTTTACTTCCGCATTTGCCGTTGTTAATGCTGCTTTAGTTTTTTCTATAGCCGCGGTGTCTTTTTCTTCGTCCGCTTCAAGTTCGTCAAGCTCTTTTTTTAGCTTTACAACCTGTTTTTGATACTTATCAAGTTCACATTCATTATTTTTGAGCTCCTGCTCAAACTTTTGTAATCCCTCTGAATTAAATGCTATTGTAAATGCGTCTAATAGTCCTGCCATAACTTATTTTTCCTTAAATGCTGCCTTAGAAATAAGGTACTCGTTATATTTTGTAACGGCTTCCGCCTCGTACATCAAAAGGGCATCTTCTAATGTGTAGATTGTTCTGAGTTCGTGGAGAGTTGCACGCCCGCTGACAATAATCTGTCCAATAAATCCGTCAATATTCCGGAAGCTTTCGATTCGGCAAGGGAGAGACCCTTGTTCAAGAAACTCAAGACCTTGCCTTGTGCGAAAAAATCATAATTATATTGCAGGCATTCCTGCTCCAGCTTCATCAGGGTTTGAAAATCAGGAACATGGTTATCAATTATCGCCTTGGAAACCAAAGGCACATTCGCACGCCCGTCCGTGTAAACCCGCTCGCAGTAAGACAGCATTTTAAACGCCATCTCCTCAGCCTGCGAATACTGGCTTATCAAAGGTACAAGCCCTGTCGGAAGCTTAAAGATAACCTCCTGAGCAACCGTACACGGCATCTTAGATATAATAAACTTATATCCGTTTATATCAACAGTTTTAGGCTGTAACAACGACGTACTCGAGGCGGTTAAATTTTCGTCCTTTTTCTTTGGCTGTTCAGCTGTATAATCTTTGCGTAAATTGAACATTAGTAATCTCCTTTTGGATGAATTGATTAAAGAGACCCTGAAACAAGTTCAGGGTGACTGTTTACCTTTTAACCATTCAACTAAACAGCGTCCTCAAATACAAACCCGTAGGTTTTGGTCTTAATTCTGCCGTCGCCGCCGTACTGATAACCCACGGCACCGTTTTTGATTATCCCGTTCAGATAGGTTTTACAAACCCCTGTGACTGGGTTTGTGACGACAATCTGGATAATATCTTTTTTCGGAAAACGATTCTTTGAGGCTCTGTTTGCGTTAAACAGTGCGTCTAAAAGGCTTTCTTCAACGGTATTCGGAATAATAGGAACCTGAGTTTCAATACCGTTGACGGTTTTCCACCAGATTAAATCCCCGTTTACGCCGGAGGCGTTGCCTGCAATTTCGGTATTTCCCGTAACCCCGACGTCGCTGTCATCAGGAAATGCCATAAACACAATCCCTGCCGGGTAAGTTATTGATGCGGTAAGGCGAACCATTACGCCTATACTTGATGTATCTTGCATTGTTTATTTCTCCTATTGTTGTTTGTTTGCTCCTGTGGGTATCTCGGCCCAGTTCGGCTAGGCCGCCTCACAGCCTCGATTATCTCCCTATCACAAAACGATACTCAATCGTTTTGTTCGGCAGAGTGTCGCCATCGTTAAGTTGCGCACTGCTCCGCCGGCTCCACGCCGCCGTGCGCCTGCTTAACTCCGGCTCACGCTGTCTTGCTCGTTCGTGTTAAACGGGTCTGCAACGCCGCCGCCTGCGCCTTTACCTCTCGCAAAACAATTCACCGGATTGTTTTGCTCGGCAGAGTGCCCTCTGCTCACTCGCGCTAAATTAGTATATTCTTCCCTTCGACCTTGCGAATAACGTCATTTTTCAGGTAGATAAGTGTGTATTCACCGATGTAAACAGTTGCACTGCCCGAGGTTTCGGTTCCGATTTCAACGTTGAATAAATATCCGTTATTCTGGACATCAAGCCACGCGTTCTCATCGCCCGTAAGCTGAGTAATATAAGCTTTCTGGGAATTTGTCAGAACCTTCCCGCCTGAAAATACGTGATTATTTAAGGCTTCCGAGCAGTTATTCTGCAATATGCCTGTCAACACAGCAACCCCGTCATTATCCGCAGAGATAAAGTCAAGCCCGAGAAACGCATTCAGCATATCGGTTGTGATTGCGTCTTTAAGCCAGGCTTCGTTGTCAAAGATAGCGGAATCCGTTCCGTCTGCGTTAAACCCGTTCTGATAAAACGCAATGGTTTTGCCTGATTTTTGGGTTTGCCCGTTGTAGTTGATACAAAGTCCGTCTAATGTCTGATAGAGATTTCCGTCGTCAATCCCGACAGATACGGGCTGTGACGGGAATTCCTGAAACATATAATTCTTTACGCCGTTTACTTTGTCATAATTGGTTGTGGCAGGCAGAATCGCAGACATAAGCCATGCAGGGTTCAGCCCTGCAATACCGTAATTGATATTGTAATGGGCAGTCATACCCGTATGAGCGGCAGCGAGAGCAATCCCTTCCGAATAGTTAGACGCCCCGAGGTCAAAAGCTAACCTGTAATTATTGTTCTGCTCATCAATCCATGTTCCGATTGCAGCTAAATTTTCGTAACAGTCGGAAGCGTTCAAAAATCCGATTGTCAGGAAGTTTGTGCTCAAATCAACCGTTTTATTCAAAACATCTGTTACGGTCTGTGCCGCTGTTCCGTTTGACAGAACGGGAGCACCTGCAATATCCCAGCCGATAAGGCTTGATAGATCAGTACCTTTCTCAGCGGCTGCGGCGTAATTGATTTCGTTAACGCCTGTTTCACCGCCTGTCAATTGGAAACTTGAATTTGCCGCATTATATGTAACGGTTGCGGCAGTCCATAAAGTCCCGCCCGAGGTATTCGCCTGAATTACGGTCTGTAGTGCCGTTGCGACATCGGCATAAGCTTCAATACCCGACAAGTCAACCCCTGTCAGTGTATGAGCGGTTCCGCCGAGGTTTACGGTCATAGAGCCGTCTGTAACCCCTTTTAATTCCGCAATCGGTGTAAGGGCTTTTGTTGAATACATATAAGGTGCAAGAGCTTCAAAAGAATATCTCATAAATGAGATTTTCTTTGCTTGATTCGCTGTTTTTGAAATCCAGCCGAAATATTCAGCCGCAAGTTTCGCTTCTGCGGACTGAGAGCCTGCAAATGCTGAAACATCAGCACTTGATGTGAATTCATATACTATATTTGCCGCAAAAAGCGGATTTGTTGTAAGTACACGCGGGATTAAGTCTTTTCTTGCAGCAGCCTCTGTTTTTGCCACGGCAGACGTAATCGCCACGTATTTGGTGATTGGAATAGTCATTATATTTTCTCCTTCTTTTTTATTAAAGTGAATGGTGAGGATTAAATGCCGCCCCCTCACCCTGCCCCTCTCCAAGAGGGGAATGAAGATACATTTCAATTTTTGAACAGTTGTATTTGTTTTCGAAACGATAGCGGGAGTAGGGCGGGAGCGTGTTGAGAAAATAAATACAACTGTTCATTATATAAATTAACAGTCCGTCCCCAGCCCGACTCCGTGCTCCTCTCTCCGTGCTCCTCACCCCTGCCCCTCTGCACAAGGCATACGCGGACACGCGCTTCGTACGGATTAAGCGGTTCCCTTTGCATCCTGTCGCGGGGCGAATGGACAGAGGGTTACCCGCCTACTCTTCGATTTATACTTTATAAATACCTTTTTCTTTGATATCGGAAATTCTGTTCACATTAGTCGTAAAGCTGTCCGTATAAAGGAATGTACAATCAAAATAAGGAAGGAATTGAAAGTTCTCATCATCGTTCAGAATATTCTGGTCAGTTATCTCGCCCGACCTGTATTGAGCATACCCCAAGGCGGAAAGCTGATTTATCCCTTCGTACGACTGAATGTAATTCTTTATAACTTTCACAATATCCGCCCCGTTATAGGTGCCGAGAATATCAGATTCAAGCTCGCGACGGGTTGCGGAAAACCTTATGTTCACTTCCTGCTTGATAAAGTTTGTCCTGACAAACTGCCCGTCCTGAATCATTTTTTTACAATAGCTGCGCCCCTGCTGATTTGTCGACAATAAAGAGACAAACACAGACGGCTTGAGGGGATTAAGCTTAAACCCCTGCATAAGCTGACGGACATCCCAGCCTTTTATATCAAAGGCTTCAAGTGCGGATGCGGAAACAGTTATAAAATCGTTGAATATTCGGTTACGCGTTTTAAACTTAATCATTTTCGGCATCATCTTCCCGTAATTCTTTTAATTCAACTACTAAAACCTTAGTCCAGCCGTTTGTCTGATAGAGATTTTTATCTTCTACAACTTCATATGTACGGTTATCATAAACAATTCTGTCTGGCTGGAGTTTTTCGGTAATACTTTGGATTAGCGCAGGACAGAAAACTGTTTTGTAATTTCTGTTAAAATCGAGTCCGAGCTGGACATACATACGATTAGACAGGGGCTGAACAGAACCCGTAAGCAGCACAGGATCTTCAAATTGAGGAATATCGCGTCCCATGTCATCAATATCGGATTTAATAAACCTCAAGAATTGAAACTGTTTATTGCAACCCAGTATGGCAGTCGCGTTCAAAGCGACGGGCAGTAAATTAAAAGTCATATTTTTACCTCACATAGAGCAGCACAAGAGGAAAGCCCATAGGAATTGTACAGAATTATTGATAAAATAAGTGATAATATTGTTGGAGACGTAGAGGGCAGAGCGGGGTAATATCGGCAGGTTGATAAAGCGGCTAAAAAGTTTCAGGATTTTTAGACAACCGCTCGCGGCGTCTGCGGCGGATAATCTGTTGCCATAGTCTTACTCCTTAACTTACTTTAGATTTAGCTTTTCGAGCATCCTGTCAACGGCTTCGCGTCTTTCCTGCCTTTTGCGTGCTTCCTGCTTCTCTTTGAACTTGCGAAGATTTTCCCTTCGCTGCTCAGGTGTTATTTTAGAATTCTTGTATGCCATAATATCGTAAGTCTCATCACCATCAGCAAATCTTACAATTTTCCCGTCATACAAAAGGTAGGCTGGCAATCCTATACAACGAATTCGTCCATCATCCGGATACCCAAAATCTAAATAATATACCCTATACTGGTGCCAGGTATCTGATGGGATAATACTTTTCGTTAATTTGCAATTTTGTTCAACGAACCTGACGACGGCTGGCGGCGTCTGTGGCGGATAATCTACTGCCATAGCCCCTTCTTTCCATTCAGGTTGTACTTCTTTTTAAACTGCTCCATGGCTTCTCGCCTTTCAGCCTCTGTCACCTTTGAATTTTCCTGTTTCAAAATCATTTCAAACTCATCACCATTTGCACGCCTTACGGTTTTCCCGTCATACAAAATATACGGTGGAAATCCAACAAAACGAAATACTCCGTCATCAGGCTGTTCGCTATCAAAAATATACACCCTATACTGGTGCCAAGTACCAGCTGGTATTACTTTGTTATAATCCATTTCATGCGCATATTTCACGACCGCCGGCGGAACCGGTGGTAAATCTGTTACCATAGTCTTACTCCTTAACTTACCTGTTTTTATCATATCATTAATCACAAAAAACGTCAATATTATTAATACTTTTTTAGAACATCGTTTATGTAATAAGGGTTGAAACTCTTATTGTCAACTCGTAATATTTGTGGACAAAGAGTCGCATCTTCAAGATATATTCCTCTGGCCTCAATATAATCAATGACCTCTTTATCTATAAATGTCTTATTGTTTTGCGGGTCGTACAATCGGAGATTACCATTCTTATCTCTGTCAAGTGTAACTATGTGTCCAACCGTAGCTGAATATTTTATACTGTATGCAAAATATTCGAAATGGTATCTCTGACCCTTTTTAACAGTATCATTCAGCGTTGTATAGAGGTCATACGCCCTGCTGGATATAAGCTTTGTGCCTTTGCACTCTCTGCCTGTTATAGGATTTAGCCATGCGCGGAATGGAGCATGTGCTAATTCGTTAGTTTTCCCTGTTTCATAATTAGGTGCAGCCTGAACGTTATACCCTCTTATGCGAGCCTCATGGGCAACGACACTAGACTGACAATTTCGCTCATACGCTTTTCCTTTCCCAAAGTTCGGATTAGCCCTTCCTCCGTCGGCCTGCTCAAAGGTCATGGGTTTGCCCTGCTTTGCTCCTGCTA